>Ga0307372_10011842_pt1 | contig 11538 bp, 10 predicted proteins | sample OX1MG_FD_202533 | JGI IMG/M metagenome (GOLD analysis project Ga0307372, IMG submission 202533) | Soil microbial communities from Risofladan, Vaasa, Finland - OX-1 | ecosystem: Environmental > Terrestrial > Soil > Coastal area > Acid sulfate soil | place: Finland: Risofladan, Vaasa | collected...
ATCACCGACAGCACGTCTTCGAGCGTCAGCGGCTCAAAATACAGCCGATCGGACGTGTCGTAGTCCGTCGAAACGGTCTCGGGATTGCAATTCACCATCACCGTTTCAAATCCGTCTTCCTTCAGCGCGAACGCCGCATGGCAGCAGCAATAATCGAACTCGATTCCCTGCCCGATGCGATTCGGCCCGCTGCCCAAAATCACAATCTTCCGCCGATTCGTCGTTTCCGCCTCGTCTTCGTCCTCGTACGTCGAATACATGTACGGCGTAAACGATTCGAATTCCGCGGCGCACGTGTCCACGCGCTTGAACACGGGCCGCACATTCTGCTTCGCTCTTGCCGCGCGCACCTCGGTGGTATTCGTTTTCCAAATCTGCGCCAGTTGCTCGTCGCTCATTCCCGCGCGCTTCGCTTCTTTTAATAGTTCGCCGGAAACGGATTCGAGCGTCGCCGCGCCGATTTGCTTCTCCATCGCGACCGCCTGCTCCATCTGCCGCAAAAACCACGGGTCGATTTTCGTCAGCGAGAAAATCTCATCCGCCTTCATTCCGTGCCGCAGCGCCGTGAACAGCCAATGGATTCTGTCCGGCCCGGGCACGTGCAGCTTTTCGCGCAGCACCGCATCCACAATTTCTTCGGGCGGTCGCCACGGCGCATGCGGCTCGAGCGAGCGAATTCCCTTCCCCAGCGCCTCCGCGAACGTGCGCCCGATGGCCATCACTTCGCCCACCGACTTCATTTGCGTCGTTAGCGTGGTATCCGCTCCGGGAAATTTCTCGAACTGCCACTTCGGAATTTTCACCACCACGTAATCAATCGTCGGCTCGAACGAAGAGGGCGTTTTCTTCGTGATGTCGTTCGGGATTTCGTCGAGCGTCATGCCCACGGCCAGCTTCGCCGCGATTTTCGCAATCGGGAATCCGGTCGCCTTGCTCGCCAGCGCCGAGCTGCGCGACACGCGCGGGTTCATCTCAATCACCACCATCCGGCCCGTTTCCGGATCAATCGCAAATTGAATGTTCGATCCGCCCGTCTCGACGCCCACCTCGCGAATCACCGCCGCGGCCGCGTCGCGCATCCGCTGATACTCTTTGTCCGTCAGCGTCTGCGCCGGCGCTACCGTGATCGAGTCGCCGGTGTGAATTCCCATCGGATCGACATTCTCAATCGAACAGATCACCACGAAGTTATCACGATGATCGCGCATCACTTCGAGCTCGAACTCCTTCCAACCCAGCACCGATTCCTCGATCAGCGCCTCGTGCACCGGGCTTGCGTCGAGCGCCCGCGCAATCGCTTCTGAAAATTCCTCGCGGTTATATGCAATCGACCCGCCCGTGCCTCCCAACGTGAACGAAGGCCGAATCACCACGGGATATCCAAGCTGATCCGCCAGCTTCACGCCCTCGCCAACTTCCCTTACCACCGCCGACGCGGGAACTTCCAATCCGACGCGCTGGCACGCATCCTTGAATTGCAACCGGTCCTCGGCGATCTGAATCGCGCGCAGCGAAGCGCCAATCAATTTCACGCCGTACTTTTCGAGAATCCCGCTCTCCGCCAGCTCGACCGCCGTATTCAACCCCGTCTGCCCGCCCACCGTCGGCAACAGCGCGTCTGGCCGTTCGCGCGCAATAATCGGCTCCAGATATTCCTTTGTCAGCGGCTCGATGTACGTTCGTTGCGCAATCTCCGGGTCCGTCATGATCGTGGCGGGATTCGAATTGACGAGCACCACTTCGTAGCCTTCGTCGCGCAGCGCCTTGCACGCCTGCGTCCCCGAATAGTCGAACTCGCACGCCTGCCCAATGACAATCGGCCCCGAGCCGATAATCATGATTTTTTTTATGTCCGTGCGTTTCGGCATTTTCCCTCAGGTATTGCTAATTCCGTTTCGTCTTCCTAGGCTGACGAGACCTTGCTCGGGTTCGTCAGGGCCCGGCTTCCGCCGTGCCGTACCGCCGCGCTTGACAGCGGCTTTAGCCGCTGAGGTATGCCGTCGAGCGCAATTATCCATCCCGCGGAAGACCATTCCTACTCGCTTGCTGCCGTAACGATGCGCCGCTTCACCGAGTTTTGCTCGATGTAACGAACGTGAGTCTCGTAATCGCCGTAGTCGCGAATTCGATGGTCGCTGAATCCGCGCTGCGACACCGGAAACGTCAATTGTCGTTCTTCTCTTATCCTATGGGCCGACCCGCCTTTAATGAATGGCACAGCACGCTCCAGCGCCACGTCTTCTGCCGGAGTAATCAGCAGATGAAAATGTTCCGGCATCCATACGAACGCGTGAAGCAAGTAATGACCTTGGTCCCGATATCCGAGCAACGATGTCCGAAAGATTTCGCAAACCGCCGCGTTTATGAAGAGGCGCCTGCCTTGCCACGTACGCGACGTAACAAAGTATGTGCCGGACTCACGGATGCGCCGTCTCGGAACTGCCATCGCTTCAGCGGCTAAAGCCGTCCTCCTCTTGCTGTTTTTTTCGGCATGGCTAAAGCCAGGCCCTGACGCAACTATTTCGTCATCATGTCCGTGAATTGCTCGAACAAATAGCGCGCGTCGTGCGGCCCCGGCGAAGCCTCGGGGTGATACTGCACGCTGAACAACGGCAACGACCGGTGCCGCATGCCCTCATTTGTGTGGTCGTTCAAATTCACGTGCGTGATTTCGACGTCACTCGACGGCAACGACTCCGGATCCACGCAAAATCCGTGATTCTGCGCCGTGATCTCGACCTTCTCCGTCAGCAGATTCTTCACCGGATGATTCGACCCATGGTGCCCAAACTTCAGCTTAAAAGTTTTCCCGCCGAGCGCGATCCCGCACAATTGATGCCCCAGACAAATCCCAAAAATCGGCACGCGCCCCATCAGCTTCTGAATATTCCGCACGGCAAACGTAATCGGCTCCGGATCGCCCGGCCCATTCGACAAAAACACGCCATCCGGCTTCATCGCCAGAATGTCTTCCGCCAAAGTCGCCGCCGGCACAACCGTCACGTCGCAGTTATGATCGACGAGCATCCGCAAGATGTTCTGCTTGATGCCAAAATCGTAGGCCACAACTTTGTAGCGTCTCTCGCCCGCGTTTCTCGCAGCCGTTGCAACCGCCCGCGCGTTCGTTCCGCTCGGCGCACTCGCAGCCGCCGCATAACTCGCCGCCAACGGTATCGACCCGCGCTCCCAGCGATATGCCTTCGCGCACGTCACCTGGCTCGCCAGCTCTTGCCCGGCCATCGACGGCAGCGCGCGCGCCTCCGCAATCAGCGCCTCCGCCGCGCCGCCGTCCGTCGACACCACTCCGCGCAACGCCCCTGCTTGCCGTATGTGCCGCACCAGCGCACGCGTGTCGATGTCCCAAATCACCGGAATTTTGTGCCGCTCCAGATATGCCTGCGCAGTCTCGCTCGCGCGCCAATTCGACGAAACCTGCGAGAAATCGCGCACGATCAGCCCTTCGATATACGGATGCGCCGCTTCCTCATCCTCAAGATTCGCGCCAACATTTCCAATGTGGGGATACGTCAGGCAGACCATCTGGCCCGCGTAACTGGGATCGGTGAAAACTTCCTGGTAGCCGGTAAGGCTGGTATTAAAAACAACTTCGCCGCCACGGCGGCAACGTGCGCCCGCCGCGCGTCCCTTAAATACTCTTCCGTCCTCGAGCGCGAGTATCGCGCTGCTTTCGTGCGGCTGCTTCAGTGTGTCCTCCGGCGCGCTTCATCTTATACCAGCTTTCAACTCGCGGCTCACGATGCCGGGCCTTCTCGCAATCGTCGCCCTCTACGGCGCCGATATCTCGCCAAACTGATGGAACGGCCAGTACGCAAACACGGCTTTGCCGTAAATATAGTTTCGCGGCACGGGCCCGAAGATCCGCGAATCATTCGAGCTGTCGCGATGATCGCCCATCACAAAATACTCGTGGGCCGGAATCTTGATCGGCCCGTAGCTCGAATCGTCGAAATAGCGTCGCGGAACGTAGGGCTCCGGGACTTCCTTTCTATTGATGTACAGCACGCCGTCGCGAATCTGCAGCGTTTCTCCCGGCAAACCGATCACGCGCTTGATAAACGACTGCGACCGGTCGAGCGGATACCAGAAAACGACCACGTCGTCGCGATGAATCGGTTCGAAGCGGTAGACGAATTTGTTGATGAAAATCCGCTCTTGATCGCTCAGCAGCGGCGCCATGCTCGTGCCTTCCACCTTCACCGGCTGGTAGAGGAACACGATAATCACGAGCGCCAGGCCGAGCGCCACCGCGACATCGCGCGACCATACGCGCAATTCACGCTTAAAAGAAGACGGCTGCTGCGGGCCTAACGGGGAAGGAAAGTTGGGGATGTTTTCGTCGCGCATCCTGGGCTGCACTCCTGTATATCATGGCCGTCGGGCACTGCCAACGGTCATTTTTTGCGTCATTTGTGAGGCGGCCGGTGCGGTGCAAACTGTTTCCGCCGCGTCGTCTGTCAGCGCCAGCCACCCAGTTATTAAGATGCGACTTCGCCGCGTCCTGGCCGCCCGCGCACTCGCGTGAAAATTATGCACTCCTGCTGCCCAACCATTGCTTTCCGGATACGTCTCCATCCGCCGCGCGGTCCAGAAACCAAATCACTTCACCCTCCGGATTTAGCATCGCCACTGGCAATTTCCGCGCCGAGGCCGCCCAATCGTTTCGCAGCGTGGCCACGATTTCCCGTTTATCCGGCCCCGCCAGCAAAATGTACGTCGTACGCGCGCGCCGCAAAATCGGAAGCGTCAAACTGATTCGCACCGGAGGCTCAACCGGCGCTCGCACGCCAACCACCCATCGCTCCTGTTCCTTCAGCGCCGGCGAATCCGGAAAGAGCGACGCTGTGTGCCCCTCGCCCCCCACGCCCAAAAACAGCAAATCAAACGACGGCCCCGCGTCGGAGAAAAACGTCCGCAACATTTTTTCGTACGCGCGCGCAGCCTCATCCGCCTGCGGGAAATTCGTCGCCATGGGATGAATATTCTCCGGCGGCACGGGAATATGCTGAAACAGCGTCTCGCGCGTCATGCGGTAATTGCTCTTGGGGTCATCCGCAGGCACAAATCGTTCATCGCCCCAGAAGAAATGCGTTTTCGCCCACGGCATCTTGCCGCGAAATTCCCCCGACCACAGTTCATACGCCTTTTCCGGCGTTTTCCCGCCGGACAGCGAAATCATGCAGCGCCCGCGCGCGTTCACGGCTTCGTTCGCCACGCGCACCGAATCCTCGACCACGGCTCGGCTCAGCGCATCGAGGTCCGAAAAAACCTGCGCATTCGTCGCTAGGGTTTTGTCCACGCGCGTCCCAAATCGCTCAGCATGGCGTCCGCCGCCGCCGGACCCCAGCTTCCCGCGGCATACGGCAGCGGCTTCGGGCGATTCTCGATCACCGGCGTATACAGTTTCCACGATGCTTCCACCCAATCGTCGCTCACAAACAGCGTCGGGTCGCCTTGTATCACGTCGAGCAGCAACGTTTCATACGCCTCCGGAAGGGGCTTGAATTTCTCGGAATACCGGAAATGCAAATCGCTTCTTTCGATCTGCACGCCCGGGCCGGGCGCTTTAATTTCAAAGTAAAGGTCGAATCCCTCATCCGGATGAATCGCGATCACCAGCGCGTTCGCTTGAATTTTCTTGTTGTCGAACGGCTGAAAAATCCACACCGGCGGACGCCGGAAATTCACCACGATCTGGCTCAGGCGCTGCGCCATCCTCTTGCCTGTCCGCAGGAAAAATGGCACGCCATGCCAGCGCCAGTTCTCAATTTCCAGGCGCATCGCCACGAATGTTTCCGTCTGCGAATCCTTCGCTACTCCGGGCTCGTCGCGATATGCGGGCACATCCTTGCCATCAATTTGCCCAGCGGCGTACTGCCCCATCACCACGTTATCAATTTTGATCGGCAGCACCGAGCGCAGCACTTTCACCTTTTCTCGCCGGATTGGATTGGCCTGGAACATCTCCGGCACTTCCATCGCCGTCAAAGTCATGAGCTGCGTCAAATGGTTCTGCACCATGTCGCGCAACGCGCCCGCTCCTTCGTAATAGACCGCGCGGTGCTCCACGCCAAGCGATTCCGCCACGGTGATCTCCACGCTTTCAATCCGGTCGCGATTCCACTGCGGCTCGAACAGCGCATTCGCAAACCGGAACACCAAAAGATTCTGCACCGTCTCCTTGCCCAAATAGTGATCGATGCGGTAAATCTGCTTCTCTTCGAAATGCTCGTGCGCCACCTGATTCAGCGCTTGCGCCGACTGCAAATCCCGCCCAAACGGCTTTTCGATCACCAGCCGCGTCCAGCCTTTGCTCTTATTCAATCCCGCGTTTCCCAGCCCCGCAATCGCCAGCGGGAAAACTTTCGGCGGCAATGCCAGATATAAAACGCGGTTCCCTGGCAGTCCGTTATCGCTCTCGACCTTCTCGATTCGCGCCGCCAGCTTGGCGTAATCCTCCGGAGTTCCTTTGCCAATCGTCTGGTAAAACACTCGACCGTCGGTAATGCTCTGCGTGATTTGCTCCTGCGGAGTTCCGGCATCGGTCAAATCCTTCCGGCATTGCTCGCGAAAGCTTTCATCGTTGATATTGGTTTCCATTCCGACGCCGAGGATCAAACTCTTTGGCCCCAGCGCGTGTCTCGCGAAGAGCTCCTGCAGCGACGGCAGCAGCTTCCGCCCCATTAAATCTCCCGTCGCTCCCAGAATCACAAACAGATGCGGCTCTATCTCCGGCGCCATGGTGTCCCTTTCTTCATCTCTTTCGATGCTTCCGCGCGCGCTCCAGCTACCCTGCCTCTACCCTTGCTAGGCGCTTGCGATTTCAACGCCGAGCCTCTTCAGCTCCGTCTCCAGCTGCTTCGCATTCTTGAATTGAATCGTGTGCATGCCCAACTCGCGCGCGCATTCCAGGTTCAGCGCCCGGTCGTCGATAAACACGCATTCCTCCCCGGTGCGCTGCGTGATGCTCAGCGCCAGTTTATAAATGGCCTCATCCGGCTTTCGCACGCCCAGGTAGCACGAACTCAGAAACACATCAAAATATTTTCGCAGCTTGAATTTCCGGATGCGATACTCGTTCAAGTCTCGTGATTCGTTGTTCAGCGCGCCCATCAAATATTTCCGCCTCGCCGCAACTCTCCCCAGCGCCGCCAGGGTCTCCGGCATCGGCCGCGATTGCGAATGGATAAAATCGACGAAGCTCCGCCGGCTAAACGGCCGCTGGCGATAGAAAACAACGCGCTTCAAATATTCGTCCAGGCTCAGCTCGCCCGTTTCGAAGGCGTGCAGCAGCAATTCGTGCCGGTCCTCGAAATCGTCCCAGTCCAGACGGAACTTCTTCGCTGCCGCGCGCCGCGCGCCGCGGTCCCACCCATTGCTCAGGAGCACGCCGCCCACGTCGAAAAACAACGCCGTCACCTGCACCAACCCTCACCTCATCGTTGAATCGAATTAATCTAGCGTTCCGTGCCGCGAGTTTCTTGCTGCTCCTCAGGAGGTCAGGGCTTCAGCCCTGACATGAGACCGGCCAAAATAAAGGGGGCTTTAGCCCCTGAGGCCCAGAATCCCCGTCCGTTCGCCGCGCCAAATCGAACCCGCATCGCGCTGCTCTAATAACCCGCAAATTCCTCCGCGCGAATGTCGTCCTCATTCACTCCCGCATCCAGCAGCATTTTCCGCATCGCGTTGAGCATTCCTCCCGGCCCGGCAATGTAATAAATCGGCGCGCTCAGATCGCCAATCGCTTCCGAAAGCATCGCTTTGTCGACGAGTCTCGTTTTGCCATGCCAGGCGCGCGAGGACTTCTCCATTTCGGTCATGGTCGCAATCATCCGGAAATTCGCATTCTCTTTCTCCGCGCGCTCCAATTCCTCCAAAAATGGCGCGTCCTCCGGCCTGTGATTCGAGTAAAACAGCCACAGCCTGTGCGGCAATCGATTTTTCGCCGCGTCCAGCACCATGCTGCGAAACGGCGTGATCCCGATTCCGCCCGCCAGAAAAACTCCCGGCCGCGCCGCGCGTGTGTGCAATTTCAGATCGCCCCACGGTCCATCGACTTCGAGCTCCGTGCCCAGCGGGATTGTCCTCAAACATCTCTTCATCGCCGTGTCGCGCATTCGCGTAGCAAACATTAAGTCCTTCTCGTAAGGCGCGCTCGCAATCGAAAACGCGCGCGAATTTCCTTCCGCGTCCGTCTCCGCAGGATGATTTAATTTCACTTCCATCGCCTGCCCAGGCTTGAAATCAAACGCCGCGGGCTTTTCGAGAAAAAGCGCCATCGTGGCATTCGCAATTTCCTTGCGCTCCTTCAACTTCATGGGAATCGTCGCCATATTGCCTCGCTTCCGTCCCTTTCTCCGCGCATCCCGTCACTCAGCCGCGCTTTGGCCGCGCTTCGATCATCTTCGTTTCACGAGCGCGCCCTAAACGGAAAATTGCAATCGACCCTCAAGACGATAGATGATACCAAAAGGAAGAAAGGTCCAAAGAAACAGATGTCAGTTTCTACCATCCCTCTCGGACGGCTCCCGCAAAAAGGATTTCTGCCGTGAACGCAGAATTTCGCAAACGAGCTGGCGGAAAAGTTTCCAAACAAGCTCGCAAACAAGCGATCCGCCGCGCGCAGCCGCTCATTCTCACCATCGGCCATTCCAATCGCTCGCTCGATGATTTTATCGCGCTTCTCAAAGCGCACGATGTTCAGCGCGTCGTCGACGTGCGCACCATTCCCCGCTCGCGCCACAATCCTCAATTTAATCGCCTGCCTGCGCAGGCAGGCGACGCGCTTCCACAAGCCCTCCGCCGCGCGCACATCGCCTACACGCATCTAGGCAAACTCGGCGGCCTGCGCCGCGCGCGTCCCGATTCGCCAAACACTGGCTGGAACAATTTGAGCTTCCGCGGTTTCGCCGACTACATGCAAACGCCCGACTTCGCCGCGGGTATTGGCCGCCTCGAAAAACTCGCCCGCCCAGGCGGGCGAGCCAAACCTAAACGCTGCGCCATCATGTGCGCCGAAGCCGTTCCCTGGCGCTGTCACCGCTCGCTTCTCGCCGACGCGCTCGCCGTTCGCGGACATGCCGTCGAGCACATTATGACGCTCACGCGCCGCAATCCTCACAACCTCACGCCCTTCGCGCGCGTCCGCGGCAAACAAATTACCTATCCCGCGACACGCGCGACTCGCGCCCAAGCCGCGCAGAAAATAGTTGCCCGCTAATAGCGCACCGCGCCATCACGACTCGGCGCTAAAAAGCAAATGGGCTTTCTGCAATGTTACTGGCTCGGCGGCGGCGGCGGCGCGGGCCGCGTATAGAATCCCAGGCTTTCCGGCGGCGGCAACTGCCCCAACTGCGAATAATTATCCTCGAGCACGTTGATCGTATTGATTTTGAGCTGCATTTCGTCCGCCATCGTGTCGTAGCGAATCAGGACGTTGCCCAGCCAATATTCGCGGTTCTCCGCGCGCCAGCGCCGCGCATATTCATCGCGCAGGCTGATCATTTCTTCGCGCAAATCCTGCAAATCGCCGTCCATCGAACTCAATCCCTCCAAATCGCGCAGCACCTGCTGCTGGTTGCTCATATTCAGAAAAGCGTCCCAATACATCTGGCTCATCTCCTGCGTGTATTCGAATTTCATTCCCATCGCGTCCAGGCGGTGCGCGCCGAAAATCAAATCGTCGATTGTGTCCGCGTGGATCCTCGCCTTGCCGCGATTTTCAAGCAGCGATTCCCACGCTTGCTCGGCGTCCACGCGCATTTCGTGCGTCACCGGCGCAGCCGCCGCGGCGTAGTTGGCGCCCGTCTGCGAAAATGGGTCCGCCCAGAAATATGAGGTGTACGTCCCGCTGAGCTTCATGCCATCGAGCAGCGTGTTCGTCGCGGCCAGTTTGTTGAGAATGTCCTCGAACGTGTGACCCGTATTGCGATAAAACGCCCAATCGTAGCTCTGGAGGAATTGCTCCACCGACGATTCGCCCGGCTGCCACGCGCACGCCGCTCCGAAAACGAATCCCGGCCAATCCATTCCGCTCAGCGGTCCGCCCCAGTCTTTCCATTCCGTATTCAACATTCCGAGCGCGTTAAATTTTTGTCCGTCGCGCGTCAGGTTGCGGATATTCATGAAGCCCGCGTTGAAATCCGGATACACGCGCCGCCAATTGCTGATTCCCGGCGAAACGAACATCTGCAAACCCGCATTGCGAAACGGCGCGAGCCGCGCGTCATACGACGGCGCGTCGCCATACGTCCAAATCACCGGAATCACATCCTTCGGCAGCGTGGAAAGCAATTGCGGGAAATGCTCGGCGATGTCCGCCCAGAACATCGTCTGCTTGTGATACGGTTTCAGCATCTGATCGAGTTTCGCAATGTGGCTCAGATAGACTTGGCCCAGACCCTCCTTGGCAATCAGCGCCTTCGTTTGGCCCTGGCCAAGCTCAAACGTCTCGTCCGCGCCAATATGAAAGAACGGCCCTTTGAACAGCGGAGCCATGGCCGCGATCATTTGTCCGAGTAGATCGTAGGTTCCCGGCTGCGTCGGCGTCAGCACCGAGCCGTGCGGAATCTCCGCCAGCTTGCTGTAAATGTCGTAACGCAGCACTTTGTGAAGATGCCCGTAGGTTTCCAGTTCCGGCACAATCGTGACGTAATAAGCCTGCGCGTAGGAGACCAGCGCGCGAATTTCATCCGCCGTCAGCGCAACGCGCGGCGCGAAAATCTCGTTTCCCGGAACCTGAAATACATCTTCCATGTACAGCGCGTACATGTTGATTTTGTATCCGGCGAGGACGCGAATCTGCCTTTCCATGAACTTCAGCGTGGGAATCGGCCCGCGGCTGATGTCAATGCTGACGCCGCGCCACTGCATCGAGGGCCAGTCGCGGATGGTCACCGCGGGACACTCCAATTCGCCGACTTTTTGGGTGGCGCTTGAGCTGTTTTCGCCGCCGACGGGCTGCAGCAGTTGCCGCAGCGTTTGCACGCCGTAGAACGCGCCTTGCGCGCTCGCCCCGCCGACTAGAATTCGCTGCCGCTGCGCGGAAATCGCGTAGCCCTGCGCGTCGAATCCCTGTGGCATCGCAAGTCCCTGCTTCTCGAGCGCGCCGCGCAATCTCCTGTCGCCGGCCACGCTGCCGATATAAATAATATTCGAGCCGCCCGGCATCGTCCGCGAAACCGCGATTTTCGGCTCCCATCCGGTCCAGCGCTCGATTTCGTCCTCGAGCATCTGCGCGCCCTGAAAATCCCTGCCGCCCAACGCGCTGCTGACAACGATTCGCGTCCGCCGCGTCACCGCAAACGCCGCGCCGCCCGTTTCCTTCACTTCGCGCGGCTGCGGAATTAAATGCAGATTCGCCGCCCGCGCTCCCGGCGCAAGAGGCGCCACGCACGCCAAAATTGCACAGCCGCAAATAGCCAACACATGCCGTTTCATAGCGCCCCCTAACAATCGCCGTAAGAAACTGCGTAGTATACCCGCATTGTTCCCATAAATGGCAGCCGCATCCCCGACAGC
>Ga0307372_10011843_pt1 | contig 11537 bp, 10 predicted proteins | sample OX1MG_FD_202533 | JGI IMG/M metagenome (GOLD analysis project Ga0307372, IMG submission 202533) | Soil microbial communities from Risofladan, Vaasa, Finland - OX-1 | ecosystem: Environmental > Terrestrial > Soil > Coastal area > Acid sulfate soil | place: Finland: Risofladan, Vaasa | collected...
TTGCCGACGGCTCACGCGGAGCCTGGCCGCCGGGCCGCCGCGGTCGAGCTCCCAGTACCACAGCCCGAACACCAGGACGTTGGTGAGCCACACCGGGGCGGACGCGTAGATGAGGGCGCGCCCGCCGGGTGCCCCGTGCTGGTGCACCGCGAGGAGCTCGTGGACGAGCTGGCCCAGCGACACCACGTTGGCCAGGTTCACGAAGGCGATGAGCACGATGGCGAACGAGCGCAGGCGGATCGACTCGCGTGGCATCCGGCGGGGGCTGGCGACGAGGAGCGCCACGCCGAGGACACCTTCGAGCGTCGGGACGAGCCACCGGGGCCCGAGGCCGGCGATGAGCCGCTTGGGGAGCACGACGTACAGGGCGATCGACCCCGCGACGGCGAGCGACGCCGGCCAGCGAGGCTCACTACGCGCCTGCTCCCCCCATTCCGCCTCCTCCTGGCGCACCTCGGCGTCTTCCTGGCGCACCTCGGCCGCGTCCCGGCGCGCTCGGGCGGCGGTGCCCGCGTCGTCCTCGGCCCGGGCGGCATGGTCCGAGCCCCGGGTGCCCGGTTCCCCGTCACCCCGGCCCCTGCCCCCCGGAGGAGGGCTGTCCTGTGCGGCCACCGGGGCCACCGTAGCGACCCGGTCACGCGACCGCCGTGACCCCGCGGGTGACCCCCGTCGCACCGGGTGGACACCGGGTCGACACCGGGTGAACACCGGAACACCCTCGTCCGTATCCTTGGTGTCAGACCCCACCCGGCCCTTTCCGCCGGCCCCACCGAGGGAGCAACGTCGATGACCCAGCACGCGGACGTCACCACCGACACCCCGCACCGAGCGGGCCGGGCGGCGGCCCGAATCCCGGCCGCGGCCCGGGGGGGAGCCGCCGCCGGCGCCCTGGCCGCGCTCGCCCTCGTCCTCGCCGCCTGCGGGTCGTCGGCGAGCTCGAGCGCCACCACCTCGCCGAGCGCCAACCGCGGAGCGGGCGCCACCACCACCGGTGGGTCCACCACCACCGCCACCGTGAAGACGGCGTCCACCAGCCAGGGAACCGTCCTGGTGAACAGCAGCGGCATGGCGCTGTACACCTACGGCCCCGACCACGGGGCCGCCCAGAGCACGTGCACCGGGACGTGCATCCAGGCGTGGCCGCCGTTGACGGTGCCCGCCGGCACGACACCCACCCCCGGCGCCGGCGTGACCGGCACACTCGGCACGTCCAGGCAGTCCAACGGGTCGCTGCAGGTGACCTACAACGGCAACCTGCTCTACACGTTCCTCTCCGACCCCTCCCCCGGCCAGGTGACGGGGAACGGCGTCGGCGGGTTCTCGGTCGCCAAGGTGGCGGCGGGGTCGTCCAGCGGCTCGGCCACGACAGCCTCGTCGGGCGGGCCCGCGTCCACGACGACGACCGCCTCGAGTGGGTACAGGTATTGAGCCCGAGCCCCTCGCCCCGTCGCGCCGCGGGGCGGCCGCCGTGCTGACGCCGGGTCGCGCCTCCGCCGACCCGGTGCCGGGACGCGGCGGGCGCGGACGCGGGCGAGCGGGGGCGGCCCCGGGGTCGGCTCCGGAGTCGGCAGCGTCGGAGGTGACCGAGTCGGAGGTGACCGAGTCGGAGGTGACCGAGTCGGAGGTGACCGAGTCGGAGGTGACCGAGTCGGAGGCCGTGTCAGAGGCCGCCGACGAGGCCGGCCTGCGCGCCGCCTTCCTGACCCACGGCGGAGAGCTCTACGGGTACGCGCGGCGGTCGCTCAGTGACGCGGCGGCCGCCGAGGACGTCGTGCAGGAGACGTTCATCCGCGCCTGGCGGGCGCGGGACCGGTTCGACACCACCCTGGGGACGCTGCGGACGTGGCTCTTCACCATCGCCCGGCGGGTCGTCATCGACCACGCCCGGTGGCGCGCCGTGCGCCAGGCCCACCCCCTCAGCGCCGACATCGCCCTGGCCGACGACGGGATCGACGTGGCGATGGTGGGATGGCAGGTCGAGGAAGCCATCCGCAGGCTCCGGCCCGAGCACCGCCAGGTGCTGGTGGAGACGTACTACCGGGGCCGGTCAGGGCGCGAGGTCGCCGAAGACCTCGGCATCCCCGAGGGCACGGTCCGAAGCCGCCTCTTCTACGCGCTGCGGTCACTGCGGCTCACGCTCGAGGAGATGGGGTGGGACCGGTGATCGCCGACGGCTGCGAGCACCACCGCGGGCTCATCGCCATGGACGTGGTGGGCAGGCTCTCGGTCGACGAGCGGCTCGCGCTCAGCGCCCACACCGACGGGTGCCCGGCGTGCCGCGACGAACGGCGCGACCTCACCGTGCTCTCGCTGGTCCTCCCGACCGCGGACCCGGACCACTTCGACGAGCAGGAACTCCCGTTCGGCCTGCGCACCGCCGTGCTCGACCGGCTGCGCGACGACAGCCGGTCGGACCGGCACCGCCGCCGGTCCCGCATCGTGCTCGGGTCTGCTGCCGCCGCACTGGTGGCCGTCGTCGCAGTGGTGGCCGCGGTGGCCTGGCCTTCGGGGTCGGTGACGCGGACCGTGGCGCTCCAGGGCCGTCCCCGCGTCCACGCCGTCGTGCGCCTGACGGCGGAGCCGTGGGGCACGGCGATGGAGCTGTGGGAGTCGGGGCAGCCGCAGGGCGAGGTCCTGTCGGTCGCCATGCAGACCGTGTCGGGCTCGTGGTGGCAGACCGGCACCTACCGGACGGCAGGCGCGTCGGTCCGGGTGACGATGGCCTGCGCCCTGCAGCTGTCCGAGATCAAGAGCGTCTGGATCCGGGACCACGCCGGGAATGTGGTGATGCACGGCTACCTGGACCCCCACACCGACGGAGACCTGTCGCAGGCGACCGGCGCGCCCGGCGCGACCGCTGCGACGGCCCCGAGCGGCGCCCGCGTCAGTTGACCTGCCGCTCCTGGCCCTCCCAGTAGCGGCGCCGCAGCTCACGCTTGAGCGGCTTGAACGCGCCCGACAGCGGGAGCGGCCCGTCGCTGAACTCCACGCTCTTGGGGACCTTGAAGTTGGTCAGGAACTTGCGGGCGTGCTCGATGAGCTCCTCACCCGACGCCTTCATGTCCTCCCGGAGCACCACGATGGCGTGCACGGCCTCCCCCCACGCGTCGCTGGGGATCCCGATGACGGCGACGTCCTGCACCGCCGGGTGCATGGCCAGGGCGTTCTCGACCTCGGTGGAGTACACGTTCTCGCCGCCCGTGACGATCATGTCCTTCACGCGGTCGGTGAGGTGGAGCAGTCCCTCGCCGTCGACGAACCCGACGTCACCCGTGCGGTACCAGCCGTCGCGGAACGCCGCCGCGGTCTCCTCGGGTTTGCCCCAGTACTCGCGCATGAGGTTGCCGCCCCGGGCGCACACCTCGCCGGGCTGGTTGGGGGCGACCACGTTCCCGAACGAGTCGGTGATCCGCAGCTCCACGCCGAACAGCGGCGCGCCGGCCGCGCCCAGGCACTCCTTGCCCCGCCGGTGATCGGCCGGGCCGAGCATGGTGAGCACCGACGCGGCCTCGGTCATGCCGTAGCCCTGGTAGAAGTCGGTGTCGGGGAGCATGTCGAGCCAGCGCTCGAGCAGCGGCGCCGCGATCGGGGCGGCGCCGTAGACGAGCTGGCGGAGCCCCCGCAGGCGCTTGGGCGAGAACCCGGGGTGCTTCTCGAGCATCGAGAGCATGACGGGGACCATCATGGTCGTGTCGATCTTCTGTTCCTCGATCGTCGCCAGTACGAGCTCGGGGTCGAAGAGCGGGATCGACACCGAGGTGGCCCCGCTGGCGGGGATCCCCACCACGCCGGCGACCACGGCCGCATGGAACATCGGGGACTGGAACAGAAAGCGCCTGGTCTCTTCGAGCCCGATCTGCAGCCCCACGTGGTACACGTTCAGGACCTCGGCGCGCTGGTCGAGCACGGCCCCCTTGGGGAGCCCGGTGGTCCCGCCCGTGTACATCAGCACCGCGGGGTCGTCCTCGGCGGGCTCGGGCGGCATCGTGGGCGCGGCCGCGGCGAGCAGGTCCTCGTAGGAGATGGTGTCGTCGTCGCGCCCGGTGACACCGTCGTCGGGCGTGCCCCCGATGATGACGATCTTCTCGATCTTGACGCCCTCCTCGTCCCGGGCCCGGTCAACCAGGCCGACGAAGACGGGGTCGGTGAACACCACCGTGGTGCCCGAGTCCTGGAGCACGTACGCCAGTTCCGCCACGCTGAAGCGGATGTTCAGGGGATTGATGATCCCGGCCCCGAACAGCGCGGCGTGGTAGAGCTCGATGAACTCGTGGCCGTTCATGGCCAACACCGCGAACCGGTCACCGCGGCCCACGCCCAGCTCACCACCCAGTGCGCCGGCGAGGCGCTGCACCCGCTCGACGTGCATGGCGAACGTGCCTTCGTAGACGGTGCCGTTCCTGGTGACGTCCACGAAACCCACCTTGTCGGCGAACCGCTCGGCACGCGGCAGCAGGAAGCGCGGGTAGACGAGCTCTTTCGTGGAACCACGCGTCTTCATAGGACCGACCCCCCAGGCGGCGCGGCCCGCCGAGCTCCGTCATTGGCCGCGGCACTGCGCTTCGCCTGCTCGACGTGCCTCGTCGCGCTCCCACCGCGCGGACGCGCCGGCGACACGCCGAGGGACTCCGGCGCCGGGCGCCGGCTGTGCCCGCCGGTGGCGGCCGACACCAGCTCGGCGAACGAACGGTCGACCCCCGCGGCGAGGACCGCCACGTCCCGGCACCGCTCCCGGTCCGCGAGGATCCCGACGGTGAGCTGCCCGTCGTAGGTGAAGACGGCGACGCCGACGCTCAGGTTCCCGGCCAGAGGGACCACGGGGAACACCTCGAGCATGCGCGCCCCCATGGCGTAGAGCGGGAACTGCGGGCCCGGCACGTTGGTCACGACGAGATTGCACAGGCGCTGGTGGTGCACGAGCGGCGTGAGCGTGGCCAGCAGGCGGGTGGGCATCGGGTCGAGCAGGCCGAGCAGCGCCTCGCCCACGAGTGCCTGGTGTCTCGCCTTGCGGACACCGACGGCGTCCGCCACCGACCGCAGCCTGGCCACGGGGTCCTCCGCGCCGAGCGGGAGCGGCACGAGCAGCGCGGACACCCGGTTCCCGAGCCGGCGGTCACCGTGATGATCGGCGCCCACGGGCACCAGGGCGCGCAGCGACCGCCCGCCGGTGGACTCCCCGCGCCCGGCCAGCAGCACCCGGAGCCCGCCGGTGACGGCGGCCAGCACGACGTCGTTGAGGGTCACGCCGAACCGCTCCTCCACGATCCTCAGGGAGCCCAGGTCCCGGCGCACCACGGCGAAGCGCCGACCCCGGGTCACCGGGACGTTGATCGACGACGTCGGGGCGATGGTGCGCGGCGAGGCCAGGGTGCCGAGCCCTTCGAGCAGCTCGGTCCCGCCTCGACCGGCGGCGGCGGGGTCGACGATGGCACCGAGGGCCCGCGTGCCGGCGCGCACCGCCGCGGTGCCCCGGTGGGCGAGGTCACGGGCCACGGCGGCCGCCCCCGTCGGCCCGGGGCGGGGGTGCCACGGCCGTGCCGGGTGGTGCTCGGCCGGGCGACGCTCCAGGTCGAGCAGCACCGTCGCCAGCTCCACGCTGGCCATGCCGTCCGCCATGGCGTGGTGCAGCTTCTCGACGAGCGCGACCCGGCCACCCGCGAGGCCCTCCACGAACCACATCTCCCAGAGCGGGCGGGCCCGGTCCAGGGGCACGGCCATGAGCTCGGCGCACAGGTCGGTGAGGTCGGCGTCCGAGCCCGGTGCGGGCACGGCCACGTGGCGGACGTGGAACCCGATGTCGAACCCGGCGTCGTCCACCCACACCGGGGCCGTCCCGCCGCCCGCGGGGAAGCGGACCCGTCGGCGCAGCGCCGGCACGAGGTGCAGACGCGAGGCGATCTCGTCGCGGATGGCACCGATCCGCAGCACCCCGTGCCGGTCGCGCAGGGGGCCGCCCTCGAAGATCGCCACGGAACCGAGGTGCATGGGGGTCGCCGGCGACTCGAGGTAGAGGAAGAACGCGTCGAGCGGCGCCAGCGGCTCGTAGGGGGCCATCATGCGCTGGCCCGGGTCACGCGCCCGGCGAGGCCGAGAACCTCGTCGAAGCCGTCCTGCAGGCACCGGGTCATCACGGACGGGTCGCGCACGGCGGCGGCGTCGAGATTGACTCCGACACAGGCCCGTCCCGCCGGCGTGACGAGCGCGACGTTGAGCGCGGCACCCGACGGCGGCGCGAAGGCGTAGAAGTGCTCGATGCGCGCCCCCGCGAGGTAGGTCTCGAACCGGGGGCCCGGGACGTTGGTGGCGACGAAGTCGTCGCCCTTCAGCAGCGAACCCCACACCCGGCTCACCAGCGGGGGTGGCAGCCGGTCGAGGCCGGCGGCCAGCACGTCGCTGACGGCGAGGCCGGGAGCGTTCTTCCACGACGCGGTGATCTCGCGCACGCGACCCAGGCGCTCAGCCGGATCTGCGCACGCCGGCAGGACGAACCGCGCCGGGACGAAGTGGTTGCCGGTGGCCTCGTGACCGCCGGTGCGCACGCTCACCGGCATGAGCACCCGCAACGCTTCGACGGGCCGGCCGTGCGCCTCGTGGTACCGGCGCAGACCGCCCAGGACGCCGGTGACGAACACGTCGTTCATCGTGCTGTGCGTGGCCGCCCCGGCCTCGTGCAGCCGGCGGGGGTCGAGGTCGAGGACCTCGAAGCGCCGGGCGATGCCGCGCTCCGACAGCAGTGCCGACATCGGACGGCGCGCCGGGGCGAGGAGGCGGGCGACGGACCGAGCCCCCGCCCGTGCCCGGGCGGCCTGCTCGACGGGGCGGGCGGCCGTGCGGGCGGCCAGGCCGAGGAGCTGACGGCTCGCCGACGCCGCCTGTGCCCAGCCGGCCCGCAGCACACCCGCCGCCGACGCCGACGGCGATGCGGGCCCGGCGGGCGGCGCGGGCCCGCCGGGCCCGGCGGGCGTCTCCGGCCGGTCGGACGGGCGCGCCCCGCGGTGGCGGTCGAGGAGCCGCATGGCCACGCCGATCCCGCCCACGCCGTCCACGACGGCGTGATGCAGCTTGATCACCATGGCGGCCTGCCCGGCGTCGAGCCCCTCGACCACGACCGCCTCCCACAACGGCAGGGCGGGGTCGAAGCTCACGGTGCCCATGACCTGGGCCAGGTCGAGCACGGTGCGCAGCGTGGCCGGTGGCGGCGCCACCATCCGCCGGAGGTGGAGATCCACGTCGAAGCCCGGGTCGTCCACGAAGGCCGGCCGTCCCCACCCGAGCGGGGCGGGCTCCACCCGGGACCGCAGCCGCGGCTCGGCCTGGGTCAGGCCCTCCATCCGGGCTCGCACCTCCCCGAAGCGCGGGGACCGGTCGAGCACCAGGACGGCGACGATCGTGGTGCGCAGGACCGGATCACGCCCGATCGTCCACAGCAGGGCGTCACTGTCACTCATCGTCTCGGTGACGGTCCTCGTCGAGCTGGCCATTGGGCTCTCCCGCTCCCTACGCTCCGATCGTGCGGCCGGGTCGGAGACGGGGCTAGTGCCGGAAGTCCCGAACCCGGGCCACGGCGGTCCCCCGGGCCCTCCGGCCTCGGCGCCTCCGACGGCAGCGCCTCCCACGGCGGCGCCACCCACGGCGGCGCCACCCACGGCGGCGCCACCCACGGCGGCGACGGTGGCGGACCTCCTGCACGCCCGGGCCGACGACGACCGGCCCGGTCTCCTCTTCGGCGACGCGCGCTGGACGTGGCGCCAGGTCGTGGACGAGAGCTCCCGGAGGGCGGCCTTGGCGGCGGGGATGCGCGGGCCCGGGCCGTTCCACATCGGGGTCCTCCTCGACAACGTCCCCGAGTACCTCTTCTGGCTCGGCGCCGCGGCGCTCGCCGGAGCCGTCGTGGTGGGCATCAACCCCACACGCCGGGGGGAGGAGCTCGCCCGGGACATCCGGTTCACCGACTGCGGGCTCCTCGTCACCGACGAAGCCGGCGCGGGCGTGCTGGCCGGACTCGACCTGGGTGTCGCCCCGGGATCGGTCCTGCGTGTCGACGGCGACGAGTACGGCGCCCGCCTGGCGGCGCGGGCGGCGGCGGATGCGACGCCCGCCGCCCCGGGCGTGGACGGGTGGGCCGCGCCCTCGCCCGACGACCTGCTCCTGCTGCTCTTCACCTCGGGGACCACCGGCGATCCCAAGGCGGTGCGCTGCACCCAGGGACGCCTGGCCGCCATCGCGGGGCGCGCCGCCACGGCGTACGGCTTCGAGCGCGACGAGGTCTGCTACTGCCCGATGCCGCTGTTCCACGGCAACGCCGTCATGGCCCTGTGGGCCCCGGCGCTGGCGGTGGGGGCGTCGGTGGCGCTGGCGGGGCGCTTCAGCGCCTCCCGGTTCATCGACGACGTCCGCCGGTTCGGCGCCACGCGGTTCACCTACGTGGGCAAGGCGCTCGCCTACGTCCTGGCCACGCCCGAGCGGCCCGACGACGCCGACAACACCCTCCGGCAGGGGTTCGGCACGGAGGCCTCGGCCCCCGACCGCGCCATCTTCGAGCGTCGCTTCGGGTGCGCGCTCGTCGAAGGGTACGGATCGAGCGAGGGGGGCGCCGCCATCAACGTCACGCCCGACACCCCCCCGGGCTCGCTCGGCCTCCCCCTGCCGACCGACGACGTGGCCGTGCTCGACCCCCGGACCATGGCTGAATGCCCCCGGGCGCGCTTCGACGACGCCGGACGGCTGGACAACGCCGGCGTCGCCATCGGCGAGATCGTGAACCGCAGCGGTGGGCGCGGCTTCGAGGGGTATCACCACAACGCCGAGGGCGACGCCGAACGCCTGCGCAACGACTGGTACTGGACCGGCGACCTCGGCTACCGCGACGAGCGGGGGTTCTTCTACTTCGCGGGACGGCGCGGCGACTGGTTGCGGGTGGACTCGGAGAACTTCGCCGCGGCGCCGGTCGAGCGGATCGTGGAGCGCCACCCCGACGTGGCCGCCGCCGCGGTCTACGCCGTGCCCGACGCCCGTTCGGGCGACGAGGTGATGGTGGCGCTCGAGATGCGCCCCGGCAGCCGGTTCGACCCCGACTCCTTCGCCGATTTCCTGGCGTCGCAGGCCGACCTCGGCACCAAGTGGTCGCCGCGCTTCGTCCGGCTGTCGCCCGGCCTCCCTCTGACCGCCACGGGCAAGATCACGAAGACGTCGTTGGCGGACGAGGGCTGGCGGTGCACGGACCCGGTGTTCTGGAGCCCGGGACGCGGCCCGCTGCACTACCGGCCGTTGTCGGACGAGGACCGCGACGCCCTGCGCGCCGAGTTCGAGCGGCACGGCCGCGCCCACCTCCTCGACGCCGCCACGAGCCGGTGACGGGGCGGCGCCCCGCGGTGCCCGCTCTCGACGGGGGGTCCCCGACGTGCTCTGATCACGACCGGAGAACACCAGAAAGGCACAACGCATGAGTGTGATGAAGCGGCTGTCCGGGATCCTCCAGGCCAAGGCCAACAAGGCCCTCGACAAGGCCGAGAACCCCGCCGACATGCTCGACCTCTCCTACGAGAAGCAGGTCGAGAACCTGCAGAAGGTGCGCCGCGCCCTGGCCGACGTCGCCACCGCCCGCAAGCGCCTGGAGCTCCAGGCCTCCCAGCTCCAGGCCCAGGCACAGAAGCTGCAGGACCAGGCCAAGCAGGCGCTGGGGCAGGGCCAGGAGGACCTGGCCCGCGAGGCGCTCGCCCGACGGGCGACCCTGGCCGAGCAGCTCGAGAGCCTCGGCACCCAGCACCAGCAGGTCGAGACCCAGCAGCAGCAGCTCGAGACCACCGCCACCCGCCTGCAGACCCAGGTCGACGCCTTCCGGACGAAGAAGGAGACCCTGAAGGCCAGCTACACCGCATCCAAGGCCCAGGCCAGCATCGGGGAGGCGGTGTCGGGCATCTCCGAGTCGATGACCGACGCCGGCATGACGCTCGACCGGGCCCAGGACAAGATCGCCCAGATGCAGGCGAGAGCCGGGGCCATCGACGAGCTCCTCGACACCGGGGCGCTCCCCGACGCCCTCGGGGGCGGTGGGGACGACATCCAGAAGCAGCTCGACGCCACGTCGAGGGCAGGCCAGGTGGACGCCGAGCTCGCCGCCTTGAAGGCGCAGGTCGGCGCAGGAGCCGAGAGCCCGGGCCTTGCCGCCGGCACCGCCCCCGGAACCGACACGGCGCCCGGCGGCGATGCGTCGGGCGAAGGAGGGAACGCCTGATGATCGTCCGCATCCTCGGCGAGGCGCGCTACGACGTGCCGGAGGCAGACCTGCCGGCCATCGAGCAACTCGACGCCCAACTGGTCGACGCCCTCGAGCGCGGGGACGAGGCCGAGTTCTCCGGGACCCTCGCGGACCTCATCGGCCAGGTCCGGCACACCGGGACGCTCGTCGCCGCCGACGACGTCCGCACCTCCGAGCTGGTCGTGCCGCACGAGGGCTCGACCCTGGCGGAGGTGCGCGACCTCCTGGCCCAGGGGGCCTGAGGCGTCGCTCAGCCGGCGCCCTTGTGGGCCGTCACCATCAGGTCGACGAGCTCGGAGCGCTCGCTCTCGTCGAGGGCGCCGTACGCACGGGCGAGGACACGGTCGGTGGAGTGCTCGGCCTGCTCCCACTGGGCGCGCCGCTCGTCGACGTCGGGGTAGGGCTCGGGCCACCCGAAGAGCCCGGCCATGAACGGGGTCTTGACGAGCACCGCCTCGAGCGGCTGGAGGCCCGACGCCACGATGGCGGCGCCGTGGATGGCACCCCGCAACTCGCGCAGCACGTTGAGGCGGTGCAGGGCCAGCGCCTTGGGCTCGGCCGGCTCGGGGAGCACCCGCCATGCCGCGAAGAGCGGTGCGGCCGACGGCGAGGCGGCGTCGAGGACCCGCGCCGTCAGCGCCGCCAGGCGTGCGTAGTCCACCTCGTCCGCCAAGTGTGCCTGCGCCCACGTCCGCAGGCACCCCGCGAACTCGCCCGCCGCCTCGCCACGCGCCATCACCGGCGCGGTCCGGTCCCACGCCTCCACGACCGACGTCGGGTTGAAGAAGACGAAGGCGGCGGCGACCACCGACCCGTGGACGTCCCCGAGCGCGCCGCCGCGGCCCGCGGTGTAGAAGTCGATTCCGTCGAACCCGAGCTCGGCGCCCCGGGCGTAGGTGGCGCCGTCGAGCATGAAGCCGGCGGGCAGATAGACGACGGCGTCCGTGGTGGCGCGGGCGGCCTCTTCGGCGTTCATGGTCTCGCTCCCCTGTCGTGCGGTGCTGTCCGCTGCGGTGCTGTCCGCTGCGGTGCTGTCCGCTGCGGTGCGGGACGCTACCAGCGACATGCGCCGCTACCCTCGCGACCATGCATGACGCCGACCGCGCCGGGGACCTGCGGTGAAGGTCCGCATCGGCATCGGCACGGGCACCGCGGCCATGTCCGGCGACGTGCTCGGCGCGCTCGTGGAGGACCTCGAGGAGGTCGGGTTCGACTCGCTGTGGTGGTCCGACGTCCTCACCGTCCCCGGTGACGACCCGTTGGCGGCCATGGCGTTCGC
>Ga0307372_10011844_pt1 | contig 11537 bp, 12 predicted proteins | sample OX1MG_FD_202533 | JGI IMG/M metagenome (GOLD analysis project Ga0307372, IMG submission 202533) | Soil microbial communities from Risofladan, Vaasa, Finland - OX-1 | ecosystem: Environmental > Terrestrial > Soil > Coastal area > Acid sulfate soil | place: Finland: Risofladan, Vaasa | collected...
GAAGTCGGGCACCTCACTTGAAAAATCGATGTTGAGCGAAAAGAATCTCCATCACGTTCGCGCTTTGAACGCCATCGCCCAAGAGCGCGGTCAGAAACTCTCCCAGCTAGCGCTCGCCTGGGCGCTGCGCGACGCTCGCGTCACGTCGGTCTTAATCGGCGCGAGCAGTGTTCACCAGTTGGACGAGAACCTCGACGCCCTCCACGCGCTCTCTTTCAGCGACGACGAACTTTCGCGAATTGACGTACACGCGGTCGAAAGCAGTATCGATCTCTGGCGCGACCCCGCCACGCAGTAACGAACGCCAACCACAGCGAGTTTTGGCGCGGGAGGTCACGTGAAGAGGATTGACGTTGAGACGTCGCTCAACGAGAGTCGCAGTTGGTTACTCGGCTCCTTTGAGGGTCTTACGGAGGAGCAGCTGCGTCGTCCCCTCACGAAGAGCGAGCACGATCCGTCGAACGTCTGGTCCGCGCTCGACCACTTCGCCCACCTCGCCCTCGTTGAAAATGACTTCGTGCGGATGATCCGTCGCCAACTAGCGGGCCACTCGAATCCCGTCGCACTCCTCGCCGACGATCGAGGTGAAGTCCGGACGCGAGAACAGATCATGAAGATCGTGAACGAGAGGACCGAAGCCTTTCAACGCGAACACCACGGCGATTCCTTCTCGGAAGTCGTCGCCCTCACGGCCGCAGCGAGAAGCGAGTCGCTGCGCTTACTCTCAGAGCTTTCGGATACTCAGATCGACGAACGTCTCGAAGGAGCGCCGTGGGGCGACGGAACCATTGGGGGCGTCCTTGGCGCCAACGCCCGCCACGCGCACGTCCATTGGGACTGGGCGACCGACGCCGGTCTTCTCGACGGCCCGAGTTGAGCCGGTTCCCGTCGAACGACGTGACGAACGTCGTCGACTAAGTCGCGGCGCCTCTGATGGCCCTGAATCGAACGAGGGACCACCACAAGGAGAGCAGCACGATGAACTCTAAGGCGACGGCGAGCCATCCCACCACGGGAGCGCGGTGCAGCGACACCGCGATCACCACGGCCAGTTCCACGACCACCGCACCGAGTGAGAGGACGGCCAACGGGCCGTACTGAAGCGCAGCTTCGTGAATCCGAGCCGACGAGTGCACGTTGGCGCGCCAGAAGGCTTCGAGGACTTCTCGCTTCTCTTGACGCGAGCAGCTCCGATAGACGTCAAGTTTCACCGTACGAACGATAGGGCGCAACCTCGACGACGGCAACGATGGCCACTGGAAATCAAGCCCTCATTGGCATCGTCAGTGCAGCGACTGGGCGTCAAAGGCGACGCCGAGGTCGTTCAGGGACACCACCATCTGGGGTTGAATGAGGTGGTGGGCGTCTTTCGCGAGACGAACAACGGTTCCCCAGGCGGCGAAGCCCACCGCGTGCGCGGCAAACGGCATCGGTCCTTCGACCACTTTGACCCCGACGACCCCTGCGCCCTTCAGTTCGATGGCGACCGCTTGCATTCGTTCCATGGCCGACTCGCGCGACGAGTACATGGCGTCGGTGTAGTTCTTCAGCTCCACGTTCTGGGACTGTTGTTGGAGCACCGTTCCCATCGTCCTTCGCGGGGCGTACACGAAGCTGGCGCCCGTGGCGAGACCGAGCGGTTCCCATCCCGCGACCATCAACAACGTGAAGTCGCGCGCCGAAAGGTCTGAGACGAAGACGTTGCTCGCCTCAAAGCTCTTGGTGCCCACTGGTCGAACGGCCGTGCCCAGCAGCGAGACTTCAACGTGGGTCGAGTACACGCTCCGTTCAATGTGCACACCTACGACACCGTGACCGCCCACGTCGGCGGCTTCCTTGTGGATTCGTGCAATCGCGTACTTGAATGCCTGAGCGTGCGCCTCGGACGCTGACGTGATCTCTCCTTCACCCCGGTTCCACAGTCCGACGGGCGTCGAAAAAAGTGAAACGCCGCTCACAAGTTCGATCGGTTCCCAGCCGATTGAGTGGAGGTTCAGCTCTTCGTCGATCGAGAGATCCGACGTCGTCGACTGCGCGTTCGGCGCCGGTTGCGCGAGGGACGCGACGGCTCGGCGAACCTCTGCCTTGGCGTCGACGGAGCTCTTGGCCCGCGCCTGATTCGTCACGAGAGTCGAACCGTGGGCTGCGGTACGGGAAGAGGGTCGAAGTCCTTGAATCGACGGATCCGATTGCCCCGCAACAGAGCCTCGATTTCAAGATCGCCCTTTTGGAACTCTCGCTGCGCTAGTTGTACGGCGGCCCCGTGCAACGCGTCGCCGCGCAATTGGGTTCGAGCGAGCGAGCGGACCCTCTGGCGCGACCACGTGTGCGCGGTGACGATCTGGTCAATCTCGATCGGGCTCGACGAGTTCGTAGCGTTGCTCCACATCGTTCCACCGAAACCCTCCATGAGGTACTCGGTCACGCAGTACGCCCACACCCGCACCGAGGACACGGTCGCGACGATCGATACCGGCACGTAGCCTGCTTCGAAAACCTTCGCGAGTCGTTGGCCGGCCAAGTACGTGGTCCAGGGACTCGAGGTCGGTGCCGGCATGTCGAGAACCTTGACCGCGGTTCCTCGCAGGTGGAACTCGATGACGCCCACGTCGCCGAGGGGCATTTGGGTGTCGATCACGCCGACGACGCCGTGAGCGCCGAGCGTCGTCGCTTCTTCGAGCATGCGGTCGTACGCACTGGTGAAGCCTTGGTTCCAGGCGTCTTGCACCCAGGTCTGTTCGTAGTTCTGGCCCCACATCCGATGTTCGTTGGAGATCATGCCGTGGGGACACTGGTAGTTCTGCACGTAGCCACTGCCCGACCCCCCGAACGGCGAGAGGTTCCTGGACAGTGTCCCGCCCATCGCGTAGGCGCCCTGGTGCATCGCGCAGAATCCCTGAACCAGACCCACGGGCTCCAAGCCCATTTCGAGACACGCGCCGAAGTCCGACACGCTGAGCCCCGAGGAGAAGGCACCTCCGGCCAGCCGGCGTTCGGCCGCCTCGGGCAGATCGTCGGGCGATTCGCTCATCAGTTGTCGAGCGTGATGATCGTCGTCGGCTTGGCCAGCGTGACCTCATTCGCCGTCTTCGTCACGGCCGTGCCGAGCGAGAGGAACTCGATGGTGTGCGAACCCCACTGGTGCGACTTCTCCTCGAGTCGCACGCCCACGATGCCCGTCGCGTCGAGCAGCGTCGCTTCATCCTGCATACGCGTCATCGCCAGTTCGCGCGCCTCGTAGAGCGCCTGGGTGAAGTTCGGCAACTCCACGTTCTGACCCGTCGTTCCGAGCGTCTGGCCGAGGCCCCGGTGGGCAATGTGGTAGACGCACGTGCCCATAACGAGGCCCTGCGGGAAGTATCCAGTCTGCAGGAGGGTCCAAAAGTCCTGTCCCGAGAGGTCCGAAGTGAATGGCTTACCGAGTTTGTTCCGTCGTGAGACACCGTCCTCTGCCTTGACGGCGGTGCCGAAGGCGATGAACTCCGCCGCGTCCTTGCCCCACTCGTAGTAGTTGACGTCGAGACGAACACCGACGACACCGTCGGCGCCGAGTTCGCTGGCCTCTTCTTCCATGCGCGTCATCGCGAGCTCGCGGGCGTTGTACATGGCCTCCGTGAGCTTCGTCAGTTCGAGGCTCTGCCCCCACTTACGGGTCTGTATACCCGTGTGATAGATGGACGAGCCCATGACGAAGCCAACGGGATGGAAACCTACCTCCTTGATGAGGAGAAACTCGTTCACCGAGAGATCGGACGTGAAGAGTCCCTTCTCGAGCTCCTCCAGGCGTCGTCCCGTCGCTTGGGGTAAGTCGTTCGCCACGTCGCTCACTGATGTCCTCCGATAACTATGTTTTCGAGAGCCAAGCGGGCAGCGTCACTGTGAGCCGCCTCGGCCTTTAACGCTTGGAGCAGTCGTGTGATCCACTGATCCGTGTCGACCGTTTCGCTGCGAATGCGGATGCCACCCGACACGTGTCCCACGGTGCAGCGAAGATCCGCGCCGTCGATCACCGCTTCGAACTGATCGTTCGCCATGTTGATCCGCACGGATGAAATTTCGTCGGTCTTGTGCCGACGCCCTCCGGCGCGTTGGGTACGCAGCCGTTCACCGAGCGTGTCTGACAGTTCGCCGCACAGTGCCTTTAAGAGCGCTCGGACGTCGGCGCTGTTCGATCGTAACGCCGCAGCCGCCAAACTCAAGTCGTACGAGTCGTCCAGAGGGGTCATTAGTGGTCACCTTACAAGGCGACCCACGGAACCCTCCAGAGAGCGTTCGTGCCTCAGACCACTATCGCGCTAGAAGAGCCACCACGCCGGGGCTTCGTTCAGTGCCACTCGCGGACGACCAGCACCGGACAGTGCGAGTAGTGCACGCACTGGGTCGACACCGAACCCATCAAGAGACCGAAGAATCCACCTTGCCCTCTTGAACCAACGACCAACAACGTCGCGCCGCGACTCGCTTCGATCAGCACCTCGGAAGGATTGCCCGGGACGCCCAACCATTCGACGTCGAGGCCCTCCGTTGACGGGGCCGCCGCCATGATCGCCTCAAGGAACGCTTTCGCCTCAGCTTCGACCTGCTCGTAGTAGTCCTTGCCCGTGGAGCCCGTCACCGCTGACGCCATCACGGTGTACGCGTAGGTGACGTGCAGTGCGGCGTTTCTGAGTTGGGCTTCTTCGATAGCGAACTCGAGCGCGTTGGCGGCGAGCGCCGACCCGTCCACGCCGACGACCACCCGTGGTGTTGAGGAACTGTCGGTCATGATGCTTCGTCTCCTTTTAGATCACGACGTGAGAACGAACGAACGCGCGCCAAGTTAATGTGCCTGTTCCGTCTTCGTGACGAAGCCCTCGGTGACGAGGGTGGGTGAGTCGCGAGTGAGCGTCTCACCTCGAAAGAAGGCCGGTCGGACGGCCTGCATCGTGAACATGCAGATCAATCCGACCAGGAGTGCGCCGACGTCGAGAATGAACGTCCCGCCGATCTGACGACCGAGGAGACCCAAGTGGGTGTAGCTGTTCACTGGATTCCAGTAGTACCAGAACGACCACCCGAGGATGAAGTACAAGATGAGTCCGCCGATCAGCGGCAAGACACCTTGTATGAAGAAATTGTGGACACTCGCGGTCAACGTCTTGCGGTAGTACCACACGCACGAGAATCCAGTCAGTCCGTAGTAGAACGCGATCATCACCCCGAGAGCGGAGACGGAGTCGGCGATGACGTGCCCCGCGGAGAGGAAGTTCATCACCGCGTAGAGAGCGATCGACACCAAACCAAAGGTCACGGTCGAAACAGTTGGCGTGAGAAAGCGCTTGTGCATCTTGGCGAACACCTGAGGAATGGCCTTGTGCACCGACATCGACAGCGCCGTGCGAGCCGTCGGCAAGATCGTGGTCTGTGTAGAGGCCGCCGCCGAGGAGAGGACCATCAACAACAGCAAGTGATCGAGCACTGACGCGAACGTCGAGTGCCCGAAGATCGCCGGACCGAGGATGGAGAGCACGTCGTTCGTGTGAGCGGAGTTGCCCAGCCCAATGCCGGAAGAGCCGATTCCAGCGAAGGACTCGACGGCGAGGATCACCATCGCGTAGGTGCCGAGAAGAATGAACGTCGAAATGACGCCTGCCTTGCCGGGCACCGTCTCGGCGTCCACCGTTTCTTCGTTGAGGTTGAGCGCCGTGTCCCAACCCCAGTAGATGAAGAGCATGTCCGCGAGCCCAACGACGAAGCTGCTGAAGTGCTTGATCTTGAAGGGATCGAACCAGGAGCCGGCTGGTACGAGGTGTCCGACCGGCGCGCTCCCGTTGCCCACTCGAACGAGCGCCCACACCGACAGCACCGTCAACATCGTGAGTTCGATGCCCAGCAGGGCCTTTTGGAAATTGGCCGATATCTCGATGCCGACGTAACAGATCCACGTCATGGCGATGATCCACGCGATACCCACGGTGAGGACCCAGGGGCTAGTGGCGTTGTTGCCGATGCCGTTCGCGTTGAAGAGATCAAAGACGTACTGCCCTGCGATCTGGGCGAGACTGGCCATCACGATGATGTCCGCCGCGATGACACCCCATCCGCCCATCCATCCGACGCGCGGGTTGAACGCTCTTGTCGCCCACGTGAACGACGCGCCACAGTCGGGGTCGGCCTTGTTCATCTGTTGGAAGGCAATGGAGATGAACCACATCGGGAAGAAGGCGAGGATCGTGACGACCGGCGCCTGGAGCCCAATCGCCACGACGACGAAGCCGAGCGTCGCCGCCATGCTGTACGCCGGCGCCGTAGACGCCACAGCGATGACGATGCTGGAAATGAGTCCCAGGGCGCCTGTCTTCAGGCCCTTCTCCGGTGCCCGGTTTGCGGGCTCAACGATGACGACCACACTGCCCCCCGATATCAAAATCTACGAGCGCTTCTGTTCACGTTAAGTTCAAAACCTGGGGACACTATTACACGTTCGACGACGGAGCGCCGCGACGTGGTCGGGCGAAGAACTTCTCGGTCATGGCCCTGCGACTACTCGCTCCATCGCTTCGTCGAACCTCAACTCGTACGGACCGAGTTGCGTGAGGAGCCACGTCACGCCCGTGCGGCCCACGCGTTTGCGTCGTCACCGTCGGCGCCGAGTACCACGACGTCGAAACGCTCCAGGTCGGCATCGGCAGCAACGAGTTGCTCTTTCAATGAGGCCACTTGCGACGGACTCGTCATCTGAATGACGACGACTCCTTGGTACTTCGCCGCGCGACGAATCGGCGCCGGATTCGGCCATCGAGCCGCCAGCCAGATGGGTACGCCCGTAGGACGAGGCGAAACTGGCAAGAACGTCACGGTGTGCTTGGGTCTTCTTCGTCACGTGAACACGCTACGGTCCCCGTGAGTGTGGGTACCTGAATTCAACGCGGCGAAAAACTCCTGCCACACGCGACGTGGAACCCGCGTCGATGATTCCTCCACTGTCGCCGTCGCGTCACGTGCTTTACCCTGAGAAGTTGGCCGAGCGGACCCGGCGTCGGTCGAGGGCGAGCCACACGACGCCCCAACGATGACTCGTTTCTCTTGGCAAAGCACTTCCCCCCCCTGTACTTGGGCGTCACCGAGATCAAATCACCTGCGCGCAGTGGCGTTAATCAGGTACTTTGCCGCGAAGTGCTCACGCGCGCACTCGATTAAGGCACTTCGTGCCGAGGCTAAAGTAGTTGTGTGATGAAAACAACTTCTCGGAAGGGTCCGATCAAATCATCGGCGCCTTTGAACGAAGACCTCGATCGAATCTCCGCCAGTCTGCAAGTCTTGGCACGATCATTTAACCAAGCGCGTGCTCACGAACACATCCTTCGAGAAGCGGGCGTTCGAATCGACCGTGCTGGTGCGGCCCTGTTGTACAAACTGGACACCCACGTCGACAGTTCGTTTCGGGTGTCAGAACTCGCCGAACGTCTCGGGATTGACGCGCCCGCCGTGACGCGCAAAGTCCAACAGCTCGAGCGGCTCGGTTTCGTCGCGCGTGACGCGGACCCCGAAGATAAGCGAGCTACCCGCATCCGCTTGACGAGTTCTGGCGAAGAGACGCTGCAACTCGTTCGCCAGGCGCACAAGAAACGACTAGCCCGACTGTTCGACGAATGGACCGCTGAGGATCTTCGAACCTTCGGCGTATCGATGAGCAGATTTGCTGAAGCGCTGACAAAGGATATGGAGAATTACCGTGACTGATGATCTACAGAGTGCCGTCCTCGCACCCGAAGACCACGAGTTCTCGAAAGAAGAGCACCGCAAGATCCTCGTCATTCTCTTCGCCCTCATGTTGGGCATGTTCCTCGCGGCGCTCGACCAGACCATCGTCTCCACCGCGCTGCCCACCATCGCCGGCGACCTTCGCGGCCTCAATCACCTCTCGTGGGTCGTTACCGCGTACTTGATCACCTCGACCATCTCCCTTCCCCTGTGGGGAAAGTTCGGTGACCTCTACGGGCGAAAGAACTTCTTCCAGATCGCCATCGTCATCTTCCTGATCGGCTCGATGCTGGCGGGTCTCTCCCAGAACATGCTCGAGCTCATCGCGTTTCGCGCCATTCAGGGCGCCGGCGCCGGCGGATTGATGGTCGGATCGCAAGCGATCATCGGTGACGTGATCCCGCCCCGCCAACGTGGCCGCTACATGGGCTACTTCGGCGCCGTCTTTGGACTCTCGAGCATTCTTGGCCCGCTCTTGGGCGGCTGGTTCACCCAACACGTGTCTTGGCGCTGGATCTTCTACGTCAACGTGCCTGTCGGCGTGATCGCCATGATCGCCATCGCCATCGTGCTCCACGTCCCGACCAACCGCGTCCACCACAAGGTCGACTGGTGGGGCACGACGCTGCTCTCCGCTGGTGTCGTAGGGCTCATTCTCCTTACCACCTGGGGCGGTCAACAGTACGCCTGGGGCTCTTCCACCATTATTGGCTTGGGCGTGCTCAGCGCCGTACTGCTCGTGGCGTTCTGTTTCGTCGAAACCAAGGTCGCTGAGCCGATCATTCCTCTCAACCTCTTTCGCAATCGAACGTTCACCGCTGCATCAGCGGTCGGCTTCGTCATTGGATTCACGATGTTCGGCTCGATCGTCTATCTGCCCCTCTATCTACAGATAGTGCACGGCGCCTCTCCCACTCTGTCCGGTCTCGAGTTGTTGCCGATGGTCGGGGGCATGCTCATCACGTTCATCCTCAGCGGACAGCTCGTCTCACGTACCGGCCGCTACAAGATCTTCCCTATTCTCGGCTCGGCGGTTTTGGCTCTCGGACTGGTGTTATTGACGGGCTTGGGAGCGCACACGTCGTTCGGTTACGCGGCCATCGACATGTTCGTCGTTGGACTGGGATTAGGTCTCGTCATGCAGATCCTGGTCGTCGCGGTCCAGAACGCAGTACCCCACTCGCAACTCGGTACCGCGACCGCGACGGCCACGTTCTTTCGCACCATTGGCGGCGCCTTCGGCGTTGCGGTCCTCGGTGCGGTCTTCAATACTCAGTTGCTGAGCCAACTTCGCGCGACGGGGTCGCCGGCGCTGCTCACGCTGTTAAAGGGCGGCAACATCGCGGAGAACCCTGCGCAAATACATCTGTTGCCCTTGGCCGAGCGCACGACCGTCATCAACGCGTTTAGCCACACACTCCAAACCGTCTTCATCGTTGCGGTTCCCTTCGCCGTCGTGGCGTTCATCGTCAGCTGGTTCTTGAAGGAGATCCCGCTGCGCCAAAACGCACACGTGTCACCGAGCGACGGCGCCAAAGTTCTGGCGTTCGACGCGCCGGGAGAGTTCCCGGGACTCTAAGAGTCGCCTTTCGTAACTCATTCGTACGTCAACATCGACAGATTCCGGTCAAGTCGGCTTAGGGCTGCGCGCGTTCGACTCCCCCACCAGAAGAGGTCCTTACCGTCGACGAACACGGTCGGTGCAACCGTCTCGAGTTCTGGCAGCTGTCGCTTCGTAAAAGGGTACGGCTCACTTGGCGCGAGAACGACGTCCGCGCCCATGGCAGCGACTTGTTCTAAGTCAACCTCGGGATAGGTGTCGCCGTCCGCGAAGACGTTGGCCACGCCGAGTTGCGCGAGGAGCGACGAGCCGTAGGTCGGCGTGCCGAGAGCGATGTACGGACGTCGCCAAATTGGGATGAAGGCCCGAGCGCGCACGGGTCGCGGCGCACCACGCTCGATCGAAGTCCAACGTGCACCCACTCGGTGCGCGAGGTCAGTCATCGCTTGGTCCACGTCGCCAAGCGACCGCACGTGTAGAGCAATGACCTCGACACCGCACGAAAGTAAGGCGTCGTAGTCCTCACGTCGGTTCTCCTCAGCGTCGACGACCACGAGGTCGGGACTCAATTCGACGATCCGCCCGATATCGGGATCCTTCGTGCCGCCCACGTGTTCGAGGTCGGGTCGTTCACAGAATCGCGTGCACGCGATGGGCGTGCGATCCCACTCCGTGAGGGTCTCCGTTACCGAAGGGACCAAACTTACTATTCGCACGTCTCAATCATGGACGCCACCTCGAACGTGCCGGCGTCACGATTAGAGATTCTGCTCGAACTCCTCGAGCACCGCGACTCGGTCTTCCCTGGCGGGCATCTGGTAGTAGGGGTTGTGCTTCGACCAGTAGTAGAACATCGGAATCAACCCCAGCGCCATCGCGCCGAGGCCAATCCACACTTGCGCAGAGTTCGACGAGTACAACGCTGGGATCGACTTCACGAAGAGGTACCCCATGAAGATCGCGCCCACGAAGGGCCACAGCCCCATGAAGATGAAGTTCGACGGCGAGTTCAGCAACTGCCTTCGGTACAGCGCGACCACGGCGAGCCCGGCCAGGCAGTAGTAGATGCAGATCTGCAGTCCAATGGCGTTGACGCCGTCACTCATGATCGAGTTGATCGAGTGAAACGATTGGGAACCCACGAAGAGCGCCAACGAGAGCACCATGACGACGAAGGTCGCGACGAGGGGCGTCTTTCTCGTGGGGTGCACGGTCCCGAGACGCTTGGGCAACGTGTTGTCACGCCCCATTGCGAAGAGCGTCCGCGTCACCTGAATGAGCGTCGTCTCCAGCGTGGCGACCGTCGATAACACGACCGCGAGCACGATGATCTTTCCGGTGTTGCCGTGCCACACTTGTTGGCCCAAGGTGCTGAGGACGTCAGCCGAATTGCCATTTATCTGGCCAGCGGTCAAGACCATGTTGGTCGCGATGGTGAAGACTTCGAAGAGTAGAAAGACGAAGATGATGCCAATCATGGCGCCGAATCCAGGTGTCTTCTTCGCGCTCTTCGTCTCTTCGTTCAAGTTCGCCGTAACGTCCCAGCCCCAGTAGTAGAAGGCCGCGACGAGTGCACCCTTGACGAATCCCGACTGGCCGTGAAAGACGGTCGGAGAAAGCCAGTGCCACGAGAAGGAGTGAACGTGGTGGCCGTGGAATATCGCCAACGCAGCGAAGAGGAGAAGTATGAGAATTTCTACGCACGACATGACGATCTGTACGGTCACCGTGATGGTGACGCCCGCCGCCACGGCCGCGACCATGAGGAGGAAAAAGACGGCGCCGACGAGCGTCACTTCGACCTTGTTGTTCGCGGCACTTGTTGAGAAGAGACCAAGGATATTGGCGCCGGCCGGAACGGTCGCGATGACCATGAAGAGGAGGGCCGACACGATGAGGGCCCAACCCGACATGAATCCCAACACCGGGTGCAGAGCCCGGCGGACCCACGAGTAGCTGGCCCCGGCGTTCGACTCGACGCGCCCGAGATAACTGAAGGCGAAGACGATGCCGAACATCGCGAGACCGCAGTACAACAGTGCCGCAGGGCCGCCCAGGAGGACGGCACCGAATAAGAGTGCCGTCGTCGCGGCGATCGAGTAACCGGGCGCGACACCGGCGACACCCATGATGACGGAGTCGAAGAGTCCGAGCACGCCGGGGCGAAGGCTGTGTCCAGGCGTGTCGTCCGCGGGGGCCTCCAAGGTGTCCGTCATGGCAGCAACGCTCCTAT
>Ga0307372_10011845_pt1 | contig 11536 bp, 17 predicted proteins | sample OX1MG_FD_202533 | JGI IMG/M metagenome (GOLD analysis project Ga0307372, IMG submission 202533) | Soil microbial communities from Risofladan, Vaasa, Finland - OX-1 | ecosystem: Environmental > Terrestrial > Soil > Coastal area > Acid sulfate soil | place: Finland: Risofladan, Vaasa | collected...
GTAGTCCTTTTTTCGCCATAATCTTTATCTTGCTGGCGATGACCTGACGATCCTGGGCTGTGGCGCCACGTCCGAGCATCATGTCGGCGATGATGAGTTGACCGCCGGGCCGTAACCATCCGTACGCAGCTCGCACCACCTTGGCCTTGTCCGCGTCAAGTAAATGATGCAGTGCGTAATTGGTAATCACCAGGTCCACTGACTCGTCTGGCAACGAGAGATTCTGGATCGGCACGACCATACCCGTGAGCGTGCCAATGCCCTCACTCTTAGCCTGTAACTCCATTCGCTTGATCATGGCGTCACTCACGTCCACGCCGATCACGTTGGCCCCGCTCTTCGCCAAGAGAAGCGCAAGTCGCCCCCCGCCACATCCCAGGTCGACACAGTCGATGCCGGGTCGCACGTCAGCCATTTCGATTGCCCGCGCGGCAACATTGGACATTCCGACGTCATTGTGTCGGTCCCACGTATCAGCGCGACCACCCCATTTACGTCGTTGGGTCCGAATAGACACCCGGGTACGTAAGTTTTTTCGCCAAGACTGTTGCGTAACGTCCTCGTCGGGTACCTTCTTTGGATCACCGGGCAAGTTCAAAATGACCTCATTTTCCTTTCACAACTTGATTACTCCACTCACTCAGCGTCGCATCGACTGTCCTTCGTGATGGATCACCACCTAGGTAAGGATTATCAATGAAAACGATGCCTCTTTCGGCGAGAGCGTAAACAATAATTCTAACGCCGACCACTCGCTGGCTGCTTCGTCCTAATAAAGGATTGGTAAAGGTTCCGTAATTTAATCTCCGTCAAAGTCAACCGTGACATCTCGAAAGTGGCCGGAAGTGAGTTCCCAGTAACTCAATCATGGAGCAGGGGTTGACCGGCTAGCTCCACGTGAAATTGATCCACTTTCATGGGCCATTGGGTAGCGAAGGACGTACTCGCTCCCAGCATCTGAGATGGCACGATGCGACAGGGTAGCGCCAAACTTCATTTCCGAAGACAGCCCGAAACAAGTTCGTACCTCGGGCGCCGCACGGTAGCCCTTCAAAGCCTTGCGGGCAACACTGCCTCGATTGCCTTGGCAATAGCGAGATAACCAGCGTCAGTCGGATGAATATTGGGACCGAAAGGCTTTGGTGCACACATCCACGTGAATTTGCACTCGTATTGCACGTTCGCCGTGGTGATTTCCTTCTTGGCATTGCGGACGACATGGGTATCTTCTTCGTGGAACGCCCTAGAGATATCCGCCATACGAATCTTGAATGAACCGTAGACCTGCGAAAGGGACTGATTCATCTGCCGCAAGGCCACCAAACTGTTCTTGGCGAAAACCTCCGCAGCTCCCTCCTTCGTTGACTTGGTCAAGTACGGGTTGTAGTGGCCGAGGCCAATGAAGACTACGTTCGGTCCCGCAGCCTTGTTCAGTGCCCGCATGACTTGGCCGAGTTGCTGGCGAAGCAACGAGAGTTGCGCTTTGACACAAGTCAAATCGATGTCGAGGTTTCGGAGGCAAACATCAAGGGTGTTGAAGCCAAGATCCACCGTAACGAGGGACGAGGCGCCATGGTGTGTGTGTAAGAGGGCAACAGCGTCAGAGAGTTGGGTGTCGGGAGTCACGTAGCAGGGATCGGGCCCGCGAAGCATCGTGGCGATGGATTCGCCCGGGCAACCGAGCTCCGTGAGTTTGAGCGTGACTCCTTTTGCTGCTTCAAGTGTGACGAGTCGATTCGAGTAGCCACGACTAGTCGGCTGGCCCTTCGGATCTCGCGGCGTCGGCTGCACGCCGACCGAGACCGACGCGCCGATATCGAGGTAGAGGACCGTCGTCTTGGTGGAGACGCTTGCCGAACGACTTGTCGTTTGCGGCGGGACGGTAGAGCCCTGGAAGTTTGGCCGGACGAAGACTACCGTGACGCCGATGATGACGACGATAGCGATCGCCAAAAGGCGACCCCTGCTAATCAAAGAACTCATCACCTGGCCACTCGCCTACCTCGAGCTCGCGAAGCGACACACTCCACGATTAGAAGGCTTCGCACTCCTCTTCCCAACCTAGATGCTCTTGACGTCGATTGGAATCTGACCAAGTGCCAGTGTCGCACGAAACATAAGTTTTACTTCCCATACCTAACTACCCACCATTACTTCCCGCCACTATCACAACAAGAGCGGCCCAATGAGAAAGGTGCGTGGTCGAAGACTATGACTCGTGACCTACGTGCCACTTGGCGCACGTGCCACATCGATAAACACTCATGGGTGCCCTTTCGCGCTTCATCAATGATCGAGCATGTGTCTCAGCCTCGTCACGCGTTTCGTAGGCAATCTTGGGCCGACCAACCATCGTTGTGTGCGCTGCGGGACCGCGACGCAGGGAGGTTCCGACTCCTCTTGTCCGGTCCCCGTAACGGCCTGACCAGTAGAAGACAAAGATCAGCAGCGCCACACCGGCGAGTAGCACGCCGACGGTGATCACGATTGCTCAGCCCCCAAGTGACAGATTGTGAGCGAGGAAACTGCATGGCTGGCGATCTCCGACGTGTTGAAGCGGTGCACGTCCGCACCCTTAACTCGAACGTTATAAGCGCTTCTTGATATGCGTGTCCCGGTCTCTGCTTGCCGACTTTCCAAAGTAATGAGGGCAATTTGAGTTCGAAGTCGCACTGCGTCATAATAGGCGCGCCTAATCGACCCGAACCGCAAAACGAAGACGGATCTTGCCACGCGAGAAGCCCGGGGAGACTATTGCCATCTCGCTCAATTCGAAGACCCGACGCCAAACTGATTACGCGAGTGGTTTACCGGAATCGAACGGTTCTAGCGGCGGCTTCGTGAGCGTTGAAGATCAGTAATAGTGTCGTCGACCGCCAACAGCGTGCCCCATCGCTCCGAGGAGCCAGAGAACAAGTCCGACTACGAACACCAACATTCCGATTGTCCACACAATCGCAATCCCAGTGATGAAGCCAATGATGAGAATAACCAAACCGAAAATGACCATACTTCCTCCATTACTAATGCTTGTTTTTTAAATTACCGGCCGAGAATTTGACTCAATTTGCTCTCGAATCAGTTATTTGCTCTCTTCGTGCAGCGAACTTGAGCGACCTTGCGAGTCGGTGACTTGGCGATCCATGGAGTGAGAACCGGTGCTCACTTGGCGTCGCGAAGTAGCAAAGATAATCGCCGAAACGAAGAATCCGGCCGCACCGGCAATCATGAGGATGAGACCGACAGTCGAGAGACGAAAGCCCGTACCTTGATAGGTGACGGCCCAATACATAATCGCCCCTGCGACAGCCGCGAACGCACTTAACACCATTCCGGGAAGACCCATTTCACACCTTCTTCTAGCGCCCCTGACCAAATGTCAGGTGAGAGGGATGCAGGGTCTTGACGTCCTAATTGGAAGTGTAACACCCGTCGACGCACTGAAGGAACCAATAGATACCCTAAAAAACGGGTTGGTTATCAAATCTCAAGCGGGCTCTCGTATGTCTTACGAAATTAAAGATCTGTTCTACATTTTGCTATTCACATTGGCCACGGAGTTGGAGGTCAGTGCTTGCGCGCTTTTAAAATCAATTACCGTGAAGGAGCAACTTTGTCCCTACTCATTTGGGGGGGCCCAGTCGGCGGGTCGACCCGTATGGTTAGCCAACTCAAGTGACCATTTCCACCAACTGTGGTCTTTGGAATGATGCCACTCACGAAGAATTCCCACTTCGCCACCCGCCAACAGCACGGGCACGCCATACAGACTGTTATCGGGCCACACTTCGCATCGATTGATCACGGTTCCATCGATGGTGAGCAACGTCATCGGAAGGTAGTCTCCGATTCGGTCAAGGTTCTCGGCGTGGGCGATAACAACCGATAAGTCGTCAACGATCTCTAGAGATAAGTGAGCGGGTGCCGCGTGTATCAGCACCTTATGAAAACCGCTCGCCGTCGTCGCTCGCGCAAACTCCAGACCATTCATCCCGCCATCACGAGATCGTAGGTTCCAGGTCCAATTAGCCATTAAGTTCACTCCTCCCATGATGGAGGCTAGTGACGTCCTCTGATCGGCAAGCCATCCCCTGATGACTGGAGTCGGAAACCCGACATACCAAGTCCGCCGTCATGTATTGGCGCCTCAACCCTTGGGGCTCGACGCAACTGGGCACCACAAAATCTTCGAGAGTGCAGGGCCTAAGATAATGCTGGGGCCCAAAGACCTAGTTGACGGTCGTTAGTGTCTTATATGATGACTGAACAAACTGTTAGTTCAACCCGAAAAATGTGGATTCGTCTCATCTCCGCATTTGTTGCGGTGGCATTGGTTGTCGGCCTTTTGCTCGCTCTCACCCAAGTCCATCCGGCGACTTCCGCCTCGTCGACGAGCACGACGGTGGCACCAAGACCGGCGCTTTCCCTGGCCGCGATTGACTTCTCTAGCCCCTTGAGCGGACTCGGCGTCTTTACCGGAGAATCTCCCGGCAGCCTGACATGCAAAGACTACGTCGGGAAGTCGACCAACGGCGGTGCCACGTTCACTTCGCTGGTGCACGCAATGTCGTGGAACTGCGCCAGTTCCGACTTCAGTTCTTCGCTGACTTCAGACGGCCACGGAAACGTATTCCTCTACGGGCCACGGCTGTACGTCAGCCACGACGACGCGAGGACGTGGAGCAGAGATCCTCAGACAGAATCTGTGTGGGACGTGGACGCGGTCGGGCTCTCGGTGTGGATGATCGAGTCCAAATGTGCTCTCGCGGACATGGTCGGCCCCTCGTCGTGTCCGATTCGTCTCCTAGAATCTACTAATGGTGGCCGCACCTGGAGGCAATCATTAACCGTTCCTCAAGGTTCCGCGAGCGGAATTTCGAGTGGCGCTCACGGACAGAGCTACCTGGACCGCATCAATCGATCCACGGCGTACCTGATGCTCGAGCCCCACTCCAACTTTGGCGGTGGCCCAAGCGTTGCTCCTCTTTGGTATACGTCCGACGGTGGCAAGACCTGGTCAAATCGCCAAGTGCCCTGCCATATCGGCGCGTTGTCGTCGGTCTTCTCTGTCGCTCCGGGCGGTGCGCTTATGGCCGTATGTGCGTCCCAGCCCAGCGCCGGCAGCCAAACCAAGTCCGTACTCGAGTCGACCAACGGCGGACGTACGTGGACCCTGAAGACCGATTCAAACATTAACAATGGGTATCTCGGTGCGATTGATTTGGTCTCAAGCAGTGAGGCATTCTTGGCGGGCGGTCGGAGTTCGCTGTTGGTTACGCACGACGCGGGTACTCGCTGGCGAGTGGTACAACCTCTTATCGGTAGCACTGCCGGTGGCACCTCACAGGTGATTTTCTTCGACGCCTCCCACGGCCTTGTATTGGGCAATAACGACAATGACAACGAGAATCTGACTCTCTGGAGCACCACCGATGGCGGACAACATTGGACCGTGGAGCTGCCAGTCGCCAAATAAGGTGTCGCCCCTCAAGGAGGTCGAACTGCACGTCGGGAGCAGACCTACGACGTCGGAGACCCAACGTGATCGTTCGGCAACCTTGTCCTGGAAGTTGTGCATTTCTTGAATCCGTAGACACGCGTTGCAACTATTTGAACATGGGCTCCTCTGCGATCCTTTGTCGAGGTCAACAATCCGAGCGCCACCACGTCAGATCGCGCAAGGATGGAGCGACTACTTGTCCAGCTCAGCTAAGACTTCGCCGATGATCTTGGTCATCTTGTGGGCCGGGAGTGGTTCGCCCCCTTCGGCTTCCGCCACTTCTTGAGAGAAGGCCTCGACCGAGTGAGTCCCCCCAATCAGCACGTGTCGCAGCGCCTCGCCACTCGCTTCGGAGTCGTTGACGTCTTTGAGTGCACCGGCAACGTCATGGTTGGGCGACTCGGCCAGAGTGTGCACCACGGTCATCGCTTCTTCTCGCCCACTCGCCGTTGAGACGGCGGGGGCGCGATCGGGATTTTGTTGAAGATCCCATTCGGCAAGAGCCTCGCTATAGCCTCCTTCACCGGGATGCAACAACCGAGTCGTCGCTTCGGCGACCGCTTCAACGCTGTCACCGGTCGGAGCGTTGACTGCGTCGTCACTGTCGTGATGTCGCCCCTCTGGAATTGGTACCACCAGGCTCCCGTCGGGATTACGGATGATCTCCATTTCGGCACTCCTCTTTGACACCACATCGTGTCCCTCACCCCCAACCTAGAGGGTGCGCCCGGAATCACGATCGTCACTAATGCGAATCACGCTGCTCCACGCTCTGCGGCTCAGAAGCGGTGAACCGTGTGACGCCACAACTCGCCCCGAGCAAAAACAAGGACCTGCGTCGGCGTGACTGAGAAAACGGGGCCAGGGTCGGAGATTCGACGGAACAGGAATGCAACCTTGTACTGGCAGCTGAGTACTTATGCACTTTCACACGGACGGATTCATCCCAAGACAGCTAACCGTTCGGCAGTTGTCAACATGTCCCTCCCAGCCGGCTGAAGATCAATCTGCGTGCATAGGAGCCCTGTCGAGACCCGCTCGACGACTCCCCACTCCCAGATAGAAGTCGCGTTCAAGTTGCATCGGCGCGCGAGCCAGCGCGCCCGCTCATGTGGGTCGCCGACCAAAAGCTCGACAGGGTCCTCTCTCATCAAGATCCCTAAGTCGTACTCCGCCTCAGCCAATAGACCGTCCGGATCTATCAACTTAAAGCCATCGCTTGACTGCAGGGCGTTCCATTGATGAACATCGCCGTGAACAAGTACTGCCTTTTCCGGATCGTGATTGGCAATGCGATTCTCGGCACACGAAACAGCTTGGTCGACGACGCGCTCTGAACACGGATGGTTCAACTTTTCCCAAAGTTCGAATATGAATTGGATCAGCCATCGACCCTTCTCGGCGCCCGTTTGAAAACCCGAGTTGGGCGCCGGTCGCCACAGTTGTTCCACCGCAGCACAGAGGATCTCATGACGCTCGCCAATCGGCAATCTCAGGTCGTACAGCGTTGGTCCAAGTCGTTCAAGGAGAAGAGCTCCCATAGTTTCGTCACTCTTCAAGAGTTCGACGCAACCTTTGCCCTTCGCCATCTGAAGCACCTTGATCTCGTTCAATGCGGCATCATCCGCACGAGGAATCAACAACTTGAGGACGACCTGAGAGCCGTCCTGGTCGACTGCTTGGGCGACGTACGACTCAGTTCCGCCCTCAATCAAGGAGCCCACGGTGATTTTCCACCGGTCCTCCAATTCAATAATGAGACCGGGGAGATCTACAAGCCAATCTTCGGCGCCCAACGCAATCGCCTTATTGCGTACGACGTTAGGAACCTTCATCACTCTGGTGATTCTTACATGACCAATCTCGGGCACTGTACCCAATCCACGTCTGGCTCAAGTTTGGACCGACGTCTTGACGCGCGCAGATTCCGATTGGTGTGGGAGACCCGAAGCAATAAGTCTGATACCAGTCACTGGCGGCCCGCCTGAACCCAAGAGCCACTATCGGCACAAGTCAGATGGCTACTCTCTACGCGTTAATGGCACGCCTTGCTCGGGCCGACCTGTATCCCGCCAAGACCCCTTACCTTCGGCGTCACTCCGCCAGCCATTTATCGCATCACGACCACAGGGATCAGCATGGTGATACTGCACACCCGCCAAAACTCCCGCCGCGTAGTCATCGAGCAATTGTGCGTCAGCCTGCTTCCACCCGTTCGCAATGGCCCAACGGCGCACCAAGAAGGGCGGCACATCTAAGCCGCCATGTCGCAAATGCTTAAACACCGCGATCGCGAAATCGCGCGAGTGCCGATCCGGCATGCCGTAATAGCGGCGAAATTTATCCTTGAGCCTCGGACCTCGACGGTGATAGACACACTGTGTAATCGCTTTCAACGCCTCCACCACAACGGGATCAAGGGTTCGAACCTCAGAAGTTCCGTCATCAGTCATTTGTTAACTATGGCGCATTCGCGATTTAAACGTCAACTTCCGCTGGTGTCGAAGCCTCGATCCAACAGTTCCACTACATGGCATTGGCGGTTGATCCTCCAACGAGTGCAAGCAAACCCGGTTGATCATCGCCGTCGTCTTCGAGGGTGTGTTTGGTGGGCTGGCGTCTGATTTCGAAGTTGAGCTGGTTTAGCGGGTCCTCCATCGCCTAGCGTTTCGTTGTCTGTACGCGCTGAGGACGTGCACTTTTTACGGCCCTGAGTCACCAGATCGGAGGTGGGGAGCGAAATGACTTGTCGTCTCTTCGCGCTCTGCTTCGATGCAAACGAACCGCTTCGTCTCGCGCGCTTCTGGGCTGGCGTCCTGGGTTGGGAGGTGGCTGACGACCCCCACGACGGCGTTGCGCTCCTGCCGAGCGATGACACCGGGTTTTGGATCCGATTTCTCTCAACGCAGGAGCTAAAGACCGGCCAGAACCAGTTGCACTTCGATCTGACAAGCACGTCTCCCGAGGACCAGCAGCAGACGGTGGCAAGGTCGCTCGAGCTCGGCGCCCAGCACATCGACATTGGTCAGCGCCCAGAGGAGAGACACGTTGTACTCGCCGACCCCGAAGGCAACGAATTCTGCGTCATCGAGCCTGACAACAACTTCCTCGCCGACTGCGGGTTCATCGGGGCGCTTTCGTGTGAGGGTTCGCAAGAAGTCGGGTACTTCTGGAGCGAAGCGCTGGGCTGGCCCTTGGTCTGGGATCAGGACCAAGAGACCGCGATTCGTTCGCCGCGCGGCGGTCCGAAGATCACCTGGGGCGGTCCGCCACTGACGCCAAAGACCGGAAAGTACCGGTTGCATTTCGACCTCGCTCCACCGGTCCACGGCAATCAGCTAGCGGAGGTCGACCGTCTCGTCTCCCTCGGGGCGACCCGCATCGACATCGGCCCGGGCCAAGTCAGCTGGGTAGTCTTGTCCGATCCCGATGGCCACGAGTTCTGTGTGCTGACCCCGCGCTAGCGCGGCAAATCCCTGATAGCCAGCGACCCGCGCACCGCGGAGCCCCAAAAGTCATGCGACTTCAGATTGGTGTCGAAGACTCGAGGCAACAGATTTGGCACCAAGCACTGACGGCTTGGCCCTTCCATCATCACAAAAAATGCCAGCGCAACTGCACCCGAAGAGAACTATCGGCAATGGCTACTGCGCGGTCTAGGCCGACCGTCTCGCTGAATCTTAACTACAGGCAAGGTGTCCGCGATAACTATATGAAAGGATTCGGTCAACCTAATAGTAGGAGTGAACATGTCAACGTATACGCACGTGCCGCACCCGCACACGCTTGAGCGGCTGGCGCACAGGGACAAACCAGTCAAGACGGCTGACGTCGTAAATGCGAAAGCAAGCAACAAAGTCAATGCTTGGTTGGCAGTCAAGATCACAGACGCGGTGGGCACCATGTGGTGCGCCTATATCTTTGCGATCATTGCATTAATTGGACTGCCCCCAGCGCTCAAACCTGGCGGCGAAGGCATCATTGCCTGGATTGCACAAACCTTTCTCCAGCTGGTCTTGCTGTCAATCATTATCGTCGGGCAAAACATCGCGGCTGCCTCTTCGGATATGCGATCTGAGAACACGTACAAGGATGCTGAAGCAATTCTGAGCGAGGCATTAGAGATCCAGAAACATTTACAGAACCAGGACGAGATGCTGATAGCCGCGCTAAAGGACGCGCGCTCGAAACTTCCCCCAACCTGACCCTTCAATGAGAGAATCTTCGTGTCGGAGACCCGACGTGACAGATCTGCAACCAAGCACGGGTGGCTTACACAAGGAAGCTCTTGACCAGTATCGAAGAGGGTATTTGAACACGTGAACTGCGGGTTATGAGCCCGACGAGCTAGCAATCAGTGCGATCTTGCCTTGCATTTGGGTCACTCCGCCGGATTTCATAGACCATGTGCGAAGGGCGCACGAGCCCCCACTAGTTAGGAAAACAACGCCGAGCAATCTCTGCGTCAAGGAGACATAGCCCATCGCACAATTCGGCCGTTGGATCCCACCACATGAAACTGTTCAACTCGTCATTCTCAACTAGGTCCGGCGCGCTGCCAAGGACGACAGTAAATACTGCCGCCAGGTGTGCGGTCGCTTCGCTTCCGAACATGCATTCAGCTCGCGCAATCAGCGCGACCTGGTCAACCCTGATGCCCGTTTCTTCCGCTAGTTCCCGAATCGCCGCCTCGTGGGCCGACTCACCCGGCTCCACCGCTCCGCCAGGTAGTTCCCACTGCTGTCGGTTGACGTTGAAGCCGAGCAGCATTTGTTGGCCCCATTTAACGACGACAACGGAACGAGCGAGCGGTGACGATTCATCCAGATCCTCTAGTGACGCACCTTCGAGACGATCAAGCGACACAAGGCTTCCGCCACACGCGTCGAACATCGGGAGTTCCGTCATAGACAAACCGTACAGTGACTCGCGTCCACGGTCTTGGACCTCTGGACCCGTGAACAGGTCTCGTGCTCACGACGAGCCGGTAGTGGCTAGAAATGATCTGGTGACGGAGGCCCGACGTGAGAAGTTTGCTACCAAGCACTGGCGTCTAACCGGTCAAGGTTGCTCCGAAAATGACTACGGGAGTCGTACGAAGTGCCACGCACCATTCCCAGCCCAGAGAACTTGCCAGTGGTTGCCAAGCTCCACTTGAGTCGACGCTGCCAGTTCTCGTCCGTCACGGTAGAAAGAATCCCACTCTTGTTCATCGAACTGAGTCCCGATTGGACGTCTCGATAATGAGCAACCCCAATCATTCCAACTCTGCAATCTGTCCAAGAGTGAATCGGTCAATAGATCGCTCCAAGGTCGTATTTGCTTAGGGCGGTCGGGAGAAGCACCACTCCATTGGCTGCGATGACCTTCTGCTGGTGCGGGGGCTTCATCACCTGGGGACCTAATCATCCAGATTCCTTGAGCACCGAAGTCCCAGTCGATTAATGCGCGTTTCACAACACAACCTTTCCACCCGAGATCGAAACATGTCGATTCATATCGAAAGTCGGGGCCCAAAGCAACAGGATTACCTCCTTGCACTGGAGGCTTGACGGGCCTTGGGAGAACAAGTACAGGTGGTTTGGGGTTCCCCATGGACTCAATCGGTGAAAGTACTCTGAGCGAATGGAACCTCGACTCGAATCCAATCTTATGAATTGGAATAGTCGAGTTGGGGTGCACGCTAAGTCTCGGTTCTACGATGTTGAAGGTTGGCTTCATAACGCCCCGGGGCCACCACCTCGAGAGGTCGAGGCACTAGGGGACGTGGCCGGAAAAACACTCGTACACCTGCAATGCCATTTCGGAATGGACACGCTGCGTTGGGCCAGAGCTGGGGCCACCGTCACCGGACTCGACTTCTCGCCGGCGGCCATTGACGAAGCCACTTCACTCGCGAAACGGGCCGAGCTTTCCGAGCGTGCGTCTTTCGTCTGCGCCAATGTCTACGACGCTTCCGAAGCACTCCAGCGGAAGCGATTCGACGTCGTCTACGTCAACCTGGGTTCGCTTTGCTGGCTGCCCGACGTGGCTGCG
>Ga0307372_10011847_pt1 | contig 11536 bp, 11 predicted proteins | sample OX1MG_FD_202533 | JGI IMG/M metagenome (GOLD analysis project Ga0307372, IMG submission 202533) | Soil microbial communities from Risofladan, Vaasa, Finland - OX-1 | ecosystem: Environmental > Terrestrial > Soil > Coastal area > Acid sulfate soil | place: Finland: Risofladan, Vaasa | collected...
CCGTCGTCCGCTGCGGAGCTTCCAGACGTCACCGTAGTTGGGACTGTATTGCCATGGATCGTGCGCCGTCAATACCGGTGGCAAGCCGCTGTATCGGCGATGCCACAGTTGCGGCTCGCTCACCGTAAGTCACCCAAGCGTCGCGCGGCAGCTCACTCGATTATTGTGACGGGACTCCACGCCCGGCCGTTGTGCTCCCCGATACATTGCGGCGGGAAGCGGTCCCGCGGTCGCTGCACGCTGAAGTTGGAGACCCGCCATGAACGGCCGTGTACGAAATCTCGCGCTGCCCCTGATCGGCCTGATCGTCGCCGCCGCGGTGGCCGGCTGCGACCGCAATCAGCCGGACAACATCAATACCGGCGCCGGCAGCGGCAACAGCAGCAAGGTCGCCCCCGCCCTCTACGGCGTCGGCGGCAGCATCAGCGCATTGACGACGAGCGGCCTGTCCTTGGGGGCCAGCGGCAATTCGGTCTCGGTGCCTGCCGGGGCCGCGACCTTTCAATTACCGAACCTGTTCGCCGCCGGCGCGGCCTACCAAGTGCGCGTGCTGGCACAGCCGCAGGGACAGACCTGCTCGGTCGCCGCGGGCTCCGGCACGATCGGCTCCGCCAGCGTCACCAATGTACAGGTCAGCTGCTCGGTGAACAGTTACAGCCTCGGCGGTACGATCACCGGCCTGGATGCGGATGGACTGGTACTCGATGACGGCACCGACACCGTCACCCTGCCCATTGGCACCAGCCGCTTCACCTTTCCGACCAAGATCGCCAGCGGCACGGCCTACGCCATCACGGTGCAGGTGCAGCCAACGGGTCGCAATTGTCTGCTCAGCAACGCCACCGGCACCGTGTCCGCCAGTGCGATCACCAGCGTGATGGTGATGTGCGGACAGTGGACCTGGCAAAGCGGCGCCAACACGACCGGTGCAACCGGCGTGTATGGCACGCAGGGTGTGGCGGCGGCGGGCAATGTGCCCGGCGCGCGCGCCGGCGCGGCCGCATGGCACGACGCAATCGGAGGTGCCGAATGGGTATTCGGCGGTGATGGGCCCCAAGGCGACCTGAACGATTTGTGGCAATACACGAGCGCCACCGACCAGTGGACCTGGATCAGCGGTGCCGAGACGAGTGGCGCGGCCGGGAACTATGGCACGATGGGCATACCCGCCGCCGGCAACGCCCCGGGTGCGCGCGAGTCGGCAGCCTCGTGGATCGACTCCTCCGGGAACCTATGGTTGTTCGGCGGCACCGGCTACGACGCAGGCAGCGTACGCGGCAATCTCAGCGACTTATGGGAGTTCGACGTTGGCATCGGCCAATGGGTCTGGGTCAGCGGCGCCGACACCGCCGGTGCGGCTGCGGCCTACGGCACGCAGTATGTGCCCGATGTCGCCAACACGCCCGGAGCGCGCAGCGGCGCGGTCTCCTGGATCGATGCCAGTGGCGACCTGTGGCTGTTCGGGGGCAGCGGCGCCGGCGGACTGCTGGGCGACCTGTGGGAGTTCATTCCCGGCAGCGGCTGGGAGTTCGTGAGCGGATCACAAACCCCCGACGCCAACGGCGTCTACGGCACGCAGGGCGCGGCGGCGGCCACCAATGCGCCCGGAGCCCGCAGCCAGGCGGTCGCGTGGATCGACACCGCCGGCAAGCTGTGGCTGTTCGGCGGCACAGGCGATGGGTCGATCGGCGGCGCTGGACTGCTCAATGACCTGTGGGATTTTGATCCAGGCAGTCGGCAATGGACCTGGGTCAGCGGCTCCCAGACGGTCAACTCCGCCGGCGTCTACGGCACCCAGACGGCATCTGCCGGCACACCCAAGGTGCCCGGCGGGCGCTACGGTGCCGCTGCCGCCATCGACGCCGCAGGCAACCTGTGGCTGTTCGGAGGTACCGGCTACGACGGCACGCGCGCCAGCGGCACGTTGAACGATCTGTGGCAATACAACCTTGCCGCCGGGCAGTGGATCTGGATGAGCGGATCGCAGAGCATCGGTGCCGCTGGCAGCTACGGCTCCCAGGGCGTGGCGGCACCGGGAAACACCCCCGGTGCGCGCACTGCAGCGCTCGCATGGAGGGACGACTCGGGGGAATTCTGGTTATTCGGCGGCCAGGGTGCCGCCGTCAGCAAAAGCACCGGGCTGTTGAATGATCTGTGGGCGTTTGCTCAGTGAGGCCAGCGGCTCAGAATACCTGCCACAGCGTCTTGTCGCGGACTGTCTGCTGTTTCCGTCCGTGATCGGGTAATCGGCGTCGCGATACGTGTCTTCGATTTCTTGTGGAACGCGTGCGGCGCGTAGATGCAGTCGGCGAGGGCCACGGCATAGATCACGCGATACGCCTCTTTGCTGTACGCAATGCGAATCTCCTGTACACCCGCACCAACGGTCGGCAGCCAGCCTCCATTGCGCGGCTGCAGGCCCAGCTGGATACGAGTAGCCAACAGCGGACCGATGATCGCAAAGCGCGCCCACCGATAACGCTGCGGTAGATCGTCCTGGAGACTCAACATCGCTCCCCGCCCAACGGGGCACCTCGATGGTGGTGAGCCTACCCAAGAGTAGCCGATGGGCTGTGCATGTCGATTCTATGGCTCACGCCGTTGCGGACGAATGGTGGGCGGCGCGGCGTCCCGAGGCGGAACGGGCCACCGGACGACGGCCGGCCGCGAGGCCGACGGGTAGCCCCGCCCGCACCATCAACTTGATCAAAAACTCGATCGACAGCTTTTCGATGTTGCCGTTGACGATTTTGCTGATGGTCGGCTGCGGCACTTTGAGCGCACGCGCCGCTGCGGTCTGACTCCACCCTTTACGCTCGATGTACTGCTCGAGCAGAACGGCGAGCTGGCTGCGAATGTGCAGCGCCATAGCCTCTTCAGGCGGGAAACCAAGATCGAGAAATGGATTTCGGCTCATAGTATTCAACTCCTGCGTAGCGAACTCACGAGTTCCTTGTACCGTTTACTCGCGAGATCGAGCTCCTCCTTCGGCGTCGCGATACCCTTCTTCGATTTCTTGTTGAACGCGTGGAGCACGTAGATGCAGTCTGCGAGGGCCACGACGTAGATCACGCGGTACGCCTCTTTGCTGTACGCAATACGAATCTCCTGTACACCCGCGCCAACGGTCGGCAGCCAGTCTCCATTGCGCAGCTGCAGTCCCAACTGAATACGAGTAATCTCCTTGCCAAGCGCCTTCCGCATTCGCTTCGGAAACCGATGCGCAACCTTCCGCGAATTGCCCTGCCAGCGGATCTCCTTCAGCTCCAGATCGGCGATCATCTTATAGTAAATCTACTATAATAGGGGGCAGATTGCACGACGCTGGTAGGCCCTCGGAGTCACACCGAACTGACGGACGAAAGCGCGCCGAAACACATCCTCACTTCGATATCCGGTGGCCTCGGCTACCCTATCTATCGAATGCTCTGCATTCTCGACGACGATACCGAGTCGAGTCGCCATCGCAGCGGCACGCTCTCGAAAGGACTCGCTTCCCGTCAGTTGGATTCGGCCGACGTATTTCTGTGCCGCGGCGCGTAGGGCGGCTTCGAGGCTTTCGTCGCCCTTATCCCGCACCACGATCCGTGGCCCCACGTCACGGAAAACTTCGCTGCCGTCGGCGCGGCGGTAAATGATGACGTGGCGTGCTGCATCGACTTCCGCCCGCAGGCCGCTTACGGTGAACGGCCGTTGCGGAGCGATACCCTCCCCTGCGATCTCCTCCTGCTGCCTCCCCTTCCGCCGCTCTCGATACCGAATGCCTCGCAGGGCGGCTTGCGCGGCCGCCGACAAGGCCCACAGGGCCAGCGCAACACGTCCGTCCCGATGGGATAGGGGACGACGCGCGCATCTGCCGACGCTGATCTCGTTCCGCGGCCGACGCGGCAGGATCTCGGCATGACGCTCGCGCTCGACGGATTGCTCATAGGTCCTTCGCGGATCAGTACGCTGGGGCGAGCCGGCGGCCGGTTCCGTATAGGCACCGAGCGCGCGTTCCAGCGACGCTTTGGAGGCCCAGCGCCCCAGGAGCGAGGCCTTGGCCGCGAGCACCCGACCGTCTGACAGCGTCGTCGTCACCACCATGCCGCTGCCCTTCGGCTTGATGACGCAGCCGAATTCAGCGAGCGCGTCATGGGCATGCTGCCAGATGGCGCCGCGCGCCGTAATCACCCGGTGCAATGCGGCGCTCGGTGCACCCGTGAGCCACTTCTGGAACGACGACGCCGTCAGATTGTGCTCGGCGCGTTGCGCACTCGGGCTCAGTCGGGGACAGTCCAGATTCCGCAGGAGACCTGGCGTTGCCCGCTCCGCCCGGCTCATGCGCACGATCTTCGGCCGCTCCACCGTATCGACCGTGACGTACGGCCCCTGCGCACGCGCGAACCCCAGTTCGAGTTCCAACTCCCGCATGCAGCGGTCGAGCAGGAAGTAGTCGCGCCACGGAACACTGACCGCCGGGAGCTTCGTCGGATTCACTCGGTTGACGACCAGATGCACGTGGTCATTGTCCGTATCGCGATGGAGCGTCCAGACTCCCTGACATTCTCCAAATCCGAGCGCCTGCATCACGTGCCGGCTCGCTTGCTCAGCCTGACGGGGCGTGGGATGTTCGCCTTCGATCCAGTTGATCGCCACGTGATAGACCGGATTGCCGCGAAAGCGGCCGCGAAAACGGCACTGGTGAGCCTGGGCGTCGAATAGCTCGGCCAGATACTCCGCGTACGCCCGCGAATCTTCCGCAGCTGACCAGTACGGCTCGTCGTCCTCCGCAAGATGAAGGTGTCCCGCCTCGAGCGTTGGCCGCGACGGCGTGGCCTGCTGTGGATCACGCGCAGCAGGTATCGCAGCACCGGGCCGAATCGCTTGCTTGCGCGGCCGTGGGTGACCGTGATGACCTTCGCCAGCATGTCAGGCAGTCCGTAGCCCCCGGATTGTCCTCGGCCCATGCTGTTAATCCCCGAGATGGAAACGGCCGCAGCTCCGAGAGGCCTCCGCGACGCAAACCCATGAGTCGGCCGTACAAGGTGGATGTTCGTTCAACAATTCCGGCCCGAGTCCGGAATTTTCACGAACACACTTGGTCAGGGCTCCGCCCCGACACCCCTTGCAGAGTCGCGCGCTAGCGCGGCGGGCATCACTTACCCCGGCACCCTCCACGCATGGCGTTGGCTCTACCGTCACCGCCATGAGCGCGGACTCGCCGATGCGTTCCGTCGCATCGGCCGGCGCATCGTGGTCGATCCCGAGCATTACGTGAAGCTGGTTCGACAACGCACGGTGTCGTGAGCGCGACGCATTCGCACGGAATGTAATGCGGAACGATCAGTTGCCGAGAATCCTCTCGTTCATCCGCTCGAGCACCGCCTTCGTGTCCTCCGCGGCCAAGTGAACATAGCGGCTCACGACGTTCGACTTCCATCCGCCGATCGCCTTCAGCTGCTGCTCCGTCGCGCCTTCGCGGGCGAGATACGTCGCGGCGCTGTGGCGCAACCCGTGGAAGGTGAAATTCTCGACCCTCGCCGCTTGGCACGCTTCGCCGAACGGCTTGTCGTAGCGATACCGCTTGCCCGTCACACTGACAAATACGCGGTCATCATCGAGCCTGCGGACCTTGCCATGCTCCCTCAGCATCCGCAGCGCCTCGCCGTGAACCCACGCGGTCCGCGGTTGCGCGTTCTTCGTCTTGCGCAGGTGGAGGCAGCCCTCTTTCAGATCCACATCGCGCCACTGCAGATTCCACAGCTCACCGGCCCGCGCGGCGGTGGACAGCGCGAGCAGCGTGAACGTGTGCAGTTGCGGATTCTTCGCCGTCTCGGCGAGCAATCGCTCCCGCTCCTCATCGGACAGGAAGCGGACGCTGCCGCCGCCGGTCGGAAGCTTCGAGACACCATCCATCGGATTGTGCGAGATCCAGTGCCATTCGCGACGGGCAGTCGTGAACAGCGCGCCGAGCGGCACGAGGTAGTTGTTCACCGTGTTGGGCTTGCGCCTGTACCGCCGCGGCTCGCCTTTCACCGTCGAGCGTGTCGATTGAGGCTTCGCCCGGATATACGTCTCGGCGGCGAGTTTGTCGCGATACTCGACCAGAAGCGCAGGGGTGATCTCGGCGAGCTTCAAATGCCCGAGCTTCTCGCGCCACCACGGGAGATTCTGCCGGTGCATGCGCCCGTCGCGCAGCTTCGGTACCGCCTGCTCGAGGTATCGGTCAATCGCCTCGGCGAGCGTGCGGCGCCGGATAGCCGCTCATGCGCACCTGCACGTGAAATTTGTTTCCGCGCTGTCTGATCGTCGGCATGAGCGATGGCCCTCGCTCGTACAACTCGACTCGCACAACCGGATATTCGACGCCGCCACTCTACGCCGCTGGTGCCAAACTGGGCCAACGGATGTGCCAAGGCTCATCCGGCCGTGGCGCGAGTTTAATATAACAACCTAATTTATAAAGTTATTTATGGTGCCGGCTGAGGGATTTGAACCCCCGACCAGCGGTTTACAAAACCGCTGCTCTACCACTGAGCTAAGCCGGCATCGTGGGAACCGTGCGGATGGTATCAGCCGCCCGTGCTCGCGGCGGGGCAGTCGCTGAAGGCGACGCCGCGCAGGACCGTGGCCGCGCGCAGGGTCGCGGCGGCACGCCCGGCCGTGGTGTGAGCAGAACCCGCGGCACTGCCCAACCGGCGGCGCAGCGCTGCGAGCGGCGGATCGCTCATTCCCGCCCCGAGATCCACATCGAGCCAATAGGCACTCATCGTACCGCCTGCCAGGGTGATGTGGGCCGTGCGCCCGCGCGGCGAGAGTCCGCGCGTACGCATTACATCGGCGACCGCGCGAGCCGCGGCGGCGTCCGGGAATGGACCGAGGGTGCGGCAGCGCTGCCCGCCGTTGCCGCTCGGCCCGGCACCAGCCGTCGCAGCGGCAGCCCCAACCGCAGTGGCAGCCCCAACCGCAGTGGCAGCCCCAACCGCAGTGGCAGCCCCAACCGCAGTGGCAGCCCCAACCCCTGAGGGCATCGAAGCCTCGGCCCCATGACCGGAGGCGGCGAGCGCCAGCACCGGCAGCGCGGGGGCGGACTCACCGGCCTGCACGGCGGCGGGCACATCGATCCAGTGCGCCCAGCCGAAGAACGCAGCGTTTGCCAGCAACAGCACCAGGAACATCGTGCGCACGGGCTCGAGTCTACGCGGCAGCGCCAGGCAGGGCGACTGGGTTGACGCGCACGGCGGACGCTGGTTCTCAGCGCCACGCCGCCGTGTGCGCCAGCACTGCAAGACCGCGCAGCACCAGGTCGTCGTCGCGGCGGTGCTGGCCGTGCAGCAGCGGTGCAATCGACGCGGCTGCACCGCCGGCCAGGATCAGGCGCGGCCGCCGGCCGAGCTGGGCGCGGCCCTGCAGGACCGCGCGCTCGATCAGCAGCGCGCACGCATGGCGTGCGCCCGACAGCAGCGCCGCGCGAGTATCGTGCGCGAACAGACTCGCATCGCCGGCCCAGGCAGCACCCGCGATTGCCAGCGAGCGCACCCGCTGCGCCGACGGCAGCGCGGCGCGCCGCCGTATCCCGGCGGTCTTTTCCAGCAGCGACTCGATCATCATCTGCGGGCCGGGAATGATGCAGCCGCCGTGGTGGCGTCCGTCGGCTCCCAGCAGATCGACGGTCAATGCCGAGCCGACACCGACCAGACACAGCGCCTCACCCGGGTATTCGTGATGCGCGCCGATCAGCGCGACCCAGCGGTCGACACCGAGCCGCCAGGCCTCGCCGTAGCCATTGCACACGCCGGCCGCCACCGCGACGCTGACGGCGAAGCGCGGCGCGCGCGCCCCGGCGCGCCGCGCCGCCAGGCGAATCTGCCGCTGCAACGGTACGCCAGCGACGTTGCACGCCTGAATACGCACGCCGTCGCCCGCCGCGCGCATCACGCGCGCCAGCGCAGCGGATGCCCGCAGCACCGCGGGCAATTCGAGCACCCCGCGCGCCTCGAACCCCTGGCCGCGCCGGTACGGCGAGTGCGCCACCGCCCACTTGAGCCGCGAGTTACCGCAGTCGAGCAGCAGCAGGGCGTGGCCGCGGCCGTTATTGGCGCGCTCATCGCGCTCAGGCCGGCTCATGCTGCGACCCGCACCGACACATCGCCGGTGACGAAACGCCGCAACCCCTCACGTGTCTGTACACACAACGCCCCGCCGGCGTCGATACCGCGGGCGTGGCCGATCACGAGGCCGCCCTCGGCGCTGACTGCCACCGGCTTGCCGGCGAGGGCATCGGCCGCGCGCCACTCGGACATGAAGCTGCGGAAGCCGGCGCGCTCGAACTGCTCCAGCCCCGCCAGACACGCCGCAATCAATGCGGCCGCCAGGCGATTGCGATCACACCCGCCGCCCCCGAGCGCCCCCAGATCGACCGCCTGGGTGCCGCTCGCGCGCACCTGCTCGAGCAGCTGCGCGGCGAGCGCAACGTTGATACCGATGCCGATCACGACCTGCGCCGGTCCGCTGGCTTCCGCGCGCAGCTCGATCAGCATGCCGCCAAGCTTGCCGGCGCCAATCACCAGATCGTTGGGCCACTTGAGCGCCGCACCCGGCAGCCCCACACTGCCGAGGGCTCGCAACGCGCAGACTCCCACCGCCAGACTGAGGGCGCCGATGTCTGCCGGCAGCGCGGCAAAGCTCCAGCTCATCGACAGGCACAGCGCTCCGCCCGGCGGGGCGAACCAGCGGCGCGAGCGTCGCCCGCGACCTTCGCTCTGATATTCCGCGGTCAGGAAATCGAATCGGCCCGGCGGCACGGCGGCCCGCTGCAGCAGGTCCGCATTGGTCGAGCCCGTCGCCCAGCAGCACCCGCCCGTGCGCAGCCGCGAGGCGGCCGCAGGCGGCAGCAGCGCGATGATCTGCGCGGCCTCGACCAGCGCGGTCGCCGCCGGCAGCCGGTAGCCGCGGTTGGCGACCGCCTGCACACCCACTCCGAGCGCGCGCAGCAGCGCCACCGCCTTCCACACGGCACTGCGGGTCACGCCGCAGCATGCCCCCAGCGCCGAGCCGGAGTGAAATTCGCGATCCGCCAGCAGGCGATAGACACGCTGTACCAGCGGCTCGGCTACCGCAGATAAGCGCGCGCTCGGCGCCGTCATGTCATCACCGTGGGTATTTCCGCGATCATGCAGCGCACGCTGCCGCCACCGATCGTCTCGATGGTCGGTACGGCCACGCTGATGAACTGATCGACACTGCTGCGCAGTCGCTCCCACGCTGCGGCATCCGCCTGCAGCGCCCGGCGCGCGCGCGCCGACATGACCAGCAGTGAGCGTGCGCTGGCGTCCGATTTGAGCTTCATCTGCAGCTCCAGCACGTTGGCGCCGAAGGCCTGCATGGCCGCGAAGTCGATTTCGATGAGCTCACGCGCACCGGAGCGCAGTTGCGCCAACACGCGCGGGCGGTCGACCGGTGCGATCGCCTGCGTGCATACCACGCACCAGCGCGTGCCGATCGCGAGCATGACATTGGTGTGATACAGCGTTGTGCCGCCAGCGTCCGCGGCGTCGAATGCGACGATTTCGTAGCCGAGCAGGCGTCCCCACTCGTGCAGCAGGCCCTCATCGGTGCGAACGGACCGGCAGGCATAGGCCAGCGCATTCACGTGATCGAGCACCAGGCTGCCGGTGCCCTCCAGATAGCGCGCCTCGCGCTCATGGCGGGATAGATCGAGCAGTCGACGCCGCCGAAATCCCGAGTGTTGTTCGGCGACATTCACAATCTGCTCTCGCCGCTCCGCGCGTCTGTTAGGCGCGTGCATCGGATACAGCACGGTGGTGCCGTCACGGTGCCAGCTTACCCAGTTGTTCGGAAACACGGCATCGGGCTTGGGTGGATCGGCGCTGTCTTCGGCGAGGCAGACGCGCACGCCCGCTTGCCGCAATGCGCCGCCGAGCCGGTCGAGTTCCGCACGTGCGCGAGCGGCCGCCGGCCCGCAGGCGGCGCGCGCGATGACCCTGGGTTGAAAGTGATTGCTGGCGGCGGTCTGGTGGTTGTAGCCAAAGGCGAGCGGACGCACCAGCAGCACCGTGCCGGCGCTCTGGCGCTCGCATCCGGGAAGCCTCAGTGTGTGGATTTTCATGCACTTGATGGCCGGCGCGCAAATCATACGTCAGCGCGGCAAACGGCGCGGTTGCAATCCTGGCATGACCGGCATAGGTTTTGCCTCAACTGCATGACGCTGAGGGTCGCTTATGGTCGGGGGTGCCGAAATGCGAAGGCCGGTCTGGTGGCTGGTTGCAATCCTGATATTGGCCGCCGTGGCCGTGCTGTTCTATTCATGGCGTGCCGATCGGCACGCGCCCAAGGTGGTCGTGCCGGTGACAGCCCCCAAGGCCCCGGTGGCGGCGGCGCCGCCGGTGTCGAATCCGATTCCGCAGAGTGTCGGTCCGCAGCAGCCGGCACTGCCGGCTCTGGCAGACAGCGATGTGCCGCTGCACCAGGCGCTGGCTGGCCTGCTCGGGCAAGCCGATGTCGATCATTGGTTCAGGCCCGACATGCTGGTGCGACACATCGTCGTGACGGTCGATAACCTGTCGCGCAGGAAGACCGCCATCGAACTGCGACCGGTCAAACCGGTGCCCGGCCAGCTCGTCGCCAAGGGCAATGATCAGCAAAGCACGCTCGATCCGGCCAACTACAAGCGTTACACCCCGTACGTGCAGGCGCTGCAGAAGTTGGACGTCAAGCAGCTGGCGGCGCTGTATTTTCATTACTATCCGCTGTTCCAGCAGGCCTACCAGAAGCTGGGCTATCCGAACGGCTATTTCAACGACCGGCTGGTGGCGACGATCGACAACCTGCTGCAGACCCCCGATGTGAAGGGCAATATCGCACTGGTGCGGCCGAACGTGATGTACCAGTACGCCGACCCGATGCTCGAGGACCTGTCGGCGGGGCAGAAGGTGCTGCTGCGCATGGGGCCGCAGAACGAAGCGGCGGTCAAGGCCAAGCTCAAGGAGTTGCGCGCCGCCATCGCTGATCGCAGCCGCGGCACCGACAACAGTCGCGGCGCGGACAGCAGCCGCGATCGCAACGCCGCGACGGGCGGCTGAGCGGCGGCGGATCATCAGTGCCCGAGGCTGTTGAGCAGATTGGCCGGTGAGTATTGGTCGGTCAATACGCGCGCGTGCGGGTCCCAATCCACGCGGGTACTGAAGCGGGCCAGCACGGCGCGCGCGGCGAAACCATAGGAGCGGAACACGTCACGGAAGCGCCGCTCGTTGGACGCCACCTGCTGCAACGATGGCAGCGGCCCATTGGCGGCGAGGATGACGCGGTTGCCGCTCTTGAGATTGTAGAATGGGCCGAATACGGCCGCGTAGGTCACCGACTCATTCTGGTACAGCCGGCTCGATGAGAAGGTATTGGCCGCGACGATGCCGTCTGGAGTCAGCAGCGAGCGCACCTCGCTGAGGAATTCGCGCGTGAGCAGGTGCTCGGGAATGTATTGGCTGTCATAGGCGTCGAGCATGATGAGCTGGTAGCGCTCGCCGCTGCGCAGTGC
>Ga0307372_10011850_pt1 | contig 11535 bp, 11 predicted proteins | sample OX1MG_FD_202533 | JGI IMG/M metagenome (GOLD analysis project Ga0307372, IMG submission 202533) | Soil microbial communities from Risofladan, Vaasa, Finland - OX-1 | ecosystem: Environmental > Terrestrial > Soil > Coastal area > Acid sulfate soil | place: Finland: Risofladan, Vaasa | collected...
AACCCGACGGGTTGGAGGCCGACGTCTTGGACAAGCCGCTGACTGTACTCGTGGACCAAGAGGGTTGGCCGGGGGTGGTCGAGGTGGTCGCCGAGGAGGGTGACGTGGTGCTTGCGCATCCGCTGGTGTTCCACTCCGCCAACCCGAACCGCGGCGCCCGTCCTCGGGTCATGGCCCAACCCGCCTTCAGCATGACCGAGCCAATGTGCACCGAGGGCGACGACCTCTATCCGGTCGAGATCCCGTTGGCCCCGCATGGTCCGACGGCGCCGATAGATGCCCCCTCGGGTTCAGGTGCGATCGACCGAGATGGCCGAGGTCATCGACTCAAGGGATGGCCGGGTGACAAAATATCTCAAATTCGTTTGTCGAATCTCGTGGTCTTGGGGTGGCATTATACGAACACCCCTACATCTACAAAAGACCAGGTAGCGGCCACCCTTGATGGCGGACCGATCGGTCTGCCGGCGACGAATGTCCCACTCCGAGCAGGTGACGGCGATCGCTAGGAAGGGGCCACAGGCTGTGGTTCGAGTCTCCTGCCTGGTCCTGGCGCACAGATGGAGTCCCAAAATCGATGGCCTTCTTCTGATGGTCGCTGGCCAACCCAAACCGTGATGCTTTCCGCGGACCGAGATTTTCTCCTCATGGTCACGCGTCGCGGCAGATAGCGCGCTCGGCCATGGCGGTGAGGGTGTCTGCGACGCGCTGGGTTGCCAGCCGGCGGCCTACGTAGAGCAGGTCGAAGGCGTCGAAGCTCGTGAGCAGCCAGAGCGCGTTGGCCGCATCCTCGGGATCGAGGTCGGGTCGCAACTGGTCTTGGCCGGCCAGCCGATTTGCTAGATCGGTCATGGCCCGGGCTCGGCGCTCCTCCAATCGGGCGATCGCACCGGAGAACGCACCTGTGTCGAGTCGCACTATCGAGACCAGAGAGCGGATCACGCCGCGCTCGGCCGCGTACATGGCTGCCAACTCGTGGATTCCGGCGCGCAGGCTCTCGCGTGCGTCGGGCTGTCGTGATTGGCGCAACATCCGCTCGAACCCGGCGCGCTGGAGCAGATCCTCGCCGAGCGCATCGAGCAGCCCCATGCGCGAGCCAAACGCCACATAGACCGTCGACCGAGCGACGTCAGCTGCCTGCGCCACCCGGTCGATGCTGATCTGCTCGGCGGGAGCCGCCCGTAACTGCTCATATACGGCATCGAGGATGCGCCGACGCGTCTCCTCGGCCGCCTCGGCGCGACGGCGCTGCTTGTACTCGCGGGTCGTCACGCCGCTCACTCTAGCTTTCACCAGACGCCTGTAGTATAAAAGACATGTGTCTGATGAAATGAGGAGCGAGCTGCTCTACGCGATCGTGCAGTACCGTCTCAAGCCCGAGTACATCGAGCGCAGCCGGCTAGAAGGCGCCGGGTTGTACTCCGATCTGGCCGCCGATGGCCCGGACTGGCTGCGGCAGGCGAGCTTCGAAGTGGACGACAACGGTGGCGTCCTCACCCTGGTCCAGCTCGAGCGCGACCCCAGCGCACTACGAGATCTCGAGCCGTTTCAGCGCCACCGGGGCGACCTCGCTGAGCGCTGCGTCGAGCCGCCGACTACGACCCCGGTACGGCTGCTCGGCGCGTACCGCCTTTTCTGACCTCAAGGAGAGGACGCCTTGGGCGCAGCAACGACGATCGTGAACGCGAAGGTGTTCGACGGGACAAAGGCGCGGGACTGGACTTCGGTCCGGTTCGCAGACGGCCTGATCACCGAGTGCTCGGCCGCCTCGGCCGCCCAAGCAGGCGACGAAGTGATCGACGCGGGCGGCGGGACGGTGTTTCCCGGTCTGATCGACGCCCACGTGCACCTCGTACCCGGTGCTCTCGCACAATCGTTGACCTTCGGCGTTACCACCGTCCTCGACATGTTCAGCACCCCCGACCTGGTCGCCAGCGCCAAGGAGGAGGCCCGCTCCCGTCCGGACGTGGCCGACGTGCGTTCCTCGGGTGTCGGGGCCACCGCGCCCGGCGGGCACCCGTCCATGATGTACGCCCCGTTCCCGACGTTGACCGCTGCCGACCAGGCCGAGCAGTTCGTCGGGGAACGCATTGCGGAGGGCTCGGACTATCTGAAGATCTTCTCCGGCATCAGGGGTCTCTGGCCCTCGCTGGACGCCGGAACCATCCGAGCACTGGTCATCGCCGGCCATGCCCGCGGGTTGCTCGTCGTCGCTCACGTGAGCTCGACGGCCGGCGTCGAGGAGGTCGTGTCCGCCGGTGTCGACGTGGTGGCCCACGTCCCCGCGAACGCCAAGCTGGACAAGGCCTTGGTCGGACGCATGGCCGAGGCCGGAATCGTGGTCGGTCCGACGCTGGCGACCGTCGAGAACACCCTTGGTGAACCGGGTGGCGCGGCGGTGGCAGGCGACCCGCGGCTTGCCGAGGTGCTCGGGGATGCTTGGGCACGCCGATTGACCTCGAACGTCCCGGGGGGGCATGGCCGGCAAATGCCGCCGTACTCTCGGGCCGAGGACAACGTGCGACGACTGTCCGAGGCGGGGGTCACCCTGCTGGCGGGCACGGACGCTCCGAACCCGGGGACCGTGTTCGGAGCAAGCCTGCACCGTGAGCTCGAACTCCTTGTCCGGTGCGGCATCAGCCCGGCGCAGGCCCTGGCCGCGGCCACGGCTGAACCGGCACGAGTGTTCGGTCTCGCCGACCGGGGACGTATCGCCGCCGGGCAGCGCGCGGACCTGGTCCTCGTGTCCGGTGACCCGTTGACGGACATCACCGCAACGCGCGCCATCGAGCGGATATGGCGCGCGGGTACAGCCTGTGATCGGCATGCCTTCGTCGCGAGCGCCGCCGAAGCCGAGCAGCTCGACGCTTTCGACGCCCAGCTCGCCAAGGTCGTGGCCGCCGTGCGCGAACGCCGGTCCCACTAATTCGAGGAAGGCCCGCTGAACGCGGATCCCGAGCCACCCGCACGACGAACATCCCGGCGGTGTCATCGGTTGGAGAGATGGACTACCACCAAGAAATCGCAAATAGGTTTGTCGAATTTTCGGAGTGGGCGCTGAGGGACTCGAACCCCCGACCTGCTCGTTGTAAGCGAGCTGCTCTGACCACCTGAGCTAAGCGCCCTCGACCCGCCTGCTGGCCGGCCGTCTCGCGCGCGACGCGAGCCGGTGTGCGGTGTGCGGTGTGCGGCCCCGATCTTCGCGCCGGCGGCGCACGCCGCGCGCCGCTCAGGTGCTGAGTGAGGCGAGGAGTTCGATCGCGGTCACCCCGACCGACGGCCCACACGCGCTGAACGACGCTGCGACCGACAGGGCCGAGCCGGCACCGGGTGGAGTGACGTCGATCGAACCGACGGTCGCGCAGCCGACACCGTCGACCGGGACGTTGCCGACCACGAGGTAGAACGCGGCCACGCCGTGGGCGTCGAGCGCGACGCGAGATGCGCTGGCACCAGTGTCCCGCGTCGTGAGCGAGAGCACGGGACCAGGGCCCGTGCCCGTGGTCGTGCCGCGAAATTGCACGGCCGCGAAGCCGTCGATCAGGCACGGCGACGAGGTCGTGTTCGTGAGCGTGAACGCGAGGTCCGCCGAGCCGGCGCCTCCGGCGCTCTTCGCGTTGTCCTCGGCGAGCGCGAGACCGGTCGACGGGCACACCGGCGTCGGAGACGGACGCGGAGACGTCGTCGTGCTGCTCGCCGGAGTCGTCGAGGAGCCCGCGGGCGTCGGTGACGTGGACGTCGTCGAGGTGGTTGTGCTCGGCTTCACCGCGGAGGGCGACGATGAGCACGCGGCGAGCAGGAGACCTCCGGCGGCGGCGGCGATTGCCGCGACGACCGGGGACCGGCCGGTCCGGGTGTGCGAGCGTCCGATCATGGTCCGATGCATACCAGCTACGGGAAAAGGCCGCGCAGTCGGGTCGCCTCGGCGACGCGCTCCACGCCGAGCGCGATCGCCCCGCGCCGAAGCGATACACCAAGGCGCTCCGCGCGATCCCACGTCGCATCGAAGGCCCGCCCCATGGTCGCGTGGAGCCGGTGCGCGACGAGTTCGGCTTCCCACGGGTAGCCCTGGCGCGACTGCGCCCACTCGAAGTAGGACGCTGTGACCCCGCCGGCGTTCGCGAGCACGTCCGGCACGACGACGACCCCGCGTCGCTCGAGCACGGGATCGGCATCAGGTGTCGTCGGGCCATTTGCCGCTTCGACGATGACCTTTGCCCCGAGACGCTGCGCGACGCTGGCACTCACGACGCCCGCGAGGGCCGCGGGGACGGCGAGCTCGCTCTCGATCGTGAAGAGCTCGCCGGGGTCGATAGGGTCCGCTCTCGGAAATGCTCGTACCGTTCCCGTGCGCGCGACGTGCTCCGCGAGGGCAGCCGGGTCGATACCTGCAGGGTTGTACACGGCGCCGGCGACGTCCTCGACCGCGACGACCCGCATGCCGAGCGAGGTGAACAGGTATACGAGAGGAGCCCCGACCTTGCCATAGCCCTGGATCACGACACGTGAGCCGGCAAGGTGCATCCCCAAGCGCGCGAAGATCGCCTCGGCACATTGGAGGACGCCGGCCGACGTCGCGCCGAGATGCCCGGCGCTGCCGCCGATCGCGAGCGGCTTCCCCGTCACGACCCCTGGCGTCGACTGCCCCCGGATCATCGAGATCGTGTCCATGATCCAGGCCATGACGCGCCCGTCCGTGTTGACGTCGGGCGCCGGGACGTCCCGGTCGGGACCGAGCAAGGTCGCGACGTCGAACGCGTACCGGCGCGTGACGCGTTCGAGCTCGCCGACCGACAGCGGGGCCGGGTCGACTGCGACCCCGCCTTTCGCTCCGCCGAACGGGATGTCGACAACGGCGCACTTCACGGTCATCTCCGCGGCGAGCGCCGTAACTTCACGCACGTCCATGCCCCCGCGGAAGCGTATGCCTCCCTTGCCCGGGCCGCGGGACGTGTCATGGTGGACCCGCCATCCGCGAAGGACCTCGACGTGCCCGTCGTCCATCCTCACCGGCACCGCGACCTCGAGCACGCGCTCGGGCATCGCGATCATCCGGCGTAAGCCCGCGTCGAGCCCGAGCAGCTCCGATGCGTCCTCGATCAAGCCGAGCACCGCGCTGAGCGGGTCGAAGGCGCTGTCGTCCACGTGCGCAGGCGCCCCGACACGCAGCTCCTTCGCCGTCACGGGCTCGGGACCTGCCCCCCGTGCGCGCCGGCCGGCCGTGCCGCGGGTGTCAGCCGTTCGTCCCGGGCATTCGAGACGATGAGGGGCGAGTGGCTGAGCACGAAGAGCGAGAAGAACATGACGCCGAGGAACACCCCTTCGACCACCTCCCTGCCCCCGGACAGCCGCAGCCGGTCGCCAAACAGCCAGATCCCCGTGACGATGCTCGCGAGTGGGTTCACGATGAGCAGCGCCGACTGCGACGCCGCGACAGGTCCGGCCTCGAGCGCGTGCTGACTGATCAGGAGCCCAGAAAGCCCCGCGACGGCAACCGCGTACGCCTGCCAGTGGCTGAGCACATACCAGGGACCTCGACCCCACTGATCCGCCGCCGTCTTCACGAACGCCGCGGTCAGCGCGAACGCGATCCCACCAGCGACACCGAAGCACGCAGCCTTCCACGATCGAGGGCCCCGCCGCGTGAGAAGCATCGCGACGGCCATCCCGCCGATGGAGGCGATGAGGAGCAGGATCCAGTCTTCCTGCTGCGGTCGCTGGTGGCCCCCGACCGCGGAGCTCACGCCGAGGAACACTCCGAGACCGGTCGAGGTCCCGACGACACCCGTCCACTCGCGCCAGCCGAGCGAGTGGTGGAACCAGATGCCGAGGATCATGAGGAGGAACACGAGCTCGGTGACCATGACGGGCTGGACGGTCGACAGATCGCCGAGGGAGAGCGCGACGGCCTGCAGGAGGAAGCTCACGGTCGCGAGCCCGAGCCCCGCTACCCAGACGGGCCGCCGGAGCACGCCCGCGATGAGACTGCGCCTGCGATCCGAGCCCGCCTCCTCGATACCGACACGCTGAAGGATCGTGGCAAGAGCATTCGCGCCTGCGGCGAGCAGGGCGAGCACGATGGCCATTGCATCCGTTATAGCCGAGCGCGCGCGCCAGCGCACCGACGTCACGCGCCGCCCGGATCTATAGGCCGAGCGAACGCCCAGCTCCTGCGATGGATCGCAGTGAGACCAAGGCGAGCGACCGCTCGGCGGTGCTCCAGGGTCGGATATCCCTTGTGGCGCTCCAACCCGTACCCGGGGTACCGCTCCGCCTGAGCGACGAGAAGCCGGTCGCGTGTCACCTTCGCCAACACCGACGCCGCGGCTACCGAGAGCGACGTCCGGTCGGCGCCGACCGCGAGGACGGCGCGCGGATGTCCCGTGAAGTCGACCCTGCCGTCGACGATGACCGCATCGGGGACCTCCCCGAGCTCCGCGAGCGCCCGGCGCGCGGCCAGCTCCTGCGCAGCCGTCATGCCGAGTGCGTCGCACTCGTTCGGGCTGGCATGTCCGACTGCGAAGGCGCGGCACGCTCGCGCGAGCAGCGGGTACAGCGCTTCGCGCGCCCTCGGCGAGAGGGCCTTCGAGTCGTCCAGCCCCGCAGGCAGGATCTCGACGCCAGCGAGGTCGACGAGCGCGACCCCCACGCTCACCGGACCGGCCCAGGCACCCCGACCAACCTCGTCGACGCCGGCGACCGTGCGACATCCCCGGGCGAGCAGGCTCGACTCGAGCGCGCTGTCCGGCACCCGGCCGACACTACCGAATGCGACCGCCCGATCCCGACCTGCGGTCCGCAACCGCGTGCGTACACTCGTCGAGGTGCGTGCCGTGCTCGTGCCCGTGAAGTCCTTCGCGAAGGCCAAGCTGCGACTCGCGGGCGCGCTCGACCCGCCGCAGCGCAGGGCCCTCGCGCAGGACCTCGCGGCACGCGTGCTGTCCGCGGCATCCGGTCTCCCCACATATGTCGCGTGCGACGACCGGGACGTCGCAGCGTGGGCAGAACGCCGCGGAGCCCGCGTGCTGTGGACCCCTGGGCTCGGGCTCTCGGGCGCCGTCGCGTCGGGGGTCGCGAGCCTCGCGGCCGACGGCTACGACCTTGCGACCGTGAGCCACGCGGACCTCCCTCTCGTCACGACACTCGGGCACGTCGGTGAGGAGGGCCACGTCACGCTCGCCCCGGACCGCCACCTCGACGGCACAAATGTGGTGAGTCTCCCGACCGCCTCAGATTTCCATTTCTCGTACGGACGCGGATCGTTCCCCCGCCACGTCGCCGAGTCGCGGCGCATCGGCTTGGAACCGCGGATCGTCTACGACTGGACCCTCGCGAACGACCTCGACGTCCCCGAGGACCTCGTTCTCGTGCGCTGACTACGCCCTGCGCGGGACTGCCCGCGTCGCACGAGGCCGTGTGCCGAGCACCGGCCGCACCCGCAGGGCCCCGACGCGTGAACACGTCGACCGACGACGCAAGGTGAGGAAGCAAGGTGAGGAAGAAGGAGGGACAGCCGGTGCCCACGAAAGACCTGGAGACCCCGCGCACGGTGCTCGCCATCGGCGCGCACCCGGACGATATCGAGTTCGGCTGCGGAGCCACTCTCGCGAAGTGGGCCGCCGCCGGATGCGAGATCCATCATGTCGTGTGCACCGACGGATCCCGCGGCACGTGGGACCCCGACGAGGACCCCGCCGAGCTCGTCGTTACGCGCGAGCGCGAGCAGCGAGCCGCGGCGCGCGCACTCGGCGGGCGGGCCGAGGTTACATTCCTGCGTTGGCCGGATGGGGAGCTCGAGGCCGGACTTCGCCAGCGCTGGCAGGTGTGCGACGCGATACGCCGGGTCCGGCCCGACGTCGTGCTCGGCCACGACCCGTGGAAGCGCTACCGCCTGCACCCGGACCATCGCAATGCCGGCTTCCTCGTGACGGACGGCATCGTCGCGGCGCGGGATCCGCTCTTCTTCCCCGAGCAGGGCGCGGCACCGCATCGTCCGTCCACTCTCCTGCTCTTCGAAGCCGATGAGCCGGATCACGTCGAGGACGTCGCCGCAACGGTCGACACTAAGCTCGCGGCACTTCTCGAGCATGCGAGCCAGCTGCACACGACGATGAGTGTCACGTCGGACGCATCATCACGCGATGCGCAGATCGCGGCCTTCGAGGCCCGTATTCGCGCCCGCCTCGCCGAGGCGGGCGCTGCCGAGGGCATCCCCGCCGCAGAGGCGTTCAAGCGGATCGATCGGCTCTGAGAGCGCGGCGACTCCCCGGGGCGTCGCGCACGCAGCACCTCAGAGAGAAGGGGCCGGAGCGACGACTGCGCCACTCGTCAGCCGCCCGCGACGGCTCCCGGGTCCGGACAGCGCACAGCCCCGGCGTCGACCGCCGGGGCTGTGCGGGAGCTCGAGAGCCCGAAGGATGCTCGAGGCGATCAGCCTCGCTTCGCGGGTGCCTTCTTCGCGGCGGTCTTCTTCGCGACGACGGCCCGCGCAGGCGCCGCCTTCACCGCGGCGCGCTTCACCGGCGCCTTCGCCGCGACGGTCGTCTTCGCGGCGGCCTTCTTCGCGGCGGGGGCCACTGCCTTGGCCGGGGCCTTCTTCGCCGTCGCCTTTGCCGCTGGTGCTGCCTTCTTCGCCACGACCTTCGTCGCCGAGACGGCAGCAGGAGCCGCAGCGCGTGGCACCGGTGCCGCCTTCGGCTTGGCGATCGCGCCCCGAGAGTTCAGGTCGGCCTTGAGCTTCACTCCGGGCGTGAAGCCGATCCCCTTGGAGGCTTTGACACGCACGGCTGCACCCGTCTGGGGATTGCGACCCCGGCGCGCCTTGCGCTCACGCAGCTTGAACGTCCCGAAGCCGGTGATGCGCACGGGGTTGCCGGCCCGCACTCCGGCGGTGACCTCGTAGACGATTGCCTCGAGCGCAGCCTCCGCCTGCTGCCGTGTCAATCCTGTGTCTGTACTGACCGCGTCGACAAGTTCGGTTCTGTTCACGGCCACCTCCTCGTGATCGTGTCGAAGTCCACGCAATACAAGAGGATTTCCGGCCAAAATGCAAGCATCACCCCTCACGGGCGCCACGCGGGGCAGCGAACGGGTCCGTTCCGATGTCGTGAGCTCGCGTGCCCGACGGCTCCCGCGGGGTCGATGTTCCTTGTATGTACTGCACTATCTCAGGCAGCGGCACTCGAGCGTGTGCCCACGGTATGGACATCGGGACACTCGGGCGTTATCTCGGACTGCACGCCAGAGGACCTGTCTCAGCGAGGTGGAGAGCACGAGCGGTGGGCGCTCGTCGCGGCCGCGTCGCGCGCCGCGGGCTATGGGCTCTACCTCGGTTCCGGAGCTCGCGGCCCGGTCTTCGCGCCCCCGGAGCACGGAGCGCTCGTCCTCGGGCCTCCGCGGTCGGGCAAGACGACAGGGATCATGATCCCGAACGTCCTTGCGGCCTCGGGGAGCGTCGTCGCTGCGTCGACCAAGCCCGACGTGATGTCGTCGACCGCTGCGATCCGCCGATCGACTGGACGCTGCACGCTCCTCGACCCGAGCGGGGCGACGCGCTCGCCGTTCGGAGTGGACGTCGTCGGGTGGTCACCGCTCACGAGCGCCCACAACTGGGACGCTGCGGTGCTCACTGCGGAGTCCATGGTGGGAGCGGCGCGCCCCGGGACCGAACGCGGCGACGCGTCCCATTGGACGGAGCGCGCCGCGGCACTGCTCGCGTGCGTTCTGCACGCGGCTGCGCTCGACGATGCTCGCGTCGAGGACGTCGTCTCGGCAGTCAACCGCCACGACGCGGACCGGTCGACGACAGTGCTTACGCGCAACGGCGCCGACCTCGCGCTCGATCTGCTCACCGGGATCCGCGCGACGGACGGACGCGAGCAGAGCGGCATCTGGTCGACGCTCTCCGGCGTGCTCGCCGCGTACCGCACGGAGGCGGCTCTCGCGTGCGCTCGCGCCGAGCCACTCGACCCCGCGCAACTGCTCGAACCCGGTTCCACGCTCTATATCGTCGCGACGTCGGAGCACCAGCGCCACGCGGCACCAGTCATCGCCGGAGCGCTCCGCGACGTACGTTCGGCGGCGTATACGAAGGCTGCGGCCCATCCGCCCGCCACGGGACAGTCGGGCACGCCGCGCTCTGCGGCCGACGGGAGCGCCGCCGATCCGCCACTCGTGCTCGTCCTCGACGAGCTGGCGGGCATCGCGCCGCTACACGATCTCCCGACGCTCGTCGCGGAGGGCGCGAGCCAAGGTGTGCTCACACTCGCGTCGCTGCAGGACCTCTCTCAAGCACGGGCAAGGTGGGGCGCTGCTGCGGAGGGCTTCCTCACGCTGTTCGGCGCGAAGATCGTGCTGCGCGGCGTCGGAGACACGCGCACCCTCGATGCCCTCTCCCTCCTCGCGGGCGAGCACGAGGAGCTCCGGTCAACGACGACGAGGCCCTCCGGGCTCCGCGGCCGGTGGAGCGCGACACGGTCGGTGACGACGGACTGGCGGCGCAGGCTTCCCGCGGACGCGATCGCGAACGTGCCCGCAGGCACTGCCGTCGTCTACCTGGGCACGCAGCCCGGGCGCGTCACCGTTCCCGCCGTCCACGCGCCAGGTCGCGGACCGTGGCGCAGCGAGGTCGCACGAGCGACTCGACGCACCCGCGAGATCGCGCGCCCGCGTGGATCGTAGGGACCCGCGACCCGCACGCCCGAGATCGATTCGCTCCGGACACGCGCCGAATCGCATCGGGACGCATCGGGACGCATCGGGACGCATCGGGACGCATCGGGACGCATCGGGGGATCCGCATACGCGCAGGGCGGCGCCGGCGCGCCGGTCGTTCACCGGATCCCTAGCGCAGGCAGCTCTCGCCCGCACGCGCGGTCACTCGCCGAGAGTGCGGCGCCGACGGTCGGCCCCTCCCGTGCACGGATCTCGAGCGCTCTCGCGTCGCGGCGCCGGCCGGAGGCGAGGTACGCGCCCCAGCGCGCGAGCGTCTCCGGCGGCGCGCCCGGAGGCGCGACCGCGACGTGCACACGGGCGGTCGACGGGTCGCGACGAACCCGCCGATCGAGGACCGCGGCGCCGCCGATGACCACGAGCCCTCCGCCGCGCGCGTCGCGACCGCCGAGTGAGGCGTCGGGCGCTGCGATTACTCGGACACCCGGCCCCACCGCCGCGACGAGCGTCCGCGCGAGCACTCGATCGGCCACGACGACGGTCGACTCCCCGAGCTCCTCACGCTGGCGCGCCTGCTCGACGACGACGGCGCGCACGAGGTCACCCGGGTCCGCGACGAGCTGCACCGCTACCGGACCTGCGCCGTAGCGTCGGAGCACCTCAGGCCCGGGATCCTCCCTCGACCTCGCGGAGGGTGCGGGTGCCACGTCGCGCGCGATGCTCGATCGCTGCCGCGCACGATCTAGTGCGTCTCGAAGCACCCCTCGTCCGACAGCCGTCGTCGACGCGACGAGCACGAGGCTCGACCCGGTACTCCTTGCGGACGCAACTGCCGCGTCGAGGTCGGTCACAAGCCACCGGTCC
>Ga0307372_10011851_pt1 | contig 11535 bp, 9 predicted proteins | sample OX1MG_FD_202533 | JGI IMG/M metagenome (GOLD analysis project Ga0307372, IMG submission 202533) | Soil microbial communities from Risofladan, Vaasa, Finland - OX-1 | ecosystem: Environmental > Terrestrial > Soil > Coastal area > Acid sulfate soil | place: Finland: Risofladan, Vaasa | collected...
TAGCCGATGTTATGAATGGTGAGCACGCTTGCCGTATTGGAAAGTGGCGAGAGCACCCGGTCCCACGTCTTCAAATAGACGGGGACGAGAGCCGTCGGCCAATCGTGCCCATGCATTATATCGGCATTAAAAGCCCGGTCTTTGCATACCTGCAGCGCCGCTTTGGAGAGCAGCGCGAATCGAAACGCGTTATCCCCATATTCGCCGCCGGCGTCGTTATAAATGCCCGACCGGCCGAAATACCGGTCGTAATCGATAAACCAAACAGGAACTTCCCCATCCAGCATCCCCGTATGGACCCCCACCCAGTGCTCTTCACCGAGGCCCATGTGTACGCATGCCGATCCGTCGGGCTTGATGTTGAAGGCCGCGCGGTCAATTGAGCGGTAGAGCGGCATCACCACCCGGGCGTCGTGCCCGAGCCGGCGCATCGCCTTCGCGAGCCCTGCTACGACATCACCGAGCCCGCCAGTCTTGGCGAAGGGAACGCATTCCGACGCGGCCAGCAGCGCCTTCAGAGGTTTTGTACGGGGTCGACGCATCGTAGAAGAGCTCCTCCCAATTCTGGAAATAGAATGACCGGTTTCCATGGTGCACTGTCCAGGTTCCCTGTACAGTGTCCCGTCCGGCGGCGGGATTGCGTCACGTCCCGATTCGCGAGATGCGGTCGCGGCGTTAACATCAGCGTCGGAATCCGATATCGCTTTTCATCGGGCGCATTTCCGCGAGCGCCGCCGGGTCCTCCATCTTCCGGAGATGCTGCCGCAGCTCATCGATTTGAGCGATAACCAGGGCGGCGAACTTTTCATCCAGAACCACTTCGCCCTCCTGCGCTCGCTGCAGCGCCGCCGAAAGAAAAAGCTCCTTCAGATAAGCCGGTGTGAATCCATCCGTGCGCGCAGCAGCCTGCTCGATAAGCGGCTCAATATTGAACGAAGCCGCGAGTGATTCGCTCAGCCTCGAGCGTGAGAGCAGCCGTCGACAGAATTCCCGTCTCTCGCTTAAAGCAGGCAGCCCGAGGTGAAATACCCGGTCGAACCGCGAGGGACGTTTCAGCAGAGCCTCGTCAATTTACCCAGGATGATTGGACGAGGCAATAATCAGGATACCCTCATTACTTTGAAAGCCGTCCATAAATCGCATGATCTGCGCCCGGTCAAGGCTCAACACCGTAATGGCGCAGCCCCCTCGGCGCCGCCGAATCTCCTGAATCAGGCGCCCGACGCTGCTTCCATCACGCGCCTTTCGGAGCGACTCGCTGAGCGCCCGATCGCGCCAGTTCTCCCTGGGATCTGTGGGTATCGTATTGATTGAAACTTCGCGTTTGGAAATGGTTTGTAATTGGGTCATAGGTAATGGGTCATAGGTATCGGCGCTTAGAGATTGGTTGGTGGATGTCCATTAGACGTAGGAGCGCTCGGGGCTGCGAAGATTGACCCGGTTCGATACTGAATGCTCACCGTTTAGTATCGGAACAATTTGGAAAGGGTACAACGGGAGGCGCCTTTTCCCACGGACCGTTGGATAGCCGTGAGCGAGGGCGCGGCAATCCCGCGTCAAACCAAGAAGGGATGATATTGAACATGGCAACTTTAACTGAAGCCCCAAACCGACCCACGTATCGCAGTTACCAGGGTGATTATGGAACGATTCCCGACGACCTGGCGCCACTCAACACGCTTGATAATTTCGAGATCGCCGATGGCGAGTTCGATCCACGTGGCTGGGATTTGCTAGATCGGGATGGCGCTAAGATTGGCAAAATCCGGAATCTTCTGGTGAGCCCCACCACTCTGGAATCCTACTTCGCCGTCGTGGAGGGGGTAGATCGCTATACTAACCGGTACTTTGCAGTTCCAATGGCGCGCCTGCGCCTTGACAGGGGTAACAAAAACGCTATCAGCCCCTACGTTCTCGCCGATTTTGAGCAGGCGCCGGTCTTCTCCGAAGAGCAGCCTCTCTATTCCAGTTACTACAGTTATTGGAATGGGGTCAGAAGGTAGCCAGCAGCGGCTGGCGGGTACGAGGTGCGGGTGTGAGGGCGCAAAAACTCCCTCACACCCGCGCAGCTACAATCGCTACCACGCTTGAATCATCCTCGAATCGAGATCACTGTCAGCCCGGCGACCATCACAGCGCCCGCGGCGACCCGGTTCCAGCCGCCGCCTTCTTTCAGGAAGATAGCTCCCAGCGCCACAGCGAAAACAACCGAGAAGCTGCGCAGCGGCGCCATGTAGGCAATCGGTGTCGTTGGAAGCGATAAAGCTATCAGATATAAGAGATAGGATAGGGGATTGAGAGCGGCGACGGCGATCACTCGCCACCGGTTCGACTTCCATTCGGCCCGCAGCGCCGCGGCCCCCTGTTTACGGATCACCCAGGGAATAACGAGCAGCGCCGATCCCGTGTAAGTGAGATAGATGTAAAAGCCGGGAGTTATATGCAGCGGCCCCACCCCCACCTTATCGATGAGGGTGTAGAAGCTGATCATCAGCCCCGTAAAGAAGGCCGCGCGAACAGCCGACGATGTAGCGACGCCAGAAGCATTGGATTGGCTATTGGCGCCGCCAACCGGCCGGTAGATAAGCGCAATCCCGCCAATGATGAGCGCGATTCCGATCCCTCCGAGAATGGACGGCCGCTCGCCCAGCAGAAGGACGCCCCAGAGAGCGGCAAGCGCCGGCCCCGATCCTCGTGAGATCGGATAGGCGATTGACAGATCACCATCGGAATAGGCGCGGGCAAGTCCGACGAAGTACCCCAGATAGGCGAGCGCCGTTCCCAGGACACAGAGCCAGCCCATCCGCGGCATCGCCGCGTGCCGTGAAGCTAGAATAAACAAGGGCAGATATAAAACCGGCGCAGCGCTCAGGAACAGCGCCGTGAATGCGAGCTTATCGCGCGCTTGCTTGAACAACAGGTTCCAGAAAGCGTGCAGCACGCACGATGCAAGCACCAGGCCCAGCGCCGCAAGTGGCATTAAATATCAGACATCCGCCTGCGCCACGATGTTTGCTGAGCTATTTGAAACCTGTCCCTCGACCAGGATCGTGAAGACATGATCGCCCGTGAGTTCAACCGACGTACGCACGACCACAGGAGTGGTTGTGCCGGTCTTGAAGGCGGTGATGTCGGCAGTCGCCGCGTTCGCAACGGCATAACTGCTGCTCATCCCATAAAGCACGTCAGTTGCGATCGTTTGCCCGCCGAACGTTACGTCAACCGGTCCGGCGTCGGGCGACGCGTTGATCACGCGGATACGCACCATGCCGCGCGGTGGCGCCGCGTTGTCGTCTACGAACTGGAAGAACATCGGAGGCGTGGTACCGCTTCCAGGGACACCCGCGGCAACAATAGTTTGCACCGTCTGGGTAACGTTCAGAGTCTGGTCGGGGACCACCACTGTTGACGAGCCCGTTTGAAAGCCGACGAAATCGTTCGTGCCCTCGGTGATAAACCCGTACGTCGTAACGTCCTTATACTGGACGTTAGTAACAAAAGTTGCGCCGGTTATCGAGATGTCCAGCCCCTGGGCTGAAGGAACGGCGTTGGCAATCCGGATAGCGACCGTGGTCGTACCCGTTCCCAGTCCACAGGCGGAGAGAGCCATCGCTGCCGCGGTGGAAATGCCAGCGCAAGCCAGGCGCCAGCGAATTGAATTGTTCAGGCGGAGCATGAATCTCCTCTTCCACGTTGCTTTACGTGAAGATAGCCGGTCGGCGCCCGCAGGCGCAAACCGGTCGTGATCTCTGGTAGTCAAGCTGCGGCCTGCCGCTGATTTCGGCGGCTGCGCCTCTGTCCCGGCGCCCGCTTTCGAATCTGACCTGCGTCCAAACCGGCCGCCTCCAGCGCCTTATCCCAACTTCCGAACGTTCTCCGCGCTGCGGTAATCAGCGCCGTGTCCGAGACACAGACTTCGCCGGCGTTGAGCGGCTGGCCCTGGGCCTGCCGACTCCGCAGATCTTCCAGAATTCGGTCCTCATCCCAGTCTTTGTACCGCCGGATGGCGTCATAATCAAGCCCGGCGGATTCGATCGCGTTCCGCCATGAGCCAAAGCTGTTCAACCGGGTGGCCGCAGCGGCGAGCTGAGGGTCCACTTCGGTGCTGATATGTCTCCAGCTCAAATCCTCTCCAGCCTTATGGAGTTCCTGGATTCGCTTTATGATTCTCTCCGAAGTCCACGACTTGTAACGCCGGATCCCATCATACGGCAGCGCCGCTGCTTCGATGGCGCCGCGCCAGGATCCGAATTGTCGAATCGCGGTGCGGAATAGCGCGGAATGCTTCCGATCCATATTGCTGTAACTCAAGTCTTCATCGTGATTGTATAGTTCCCTGATCTGTTCTGTGATCTGTTCTGTGATTTTTTGATCGTCCTGCTGCTGCGTCATGCGGTTGATTCCTCGTTCATTATTGATGGCAGCCCGTCATAGTTGTTATACCGTCATCGCTGCTGTTTTTTTCTGTCTCAAGAACCAGATTTGGAGAAGCGACCCGCGCCGTTTAGAAGCGGCGGTCCCGATGGCTGCAGACTGCAATTCTCGGTCCGCTTCAGCCGGCGATTCGCTCGATTGGTGATCTCGTTCAGATTGGTTTTTGCCGGGCGGCCAAATTAACTGCTGTTATTCGCTCTTTCAGCGGTGGGGGTTACCGACTCAGGGGCAGGGGCTTTACGACGCCGGCGCCCCAACCCGTCCGTCAACGCCCACCGCGGAATGGCTGCGTCGTGGTGGCCCGGCAAACAAGGCCGGACGCGAAACGTCGGGGCGCGTTAGCGGTGACATTAAGTCTATTATGCGCGATGCAACATTCCATTTTCAACCCCTGGCGCCTTTCCAATCCTCCGGCCGCCTTGCGAGACCCCCTCGTGAAGTGCCATAATGACGGGGATAGGTGCTGGGTGATAGGTCTCAGGTCATCGGTATTGGGTGCTGGATGGTTGGGCTGCGAATATCGTGCTATACGCAGGAGCGTGCATGAGGAGCCGAGCGGTGAGGGCGTGAGTGTCCTTTCCGTTTCGGGGAGGGGTCGGGGAAGAGGTTTGCCGGCTTCAATAAAATATGAATGGCTCTTACCGGCGCCGCTGCCTGCCTCGTACGGCGAACGGTTTCCTCGCGCGTGCCGGCCTTTGCTGCAGGCCCTGTACACCCGCGGGATTCTAGACGAGGCCGGCGATCGGCTGCGCGCGTTTTTCGACGTCGCCGATCCCGGTCCTGACCCATTCCTGCTCAAGGATATGGATCGTGCCGTCGAACGGATACTGTTCGAAGTGCAAAGCGGCCGACCCATCGGTGTCTTCGGCCATTACGACTGCGATGGCGTCACGGCCACGGTGCTTCTCAGTCAGACGCTCACGGCGCTCGGCGCGCGTGTTGTTCCATTCATCCCGAGCCGCAGCGACACGTACGGGATCCCTATCAATGGCATCGAGAGCCTCGCAGTGAGTGGTGTTTCGCTCATCGTCACGGTGGATTGTGGTATTAAGGCCTCTCCGGAAGTCGAGTGGGCGGCGGCACGCGGCATCGAGATTATCATCACCGACCATCACCTTTGCGAACGCTCTATTGATGTGGATTCCCGACTTCTCCAATGTAACATCGGAGTGACCGTGGGAAAAGGGGCGACGGCCGATGCTCTCCCGCCGGCCTATGCCGTGGTGAATCCAAAGCGAGCCGACTGCCCTTACCCGTTTAAGTCGCTCGCCGGGGTCGGACTGGCGTTCCGGCTGTCACAGGCGCTCGCCCGCGCATCCGGTTATGATCGCGTCTCGGCGGAAGAGATCGACTCGATGCTCGACCTGGTCTGCCTTGGAACGGTGGCGGACGTGGTGGATCTGACGGGTGAGAACCGCTGCCTGGTCGCCCGCGGGCTCACAAAGATCCAGTCACTCGCACGACCGGGCATCCGTTCCCTGGCGGGCGCGGCGAGTCTTGCTCCGGGCCGTATCACCGCCAAAGATGTCGCCTTCGTGCTGGCGCCTCGTATCAACGCCGCGGCGCGACTGGAGCACGGAGTGCTAAGTCATGATCTGCTCTGCGCGCCGTCGTGCGAGGCGGCGGCGCCGCTGGCGGCGCGACTCGAGGCGTTGAACCGCGAACGCCGTCGACTCACGGTAGAAGCCGTCGATTACGCCTGCCTCACGCTGGAAGAGAGCATGGATGGCCAGCTTATCCTGGCCGCTGTCGGCGGATGGCTCACCGGAATCTCCGGACTCGTCGCCAGTCAGATCCGCGAGCGTTACGGCCGGCCAGCGCTGGCAATCTCAACCCGTGCCTTTTCCGACGTAACGTCGGAAAGCGCCGCCGCTATTTCTCTCTGCACGGCGCGGAGCCCCGCCGCTCTTTCCGATGGCGCCGTTCCTGCCAACACAATCTGTATTGGATCGGCGCGCAGTATTCCCGGCTTTGACATAACGGCGGCGCTCGGCGCCGCGCACGAGCATCTTGAAGGATATGGCGGTCATGCCGGCGCGGCCGGGTTTTCCGTTCGCTATGGCGCCATACCCGCCTTAGAAGAGTCTCTCAATCGTTACGCCTCAACCACGCTCTCGCCGGATGACATAGCGCCCCGGCTTGCTGTCGACGCCTCGCTCACTCCCGACGAGCTTACGGCCGAGTTCGCTGCACAACTGGAACGATTCGAGCCGTGCGGGTCGGGAAACGCGGCGCCTACCTTTTTGATTCGGGGAGCGTGTATTCTTCCGGGAAGCACCCGTGTTTATGGTCTCGATGATAAATCATCGAGAGGGGACCGCTTCTCCTACCGTATTCAGGGACCTTGTGGCCCGATTCGGGTGACCGCGCAGGGCGTGGAGATGCTGCGCAGCGCGGTCCACGGGAGCCCGCTGGACCTGGTCTGCCACGCGCTGCCCGACCATCGCTCGGCCGCCCGGATCAAGCTCGCGGCACTCGACGCCCGCGCCGCCGGAGATTCTTCTGACGCCCCCACTTCTCAATCAGAGACGGCCCCGGCCGTTCGAAAAGGTTAGCGTATTGACCCCATCTACCGGATATAGCGGCGTCGCGGCCGATCTCGCGCGCCGGATCGCGGCTTTCGTGCGATCCTGGGGATCTGCCGGCCGCTTCGAAACGCTCGCTCTGAACCTGTTCAGGTACCAGTACGTGAATAACGAGCCGTACCGGCGCTTTTGCGACTCGCGCGGCGCGGCGCCGGAGACGGTTCGCTCATGGACGGCAATACCGGCCGTTCCCGCCGACGCGTTCAGAACCCAGACGCTGAGCTGTGCGCCGATCACGGCGCAAAACGCGGACGCCATATTTCGGACGAGCGGCACCACTTCCAACGACTCTTTCGGGCGCGGTGTCCACTGGATGGACACGGCGGCGCTTGATCTCTATCGACTTTCGCTCCGGACCGGTTTCACGCGGCTCGCCGCACGCGCCAGCCATCTGCCGCTTGTCAGTCTCGTCGCGCCATTTGATGCGGCGCCCGATTCGTCGCTCTCGTTTATGCTTTCCACACTGGCTCACGATCTGGAAGCCGCAGGAAATCCGGCGCGGTTCTGCTGGCGCAGCGAAGGCCCTGATTTCGCGGCCGCTCGGCAGTTTCTGGCCTATGAAACCGGACCGGTTCTTCTTTTCACCACGGCATTGGCGCTGTTGGAGCTGATTGGGAGCCTCGAAGCGCCGCTCAGAGTTCATCCTGACACCATCGTCATCGAGACCGGCGGTTCCAAGGGCCGGCGCCGGATGATCACGCGTGAAGAGCTTTACCGGATGGCATCGGACCGGCTGACGCTCGCGCCTGCCCAGATCGGATCGGAGTACGGGATGTGTGAAATGGCGTCGCAGTTCTATGACGAACACCTCGGCCGGATTGAGATATGTGGGGAAGGCAAACTGGACTCTTCGGACGTGAAAACAGGCGCGCCCTGGGTGCAAAGCGTTTTGATCGATCCGGATACCGGCGAGGAGGCCGCCGCCGGCCAACCCGGTATTCTGCGTCATTTTGATCTTTGCAATCTCAATTCGGTGATGGCGATCCAGACGATGGACCTGGCAGTCCTGCCGTCGAATCGGGGTAGACTCGAAGGCAGCGATCCGATCGATGGCGCCGGACCTGCCGGCGCGCGACGCGGGTTCATTCTGCAAGGCCGGCTCTCCGACGCGCCCGCGCGCGGCTGCTCGCTCACCGTTGAGGAATGGTTGGAACGAACCGGAGGAAACCACTAAATGCCTCGCGACATTCCCGTGGGCAACAGCCGGCTGCTGGTAACATTCGATTCCTCATACCGGCTGCGTGATTTCTACTTTCCGCACGTCGGCAAGGAGAATCACTCCGTCGGACACCCATTCCGGTTCGGAATCTGGTGCGATGGCGAGTTCCACTGGACGTATGACGATGGTTGGACCCGGCGGCTAGATTATGAGGAGGATACGCTCGTTACCCGGGTGATTCTACGGCATGAAGGTCTCGGGATTCATCTCAACTGCAGCGACACCGTCGATTATGAGCTGAACGTCTACTTTCGTTCGGTGGAAGTCGTGAACCTGAAGCCGCACAAGCGCGAGATCAAACTCTTCTTTCATCACGATTTCCATATCGCCGAAAGTGAGGTTGGGGATACCGCGATGGTGCGCCGGGATGAGCAGCTTATCGCCATTCATTACAAGGCGAACCGCTACTTTTTGATCAACGGCGGCACGGAGGACGCGTGGGGCATCGATTCGTACGCGACCGGCGTCAAGGAGCTTGGCGACATGCAGGGCACGTGGCGCGACGCCGAGGATGGCAGGCTCGAGGAGAACCCGATTTCGCAAGGCTCCGTCGATTCAACCGTCTGTTTCCGCCGCGATCTGCCGGCCCACGGCCACTTCACTCTTTATTACTGGATCGCGGCGGCTACGAGCTACACCCAGATTCGCCAGCTCAATGAAACGGTGATCGAACGCGGACCGGACCGATTGATGCGGCGCAGCGGGAATTACTGGCGTTTTTGGGTTCATAAGGAGCAGCTCGATTTCTATGATCTTTCGGCGGCGGCGGTGGATCTCTTTTATCGCAGCCTGCTCATCCTCCGGACGCAGATCGACGAAGGCGGGGCGATCATCGCGGCGAACGACTCGGATATTACGCAGTTCGGACGCGACACCTACAGCTACATGTGGCCCCGGGACGGCGCGTTGGTGGCGCACGCGCTCGACCTGGCCGGCTACTCCGCGGTCGCCATGCCGTTCTATGAATTCTGCGGCCGGGTGCTCACCGAGAAGGGCTTCTTCCTGCACAAGTATAACCCCGATGGAACGCTTGGCAGCTCCTGGCATCCCTGGATAAACGCGGGCGAGGCGCAGCTTCCCATTCAGGAAGATGAGACCGGCCTGGTGCTCTGGGCGCTCTGGCGCCATTTTGAGATGGCGCGGCACGTGGAGTCAATCCAGCCTCTCTATCATTCGTTAATCGTGCCGGCCGGGGATTTTATGGCCGGGTTTCGAGACATGGCAACCGGACTTCCACTCCCGAGCTACGATCTCTGGGAAGAGCGCCAGGGAGTTTTCGCCTTTACGGTTGGGGCCGTTCATGGCGGGCTCGTGGCAGCCGCTAATTTTGCCGAATCCTTTGGCGAATCGGATCGAGCGGAAAAGTACCGGCGCGCCGCGCGTGAAATCCGCATGGGCGCCGACCGGTTCCTCTGGAGTGAGTCGCTGGGTCGTTTTGCCCGCGGCCTGCATCGCAATGAAAAAGGCGAAATCACGGCCGACTATACCATTGACAGCAGCCTCTTTGGACTTTTTCGATTCGGGCTTTATGACGCCCGTGATCCCCGGATAGCCAGCACCATGGCGGCGGTTAAGAAAGCCCTCTGGATTCCGACGTCGGTGGGAGGCATGGCCCGCTATACGAATGACTATTATCATCGCGTCTCCTACGACGTAACCGGCAACCCCTGGTTTGTCTGCACGCTCTGGCTGGCGGAGTATACGATTGCGCAGGCGATCACCGAAGCGGATTTGCAGCCGGCGGTAGAGATTCTTCAATGGGTGGTAGAGCACGCTCTGCCCAGCGGCGTGCTCGCCGAGCAAGTCCACCCGTTTTCCAACGCTCCGCTGAGCGTCTCCCCGCTCACCTGGAGCCACGCCACGTACGTGATGACCGTCCTCGAATATCTCGATCGGATCAGCTCCCTGCAGCTCTGTCCGCAATGCGGCAACCCCCTCTTCAGCAAGGAGGGACGCCGCATGAGGCATGAGCATTCCGAAACCTCCCGCCTCCGCGTCGCTCAGCCCCAAAGCCGAACTAAGGATGAAGGATGAGAATTGTGCTGGCTTCGGGGTCGCCGCGGCGGCGAGAGCTGCTGCAATCCCTCGGGCTCCGTTTCCGGGTGGCGCCTACGGGTGTGAGCGAAGAGACGGCCGGGCTCCCGCCCCATGAGGCGGTGGTGGAACTGGCGAAGCGTAAGGCTCGGAGCGCCGAAAGCGAGTCGGAACCGGCGGGAGACCGGCTGATCATCGCCGCCGATACGCTCGTTCACATGGATGGCGACGCGCTTGGTAAACCTCGCGACCGCGAAGAGGCCTTTCGAATGCTGAGGCGCCTCTCGGGCCGAGAGCACCGGGTGCTAACCGGGCTGGCTCTTATCCTGCAGCGCGAAGGCCGGCGCGAATCGACGGCGGGTTATGAAGAGACCCGAGTCCGGTTCAAACCCCTCACCGATCAGGAGATCGAACGGTACGTGGATACCGGCGAGCCACTGGATAAGGCCGGCGGATATGGAATTCAAGGCCGCGCCTCGATCTTTGTGGAAGGTATCCACGGCTGCTATTTCAACGTCGTCGGACTGCCGCTCCACCGGCTCTATATTCTGGCGCAGCGCCTCGGATTCGATCTTACCGAAGGCGGGTTTTAAACCCGCCGCTTCCGGTGGCGCCGCGGCTGCCGGTGAGCTCCGGACGCGGCGGGGACGTTTCTGTCGGCGCTTAACCGCCATTGGCCGCCCCGTGAATCACATGCGCTGACGCCTACATGTGGGGCGGAAGATTGGGACCTTCCAGGTCGGGGCCATCGGTTGCCGGATCGAGGGTGATGGGGGCGCCGCCTCTCGAAACCGATCCTTCTCCATTTTCGGACGAGAGCGTCTCCTCGGAGCGGGCCGCAGGATACGAGAGCTCGCGCATCCGGTTCTCTAGCAGGGAAATCCGGGCCTCCAGCCGCGACAGCTCAGTCCGCGAAACCAAGCCCGCCGCCTGCATGGCGTGGTCAACCTGCACACGCACGAAGGATTCCAGCTTCTGGCGTTCCGTTTCGGCTCGCTGAGTCATCTCCTCGACGAGAGTCTTCCCCTGCTCGGTACTCAGCTCCCCCCGGGCGACTGACTCGCCGATAAACTGCTCGATCCGATCGCGGGTAAGCGCCATCGCGCCGACTCCAACAAGCAGAGACCTGCGAATCACGTCTATCATAATGCCTGAAGTCCTCCGTCCCGAGTATGTGGCGCCGCAGCCTTCGCCAGACGCGCGTTTATCTGGGCTATCGCCGGCCGCCGCGCGCAATTCGCAAGCGATCAGGCGGTTGATGCG
>Ga0307372_10011853_pt1 | contig 11533 bp, 20 predicted proteins | sample OX1MG_FD_202533 | JGI IMG/M metagenome (GOLD analysis project Ga0307372, IMG submission 202533) | Soil microbial communities from Risofladan, Vaasa, Finland - OX-1 | ecosystem: Environmental > Terrestrial > Soil > Coastal area > Acid sulfate soil | place: Finland: Risofladan, Vaasa | collected...
AGGCTGGCGAAGGGAATTGTCGGATTGTTGTTCAGGGTCGGCGTGCGAAAGGCGAAGCCCACGATCCAGGTGGCCTGACTCCCGAGCGTTTTGCCCACGCCCGCCGCGCCCTGGCTACCGGTATTCGGCCCGGTGCGCAGGCTGGACGTCCCGTTGCGACCGTTGGAGGCCGAGATGGTGGTGGTAGCGCTGTTTTGCAACCGGGCCGTCCACCGCAGCAGCAGGTCCGCCGTCAGGTAGGCGTCGAAGGAGTCGCAGAAGCGCGCGGCCATCTACTCCTCCCACTGGACGGTCACGTCCACCTGGCCGGTGAACGACCCGTTGATCGCGGTGAACGACACCCCGTTGCTCGCCGTCGCCGGCACCAGGATCTCCCGCCCCGGGAGCGCCTGCCACTGGTAGTACGCCCGCTGATGCACCCCCAGGTCCATCAGCTGCACGCCGAAGGTTGGCTCGGCGGTGTACGTCTGCTGGGCCGAGAGCTGGGCGGCGGGCGCGGCCGGGTCCACCGGGCGCGGGGTCACCGCGCTGCTGGTGCCCGCGGCGCTGATCCGTCGCACGAGCCACTGGATCACGTTGTCGGCGGGCGTGCCGGTCGCACTGAGGTTGAAGAAGTCGATCCGCCCCCGGGTCAGGGCCGAGGCGACCACGCTCAGCGCGGTCGCGCCCGGGCTGGCCGCGCAGTTGACGATGCCGTCCGCGAGATACAGGTCCGCCACGTCCCCCTCCTAGTAAAATCCCACGACTCGCACGGTGGCCGAACCGGTCGGGTTCTTCAGCCGCAGCCCGATCGCCGACACGCGCGCTTCCTGAAAAGTGAAGGCGATCTGCTCGGTCGATTTCAGGTCCACCCAGATGCCCCGCGAGCCTTGGGGAATCTGGTACTGGATGTCTCCCGCCCCGTCGTTCACCAGGCTCAGGCTGAACAGCGCGGGCTCGAAGTAGTAGGGCGCCTGCGCCTGCACGTTGGTGGAGACGCTGGTCAGCACCACGGTGAGCGGGGTGACGATCCCCACCTGCACCTGGCGCAGCAGGAGCTCCCGCACGTCGGCCAGCAGCCGCACCTGCCACTGGGCGAGGGCGATTGGGTCGCTCGGCAGCACGTCGGGGAGTGGCGGGTAGTCGTGGCTTGCCCGCGGCGGGGGCGGCCCCCCCGCCGGGCCCACGACCGGCACCGACCCCGGAACCGGAGGCGGGAACGCGGGCGGCGGGGACCGGACCACCGGAGGCGGGACCGGTTGGCCCGGCCGACGCGGCGGGGCAATCGGTCCCCCCTGTCGGGGGCCGTGGCGTCCCTGATCGGGAAGCTCGACTTCCCCCTGCTGCCAGCCTTCCCGCGCGGCGTAGCCCCTCGGATCACTCATCGCCCATCACCTAGGCGTGGACCGAGAGCCCGGGCAGGACCTCGACCTCGACCTGGACGCGCACGTCCGCCGGGGCCGCGCCCGCCGCGCTCGCCTGCACCTGGATGATCGTCGTCGAGGCGTTCGACGCCTGGGAGGGGAACTCGTAGGCCGGGAGCTGGTCCTCGGTCCACTCGTTGTCCTGCCCGTTGATCGCGTAGAAGTCGGTCAGCTCCTTGGTGAATGATCCCCCGGACGGCGTGTAGCCGATCTGCACGGTGACCGGCGCCGCCTGGCCATTGAAGATCGTCAGTTTGCGGATGATGCAGGTGGAGCCATCGTAGGGAAGGGTATAGAGCGTGACCGGCGTGCTCGCCGCGACGCAGGACGCGATGGCCGAGACGTCCCGAAAGTTGGGACGGATGGTGTGCGCGTAGATCGGCATGTCCCTCTCCTAGCTCGACCAGCCCTGGGTCGGCACGATGGTGAACTTGTAATTGCTCGCCTCGGCCTCCGCGACGCTGGTGAAGGTCACGATGGCGCTCGATTGGGTTCCCCCCTGCCGTCCGGCCTGGGGCATCACCCCTTCGATGACGAAGCGGAAGCCCCAGAGCATCACCCGCACCTGGCCAACCGCGCGGGCCAAATAGTTGGTCGCGATCATGTACGCGCGGTTCTGCTCCCAGACGAAGTGCTCCGAGAATGCGGCGTGCGGGTCGACGTGGTAACTCCACATCGTGTAGGTGGCCTGGGTCACTTTCGTCAGATCGCGCCCGAGGCCCTGCCCCTGCCAGAGCGTCACGCTCACCGGGTCCAGCACCCGAAAGCGGGCCTGGAAAAGCTCACCGTCGGGCATATCTTCCTGGTTGGCGAGACTGACCGGGGTGGCACCGGTGCTGATCCCCGAGGTCGTGGTCGCCGCGTTTAGGCCCCCCGCCTGGAGGTTGACCGTCACCGGCACGGACGGGGGGATCGGCTCGACGAAGTTCACCCGGTAGAGCTTGAAAAGCGACTGCTTCTGTTGCAGGAGAAGATTCTGTCCGGTATCGACGATGGGCTCAATCGGACCGGGCTGGTACACGCGGGGGTACAAACTCATCGGTGCGCTCCTTCTCTGTCTCTGTGTCCAGAGCACGACTCGTGGGGGTCGCGAGATACGGGCCCTCGGCCCGTGGGAGAACGATCGGGAACTGATCGCGCCGCAGCAGGCGGGCGACCTTGGCATCGGCGACGAGGCGCCGCTCGACGAGATCGCGTAAGAGTGGCCGGTCGAGCAGGCGCAGCAGGGCGGTGGGGAGGAAGAGCCACGGCCCGTGCCGCGGCTCGGCCGCCCACTCCCCGGGCGTGCAGAGGCCCCCGAGCGCACAGCCGGTCGGCATCGCGAAGGGGCAGGGTAATTCGGACGCCCGCCAGACCTCCGCTTCCACGGCGAGGACCTCCTCGCGGGCGTAGGTCTGCTCGCCCGTCTTGCCCAGATACAGGAATAACTCCCGATCTCGGTTGGTCAGCCACCCCACCGCGTGGGCGATGACGTCCAGGGGTGAGGTCGACTCGGGCAGGTGCAGGAGGGCCGCGCGGGCGAGATGCGACGAGACGACCGGGACGTGTCCGGGACAGCCGGGGCAGTGTCTCACGAGGACACCTCCGCCGGCAGGTGGACCGGCTCCTCCAGCGCCTCGTCGAAGAGGCGCGGCAGGTGGACGTTCTTGCCCCCGGTCAATCGCGCGGCCGGGATGCGCGGGAGCAGATCGACGAGCCGGTGCTCCCGGAACCGGGCGTAGAGGGCGGTCGGGAACAGGTAGGTGGTCTCCAGCTTCGGATGCCCCTTCACCGCCTCCACCATGCCCCGAATCTCCGCTCGCAGTCGGGCGGTCCCCATGCCACCGAACACCGCCCGGTGCGACTCGTCCTCGCCCAGACCCGCCGGGCGTTTGCACCAGCGAGCGGGCTGGTTGGTGATCCCCCAGGCGCGGCAGCCCAGCGGCCGCACCTCGTAGATCGTGCAGCGCAGGTCGTCGCCCAGGAGTGGACACCGCCCGCGCAGGACGGTCAGGCCCTCGACGGGGCTGAGCCGGGCCGCCGGTTGCTTGCCCATCAAGGGACGGCGGATGGACTGACCCGGGTCCATCGGGTGCTCCAGATCGAGGACCGGACGAGTCAGCCAGGACTCGATCCGATCGAGGATCTGCTGGCGGAGGGCCGGCGTCTGCTCCAGGAGCCACGACGCCGCGCGCTCGACCTCGATCCCGAAGCCGGCGGGGACGTTGGAGGTGCAGCACAACCCACACCCCTCCACGCACAACGGCACCCCCAGCGCCGCCGACAGCTCCGCGGTCGCCTCCCGGAAGCTCTCCCAGACGCGGTGCAGCCACCAGAAGCCGCGAAGGCGCGCCTTCGCGGCCGGTGGCAGCGGTGATCGCTCCAGGGGAGTCCCGCGATTCTCGCCCGCCATCTCAGGTGCCCAGCCCCGTGGCGGTCTGGAAGCTCAGATAGCCGACCTTGCTGCCCACCAGGAGGCCGGCCACCGCCCCGTTGACCGCGGGTGCCCCGGTGATCTTGATGAACTTGGGGAGGTTCACCGCGGTGTACAGCGCCGAGCCGACGCTGGAGAGCCAGAACTGATTGACTCGGGCGAGACCCTGGGCCGTGCTGGTGCCCGAGGAGAGCGAGACCTCGGAGCCGGCCGCGCCGGTCGAGAGATCGATCACCCAGGTCTCGTTGGCCCCGGCGTCCCCGACGTTCTCGAAGTTGAACCCGACGATCCACGCCGGATTGGCGATCTTCGCGGCCGCGACGAGCGCCGCCCAGGAGCCGAAGACCTTGGCGCCCGAGGTGACCTTGACCCCGACCGCCGCGTTGGGCCAGCTCTGGATCTGGATGTTCCCCGATCCCACCTCCGCCTGATAGACGGATGCGACTTGCTGGGAAAGACCCACGTTTTTATCCTCCACTCCCACCCAAACGTGGGATGATCTTAGGTCGCGTTCTTCGCGGAAATCGTCTGACCGAACGGGTCCACCGTGCGGGCCAGCAGGGTGAGCTTCTCGGTGCTCGCCGCGAATGCCGAGATGGGCATGACGTCGATGGTGATGTACTCCTGCGGCCCGTAGTAGAGCCCGGTGCCGAAGTACCCCTGCGACTCGAGGCGGCTGAAGAGCTGCTCGAGCTGGAAGTACGCCCGGACCTGGGCCTGGCTGCTGCCGAAGAAGAACTTGAGCGCACTCACCCCGGGTGAGGCCATCGGCGAGCCCACACCCCAGAACGCGACCGCCTGGGTCGTCGAGAGCTGCTTGGCGCTGACGTAGGCGAGCAGGGTGCCCACCACCCCGGCACTGGTGATCAGCCACTCCTCGGCGGTGGTGCCGCCGGCGAGGCCCAGGTCGGTGAAGGGCAGGGTGTCGCGGACCACGAGATCCGAGGCGACGCCCACCGCCTTCTTGACCGCGAAGTCGATCAGGTTGCGGTCGATCTCCGCGCGCTTTGAGGCACGCTGATCGAGGCTGAGGTCGCCAATCGGAATGAGCTCCGAGGTCGTGGTCGCGGGAATGTAATCAGGCATGTGTTCTCTCCCCCTAGCTCAGCCGTTGCTCGGGCAGGTGCCCGACGGTGCTCATCTGGGGCCGCATGCCGTTGCCACCCGCGAGACCGGCCGCGGACGCCTGGTGGACCCCGCCGTACATCGCCCCGTTCATCCGGTAGCCGCCGGCCGGGGTGATGGTCGCGGTCGAGCCGCTGGTCTGGAGCATGAGGTGCATCGCGCCGCGTCGGGCGAGCAGCGCGACTCCGCCGTCGACCAGGCCGTCCACGAAGTTCGGCATGGTCGCCGGGCTGAGGAACTGGGCCGCCGCGCCGACGACGAGCGCCACGGCTTCCGCGATGGCAGAGGGCGAGATCGCCGGTAGGCTGGCGCCAATGGAGATGCCGGGCTGGGTCGAGAGGGCGCCGCTGGCGATGCCCACCACGGCCGAGGTGCCGGAACGGACGATGTTCAGAGACAAGAGATACCTCCTGTGTTTCAATGGGTCGCGGTGGCTGACGAGACCCTCTCGGTCCGGCTCTCCCCCAATAAAAAACGCCCGCCCACGGGATTGCTCCCATGGGCGGGCGTCGACGACGCGGGCCCCCGGTCCGGACCGGCTCACGGAGGTCGGGACCTAGGTACGCACTGCCTCGGCATGCGCGGAAACCGAGGGCTGCTCGGGAGGCGATGCCCCGCCTCCCGAGCCATTAGCACAGTAAGGTGTCGTGGCGGGATGCGACGGTCGGGTCGTCCCGTAGCGCGCCTCGATCGCGTTGGCGAAGGTCAGCGCCGCGCGGCGTAGCTGCAACCAGAACTCCCGCTCGCTCATCGGCACTATCATACCCACGACGTGGCGAAAATACAACTAGCGCGTCCGACGACCACTCGCCGGTCGGGTGGGCGTCGGGATGCCGGTGCTGATGCCTCCGCCGACGCCGGCGCCGCCCGGCAGCCCCACGTTCCCGCTCAGGGCGAGCGCCGGGACCGCGACGCCCGCGATCACCATCGCCACGCCCAGGACCACGAAGGCGGTGACGGCCGGGAGCTCGGCCTGCACCAGGTTGCGCCCCGGCGCGGTGAGCCACTGCTCGGCCAGCCCCTGCAGCTGGGCGAGGGTCAGGTGGCCGGTCAGGATCGCCTGCAGCGCGACGATCCCGATCAGCGCGCCGAAGATCAGGATCAGGATGGCGATCGCGCCGGCGATGCCGATCTGTCCCCGGACCTGTCCCGCGGCCCGGTACGGCCCGACGACTCCCGGCTGGTCGGCCAGCACCCACACCTGATACCAGAAGCCCGAGACCAGCGTCGTCCCCGCCAGGTCGATGCAGCCCAGCACCGGGAAGCAGAGCTGCGGCGGGACGGTCAGGCAGGTAGACGTGCCGAAGAAGCAGATCTGATCCGGGATCGCGATGTTCTCGGCCGGCTGCTCCCAGACGCCATAGGCCAGAAGGTCGTACCCCAGCCCGGACGCCGCGCCCCGGATGCCATCGAAGAGCGCCTGCCACTGGTCGGCGGTGGTCTGGGTCGGGATGAGCAGCTGGAAGGAGAGGGTGCTGGTATCCGGGTTCGCCGGCAGAGAGAAAAACTCGTCGTAGGCCCAGATAATCACCGGTGAGAAGCCGGCCGGGGTGGAGAGGTCGGTGATCGGCACACCGTCGGTGATCGGGACATCGGTGAGGTTAATCGCCATCGAACTCGCTCCGGAGCACCGGGTTGACGGGGGGGACCCGTTCGGAGACCCGGCCGGTTGCCCGGCCCAGCTCCATCTCCCGCAGGACGCTCGGGTCATCACGGGCGGCGAGCATCTGGCGGTGGTCCTCACGTCCGAACATTTCATTCAGGGCCGCACGCATGGCCGGAGCCTCGGGCGAGTCGCACGTCTCGATGTGCGCATCATAGATCCAGAAATCCCAGAACCACCGCGCACAGGCTGGGCACAGGAGGGGCCCATACTTGTAGGAGCGCTGCGCATACCAGACTCGGAGCGACTCCGGGAGGATTGGCCAGACGGCCCGGGCGATCCCATTCGGGAGGCGCCAGGGCGCCCGCGCAAGCAGCCAGGTCCCGATGAGGCCCCGTTCGATGAACCGCACGCGGACCGGGCCCGGCAGCAGGGGCCAGAGGTAATAGGCGACCGGCCATGGAAGGCCCATCATGCTTTGTCTCCCAAGCCGAACGCAACCATCGGCACCCGCCACATGACCTTCTGGGACATGCGGTGCATGAAGTCCAGGCCCGCCGGGGTACGAAACACCTCGGCGCAGTCCGGGTCCACCAGCGCGACGGCGGCGATGAACTCCGCGTCCGAGACGGTCCAGAGGTGGGGACGGTCGACGACGAAGCGTGCGGCCTCCCCGACGTAGCCGTCGGGCACCTGTCCGCTCCGGATCATCGCCCACAACCGGTCCGGGGTCCAGTCGGCGCCGGCCGAGCGGATCATCGCCACCAGGTCGTCACTCTTCGCCGAGGCCGGTCGCAGCATGCGCACTGGTCGCCTCCTGAGGTGCCACCGGGGGTGGCTGGTGGCCCCCCGGTGGCGTGGGTGCCGTCTCGGTCTCCCCGTAGACGGCGAAGCAGTGGGGACAGACGACGGCGTTGGCCCCCTGCGCGTAGTATACCGGCTGTCCACACCCCTGACAAGCCATCACCGCCACGCCGGGGGGAAGCGGGGCGGGCGCGGGGGACGGACCGGTCATCGCCGCGGCCGGGGGGAGCGCTGGCGCGGCCGGGGCGCCCCCCACCGCCCAGCGCTGCTGCAGCAGGGTGAACCAGTTCTGGCCCTGCTCGAGGAGCTTGGGCACGGTCTCCGCGAAGAAGCGCTCCTGGGTCTGGGTAGCCTTGTCCAGTCGCGCCTGCTCCGCCGCGCGCTCCTCCCGCTTCATCTCCATCTCGAGGTCCAGCAGCCGCCTTTCCTTCTCGTACTGGAGCCGGCGGTCCTCCGCCATCTGGGCGGACTGGATCTTCCACTTCTCCAGCTCCACGTCGATCATGGGGATCGGCTGGTGCGGGTTCTCCGGGTTGAACCGAGAGACGAGCACCCGCGCCGCCTCGAAGGTGGCGATGGCCTCCTCCAGGTGGGCGCTCGCGCTGACGGTCGGGGCCGGGACCGCCTGCTCGGTGCGCAGCCGCTCCAATTCCGCCCCGAGCATCCCCAGGCGCTCCTCCAGGATTCCCTGCTGGGCGGTCTGGGCGACTTTCTGGCTCTCGGCGAGCTGCTCCTGCAGGCGGTTCATCTGGGTGAGGAGGTACTCCTGCCACCCGTCGTTCCCGCCCCCACCGTGCCGCTGGCTGTCGAGGAGCTGCTGCTTCTCGATCTCCGCCTTGATCCTCTCGTTCTCCGCCTTGAGGGTCTCGGTCTCGAGGCCCGTGGTCTGCTGCTGGATCAGCTTCTGCGCCTGGATCTTTTTCCCGCGCAGGACCGCGTCGTCGAGCGGGTCGATCGCCGCGGCGGGGCGCCCGTTCGCGACGGCCGTGCCGACCGCCGCCCGCTGGCGCAGGTCGGCCGAGGAGAGTCCGTCAGCCATCGGCGGGCACCGCCCCCGCGATGACCCGCTGTCCGTGCCCCAGGCACATCCAGCAGAGGGTGATCGGCTCCCCCTCCCGGGCCCGATCGATGATCTCCAGCCCGGTGCATTTCTCGCCGCACCGGTCGCAGACCCCGCCATTCGCCGGGGTCACCTGAAAGATAAAATCGCCCGTCGGCATTCCGTTAGCCACCCTCCCCCTCCCAGCGGTCGATCACCACGACCGCTTTACACCAACAATGTTTCCAGTGGTCGATCACCACGTCCCAAATGAAAGCGGACAGCGTACCGTCTCCCTGCCGCCACCCCTCGTGGGACACCGCGTAGTCGTACATCACCCGGACCACCGCGGGCAACGTCACCGCTTCGCGCGCCTGGGAGACCTGGGGGTTGGGTCCCGCCGGCACCAGGCGCCAGTCGCCGGGCGGCAGGTCCTCCGCTCCCGCGCCGTCGCCGTCAAGTGGCGGGACGGTGCCATTGCCAGGATCGCCAGCGTCGCTCGCCCCGAACGCGAAGGCCATCCCATCGTCCGTGGTGGCATCCGCGCGCCCCAGGTTGATGATCCGGTTGATCTCCTCCGCGTCCAGGCCGTCCGCGAGGGCGCCGGGGTCGTACTCCCAGGCGACCCCGGCGCCGGTGGGCGCGGCGTTCTCGGCGGGCGCCGCCCTTTCCGCCGGGGCCGCGGGCGCCGGGGTGTCCCGCGCCGGGGGAGACTGACCGGCCGGGGCGTCCGGGCCGGTCACCGCGAAGATGCGCCCGTCGCAGGCCGGGCGGTTCTTCCAGCCCTTGCGGTGGGAGGAGACGACGCCGAAGGTGCCGGTGTAGCCGCAGGGGCACTGCCACCGCGACTCCTTGTCAGAGTGGCGCCGCCAGAACGTCGTGTTCCCGTCCGCGACCATCGCCTGTCTCGCCCTCGTCTTCACGGTATGCTACCATACATCACGGAAAGGTGGTGACACGATGGCGGAAATTCCCCCGACCTGGGAGATTGTCGGTCAGGTCGGCCGCGAGCTCTTACGTTTTGGCATCCAGGAGTACATGCGCTATCCCTCCCGACCGAAGGCGCCGGTGCCCCCGCTGTATTATCCGACCCCGGGCGTCTCTGCCACCCCGACGATCCGCTACCAGCCGGCGACCGGCTGTCCCTGGTGCGCGGTGGTCCGCTTCGTCGCCCCGGCGCTCGTCTACGTGCAGTGGGCCATGGAGCAGGAGGACCAGCCGGGGCTGCGGGCGGCCTACCGCAAGATGGCGGCCGACTCCCTCGACGAGTGCCTGGCGATGCTCGCGGCGACCGGGGGGCCGGTCTATCGCCTGGACCCGGCGGTGCGCGACCTCCAGGGGCGCTTGCGCGCCCCGGACGCGGATGGTCGGATGGCGGAGCTGGTCGGGCCTTTCTGGGCGCTCATCAAGCAGTCCCTCACGCGCGCCCAGACCCCGGAGCGTCCGATCGACACACTCGTGCCCGCACCCCATCGGGTGAACGCCGTCAGCGGGAACGCGAGCACAGCACGCGAAGGGGGGATCGATGGCAATGGACCCGCGTGAGCCGGACGTCGGAGCCTCTGAGCTCCCCGACGCGGGGTGCGTCCGGATCGCGCCGGCGCGGGCCACGGACGGCTCGATCGACTGGATCGGCACCCGCGCGAAGGTCCAGGAAGCCTACGCCGGCATCCCCCCGGACGCCCTGGGGACGCCGGCCTGGCAGCCCGCGTACAACCAGCTCTGGGCCCAGGAGCACGAGCGGGAGATCGTCGCGCGGATGCAGGAAGTCGACGCCCGCATGCCGGCGACGCCGCTGACTCGGGTGGACCTGGGCGACGGCAGCAGCTTCGTCTTCGCCGTCGATGCCCCGGACGAGGGAGCGGTCACCCCCGCCCAGCAGGCCCGACTCACCGCCTTCTCGGACGCCGCCCAGGTGTGCGCGGTGAAGACGGAGGACGCGGACCCGAGCAAGCGGCTGGACGTGTACTTCACCTGCCTGGGGAAAGAGCTCCGGGCGAAGGAGACCACGCCGTGAACGGCCAGCTTTCCGAGCACTTCAAAGCACTCGCCCGCGCCGCGTGGGAGCGGGCGATGGACCCGACCCTGACGCCCGACGACGCGATCCGCTACATGGCTCAGCACATTCCGCTCTACCTCAACGTCGCCGCGACTCCCGACCAGGCCGCGGCAGCGGGCTGCCCGAGCTGCACCTACCTGGGAATGTGGACGGACAACTGGCCGGGCATCCCCCGGGACGCCGATCACCAGCACGGCTCGATCTGGCTCTTCGAGGCCGGGATCCTGGGGATGCGTGGGGACCCGGTCGCCAACGTCTACGAGGTGCTGGTCCACGAGATGGGCCACGCCCTCCAGCGCGACCACGTGCTCGACGCCATGGAGGCCGAGCGACGCGCGGGAGTCGCCGGCTATCAGCCCGCTGCCCGGGGGTGCGACTGTCCGGGGATGGTCGCCCGGTGAGCGTGTCCGACCCGCTGGGTCCCTACCTGATCCGCGCGACCGCGCTGATCGCCCGGACGGAGCTGGACCTGGTGGCCAGAGGGTACGCCCGGGGCCTGGTCGCGGCGGCGCTCGACCGCGCCCGGGGGACGGCGGAGTTCCACACCCGCGCCCTCTCGCCCTCCATTCGCGGCCAGGCGTTCTACGAGACGCTCGCGGCGGAGCTCCGGAAGGTCCCGGACTGGATGGAGCGGATGAACCGCGCCCTCGCCGAGCCGTGATATACTGAGCGCATCCTCGAGGAAAGGAGGTAAACCGAAAGTGTCTGTAGCGACTGGCAAGGAGAAGTACGCGCGGAAGACCGCGGCGGCCGCCGACAAGTGGAACGCGGCGAAGGGCCGGATGGTCCAGAACTGGCAGGCGGGCATGGCCGAGGCCGGGCTCACCCCCGGACCGATGACCACCGCTGCCTACCAGGCGGGCATCTCCGCCGCCCAGTACCGGGGCGGAAATCCGGACAAGTGGGAGCGCAACTTGCGCGCCGCTGTCTCGCGGTAGCCCACAAACGGGTTAACCGACGGTAAAGCACGGGTTAAAATGATCGATAATCCACTGCCTTAGAGATTCTCTAAGGCAGTGATGTTTTCAGGGGAGGAACGATGTCCTGGTCGATCACTATCAGCGGGCACAAAGAGACGGTTGACGTG
>Ga0307372_10011854_pt1 | contig 11532 bp, 10 predicted proteins | sample OX1MG_FD_202533 | JGI IMG/M metagenome (GOLD analysis project Ga0307372, IMG submission 202533) | Soil microbial communities from Risofladan, Vaasa, Finland - OX-1 | ecosystem: Environmental > Terrestrial > Soil > Coastal area > Acid sulfate soil | place: Finland: Risofladan, Vaasa | collected...
CAGCAGCTGTGCTACCTGCTCGGAGCCGACCCGGATCGCCCCAAGCCGAGCGACTCGCTCCGGCAGCTCATCGTCCGCACCAGGCGCCAGCTCGGCCGGGCACCCGATCGCAGGGAATGGATCCAGCATCTGGGCGGCGGCCAGTACGCCCTGCACCCGGCCGCCCGCTTCGACTGGCACGAGTTCGACGCGCTCACCACCGAGGGCATGCGCTCGCGGGACGCCGGGCGGCTGCGCCGCGCGCTCAGCCTGATCCGCGGGCGCCCGTTCACCGGCTGCTACTACTGGTGGCTCGACCTGGCCGTGACCGAGACCGTCCGGGCGCAGATCGTGGACGCCGCCGACGTGCTGGCCGCCCTGGAGTTGGCCGCGGGCGATCCGGCCGCCGCGGCCAGGGCGGCGCGGATCGGGCTGGCCGGGGACGCCGGCGCCGAGCAGCTCTGGCGGGCGCTGATGCGGGCCGAACACGCGGCCGGCAACCTGACCGGGGTCCGGGAAGCATGGACCCGCTGCCTGGACGCCATCAGCGAGATCGCGCCCGACGGCGAGCCCCACCCCGGTACCGCGGCCCTCTACCGGGACCTGCTGGGGGACGGCTCCGCACGGCCCGCCTGGGCCGGCGGCTGACCATCTTATGACCGGGAGCTAAGCATCCGTTAACCTAATTTGCGGGTGCAGTTCGGCAGCAAGGCGGCCAGGTGAAACGATCGGCCTGTGAGTTCGTCCCGACGTGAGCCGCCGCTGACCGGCGCGCCAGAGGCGGTAGCCGCCGGAGCGGATGGCCCGGTGGTGCAGGTGGACGACGACCTGCAGCCCCGGGTGCGCATGCCGGCCGACCTGCTGCGCTGCATCCTGACCGGCATGGAGATCGTCCTCGTGGCGACGGTCGGCCTAGTCGGCGTGCAGGTGAGCGCGTCCGGGGCCACGCACCGGCTGCCGGGCCCGGCGCTCGGGATCTTCGGGTTCCTGGCCCATTTCGCGGTGTTCATGCTGCCGCTCGCGCTGGCCGTGCGGCTGGCTTTCCGCCGTCAGTGGCGACGGATCGCGGAGGCCGTGCTGACCGCCGCGATCGTCATGATCTTCGTCGCGCTGGCCAACGTCGTGCTGCGCCTGGCGCCGTTCTCGCTGCTGTATGACGGTCTCGCGGCCGCTCTCCGCAATGGCGTGCGTCCCGCCCTGTTCGACGGCTACCTGGCCGGGCTGGTCGCCTATATCACCGTGATCGGCCTGGCCGGGCGGCCGCAGTGGCGCGCCGCCTTCTGGCTGGCCATCGGCTTCTACGCGCTGACCAGCCTCGCCGATGCCCAGACGACCGTGCTGGCCCTGCTGATCACGCTGCTGCTCGGGTCCTGCATCGGATCGGGCCTGCGGTTCGCCGTCGGCACGGTGTCCGAGCGCCCGTCGGCCCTGGCCATCGCGACCGCCCTCAGCGCGGCCGAACTGCCGATCGCGCGGATTTGCAGGATCTGGGACACCGGGTCGGAGAACCGCCGTTACCTGGCGGTCACGGTCGACGGCCAGGAGCGGGACGTGACGGTATTCGACCGGGACCAGCAGGCGGTCGACGTGCTGTACCGCATCTACCGCCGCGTGCGGCTCAAGGCCCAGGTGTCGCGCAGCGCGCCGCTCACGATGGAGCGCGCGCTGGAGCGGCAGGCGCTGCTGATCTACGCCGTGGAGGACGCCGGGGTGGTTACGCCGGAGCTGCGCGCGCTGGTCCGGGTCGGTTCCGAGGCTGCGGTGCTGTCCTGCTCGCGGCTCACCGGGATGGCGCTGGCGGACCTGCCCGCCCCCTCGGACGAGCAGCTGAGGAACGTCTGGGGCGCCGTGCTCCGGCTGCACGAGCACTCCGTCACGCACCGGAACCTCACCGCCGACCGCATCCTGCTGACCGGGCCGGATCGCACGGACGTCATCCTGCTGGATCCCGGTAACGGCGACGTGGCCGCCAGCGAGGTGCAGCGACGCCTGGACCTCGCTCAGCTGCTGGCCGAGCTGGCCCTGCTGGTAGGCCCGGACCGGGCCGCCGATCTCGCGGTGGACCAGATCGGCGGCGAGCTGGCCGGCCTCGTTCCGCTGCTGCAGCCGGTGGCGCTGAGCCGGTCCACCCGGGCCGCGCTGCGGCGGCGCAAGGACATCCTGCCCGCGCTCCGCAAGCGGCTGAGCGCGGGCTCCCCCGACGGCGAGGCGCCCCCGGTGCGGCTGGAGCGGTTCCGGCTGCGCACCATCGTCACGCTGGTGGTGGGCGTGGTGGCGGCCGACATCCTGGTGGGGCAGCTCTCCAAGGAGAAGTTCGGCCAGCTGCTCGGGAACGTGCACTGGGGCTGGTCGGTCGTCGCGCTGGGCCTGTCCGTGGCGACCTACTTCGGTGCCACCTGGTCCCTGTCGGGGTTCGTGCTGGAACGGCTCAACCTGGTCCGGACCTTCCTGACGCAGGTGGCCGGATCGTTCGTCACCCTGGTGACGCCGGCGGCGGTGGGCGGGGTCGCGCTGAACATCCGCTTTCTGCGGAAATCCGGGGTCGCCCCGGCCGATGCCGCCGCGAGCGTCGGCGTCTCCCAGGTCTTCGCCTTCGCGCTGCACCTGACGCTGCTGATCATCTTCGCCGCGCTGACCGGCGCCTCCCAGCAGAACTCGCTGCGTCCGCACGGCTGGGTCTACATCGCGCTGGCGGTGCTGGTCATCAGCGCGCTGACCGTGCTGGCCTTCCCGGCCGGCCGCCGGCTGGTCCGGTCGCGCCTGGCGCCCGCCCTCGGCCAGGTGATCCCGCGACTGCTGGACGTGGCCCAGCGGCCCGCCAAGCTGGCGGAGGGCATCGGCGGCGCGTTCCTGATCACCTCCGCCTACATCCTGTGCCTGGACGCCTCGATCCGGGCGCTGGGCGGCTCCCTGCCGCTGGCCAGCATCGCTGTCGTCTACCTGACCGGTAACGCGATCGGCTCGGTGGTCCCGACGCCCGGCGGCCTGGGCGCCGTGGAGGCGGCGCTGTCGGCCGGCCTGACGGCCGCCGGCCTGCCCGGCACGACCGCCGTCAGCGCGGTGCTGCTGTTTCGCACCCTGACCTTCTGGCTCCCGGTGCCGATCGGCTGGGTCTCGATGAACTACCTGCTCCGCCGCGACGCCCTGTAGCCGTGAGCACTGGCGGGGCCGTCAGCTCGGCGCGGTGAAGGTGACCAGCTTCTGGATGCGCTGCGTCGGTCAGCGGAGGCGGGCGAGCGCCAGGGCGGCGGCGAGCAGCACGACGCTCCAGGACATGACCCGCAGCGCCTGCTCCAGCGGGGCCAGGAGCTGCCCGCGGTCCAGGCTCACGACCCGGCCGCCGGCCAGCGTCACGCTGCCGGCCACCGACACCGTCTGGCGCCGCAGCGTCCTGGCGGGCGTGCTCAGGCTGCGCTGCGCGGCCGACAGGCCCATCGCCGCCCCGGCCGCCAGCACGGGGGCGAGGCCCAGCCTGCCCGTCTGGCCGACATAAGCGGTCAGCACCGGGAAGGCGCCCCAGGCCGCCGCGAACCCGAGATCGTTATGAACGACTCCGTGCAGCAACTCGGCGTTGTACGCGATCACCAGCAGGGGGCCGGTCACGAGGAACGGTGCCAGCGGCCAGCCGACCCTGGCCAGGCCGGCCGCGCCGATCGTGACCGCCCCGGCCAGGCAGATCGTGGCCGCGGCGACCAGGGCGGCAGCCGGGATGTCCGTGTGCAGCGGACGCCCGTGCAGTTCGTCGAGGGCATGGGCGGCCACGCCGACGGCGAGGAAGAAGGCGGCCAGCGTGGCCAGTAGCGGGGCCAGCAGGACGTGCGGCGCCAGGCAGGCGCCGAGGACGACATAAGAAAGGTGCCAGGCCGTATACGGCGGGTGCAGCAGGGTCCACCAGTCCCGCCAGGGCCCCGGCCGGGCGGCGTAGTAGGCCGGGCGCGCCGCGCTGGCCGCCTGCCGGTCAGTCACCTGCCCTGGTTCCCCACATCACCAGCCCGCCCCCCAGGCTCATGACCCGCAGGCCGACCTCGCGCAGGCCGGCCTGGCGCCAGGCGTCCGCTGTCCAGGCCACCGGATAACGGCGATAATGCCCGCAGATGCTGGGCCCGAGGAACCTGCCGACCTCATACCAGGTCCTGCCGCCGGTCAGCAGGCCGCCGACGGGCAGGACGAGCCGGGTGTAGAGGTGCCACCAGAACCGCCAGAACGGCGACGGCGGGGCCAGGAACTCCAGGCTCGCGACCAGCCCGCCGGGCCGGACCACGCGCGCGAGCTCGGTCAGGGTGGCCTGCGGATCGTCGACGTAGCGCAGCAGGTAGGTGAAGGTCAGCGCGTCGAAGCTCGCATCGGCGAAGGGAAGCCGCTCGGCCCGGCCGGCGACCAGGCAGATCCGGCCGGACTGGCCGGCGGCGGCCACGTTGCGTTGACCCTGACGGAGCATCTGCTCGGTCAGGTCGACGCCGATGACCCTGGCGGTCGTGCGCCTCGCGAGCTGGATGGCGACTCCGGCCGTCCCGGACGCGACATCCAGAATGACCGGGGCGTCCCGCGCGGTGCTGGGCGTGCTGGGCGTGACGTGGTCGACCATGGCCCGGCGCCACCGACCGTTCTGCCCCATGGACAGAACTTCCGCTAGCCGGTCATATCGGGCGGGGAGCGGCGCGAACAGGTGCTGGGCGAAGCGATTGCGCTCGTCAGCAGGAAGAGGCACGGCAGGCTCCTCTGGGCTCCCTGTTCACGGTACGCCCCGGAGCGCCGGACTGCGCGACCGCCGGCGCCCGGGGCTCGCGGGAAACGCCTGGCAGGGCTGGCCGGGCGGACCGGCTCCTTCTGTCGCATACCGTCTGACCTGGGATATCAGTCCAGCAAGGGTGGTATATACCAATCCTTTACCATTTACTTGTTTAATCATTACCAATGGTCACTATACGTTCGCCGCGACGCCCCGCAGTAACGGCCCCAGTCGCCAAACGATGACAAAGCGCCGTTCTCTGCCCTAACGACGGCTAAGGAGCCCGCATGACCCGTCGCTGGTGCTTACCCCTCACGACCATTGCCCTGGTGCTCGGCTCGCTCATGGCCGCCGGCACTGCCAGCGCCTCAGTGAGCGCGCATCCCGCAATCCAGCACGTCCGCCCGGCCAGCTTTGCGCACGGATTCAGGCCGGGTGGCCTGATGCAGCGGCCCTCGGGTGCGACGGCCAGAGCTCACGGCATCCGGAACGTGGCGCAGAGCACGAACTGGTCCGGTTACGCGGTGAACGGTTCCAGCGGCCAGTTCAGCAGCGTCTCGTCGAGCTGGAACGAGCCCACGGCCACCTGCAGCGGCCACGGTGCCAAGTACGCCGCGTTCTGGGTTGGCCTGGACGGCTACAGCAGCAACTCCGTCGAGCAGACGGGCACGGACTCGGACTGCTCTGGCTCGAGGCCCGCGTACTACGGCTGGTACGAGATGTACCCGGCCTACCCGGTGAACTTCAGCAACCCGGTCTCGCCCGGTGACAACATCACCGCGTCGGTCACCTTCAGCGGCACGAACACCTACACGCTGGTCCTGAAGGACACCACCAAGGGCTGGACCCAGACCATCACCAAGAACCAGAGCGGCCTGGCCCGGTCCTCCGCCGAGGTCATCACCGAGGCGCCGTCGTCGTCGTCCGGCGTTCTGCCGCTCGCCGACTTCGGCACCGTCAGCTACAGCTCCTCGTCCGACAACGGATCCTCGATGGGCGGCCAGAGCCCGACCGAGATCGTCATGGTCAACAACAGCGGCGCCGCGAAGGACTCGACGAGCTCGATGAGCGGCTCGGGCGCGTTCAGTAACACCTGGATCAGGAGTAACTAGCTCCGGTCCCTGCCAGCTGTGACAGCAGTTGCCCCGGAGGCCGATGGCATCCGGGGCAACTGCCGTGCCGGGCCGTGCGCGAAGATCGGGCCGTGCGCGAAGATCGGGCCGTGCGCGAAGATCGGGCCGTGCGCGAGGATGCAGTATGGATGCGGAGATAACGGCCGCCGAGCTGGAGACGGCCCGGCTCCGGCTGACCGCGGTCCGCGAGGCCGACGCCGGGGAGATGGCCGTCGTGCTCGGCGACCCGCGGCTGCATGAGTTCATCGGCGGCAGCCCGCTGGGCGTGGCTGAGCTGCGCGCCCAGTACCGCCGGTGGCTGGCTGGCCCGGCCAGCCCGGGCGAGCTGTGGCTGAACTGGGTGGTGCGGCGGCGCGCGACGGGCGAGGCGGTTGGCACGCTGCAGGCGACGGTGACTCGCGGGGCCGGCGGCGGCCTGACGGCCGGGGTCGCCTGGGTCATCGGCCTGCCCTGGCAGGGCAGCGGGTTCGCCGCGGAGTCGGCCGCCGCCCTGGTGGCCTGGCTGTCGGGCGTCGGCGTCGCCGAGGTGACCGCGTGCATCGGCCCTGGCCACCGGGCGTCTGAGCGCGTCGCGGAACGGGCCGGGCTCCGGCCGACGACCGCGTCGGTCGACGGCGAGCGAGTATGGCGTTGGCCCGGCGGGTAGAGACCGGGCCCGAGCGACAGGACCAGGCGGAGGAGCAGCCCATGCAGCCGGAAGTAGCACCAGCCGAGCTCAGTGTTCCCGCGGCCGCCGGCCGCCGGCTCCAGGTCCTGGTCAGCGGGCCCGAAGGCGGCCTGCCGCTGGTATTCCACAACGGCACGCCGTCCGGGCTAGTTGCCTTCGGGCCGATGGTCGCGGCGGCCGCTGCGCGGGGCCTGCGCATGGTGATGTACGCCCGGCCCGGCTATGGCGCGTCAACACCCGACCGGGGCAGGCAGGTCGCCGACGCGGCGATGGACGTCGCCGCGGTGCTGGACGCGCTCGGCGCCGAGCAATTCGTGACCGCCGGGTGGTCAGGCGGGGGACCGCACGCACTGGCCTGCGCCGTCCTCCTGCCGGGCCGGTGCCGGGGCGCGGCGTCGATAGCCGGGGTGGCGCCGTACGGGGCGGCCGGCCTGGACTGGCTGGCGGGCATGGCGGCGGAGAACGTGGCGGAGTTCGGGGCGGCGCTGGCCGGGGAGGCGGAGCTGGGCGCGTTCCTCACGGCGGCCGCGGCCGGGCTGCGCGGCATCACGGCTGATCAGGTCGCTGATGGCCTGGGCGGCCTGGTGTCGGAGGTCGACAAGTCCGTCATCACCGGTGAGTTCGCGGGCTACCTGGCGGCGGCGCTCAGCGCGGCGGTGAGTACCGGGACCGCGGGGTGGCGTGATGATGACCTGGCGTTTGTCCGGGACTGGGGGTTCGTCGTGGATCAGGGCGCGCCGGTGACGGTCTGGCAGGGTGATCAGGACATGATGGTGCCGTTCGCGCACGGTCAGTGGCTGGCCGCGCACGTGCCCGGGGCCCGCGTGCATCTAGTTCCGGGCGCGGGGCATCTCAGCCTCGGCGTGGCCGGGTTCGGCTCGATCCTGGACGACCTGCTGAGCATCGCGGGCACCAGTTAGCCAGGCAGGTTAGGGGAGTCTGGGGCCTGCGGGCTGCTGGCGCGAGACACGGCGCGGCATGCGCGGAGCCGCGCCGTGGCTGGGCATATGGTCGTGCTGCAGTCACGGGGCAGCGCGGCCGGGGACAAGCCGCCTGCCCACGGCCCGGGCGGGGGAGCCCACGGGGTGGGGCGGGGAGCGCATGGGGGATATCAGCCGCCGCGAGGTGCTCGGCGGGACGGGCAGGCTGGCGATCGCCGCCGGACTGGGCACGCAGGCCGGCTGGCTGTTGCCATCGGCATCGCCCAATCGGCGGACCCATCAGCGGACCCGGCCGCTGCCCCAGAGCAGGCCGGACTGGGCGGCGCTCGGCCGGCACCTGCATGGCCGGCTGCTGCGCCCCGGCGATACCGGCTATGTGGTCGCGAGCGTCCCCTACAACAGGCGCTACGCCGACATCCGGCCTGCCGGGGTCGCGCTGTGCGCGGACGTCACGGACGTCCGCACTGCCCTGCGCTGGGCGCGCCATTACGACGTGCCCTTCGCGATCAGGTCCGGCGGGCACAGCTACGGCGGGTACTCCACCAGCCACGGGCTGGTGATTTCCCTGGCCCGGATGAACTCGGTGCGGGTGAACGGCAAGTCGATGACGGTCACTGTCGGGCCTGGCGCCCGCAACCGGGACCTGTACGCGGGGTTAGCCGGCACCGGGGTCGCCGTTCCGAGCGGCCGCTGCCCGACGGTAGGGGTGAGCGGGCTGCTGCTCGGCGGCGGATTCGGGTTCAGCAGCAGGCATCTGGGCCTCACCTGTGATCAGCTGCTGGAGACCGAGGTGGTGACCGCGTCGGGAGCGATGCTGCGGGTCAGCCCGCAGTCGCACCCCGACTTGTTCTGGGCGTGCCAGGGCGGCGGCGGAGGCAACTTCGGGATCAACACCGGCTACACGTTCCGGGCGACCCGAGTGGGTGACGTCTCGGTGTACCGGCTCGAGTGGTCCTGGCGGCAGGCGACCACGGCGCTGAGCGCCATGCTCGGCCTGATGGCGAGCGCTCCAGACACGCTGTCGTGCCGGGTGGGTCTCGACGTGAGCGGCGGCGGGCCGGCCACCGGGGGCATTCCGCGGCGCGGGGTCTCGGCCCTGGGCCTGTACTTCGGGCCCAGCCGGGAACTGGCGGGGCTGCTGGCCCCGGTGCTCGCCGCCGCGTGGCCGTCGGAGCAGCTCATCGAGGACCGCGGCTACCTCGGGGCGCAGGCCATGCTGGCGCACAGCGTGCCCTTCGACAGGTTCGCCTCGAAATCCCGGTTCCTCGACGGCCCGCTGTCGGCCGCCGGCCTGGAGACCGCCGTCCGCTGGATCGAGCGCTGGCCGGGAAGCTCCAACCCGGGAGGCGGCGGGGTGACCATCTTCGCGTGGGGCGGCGCGATCAGCCGGGTGGCTCCGGCCGCCACCGCCTTCGTGCACCGGGACGCCGCTTTCCTGATGGACAACGAGACCACCTGGACGGCCCGGGACAGCCCGCGCGTGGTGCACGCCAACCTCGGCTGGGTGGCGGGCATCTACGACGCGCTCGCCCCGTTCGGCACCAGGCAGGCGTACCAGAACTTCATCGATCCCGCGCTGAGGGACTGGCAGAGCGCCTACTACGGGGAAAACTTGCCCCGCCTGATGCGGATCAAGCGCCGGTATGACCCCGACGAGGTATTCCGGTTTGCCCAGGCCATCCCCGAGGCTCCTGCGCCCTGAGGCGGGGCACAGCGCGGACGACACGACCGTGGATGTGGGACGGCTCCCGTCGGCCGGAGCCCACGCCGATCCGCGACGGCATGTACGCGTAGCGTAATGCTATGCCTAATGGTGATCACCAAGTAACGGAGAGTGGCGCTGATCGGGCGGAGCGAGACGCCGAGCGGGAGGCGACAGAGGGGCCTCGCGGAGGCGTGCCCATCCGCGAGATCGTCGAGGCGGCCGCCCGGTCGGCCCTGCGCGACGGATGGCGGATCCTCGCGGTCGCGGTCACCGTTTCCGTCGTCACGGCGCTGGCGGAGATCGCCGTGGATCACCTGATCAACCCGAACGACCTGACGCTGTCGCTCCTGGCCGGGATCAGCGCGGCGGCCGTGAGCATCCTCGGGACGGTGTTCCTGTCGGGCTTCCTCGCCCGGCTCGTCAGGGCAGCCAACCACGGAGCAGCCAACCACGGAGCAGCCAACCACGGAGCAGCCAACCACGAGGCAGCCAACCACGGGGCGGAGCGGGTCACCATCGGGCAGGTGGCGCGGGACCTGCCGTGGTTCCGGCTGATCCGGGCCGACCTGCTGGTGGTCCTGATCATCATCCTGGGGACGCTCGCGCTGGTGATTCCCGGCCTGGTGGCCTTCACGCTGCTGGCCGTGACGGGTCCGGCGATCGAGATCGAGAACCGGAAGGTGCTCGCGGCGCTGCGCCGGTCCGCCCACCTCGTCCGGCACCATTTCTGGCCGGTGGTGCTGCTGGCCACGGTGCCGGTGATGGTGGCCAGCGAGGTCGAGTCCATCGCCCCGGAACCGTCCGGCGCCGGCGAGATCCTAGAGGTGCTCGCCGTCCGGGGGATCCTCGAGGGGGCGCTGGAGGCGGCGATCGGCCTGGTCCTGGTGGAACTCTGTTACCGGCTCATCGCCCTGGACAGCCGGTCGCCCAGCGCGAGTCCGGCGTCCGGCGCCGACAGTGCGCGGAGTTAATGGTTGCGCAGGGAGATCACATCGGACTCGGCGATGCTGTCCGCCTCGATGGCGCGCAGCCCCTCGCCGAGCCGCTCGCGGGCCTGGCGGAGCAACTTGAGCGAGTTACCGGCCTTGCTGCTGGCGGAGGAGCGCTCTGGGTCAGCCCCGTGCTCCTCGATCAGGTGCGCCTGGAGGGCCGCGGCGACCTCGTCGGCGGCCTTGAGCGCGTGATAAACGGCGAGATCCCGGCTGGCGTCGTTAACCATGCCTGCAAGTATGCCCCGCCAGGGACTGCCAGGACTGCCAGGGACTGCCAGTGCCGGTCTCGGTGAAGCTCTCGGCACGTCGGGGCGTCAGTGACGGTGCCGGGACGAGGCTGCTGGATAGGGTGGTCGCCATGATCCACGGGGGAAGCATTCCGGCACGCCAGGATCAGCTCGAGGCGGGGAGCCCGCTGCGCACGCCCCGGGCGGCCGCGGCGGCGGGGATCGCCTTCGCGCTGCTCACGGCCACGTCGCTGATCCTGCTCAGGCTGTCGACACCGGCCAATCCGGCCAACGCGGGCCAGTGGCTTAGCGACTCGGGCCGGCGCAAGGCCGTGTCCGTGGCACTGAACCTGATCCCGTTCGCCGGCATCGCGTTCCTGTGGTTCATCGGCGTGCTCCGGGACCGGATAGGTCAGCGTGAGGACCGCTTCTTCGCGACGGTGTTCCTCGGGAGCGGTCTGTTATTCGTCGGAATGTTCTTCTGCGCGGCTGCTCTGGCTGGCGGTCTCATCTCCACGGCGGCTGCCCATCCGAAGGCCCTGCCCGGCTCCGACATCCTGGCCCTGGGCCGCGGCGCGACCACGATCCTGCTCAACGTGTACTCGATGCGGATGGCGGCGGTCTTCACGATTACCACCGTGACCATCGCGCGCCGGACGGAGATCATCTCCCGGTGGCTGTGGGGCGCCGGGCTGGTGACCGCGCTGGTGCTGCTCGTCGCCGTCAGCTTCTCCTCATGGGTGGAGCTCCTGTTCCCGGCCTGGATCCTGGCGCTGAGCATCGACATCCTCGCGGGTAGCGGCGGGGAAGCGTGATCCTGCGTCACACTAGAGATGCGACTCGTCTAGCCCCAGTCGACCTGCTCCAGCAGCCGGGGGAGCGTGATCGTGAACCGGGTCTGGCCCGGCCGGCTCGTCACCGCCACCTGCCCGTGGTGAGCGGCCGTCACGGCATCGACGATCGCCAGGCCGAGGCCGGTACTTCCCGCGCCGCGCGACCGGGAAGTGTCGCCGCGGACGAATCGCTCGAACAAGGCGGGCTGCAGGTCGGCCGGGATGCCGGGGCCGTCGTCCGTCACGGTGACCTGAACCGTACCCGGCACGCCCCGGCCGGGCGCGTCGCTCGCGGCCAGCGCCACCGTCACGGTCGTGCCGGCGGG
>Ga0307372_10011855_pt1 | contig 11532 bp, 10 predicted proteins | sample OX1MG_FD_202533 | JGI IMG/M metagenome (GOLD analysis project Ga0307372, IMG submission 202533) | Soil microbial communities from Risofladan, Vaasa, Finland - OX-1 | ecosystem: Environmental > Terrestrial > Soil > Coastal area > Acid sulfate soil | place: Finland: Risofladan, Vaasa | collected...
CAACAGATCATGTCCTGCGCCTGGTAATACGAGCAGCCGCGCGGTAGGGAGCTGCTGCGCCAGCGCCTGGGTAGCTGCCAGCGGATTGAACGGATCGTGGTCGCCCGCGAGCAGCAGGACCGGACACACGATCTGGTCGGCGGCTTCCCGCGAAAGCAAGACACCTGCCCGCTGCTCATGGATCGCGCGCATTGCGCTTGCCCAGGAACGCATCGATTCCAGCGCGCCCTCGCCATGCAGCGACAGGAGTTCCGCCCGGTAGCGCGGCCAGTCGGGCAAACCACGCTCGGGATCCGCAAACACCGCTACGACATCTGCGGGCGGCACGCGGCCACTCACGCCCCATGCCGTGACAGAGCGCGTCGTCGGTAGCTGAGCCGCCACCTGAAGCGCGATTTCCCCCCCATCACTATAGCCTACGAGATGTGGCCTGTCCACCCCCAGAAACCGCAGGAGTTGGAGAATATCCTGTACATCAGCCGCAAACGGCGTATCATCGTAGCGCCGGGCCGTCCCACGGGAACGCCCCCACCCACGCAGATCGGGCGCGATGACACGAAAGTCTGGCGCGAGTTCTGCCATCAATGGCGCAAAATGCAGGTGGGCGGTTCCCGCCAGGCCGTGCAGCAGGACGACAGGGGCGCCTGCCCCAATCTCGTCATAGGCGAGTATTGGCAGTTGCGATTCTTGCGCATCCATGCCTTGCATCAACCCCCTCCACTCGCCAGTTCGAGCGAGCGCCACTGCTGCGCCGCCTATGGGTCAGGCTTGCACTTGCTTGCTACCACCAAACGGCTTACCACTCAAGAGCGATGAGGCAAAGGTGTACGTGATACGTCGCTTCTCGCGGTAGCGCATCTGCGCGAAACCGATCAGCGCGGTCAGCAGGTCTGGGAAGGCGACGCCAGAGTGTTCCCAGAGATAGAACGCGAGCGAACCCGGCAAGGTGTTGATCTCGTTGACATAATAGTCACCGGTCTGCGGTCGCACAAAAAAATCCACTCGCGCCACGCCTGCGGCTCCCAGAGCAGAAAAAACGCGGATCGCCGCTTGTTGCACTGTCTGCGTCAAGGCGGGATCAAGTGGCGCCGGGATCAGACGTCGGGCGCTTGCCATCCCCTGGCTCTCGCCCCTTTTCGTCGGCTGCCCAGAGGTGTTGCGCATACCCTGCTTGGCGAAAGACGAAGTGGCCCCTCCCTTGGCAGCGCCGCCTTGATCTGCCGACGGCAAATACTTATCCGCGAAGCTCAGCACGCCTTCACTGATAGGTTGCTCACAAGTGGAGGCTTTGCTATCGTCGCCGTAGCCCAGCACCGAGCAGTTCACCTCGATGATGTCCTGCTGCGCCGGTTCGACGAGCAGGCGTAGATCATAGGTGGCCGCGACGTCCATCGCATCGGTAAGCGTCGCCCGGTCCGTCGCCCGACTCACACCAATGCTCGATCCCAGGGTGCAGGGCTTGACGAAAACGGGGTATTCGAACCGCGATTCGATCAGGGTCAGCACAGCCTCCGCGTCGCGTTGCCATTGCGCTCGGCTGACAACGATATCGTCGATGACGGGCAACCCAGCGTCACGCAGGATACTTTTCGTCAGGCGCTTATCCATGCCGATTGCGGAAGCGGCCACGCCCGAGCCAACGTAGGGGAGATCGGCCAACTCAAAGAGGCCCTGCAAGGTACCATCCTCCCCGTGGGAGCCATGCACGAGCGGAAATGCGACATCGATAGGCTCGGTGAGCTGCTCCTGGGCGCGCCCACCAAAGAGTCGCGCACGCTGCGGCGTAGGTTCATAGAGCAGGCCTGGGCGCGCCGTGTCGGAGCTAAATACGACCGGTCGGGCTTGTTCGGTCAGCGCATCGAGGTCCTTGAAATTGTTGAGATCATGCAACACGTCGCCGGTATACCATCGTCCCGACTTGGCGATATAGACCGGAACCGGTGTGAAACGGTCGCGTGGCAACGCCGCCATTGCTTGATGCGCCGTGATGACCGACACCTCATGCTCGACAGAGCGCCCTCCAAATATCATGGCAATACGTGCGGTCGGCATCAAGAACTCCTTTGGTGTTCACGTTGGTTGACGCGAGGTCGCCTCGATGTCGTCGCCGTCGTCTTCGTCGTCGCCGTCATCTCCATCGCCCCCATGATAGCATACCGTGTCATGGGGTCCAGTCGAACAGCAGTGGGACCACGCCATGCGATCGGGGCAAGAACACCACCGCGCCTTGACGCCTGGTTGGGCAATGTGAGCGGCTGTCAGGAAGCGGGAGCGCGCAATGCTTGCAACTCACTCTTGACCTGCGCCACTTTCGCCGTTTGCCCAAGTTGGGTATACTGCCGCTGAGCCTTCTTGAGGATGCGTGTCGCCTCACTCCGATACTGAACGGGGTCTAGCCGCAAGAGCAGGCGCGCGAGCGCTTCAGCAATTTCCGCCAGTGACAGCAGATCGTCTGCGCCTTCGGCAACCGAATAGGCGTCCCTGAGATAGCTTTCGGCGCGGCTCATGTCACCCTGCCGCTCGGCGACCAATCCCAAACCCAGCAAGGCATAGGCTCGGCCAACCTTGTGTTCGTTACGGGTGGAGTTCTCCAGCGACTTCTCGAAATAGGTCTGCGCGATGGCGATGTCTTCTGGCAACGCGACCAACCCCAACAGGTAATACACCGTGGTGACCGCTTGCCCTTCGCCAATCTCTGTTGAGATTTCCAGGCTATCCAGATAAAAGTCCCGCGCCTGCGACAGTTCATCCCGAACACGGTGGATGTCGCCGAGATAGCTCAGGACGATGGCCTCATCCACGCGAAAATGGATATCGCGGAATATGCGCAGGCTCTCGGAAAAGTGGGTCTGCGCAGCCGAATAATCGCCGGTGATGAACGCCAATCTGCCCAGGCCACGTAGCGTAATCCCGACATCCCGCTTCAACTTCAATGCGCGCCGAATGGTCAGGCTTTGATTAAAGTAGCGAGCCGCCGAGGTTGGGCGTGTCTTCATGACGAGAAACCCCAGGCTGGAAAGGCTTTGCGCTTCGCCCGCCCTATCCTTCGCTTGCCTGCGAGTCTTCAGACTGTTCAGCAGATACAACTGCGCGTCTTCCTTGCGTGGACCGTGGTGCATCGTCAGGATGCCAAGTGAATGCCAGGCCAGCCCTTGCCCTACGAGGTCCCCAAGTTCCTCATACGCGCGCAGGCTTTGTTGATAGTAGGCGCGCGCTTCAGCAATTCTGCTGATGTGATAATAGGCGCGGGCCAATGAGTGCGCCATCGTCGCGCGATCACGTAGCCAGTCGTCGCCCAAACGCTCAATCGCCGCCAGCCCCATTGGCAGCCACTGGCGGATGGAGTCAAACTGCGCCCGTTGGCTCCAATAGTCCTCTAAGCCGCGTGTCAATTGGGCGACAAGCTCGGTATGGTGTGTCGCGTCTTTGCACGCCCACGTCAACGCAGCGAGGAAATTCGCGTCGTCGGGCCGGAGGATGGTCTCTGGGTTGCTGCGAATCCACTGCGCGTAGTGCCAGGCAAACGCCTCACAGATGATCGCCTGGTTGTGCGCCGACAGGTCAGCGAAAAGCTCGCGGGCAAAGAGCTGAACGAGGGGATGTAGCTCGATCCTACGCATGTCCGTCGCGTCGCCTGACTCGCCGCCGTCACTGAGGCGTATGAGTTTCGCGCGAATCAACGCATCCAGCGCGTCGAAACACTCCTGCTTCGGTATAGCGACCTTGGCGGCAATCTCTTCGATGGCGACCACCGTGATGCTGGGACCACCTAACACGCCAAACAACAGAAAGAGTCGCTGGGCGCACTCGGGCAACCACTTGAAGCTACTGGCAAATGTGAGGCGCACGCCATTCGGGGCCTCCTGATCGAGCCGATCGTAGAGATCGAGGACCGCGTTGGGAGCCTGCTCCAGATGGGCGCGGTAGCTGTGTACAGTGTAATGGGGCCGCTGGGCAAAGTCGGCGGCGGCAAGCACGAGCGCCTGCGCATGATTACCCACCAGGGCGCCAATTGCGGCAATCTCGTTCATCTGGGCCAGGGTGGGGGTGACGCCATTGCCAAGCGCAAGGGCGGAAAAGAGCAATTGCGCCGCTTGATCGCTCAGGATGCCTATTTCACGCTTCGCGTCCAGGAACTGATTGTCGATCTCTTCCCGGGAGGTGATGACAACACTTGCCCCGACTGCCCGCAAAATATCGAGCGCCAGTTTGATCTTAGGTATCAGGTCATGCTCGACGTTATCAATCGCCACCAGCACGCGCTGACCATGCGCGACCAAATCAGTGAGCGCCATCGTCAGCGCCGTTCGCAGGGACGCTCGTGTAATCAGCTCTTCATCGAGAAATCGTCTGGCGTTGGGGACGAATTTCTCGACCAGTTGCTGCAGGATGACATATACATCGGTGACCTCATTGGCGCGGATGACGGCGACGCCGCCCGCGAAGTGCGGCCACAGACGCGGCAAGGCGTCGGCGACGATGGTGGTCTTGCCAACGCCTCCCATACCGGCAAACGCCCAGATGCCAGCCGTCTTCCCCTCGAGCAGATTCGTATCGAGCCACTGTTGTTCGTCCTCTCGCCCAACTAAACCGCTGGATGACGGGGGGAGTGGCAAGACGGCAATGTCTCTCGGCGCTACCCAGGCGTCCGCAGGCTCCGGCGGAACGCGCGTGTCTGGGGGCGGCGCAGGCGGTTGGGGAGGCGCCTGGAGTAGTGGGGTTGGTACAAATAGCCCTAATTCTTCGGGGGTTTTGACATAGACCGTGCAAACCAACTCCACCCAAAATGATGAACCAATGCGTCCGGTACGTTCCCAAACCCCGATCTGGCTCAATGAAACCACCGTTCGACCCGTGCCAGGCTGCTTCCGAGGCTTCTTCTTCTTTGAAGGCGCCTCGTGATTCGGGTCGGGTTTCACCGTCTCTGAGCGTTCGTTTCGCTTCGGGTCAGGGTTCATATTCGCTGAAGGCGCCTCGTGATTCGGGTCCAACTTCAACAGTTGTGCCAACTCGGCCTGTAACCTGTTACGTGTCCAGCCACGGCGATTGCGTTCTTCGACGAGCTTGTTCGAATAGTTCCTCATGTTGAGCGCACCTGCCAAGAAGAGAGGGATCATCGGCGCTATGATATGCGGCGCCGTCACGCACTCATACTCGCTGCTTTATGGCGTCTTAGCCTCACACCGTATGATACATGACCTCTGTGCGAAATGCAATCATCATGCTAGCGAAACCCGATGTAAACTGCATGCAAATACAAACTTTATTCAGGCCAACCCCATGTAAGCTGTCTTCTAGAACCTGGCCTGCTGACGCATTCATGGCGCCAGCGAGGCAAGAGGTGTGTTCTAGCCGACGCTCTGCGAGAGCCGACAGCGTTTGACATGAGGAGCTTGAACTACGATGCGACACGACACTACCCTCCTGCTGGCTGACGACGACTACGATCGCCGGATCGCCCTTGAGGAGATGCTGACCGCCAAGGGCTACACCGTCGTGAGTTGTGACTCCGTTGACGAGTGCCTTGCACATCTCAGGCGTTCGCCGACAACATTTTCTGCGCTACTGGGCAAGGTGACACTACACGGAGCGCCGTTGTTGCCGAAGCTCGAACAGCACTGGCGACGATCGCTTGTGGAGTCGGCGTTGCTCTATCTGTGGAGTCCGCGTGGTACCCTCGATGTGTATCCGTTTGGCGCCTTCCTTCAGCAGGCGGAGGCGCTGGTCTTTTCACTGCCGCTGGACGTTGATGTCTTGCTGCACGTCGTGGATGCGGATAACGAGTTGGGGCGACATCGAAGCCGCTTGAGCGCGCTCTATCAACCTATCGAGGTCGATACACACGACGACGGCGGTAACTTGAACTAGGCGCGCCGTCACACAGTCTCCCTGGGCGCGCGGAGCCGACTGAACCTGCGTCGGCTCCCCTCAGGTGAACGCGCTCACCCCGTCGCACTCGGCATACTGTGTAGCCGAGCGCGACGGGGTGAGCGCGTGTGCGATACTGCGGGCAGGCGACAGGCTACCCGCGAACACTGATGACGTTGCGCAACCCGCGAATCACCTACCAGGCGAAGGGAGCAACCGATGGCGCAAGCGAACCCCACCGAAGCCGACAACGCGATGAGTGAGCGACGACTGAACGCCAACGGCGAGGTACCGCCCAGCCGTGCCTTCGCGCTGTTCACGCTGGCTATCCAGGCGCTGGCATTCGTGGCGCTGCTCTACTGGCAGCTTACCCTTACCGGTTCCACCCAGTTCAGCCTCGTCCCCCGGCGCAACCCAGGCCTCTATCAGGCGTTGGCCTGGTTTATCCAACACCCCCTCGGCGCGACGCTGGCGGCGTGGGCCTGGGCCATCGCGTTCGCCCTCACGGCGCTTGCCGACGCGCTGGGCGCCTGGTCGATTGACCGCAGCCACGGCCAGTTCTGGGCGGCCAAGGGGCGACGACTCACCTACGCCAACTTCATCGTCAGCGCCGCGCTGCTGTTCCTGATGGGGCTGGCCTTTGTCGTTGATGCGTTCGCCGGGTTCGTCGGCGGGTTGGCGTAACGGGCGCCGGACAGGGGACGATTGGGTCCGATGGCGCCGTCATCACTTTGGCGCCCCATAGCCACATCAATGGGCGTTGAGACCGCGCAACCTACACCTATACACCCATGCGGTTCGACTGCTCGCATCGCATCAGCCAGATCTCTCATCGTATCGTGGCTTTGCTGCGCGGTGTCTACACATGCCGAACAAGCCAAGGCGTCGCCAGGGCAGACTTAACCCCTCTGCCGTTCGCTGCGTAGAATGAGCAGCGAGGTTTCCTCCCCGATGGGAACGGTACGACATACGAAGGGGTAGGGCAGAAGATGTTTCGATTCAGAAACTATTGGACTTACAGCGTTGGCCTTGCGGTCGCCTGGGTGATTGTGCTCACGCTCGCCCTGACGATCCGGGGGCGAGTGGGTATGCAGCCCTACCTGTTCGTCTTTGGCGGCTTCTGCATTGGCTGGGTATCGACGACGATTGCCCGCTTCGTCTATCCACCGCCAAAGTTCTGGACGACGAAATAGCGCCAAGGTTAGCGCCCTCAATCGGCGGTTCTGGGGATGGGGCGTTCGGCGCACAGAGTTGGTTGCTTGCATCCATTTCCATTAGGCGCTATGAAACGTCGTGTGAGGGTAACAACCGAAAACGCACGCCGCGCTCATCAATCACTGTGAAGTGACCTACAAAGCGATCAGCGTCATCTACAAATGTCTGTGCAATGATATTGGCTTTCTGTTGTGGCGACATCCGGTTTGGGAGCCGATGCAACACGACACTGGCGTCTGGCGCAGGTAGGTTATCACGGAAAATGAGGTCGCCAAAGTCGCGGTCGGCAGTGAGCAATAAAAGTTGCGTCGCCACGGCGTGCGCTAATACGGATGGGTCTTCACCGCCCGCGCTTCGCCCTTCAGTGATGGCGATGACGTCATGGCCGTCCGCACGGAGCCGCGCGATCACCGCCGCTTCGATATCCTCGTCGGCAATGAGTTGCATCGTTTTCGCTCCTGCCGCATCAGTCGTTTGCGTCGGCGACCGCGCTCATCGTATCGGGCTGCTGAGAGTGGACCAGGTGAGCGGCATAGGCAATGGCGTTCAATATCTGTTCGCGGGTGAGGTGTGGATAATCGGCGAGGATGTCATCGATAGTTTGATCCGCCGCCAGCTTGTCGAGGACCAATTCGAGCGTAATCCGGGTCCCGGCAAGCGTTGACCGTCCTCCCTGCCGAAGAGGATTCGTAACGATGCCCGGCGCCAATTGTGTGTCTTCAGCCATATCTGTTCCCCCTTTCGGTCACACGTTGCCTGCGCGTCAGTGTACCACAGGACGAGCAGCCTTGGGGTTGCTGTTTGCCGTGGTTAGAAGCGCGGATCGAGGGGACCCAACTGGTCCTGTGTTGGCTCCGCTCAGCAGAACCACGACTCCGTGAGATGCGGGAGCGCGCCTTTGGTGCGCGGGGCAAGCGCTATCAGCCGTTCCATCACCGATGGCGCCACGTCAGCCGAGGCGCCGCTGCGGCCCAGCGTATGCTCGGCCAGCGCGCGGATGGCGGCGAACGTGGCGTCGGCGCTGGGCGCGGGCGACTGGCGCGCGGTGGCCTCCACCAGCGCGGCGACGGCGCGTTGCAGCGCATCCATCTGGGGGTCGGGATGCGACCAGTGGTAGCTGAACGCCGCCTGATCGAGCGGGCCAAGCCAGTCGCCCACGTCGTCGGCGCCCAGCAGCGCCGAGCCGGGCGGAACGAGCAGGCGGATGCTGTATTGCACCGGGTCGATGTTGTCGATCAGGTCGTGTTCGGCGACGAAGGCCAGCAGGTCCAGATAGTCGTCGGCGGTGGTCCAGGGGGTGAAGGCGACGAAGGTGGGGCGCATGGGGATTCCGGCGGCGTCCAACACGGCCAGCGCCTCGGCCACGTCGGCGCGGGTGTGGCCCTTGGCGAGGTGGCGCAACACGTTCGCGCTGAGCGATTCGACGGCGGAGACGACGAAGGCGCAGCCCAGCGCCGCCAGCTCCGGCATGAGCGCGCGTCGCTCCAGGATATGCTCGACCTTGATGGTGGCGTCGAAGGTGACATCCGGGAACTCGTCGCGCATCGCCCGCAGGATCGCCAGCGAGTGCTTCGGGCCGTTCAGGAAGTCGGGGTCGCCGAAGGTGATGTGCCGCGCGCCCATGCCCACCTGTTCGCGGATGTCGGCCAACACGACCTCGCGCGGCGTGATGAAGAAGCGTCCGCCGTAGACCGGTGTGATGGGGCAGTGCAGGCAGGTGTGCAGGCAGCCCCGGCTGGCCTCGACGTAGCCCGCCAGTGTCGTTCGCCCGTCGCCCCAGGCCAGCTGCGCGTACTCCGTCGGCGGGGGCAGCGTCTCGCGCGCGGGGACGGCGAAGGGCAGCCGCGCCAACACGGGCGCCTCGGCGTGTTCGCGCGTGCGCACGCCGGGGATGTGGGGCAGACCTAACCCCCCAGCCCCCTTCCCATAGGTATGGGAAGGGGGTAATTCGGCGTGGGGTGCGGTGGCGCCTTGCTTCCGAGTTGGGCGAGGGGACGGCGTTGTGTTAGCTGGTTTGGCGGTCGCTTTCGCGGCGCGACGTTGGGGCGCTCGACTGGTCGGCGCTTCGAGCGATTGCGCCAGCGCCAGCAGCGCCTCTTCGTATTCGCCACCGATGATGGCGTCGGCGTGAGATTGGAGAAGGTAGTCGGCGTTGAGGGTGGCGTAGAGACCGTAGAAGCAGAGGGTGGCGTTGGGGTTGAGCTGGCGAGTGTGCTCGGCGACGCGCACGCCCAGCCGCAGCGCCGTGTGCATGGGAACCGAGATGGCGATCAGCCGCGCGGCGCGAATGTCGTCGTCGTCGAGCGGCGTCACCGAGGTGTCCACGGCGGTGGGCGCGTACCCAGCGCGGCGCAGCGTCGCCAGCGGCGCGGCGAGGCTCAGCGGCTGGTGGCCCAGTTCGTAGCACGCCACCAGCAAGATCGCGCCCGGCGTGGAGAGGGAAGGCATCTGGATCATCCGTGCCTACTTTTTGCGGGCCGGGGCCTCGGGCGCGCCACCTTTGCCCTTGGCGCCGCCACCACCACCACCGTCTTCGGGCGTCCAGCCCTCCGGCTTGTCTTCGCCGCCACTCTCGTCGCCAAACAGAAACTCTTCCATCTGCTGACGCATGATCTGGCGGGCGTCGGGGTCGGCCAGGTTGAGGCCATAGTGGTTGATGACCAGGCGCGACTGCTCCTGCCACATCTCCCACGCCTGCTGCGAGATACGATCGTAGATGCGCTGGCCGAGTTCGCCGGGGAAGGGTGGCTTCTCCAGCCCAGGCAGTTCACGTTTCAACTTTGCGCACATCACCATTCGCGCCATATCACCCTCCCCTGGTCTTTCGTTCGCGCTGCCACCGCGCCAACCCTTCTATAGCATAGCACAAGCGGTTGCGGGCGTGCTGGGCGCTCGCATACGAGTGTCGCGGGCGTCGCGGGCGTCGCGGGCGTCGCGGCGGGTGCGGCGGGTGCGGCGGGTGCGTGAACGCGCGCCGGGACCACGCCCGACATATGCCACCCTGGCGGCGCCCACCTGACGTATACTGTACGCAGAGAGGCGACACCCGATGAACGCAACGCCCACTACAGACAACCAAACCACCCCGCCGCCAGTGCGCGTCATCTTTTTCGGCATGACGGGCGCCTTCTCGCGCGCGCCGTTGCTGGCGCTGCTCCGCGCACGCAACGTCACCCATAACGCCGACGCGCCGCCCATCGAGGTCTGCGCGGTCGTCCTGCCGACGCTGGCGGGCATGGCGACGCCGCGCCTGCTGCGCCCCGACGCCAGCGAACCACATCCCGCCTTCGTCCGGCTGGACCGTCAGACGAGCGTTGGCAAGCCACGTCGCGCGCCGCTGCCAACGCTGCCAATGGCGCCGCCTGCCGCGCTGGCTTCACTGGCTTCACTGGCTTCGCCGTCGCAATCGTCATCGCAACCTGTGCAAAATGCGACGCCGCTAAGGGAGATCGCGGCGCCCGGCCAGAATATCCTGGAGATGGCCACCGCACGCAACATCCCCATCTTCGAGGTTGCGCGGCTGAATGACCCGCGTACACTGGCGGCGCTGGCAACCCTCGCGCCGGATGTGATCTGCGTCGCCTGCTTTTCGCGTCGGCTGCCGCCCGCGCTGCTGCGGCTGCCGCGCCTGGGCTGCCTGAACGTCCACCCGTCGCTGCTGCCCGCCAATCGCGGACCCGACCCGCTGTTCTGGACATTTCATGCGGGCGCGGCAACCACCGGCGTCACCATTCACCTGATGGATGAGCGGCTGGATACCGGGCCAATCGTGCTACAGCAGTCCCTCGCCATCCCAGCGGGGATCGGCGAGGGCGCCTTGGAGGCGCAGCTTGCGACACTGGGCGGCGACCTGCTGGCGCGGGCCGTCACGGGGCTGGCGACGGGCGCGCTCCATCCGCGCCCGCAGGACAACGCGCGGGCCAGCGCCCACCCCTGGCCCACTACCGACGACTACGTGATCGCCGCCGAAGCGTGGTCGGCGCAGCGGGCGTTTCGCTTCGCCCGTGGCGTCGCCGCGCGCAACCAGCCCATCACGCTCGTCGCGGCGGACGGCGCGCGCTTCCTCCTCGCCGAGGCGGTCGGGGTAGTGGAAGACGCCCCAGATGGCACAGGCAATTCAGTTCTGCGCGAACCGTGGGACCTGAGCAGCGACTTCCTCATGCTACGGTGTACGCCAGGTGTGTTGCAGGCGATTGTCGTCCCCAACGACGGAGCCTGGGACGTGTCGTAGGGCGGCCTCCACCCCCAGCGGGGGAGGGGCTGGGAGACCTGGTTTGGCGTTCATCACGCCCCCAGCGCCGCCGCCAGCCCGCCGCGCCACGCCGCGCGCAACTCGGCCACATCCGCGTCCAGCGCGTCGGCGAAGCGCAAACGGTCGCCGCCAACCACGCCCAGCCGCGTCAGTGGCAGGCCGCGTTCGGTGGCCAGCGTCACCAGCGCGTCCCACCG
>Ga0307372_10011856_pt1 | contig 11532 bp, 11 predicted proteins | sample OX1MG_FD_202533 | JGI IMG/M metagenome (GOLD analysis project Ga0307372, IMG submission 202533) | Soil microbial communities from Risofladan, Vaasa, Finland - OX-1 | ecosystem: Environmental > Terrestrial > Soil > Coastal area > Acid sulfate soil | place: Finland: Risofladan, Vaasa | collected...
ACATTTTTACCTTTCCCCAACGGCGCAATCGGTAATGGTGGGAGATTACCTGCAGCGCGTGAATGCCGGAGAAGAAAGAGACAGCTACAGCAATCTGACGGAGCGCGAACGCGAGATATTGAAACTTGTGGCGGAGGGGTATACCAATAACCAGATCGCGGAGCAGCTTGTGATTAGCCCTAAAACGGTAGACACCCATCGTACTCATATCATGGATAAACTGAATTTGCATAGCCGCGCCGAACTGGTCAAATATGCCATGCGGCGCGGCCTGTTAGAAGATTAACACCCATTTCAGGAACAGCGATTGCAGGTTACATTTCGTCATTATCCGTACCAAAGTCATCATCGGCATCATTTTCATCAGCGAAGTATTCATCGCTATAGAAGCCGACATCTTTGCCGATATAGACGCTGACCAAAAAGTCATCGCGCGGCATATCGGCGGAAAGCACCAGGTCCTCGTCGATCTGCTCGATCAGCTTGGTGAGGTCGGTCTCGTCCAGTTCTCGCTCCAAAATAAGCGTTCCATGTACAGCCGTGGTGGTAAAGTGAATATCTATCGTGCCAATACGGTTGTTACTTTGCAAGCTCACGCCCTGCATGATGTAGTAGCTTTCCGAGTAAGGCGTTCGGAAGTGTCGTTCAAATCGAATATCATCCATAAATTTAAGTCACGCGCAGCCTTCTTCAGTTGCCGCGCCCTCCTTTCTCATCAACGCCTGTAAAACAATGATAATGCCTATTCATATGACGCCGCCATTATAGCATCTTCATACCTGAACGTATACATTTTACAGAATTTGAATTAAAGAATTTGAAACGATGCGCGCATAATTGAAAAGAAGAGATGATCTGCGCTGGCATAGGTGACAGCTGGAGCCATCTGCACAATGGAGTAGAAACGACCGCCGCGCGTCGTTACCAACAACGTTTCCGTGTACGTCGCGCCGCTCACTAACACCGTACCCTGAACCTGCTGCCAGCTAGCTGCGGCAAAGGTGATGGATGGCAGGCTTTTCTGCGCGGTCAACCCGAGTTGCGAGACTTCTTTTTTGATATATTGCTCGATGCTCTGACCATTGGTGGCCGCTACAACCACGTTCGCCTGGTCGGTATGGTTGGCATCAAAAAATGAAACCGCTTGATTGTTTTGGGCGAGTTGCGCAGTCCAACCTTGCGGGTATTGAAGAACTATCCCCAGGTCAGTGTTTTGAAACGAGCGTGTCGTCTGTGTTATGGCGGGTACGCTGAAAGGGTGGAAGGCAATAATCCAGGAAGCCAGGCCGCCTACCACCAACAACACAAGCAGCACAAGTACGATGAGCAGGCGCGATTTGCTTTTGCGCCTGGCAGGTTGAGCCTGGAAAGGGGCGGGAGTAGCTCCCGCAGTGGCAGGTTGTTGAAAACCCGCATAAGAGACCGGCAGTGCAGGGGTCACTGGCCGCTGTATAATCGACTGCTGCAATGAGTTCGCCTGCGCCGGCAAAGTTTGCCGGGATTGGTCTATTAGCAGGTCAGATGGTGATTGCGATGGTACAGCCATCAGGTATGATTGCGCCGGAAAGGGTCTATTGGTGGAACCATTTACCCGCGCCTGGTTTTGCACAGGCAAACTGATAGCCAGAGGTCCGGTGGGAAGATCCGCATCATCTCTATTCTCCACAAAGGCATGGTTTTGCGCGACGAGTCGCTGATCTTGCTGAGCGACCGGCGAAAACGCTTTTTCATCCTGCACGGGGAAAATAGCCGTTAGCAGAGGGGTTGTTGGAAGGTCTTCTATCTCGTGATCTCTCTGGCCATCGCCCTCTGGCGCAATGTGAGCGAATTGCGGCTTTGCCTTTTCTTCATAGCCATTCTTTGGCTCATCCGGTTCGGTGTTACCGGTGGACTCAACATCCTCCCAGACCTTGATACGTAACTCACGCCGGGGCGAGGCTACAGGCTCGGATTGTGGTGACATGAGGATAGGAGTACTCTGTTTTTGAGCAAGCGGCCTTGAACTCGCGCGACTGGCCATTTTATCAAGGTTATTCATCCATGAAGGTCGTTCAACAGGAGTAGATCGCGAGGAAGATGGCGCAAAGGCCATCTGCTCGCGCAGAGCCGGTCGCGACCCTGCTTCACCTGTGCCCGGACTGTCCGAGATATCCTTTGCGCGCGGCAGAGATGCTGGAGGTGCGTCAGTAGCTGGAACAACAGACGAGCCACAATTATTACAGAACCGAGCGTCTCCTCTCGGCAGAGGTTTTCCACATTGAGTGCAGAGTATTGCCACGGAACTTCTCCCACGCCTGAAAGCAAAGCATAAAGAGGTAAAGATTAGGAGACACCTACCAGGGTATCGCCTTCATATCTTTACCTTACTCTACTCAAGGAAGTTCGTCAAGTCATGCTGCCAAATAGGTCAGGTTATTTCAACTCGAGCAAGGCTTCACGCTCGGCAGAGCTTGTGATGACCTGCTGGTTTTTGACAATTTCGACCAGTTTTTTGCGACCTTTAGGACTCCCGATCATCACCACACCCGCCAGTTTATTGTCGCGGAAGAAGAGCTTGCGGTAGTTCTCATTGCCCTTTTCGCCCGGCGCGCGGCGCGCGATACTGTGTAGTTCTGGATTATTTGTCTCCGCCGTTCCCACCACAGCGATATTGACATCAAAGAGAGGGCTGGTATAGGTTGGCACATCTATATATGGTTCGTGACCACCCGCCATATTTACGCCAACGATGCGTCCGTGCGCCATTGCGTTATCCCAGGTTCCCATCGTGTGAAACTCGCCCGCATGCACATCGTAAAATTCGGCGACATCGCCTGCCGCGAACACACCGGGAACGTTGGTCTCCAGATACTCATTGACAACCACCCCATTATGCACCTTAACAGGGGTATTTGCCAGAATTTGCGTATTCAAGCTGATCCCAAGCCCAACGCCAATCACATCGGCCTGAATTTCACGTCCCTTCTTCGTTTTGACATACCCTGGAACGCCATTTTGCGGCACAACCGATTCGATTTCGTCGCCATGAATAACATCAACGCCAAATTTCTTCGCGATATTGTCTATCACTTCGCCGCCTTCTGGATCAAGCGCGCTGCGCAGCCAGTAAGGTCCGCGCATCAGCCATGTCGTGTGCAGTTTGCGCACCGCGAAGCCATCGCACAATTCATAGGAGATGAAACTGCCGCCAAAAGCCAGCGCCGTGCGCGACTCAAGCATGCGCGCAATAATGGTTTTGGTATCGTCCAACGTCACGAAGTTGTAAATATGTTTCGTATCCTGCGCGCCCGGGCAGCGTAAAGGATTGGCCCACCCGCCAGTTGCGACCAATAGCGCGTCATAAGGGTACGTTTTACCGTTGTCTGTCGTCACCACCCGTTCCTCAGTGTTGACATGTGTGACCATCGTTTCAGTTATCAACTGAATGTTACGCTGCTCGTGCCAGGCAAAGTCGCGTATCATCACTTTCTGCTCTACAATAACGCCCTGCAAAAAGCGTGGCAAAGACACGCGATTATAGAGTGGATATGGTTCATTCGTCAGTAAATGGATGCTGCAATTCGGGTCGTTCTTACGCAATGTATCGGCAGTAGTGGTGCCCGCGATGCCGTTGCCAATAATTACGTAGCGTCTATCGTGCGTCGTCAAATGCAAAGTCTCCTTGTCCAGTGTAATCTCGTGATCTGAACTCGTGGGGATTTTAGCATAGATCGGCAGAGATTGCCATAGTATCCCTATTTTCTACCCGAAGAAAATCGTATACAGCAGCACCACATTCAGCACAGTAACGATCAGTGTGAGGAATATATTGAAGATGTGGGTGGCGCGCCCATCGACGAGTTCACCCATCAGATCGCGGCGGCAGCTCAATAGCACCACGGCGGCCATCGTAAAGGGCAGTTGCAGGCTCAATACCACCTGGCTGATGACCAGCACTTCAACAGATGGGATATTGAGCGCGATTACGATGAGGGCGGGAATCATAGTCAACAGACGCCAGACCCACATTTCAATATGCTTATTCAGAAATCCCTGAAGCACAACCTGCCCGGCAAGCGTGCCCGTTGTCGATGATGAGAGGCCCGATGCCAGCAACCCGATGCCAAAGGCCAGCGCCGCGAATGTGCCAAGGGCTGGCGCCAGCGTCACAAAAGCCTCTTGCAAACTGAGGTTGGCAGGGTTGGTATGGCGAAAGAAAACAGTACCGGCCACAACCAGCATGGCGGCATTGACAAAGAAAGCCACATTGAGCGCGGCAACAGTATCTATTTTAGCCAGCCGCAGCACATTGCGACGCTCCTGGGTTGATGCATTCGGACTGCTCAGACGCTGCGGAGCAAGGGAAGAATGCAAGAAAACGTTGTGCGGCATGACGGTCGCACCCACAATGCCGACAGCCACCAGAATGCTACCAGATGAGACTTGAGGCGTAAACAGGTGAAGGACAACCTGGCCCCAATTGGGAGAGATCAGGCCCATCTCGTACACATAGGCCAGCCCGATCACTGATACCAGACCAATGATGGCAAATTCAATCTTGCGAAAACCCCAGCGACTCAGGCCGAGCAGCCCCATCACGATCACACCTGTCAGCAAAGCCGATGGGAAGAGTGGAATATGAAAGAGGATGGTGAAACCCAACGCTCCACCGAGAAATTCAGCCATATCGGTTGCCATGATGGCAATGGCCGTAGTTATGCCGAGAAAAATGACGACCGGGCGCGAAAATTGCTCGCGAATGAGTACGGCCAGGTCTTTGCCGGTGGCTATGCCCACCTTAGCAGAGGCAATTTGCAAAAAAATAGCAATAATATTACTGACGAGGATAACCCAGAGAAGTTCATAGCCGAAGCCCGCGCCAGCAGCCAGGTTTGTCCCCCAGTTGCCGGGGTCCATATAGCCGACACTCACCAGAAAACCGGGGCCGAGCGCACCAAATATCTCTCGCATCCCGATGCCCCAGCTGTTATGGTGTAACTTGTTGAAAGTTTGCAGTACACGCACGCCCAGGGGAGCGCGATACCCTACCTTATCTTTTGATTCCGTAAGCAACGACATTCGATTTCTCCCCTTGCAGTCACCCTGACATGGCAGGCACTCACTATCTTGCAGCGTCCCCCGACGCTCTATTTATTCGCCAGTTGATTCACTTCAACAGGCGCTACAATAATATGATCGGCCAGTTCCGCTCCCAGAATTTGCTCGACCTGCGCGGAAGGTTCCCCGACGCGCACGCGCAGCGGTCCGCCAAACGGCGCGCGTTCTACCAGTTCTATGCGTGTCTCTGGATACAGGCCCAGTTGCCCAAGGTAACGCAACTTCTCAGGGTCCTGGTCATTGACGCGCAGGATAAGCGCGGGTTGGTTTAAGGGAAATTGCTGCAACGTGTAGCCCTGGCGCGGGATAATAATACCGTCTTTACTGGGAATGGGATCGCCATGGGGATCAACCGTGGGGAAGCCAAGCAGCACATCCAGCTTTTCCTCGAACTCCTCAGAGATGACATGCTCTAACTTATCGGCTTCATCATGCACCTTATCCCAGCTATAGCCAAGCTGGCGCGCGAGGTACAGTTCGAGCAAGCGATGATGCCGGATGACCTCCATTGCCTTGCGCTCGCCCAGAGGAGTGAGCCACGCTCCCCGGTATGGCACGTGTTCGACCCAGCCTACCGCCGCGAAATCCTTGAATAACATGGTTACCGTGGCATCGCTCACTCTGAGTTGCTCGCTCACCGCCGAGGTTGAGACCTTTTGCCCGCGTTCCTGCATGGCATAGATGACCTTCAGGCAATCGCTGATGCGCGGCGAAAGTCCTTGAATTGGCTCTTCCATGATTTTCTGGTCCCCCAAACAAAAGTTTTACTTAACTAAAAATATATTACCACACATCTAAAGTCTTTGCAAGGGGAAAGCGGCAGAGTGGCAGAGTGGCGTAGCGTAGGATGTGAGGATAGCCGGCAGATGACCGCAAAGGGCCTCGCGGTCGTCTGCCGGCCACAGAATTACGCGGCTTCGGAACTGAGTTGTTTGGTTCCATGAGACGGACGCAGGGCGGCTACAACAGCCGCGATGACACTCAACACGAAGGAGATCAAAAATGCTTCATGCAGGCCAGAGAGGAAAGCAGGAACGACCGATGCAAAGCTGCCCATACCACCGCCGGTGATGAACACCTGTTGCACCGCGCCAAAGGGCAATTTACTCAGCGCGAGCGGGAAGACGATGGCAATACTGAGCATTTGCCCGGTATTGTTGAGCATGTTGAGGATGCCTGCCGCCGCTCCCCGGGTGTGCGGTTCCACCGAACTCATGATGGCATTAGTGTTGGGCGAAATGAAGAAGCCGGAGCCACCACCCATAAACGCCATGAATATAGCGATCACCCAGTACGGGGTGTTCTGGTCGATGGTAGTGAGCGCAAACAGCGCGAGGGCAGAAATGCTCAATCCAATGGGTGCCAGAATACGCGAGCCAATACGATCAGAGAGCCGCCCGCTAATGGGGCCAATCAGCATAAATGCCGCGCCAAATGGGATGAGCATCAAGCCTGCCGTCAGGGGGTCTTTTCCATAAGGGCCTTGCAGGAAGAAGATCAGCAGGAACAGGACAGCGCCGCGCGCGATACCATTGAGCAGACCACTCAGATTGGCCAGCGCGAAGAGGCGGCTGCGAAAAAGACGCAGTTGAACCAGCGGCACTTTGATGCGCGGCTCGATAGCGATGAAGAGCACCAGGGCCGCGATACCGGTGATGAGAATGGCAGTCGTGGTTGATGCAGGAAGAATGGGGAATGCCTGCAAGCTCAATCCAAGCAGCAGACCGGCCAGGCCGAGCGTCAAGAAAATGGCCCCGAACCAGTCCATCTTTTGACGCTTGGACGGACGAACAGGTTCGCGCAGTCGCCATATACCCCAGATAGCGCCAAAGATACCCAGTGGAACATTGAAAAGAAAAACCCAGCGCCATGATAACTCGGTCAGCAAACCACCCACAATCGGGCCAATCAGGAAACCCGCTGCTCCCGCGATCTGGTTAATGCCCAGTCCCAATCCAACCTGGCCTTTGCGGAACGCATCGGTTACAATCACCGTGCTATTGGTGACAAGCAGCGACGCCCCGGCGCCCTGAATAACGCGCCCCACGATGAGATCAGCGCCATGAAACTGCGGCTGCGCCAACCCGGCAATAAGAGAACCGGCAGTAAAGGCAATAAATCCGCTATTGTAGAGCCTTTTGCGTCCAAAGATGTCTGCCAGACGCCCGATAATAGGCGTGAGCACGGTCAGAACGAGCAAATATCCGAGCAAGACCCACATGATCGTAAAAAAAGTAGCGTGGAGTTCTGCCAGGATATTCGGCAGCGCGATCAGCAAAGCCGAACCTTGAATCGACGCCAGCAGCGCGCCAACCGTAGTCACGGAGAGCGCGGTCCATTGGTAGCCATCCCCGTGGCCTGCCGCCTTTTCCGGTAACTGATGTTCCGAAGAAGAGCTGGCGGAACTATCTGAAGTGAAACGAGTTGAACTCATAATTATGTTTTATTCCTTCTTCCCTAAGAGCGAAAAACCTGTATGTTGCATGAAAAAAACGGGCTACAGCTTTACCTCGATCAAACGATAAAGCGCGGGTAAGGCCGCCTGTATCAAGGCACGATCTTCCTCGCTGAGATGTTTTAACCGGCATTGCAGCGAGCGCAGGCGCGCCTGCTGGTAGATATCTACAGCCAGTTTACCGGCCTGCGTAGGTTTGACCCATACTGCCCGCCAGTCGCTATCATCGCGGCTGCGCTCGATATACCCAAGGACGACCAGCCGTTTGACCATAGCAGTAGCAGTGGATGGCGCGACTGCGAGTTCTTCGGCGAGCTCTTGCATCGTACAGCGTTCGCGCTCAACCAGTATATAGAGTAACGTCAGTTGTCCCGGCGTCGCGCGCAATTCCACAAGCGTATGCCAGGCAGGGTTAGCCAGCGACTCGTCATCGGGCGGTATCTCAGGGCGCAGGCGTCTTACCAACTTTGGGGGGATATCCAGCAGCGCTGCTGACAGGTCTATTTCTTGCCGTACCATCACGTACCCTCTCCAATAATCATTTCGATAATCTAACTATATCATAAACGAAATGATCGTGGCGGGTCAAGAGCTACTATGAGAATTTCGCCACGTCCCATGTACCTGACGCGCCCGCGTTGGGAGCGCACTGGTTGTGTTTATTCACACTGCAATAGTTGCCCTGGAGGCTGCCGTCGGTCTTTACCCAACCCCAGAAATAATCACCTACTCAATCACAATCCTGCCCTCGGTCACAGAATCGTCATCGTGAACCAGGAATACTCTGCTATAGGGTGGTTCGGGATAGAAGCGATGGGAGAAGATGATATACAGGATTTTGCTGAGCTTCGCGTAATCTTTGTCGCGGCGCGAAGGGTAAGCCTCGCTCTGGGGGTGTGAGTGATAGTAGATCATCTCGCCGTCGTACTCTTCGATATCGTCAAAGATATCCAGTAACGTCTCAGGCGCGATGATGGAGAAATCGTCGGGCTGCTCGGCGGCGTTGGTGGTCGGGTAGTGCTTGACTACCTGACCATCTTTGCTGCCCAGCGCGCCGCAGGCTTCATTGGGGTAGCCCGCCACAATGTGCGCGACCATATCGTCATACAAGGCTTGAGGGATACGCACTACAAAGAGTTCGCCAGCTACCATAACAATTTTTCCTCTAAAGCGTCTTCCAGTTGATCTAAATCGCGTGTCCACAGGTCTTCGCTGAGATATTTCCAGCCGCCATCGGCGAGGATCACCACGATTTTGCCATGTTCCATAGTGGCAGCAATACGCAGAGCCGCGTGCAAGGCCGCGCCGCATGATGGTCCGGCGAAGATGCCTTCCTGATCTTTCAACTGGCGCGTGCGGCGCAAGGCATCGCCAGCAGATACAAGAATTTTTGCGTCGAGTAGAGATTGATCCAGCACCGGCGGCACGAAGCCATCTTCCAGGCTGCGCAGCCCCTGCACGCCTTCGCCCTGCATTGGTTCGGCAGCCACAATCTTGATGGCCGGATTGTATTCTTTCAAACGCCGCGCGTTACCTGTGAGCGTGCCGCCAGTGCCGAGACCGGCCACGAACACATCCAGGTCCGGCACATCTTGAATAATTTCAACCGCCGTACCCTCGTAATGGGCGCGTGGATTGGCATCGTTGCCATACTGGTACAGCATGACATAACGATCATCGGTACGCGCGAGTTCCTTGGCACGTTTTACCGCGCCGTTGCTGCCCTGTGTGCCATCAGAATAGATAATGCGCGCTCCGTACAATTCGAGCATTTGCCGTCGTTCCTGCGTCACATTGTCAGGCATAACGGCCACAAATTGATAGCCCTTGACACGCGCAATCATCGCCAGCGCAATACCCGTGTTGCCACTGGTCGGCTCCAACAGAATAGAGCCAGGCACAAGCCTGCCACTGGCTTCAGCCTCTTCGATCATCTTTTTAGCGATGCGATCTTTGATGCTGCCGGAAGGATTGACGCCCTCTAACTTGGCAAAAATCTGCACACCTGGACGCGGGCTAAAACTTTTTAGTTCGACAAGAGGCGTGTTTCCGATGGTATCAAGGATGCTATTATAGCGCATGAATTCCCCCCTGGGCGGGCAAGATTAGCGTCCGCCCGCCATGGCAGGCAACAGGATGACGGTATCGTTGGGACCAACGCTGGTTTCCAGCCCTTCAAGGTAGCGCACATCCTGGTCATTGACATAGACATTAATAAAACGACTGAGACTCTCTTCCGGCTGAATCTGCTCTTTCAACGCGGGAAAACGCGTATACAGATCGGCCAGCACCTCGGTAAGTTTGCCACCCTGGGCAGTCACCTGTTTCGAGCCACCTACTGAGGCGCGCAGAACAGGCGCGAGACGAACGGTTGCCATAGAAACGCTCCTTATTTATGTTTATTTGTAGGGACGCGATGCATCGCGCCCTTTGGGTTATCGATTGGGGAGACGCGATTTACCGCGTCCTTTTGGGTCATCGATTGAGGGACGTGATTTACCGCGTTCCGACGGGGACGCGATAAATCGCGTCCCTACACATGTAAGACAGGTCTTACGAACGCACCGGCATTGCGCACACATCGGCATACGTCGGCAGGCCATCCAGGTGGGCATGCTCACCACAGGCCGGGCAATTGGGGTCGCGGAAAAGGCGCAATTCACTGAACTCGCCAGCCAGACCATCGTAGGTCATCAAACGGCTAACCAGCGGATCGCCGATACCCAGCAAGAGTTTGATCGTCTCCGTTGCCTGGAGCAGCCCGACGATACCAGGCAAAACGCCCAGCACACCGGCTTCGGCACAACTTGGAGCCAGCGCGGGTGGGGGCGGCTCTGGATAGAGGCAGCGATAACACGGCCCCTCGTATGGTTTGAAGACGGTCAATTGCCCCTCGAAGCGGAAGACGCTGCCATGCACCACCGGTTTGTTTGCCTTCAGCGCGGCATCGTTCAGCAGGTAGCGTGTAGGGAAGTTATCGGTTCCATCAAGGATAACATCGTAGTCGGCAATAATACGCGCCACGTTGGACTCGTCCAGCCGTTCGATATAAGTTATCACCTTCACATCGGGGTTCAGTGCTTCGATAGTTTGGCGCGCCGATTCGGCTTTATACTGCCCTATGCGACTGGTGTTATGAATAATTTGGCGCTGTAGATTGCTCTCTTCCACCGTGTCCGCGTCGATGATACCGATAGTACCAACACCAGCAGCGGCCAGGTAGTATGCCGCCGGAGAACCGAGGCCGCCCGCGCCGATCAAGAGCACGCGCGAATCGAGCAGTTTGAATTGACCCTGCTCGCCCACTTCAGGCACGAGCAAATGACGGCTATAGCGTTTGTTCTGCGCTTCGGTCATGGTGCGCGGCTGCACAAAGGGCAAACCAGCGCCTTTCCACTGACCAAAGCCGCCCGACATGGAGATGGCGTTCTGATAGCCCATCTGCTTGAGCGTGTTGCCGGCCATGAGAGAACGCACACCACCCGCGCAGTACAGCACCACCGTCTTAGACCTGTCGGGAACCGCCTCTTCTATCTGCAATTCGAGAAAACCACGCGGCACATGCACCGCGCCAGGGATATGCCCCTCGTTCCATTCATACTTTTCACGCACATCTACTAAGACGACGTCTTGCTCCTCGCGCCCAGCTTCGTGCTGCTCGGCCAGAGCCTCATTGACCTGTGCAGGCGTCCATTCTTCTACCTGTTTGCGCGCCTGCCGCAAGATATCACGGGATGCTTCGCCCATGTGTTGTTACCTCTTACTTATAGTTGATAATGTGTATCAACTTACTTAATAACGCTCTAAGAGAGAGTACCATGCTGTTTTTCAGCTTGTCAAGGAAATATTCGATGCCGGAGGAGCCACAACATTGGAGCTTACCTTTTATTAGCATAATCACAATTTATAACGTGAATGCAGGCATATTTATTCCCTGCCAGCAAGCCTTGCAATTTGCATGACTGGCTGCTAATCTGTAT
>Ga0307372_10011858_pt1 | contig 11531 bp, 8 predicted proteins | sample OX1MG_FD_202533 | JGI IMG/M metagenome (GOLD analysis project Ga0307372, IMG submission 202533) | Soil microbial communities from Risofladan, Vaasa, Finland - OX-1 | ecosystem: Environmental > Terrestrial > Soil > Coastal area > Acid sulfate soil | place: Finland: Risofladan, Vaasa | collected...
TGATGATCGCGGTGAACTCGTCGACGCCGAACATGCCGAGGTTCGAGATCGAGAACGTCGCGCCTGTGAGGTCGCCCTCGGCGGGGCGGCCCGAGCGGGCGCGCTCGATCACCTGCCGCGACTCGATCGAGATCTGGACGATGTCCTTGATGTCGGCGTCATGGACGACCGGGACCAGAAGGCCCATGCCCTGGCTCGGCGCCACCGCGAGGCCGATGTTGACCGAGCGCTTGCGCTGGAACTTGCCCTCGACCCATGAGCTGTTGACCTCGGGGAACTTCCGCAGCGCCAGCGCGCAGGCGCGCACCAGGAAGTCGGTCATGGTCACCTTCTCGGCGCCGGGCACGGAATCCTTGAGCTGCTGGCGCATGCTCACCGCCTGGTCGACGCGCGCCTCAACGGTGACCGTGAACTCGGGCACCGTCGACTTCGACTCGGCCATGCGTCGCGCGATCGTGGCCTGCATGCGCGAGGGCTCGACGACCTCGGTCTCCGGCCCCTCGGCTCGCCTCGGCGGCGCGGCTGCCGGCCGTGTCGCTCCACCCTTGCCTTTGGCTGCCGCTTCGACGTCCTCCCTGACGACCCGGCCTTCGGGGCCGCTGCCTTTAAGACTCGCCAGGTCGACGCCCAGCTGAGCCGCCAGGCGCTTTGCCAGGGGCGAGGCCTTGATGCTCGTGCCGGCTGCCTCTCCGTCGCTGTCTCGCGCCGGCGCCGCCTTCGCCTTGGCGGGCTGGGTTGCCTCGGCCGGCTCGACCTCGGCCACCGGCGCCTCGACCTCGGGGCCCGCCGCCGTTGCCGTCTCGGCGCGCTCGTCTGTTGCGGCCTCGGCTGGCGCGGCCTCGGCCTTCGCCTTCGGCTTATCGGCCTTGGCCGCGTCCGCCTTGGCGGGCTTGGCCTCGCTCGCCTCGCCGATGGTCGCGATGGGGGCGCCGATCTTGGCCGGCACGCCTTTTTCCACCTTGATCGACAGCACGCCGTCGTCCTCAGCCTCGAGATCGAAGGACGCCTTGTCCGATTCCACCTCGGCCAGGACGTCGCCCTTGTGGACCTCGTCGCCATCCTTCTTCTTCCACTCGAGGACGGTGCCCTCCTCCATCGTGTCCGAGAGCTTGGGCATGTTTACATCAGGCATCGATTTTTCTCCCCACTACGAGCCGGGCCATGCGCTTGATGTCTTCGCTGGTCGGGATCGAGGCCTTCTCGAGGGGCAGGCTGTAAGGCATGGGCACCTGCGCTCCCCCCAGGCGCCGGATGGGAGCGTCGAGGTAGTCGAAGCAGCGCTCCTGGACCCCGGCCGCGATCTCGGCGGTGACGCCGTACGTCGCCCAGCCCTCCTCGACCACCATGCACCGCGTCGTCCGGCTCACCGATTCGACGATGGGCGCCCAGTCGATGGGGCGAATGGAGCGCAGGTCGATCACCTCGGCGTCGATGTCCTCTTCCTCGAGCTGCTTGGCAGCCTCGTTGGCCAGCACCGCCATGCGCGACACGCCGACGATCGTCAGGTCCGCGCCCTTGCGCCGCACCGCCGCCTCTCCAAGGGGGGTCGTGTAGTCGCCGTCCGGCACCATGCCGCGCACGTTGTACAGGCTCATCGACTCGAGGAACATCACGGGGTTGTTGGTGCGGATCGCCGATTTCAACATGCCCTTCGCGTCCTCGGGCGTGGTCGGCGCGACGACCAGCAGGCCGGGGATGAGGCCGTACAGGACCTCGAAGCTGTGCGAGTGCTGGGCCGACAACTGGTGTCCCGCGCCGCCCGGCATCCTGATCACCAGGGGCACGTTGGCTTCGCCGCCGAACATGTAGCGGATCTTCGCCGCGTTGTTCACGATCTGGTCGTAGGCGACCAGCGAGAAGTTGATGGTCATCATCTCGACCACCGGTCGCAGGCCGAGCATGGCCGAGCCGATCGCGGTGCCGACGATCACTTCCTCGGCGATGGGCGCGTCGACGACGCGCTCCGCTCCGAACTTGTCGAGCAGTCCGTCCGTCACGCGATAAGCGCCGCCGAACTTGCCGATGTCCTCACCGATGAGATACACGGAATCGTCGCGCTCCATCTCCTCGCCGAGGGCCTCACGCAGGGCGACGCGGTAAAGCTTTTCTTCAGCCACTACAAAGGATCTCCGTGGAGCTCCGGCCGCTCTTCCCACTCGTCGGCGTAGACGTACTTGTAGAGGTCCTCGAGCTTCGGGTCCGGGCTCTCGTCCGCGTACTTGATGATGTCCTGGACTTCCGCATCGACTTCCATGCGGACCTTCTTGAAGTACTCCTCGTCGGCCAGCTTGGCCTTCTCCAGCTCGTGCTCGAACGCGACGATGGGATCGGCCTTCCGAAATTTCTCCTTGTCCTCGGCCGAGCGGTACTTGTCAGGGTCGACCACGGAGTGGCCCTTGAAGCGGTAGCAGAGGGCCTCGATGAAGCGGGGCTCTGAATCCTTGCGCGTCTTCTCGACGATCTCGCTCGTCTTGAGGAGCACTTCGCGCACGTTCATGCCGTCGATCTGGATCGATTCCATGTCGTACGCGCACGCCTTCTTGTAGATGTCCGCCACGGCGGAAGCGGCCTCGACCGGGGTGCCCATGCCGTAGCGGTTGTTGACGCAGAACCAGACCACGGGCAGCTTGAAGACCTTGGAGAAGTTCAGGGACTCGTGGAACGCGCCGATGTTCGTGGCGCCGTCGCCGAACATGCAGAAGACGACGTCCTTCTCCTTCTTATAGCGGACCGCCCAGCCGCCGCCAGCAGCCAGGGGGAGATGGCCGCCGACGATGCCGTAGCCGCCCATGAAGTGGAGGTCCGCGTCGAACATGTGCATCGAGCCGCCGCGTCCGTGCGATGTGCCCGTCTCTTTGCCGAAGAGCTCGGCCATCACCGCCTTGGGGTCGATGCCCCGCGCGATGGCGTGGCCGTGCTCGCGGTAGCTGGTGAAGATGTAGTCGGTCAGCTGGAGGGGCAGGATGCCGCCCACCACCGTGGCCTCCTCGCCGATGTTGAGGTGGCAGTAGCCGCCGATCTTCGCCTTCGTGTACTGCTCCTGCGTGCGCTCCTCGAAACGTCTGATGAACTGCATCTGGCGGTGCAGCGAGAGGAGGAAGTCGCGATTGTCCTTGGTGAGCTCGAGCATCTTGGGCGTGATCGCCTTGGGGTGCGGGGAAGAGGCTGGGGGTTTGACCGAGGCGACCATCTGCTGCTCTCGATTCTGCACGGGCGCGGCTTTCGACGTCGCCGCGATGGCGGGTGCTGGAGTGGCATCGTCCCGCGCGCTTGCCGGGGAGGTGGCCGGAATGGCCACAGCGGGCGTGGTGCTGGCACGCCGGTTTGGAATATGAATGGCTCGCCCCTGCGCCGCCAGCGCTGCTTCCATCAGCGACTCGGGGAGCGTGGGGTGCGCGTGGATCGTGAGGTCCAGCTGTTCCAGCGTGAGCTCGTTCTGGATCGCCAGCGTGGCTTCGGCAATGAGGTCGGTGGCGCGCGGGCCGATGATGTGAGCGCCGAGGATCTTGCCCGAGCCCGCGTCGGCGATGACCTTGGCGAAACCCTCCGACTGCCCGAGCGTCAGTGCACGGCCCGATGCCGCAAACGGAAACTTGCCGACCTTGATGTCGAGGCCCTTCTCCTTGGCCTCCCTCTCGCCGAGCCCGACGTGCGCGATCTCCGGGTCGGTGTAGATGCAGTTCGGCGCGGCGTGGTAGTCGGGCGTCCTGTTTCCACCGCCCGCGATGTTCTCGACCGCGCAGATGCCCTCGTACGACGCGACGTGCGCGAGCATGATGCCGCCGATGACGTCGCCGATCGCCCAGACGCCCGGCGCCGTCGTGCGCAGGTGCTCATCGACGACGACCCGGCCGCGCTCCAGCTTGACGCCGGCCTCCTCCACGCCGAGCCCCTCCGTGTAAGGAGAGCGCCCGACCGCGAGCAGGACCTGGTCCGCATCGACCACGCCACCCTGGTCGCCTTCGGAGAACTTCACCTGCAGGCCGCCCTTGGCCTTGACCACCTCGGCGACCTTGCTGTTGGTGTGGATCGTGCCGCCGATGCCGGCGAGGTGCTTCGCGTAAACACTGACGAGGTCGGCGTCGACCATCGGCAGAATCTGCGGCAGCATCTCCAGCACCGTCACCTTGGTGCCGAGGGCGGCGAACATCGCGGCGAATTCCATGCCGACCACGCCCCCGCCGATGACGGCGAGCCGCTTGGGCATGTCCTTCAGCTCGAGGATCTCGTCCGAGTCGATGGTGAGCTCGGCGCCCTTCAGCGGGATGCGCGAGATGGCCGAGCCGGTGGCGATGATGATGTCCTTCGCGTTGATGACGTCGTTGCCGACCTTCACCGTGTCTTTGCCGCCGAGCCGCCCGGCGCCGCGATACGTGGTGACGCCGCCCGCCTTGAGCAGGCCCTCCACGCCTTTCACGAGCTGGTCGACGACCGCCGTCTTCCTTTTCTGTGCGACCGACCAATCGAAGGTGAGGGAGTCGGTGACGAGGCCGAACTCGGCACCGCCCTTGGCGAGGTGATAAAGCTCGGACGACTGCAAGAGCGCCTTGGTCGGGATGCAGCCGCGCACCAGGCAGGTGCCGCCCATGCGGTCCTTCTCGACGATCGCCGTCTTGGCGCCGAGCTGGGCGGCCCGAATGGCGGCGACGTAGCCGCCCGGCCCGCCACCCACGATCACGACATCGAACGAGTCAGCCATATAGGTTCCTTCTATACGAGATATCGGGATTGATTATGCCGGGGCGCCACGTTAAGGCGTGGGGCGAGCGCCATTGGGGACGTAGCGGTTGACGATCGGCATGCGCCGGTCGCGGCCGAAGGCGCGGGGCGTGATCTTCACGCCAGGCGGATACTGCCGGCGCTTGTACTCGCTGCGGTCGACCAGCTGGATGACGCGGGCGACGACCTCGGGCCGGTTGCCGGCGGCGACCAGCTCCTCGGGGCCGAGGTCCTGCTCGACGTAACCGCGCAGGATCGGATCGAGCTCGTCGTACGGAGGCAGGCTGTCGGAATCCTTCTGGTCGGGCTTGAGCTCCGCGGTCGGAGGCTTGGCGATCACTCGTTCTGGAATGGCGCTGCTGATCGAGTTCCGGTAGTGGCACAGCTCGTAGACCATCGTCTTGGTGATGTCCTTGAGGACGGCGAAGCCGCCTGCCATGTCGCCGTACAGGGTGCCATAGCCGGTCGCGAGCTCGGACTTGTTGCCGGTGGTGAGCACGATGTAGCCGAACTTGTTGGAGAGCGCATGGAGGATCGTGCTGCGGATTCGCGGCTGGATATTCTCTTCCGCCACGCCCGGTTTGCTGCCGCTGAAGGTGTCGGCGAGGATCTCCTCGAAGGCCTTGTGCGCCGGTTCGATGGGGAAGTCGAGGAGCTGGATGCCAAGCGCTTCGGCCAGCAGGCCCGCGTCTTCGAGGCTCTCGGGCGAGGTGAAGCGCGAGGGCATGCGCACACCGATCACGTTCTCCGCGCCGAGGGCGTCGGAGGCGATGGCGGCGGTCAGGGCCGAGTCGACGCCGCCGGAGAGCCCGATCACGACCTTCGTGAAATTCTGCTTGGCGACGTAGTCGTGGGTGCCGAGGACGACGGCGGCGTAGACCTCGGCGGTGCCTTCGAGCGGTTTGATCGCGGCCTTCGAAAGCGGCGGCTTGGCCTGGGTCGCGACGGCTTTGAGGTCGACCTCGCTGACGAGCAGCTCGAGCCTTTCGGCGCCTTCGGCCTCGCGGCTGATGCTTTCGTGCGGCCGATGAAACGGGACCAAGCCCAGGTTGAGGTCGTACACCAGCAGGTGCTCTTGGAACGAGGGGGCGCGGGCGATCACGTCACCGGTTGGCCCGAAGATGGCGCTGTTGCCGTCGAAGACGAGCTCGTCCTGGCCGCCGACCGTGTTCACCCATGCGATGTAGGCGCCGTAGTCGGCGGCGCGGCCGGCGATCATCTCCTCGCGCGTCACTCGCTTGGCCTCGTGATACGGCGAGCCGTTGATGTTGAGCAGCAGCTCGGCGCCATGGTGGGCCTCCCAGGCCATCGGGCCCGCGGGATACCAGCAGTCCTCGCACACCGACACGCCCATGCGCACGCCGCCGAGCTCGAAGATGGGGCAGCGGTGCCCGGGGGTGAAGTAGCGCTGCTCGTCGAAGACGCCGTAGTTGGGGAGGAAGACCTTGTGATAGACGGCCTTGAGCTCGCCATCGTGGATGAAGGCCGCGGCGTTGAAGAGGTCGCCCTCCTCGTCGACGAAACCGACCACGGCCGAGATGCCCTTCGTCGCCTCGACCACCGCTGTGAGCTGCCTCAAGTTGTCGCGGACGAAGGCGGGCTTGAGGACGAGGTCCTCGGGCGGGTAGCCGGTCAGCGCGAGCTCAGGGAACAGGACGATGTCGGCGCCCTGGTCTCGAGCGCGCCCGATCCAGTCGACGATGAGGCGCGAGTTGCCCCAAAGATCCCCAACCACGGGGTTGATCTGAGCCAGGGCGATGCGCAGGACGCGGTCCACAAGATCAATTGTCCTCTCCAGGACAACTACCATTGCTCCCGGTGAGCTACTTCGATCGACTCCGCGCGCTCTCCAAGGAGCGCAACACGCTCTTGTGCGTCGGCCTCGATCCCGACCCCGAGCGCATCGAGGGCGGCGCCGCCGGCGCCCTTCGCCACTGCCGCGGCATCGTCCACCAGACCGAAGAGCACGCCTGCTGCTTCAAACCCAACAGCGCCTTCTGGGAGCAATACGGGCCCGACGGCTGGAAAGCGCTGATCGAGCTGCGCGACGAGGCTCTAACCACGCCGTTCCTCTTCGACGCGAAACGCGGCGACCTGGGCAACACCATGCGCGCGTACGCGATCGCCGCCTTCTCAACGCTGGCCATGGACGCGGCGACCGTGAACCCCTACCTGGGGGCCGATTCAATCGAAGAGTTCACGCGCTACAAGGATCGAGGCGTTTACGTCGTCTGCCGTTCATCGAACCCCGGCGCCACCAGCCTCCAACACCTGGAAGCCGACGGCAAGCCGCTTTACCTCCACGTCGCGGAGCTGGCCGAGACGCTCAACGTGCACGGCAACGTCGGCCTCGTCGTCGGGGCAACGGCGCCAGAACAGGTCGCGGAGCTGCGAGCGGTGACCGATCTGCCGTTCCTCCTCCCGGGTATAGGCGCCCAGGGCGGCGACCTGGAAGGTTCGGTGCGCGCCGCCTGGAACGGAGACAACGCGTCGTGCCTGGTGTCGTCAAGCCGCAGCATCCTCTATGCGGACAACCCGGACCGCGAAGCGTCGGCGATGCGCGTGCAGATCAACACGATCGTTGGTGCATTGGCTTGACCGAGGGACGGCACACGGCGCGCCTGGTGCTGGCCGGCCACATCATCGACTCGATGATGCTGCCTTCGGTGATGGACCTCGTCATGGACGAGGGCGGCAACTTCACGATCGAGGAGCTCAAGGTCGGACAGCATAAGACGGACACGTCACTGTGTCGCATGGAGATCATCGCGGGCTCGGCGGAGCAGCTCGACCGCATCGTCCGGCGTGCGCGTGCCCTGGGCGCGACAGCGGAGTCGGAGGAGCCCGCGCAGCTCGAGAAAGTCGCGGTCGAAGGCGTGTTCCCCGAAGGCTTCTATTCGACGAGCAACCTGCCGACCGAGGTGCTGCTGGGCGACACCTGGGCGCCGGTCGAGAAGATCGAGATGGACACCGCGATCACCGTCGACCGCAACGCGCGACGCGCCTGGTGCATTCCGTTCCAGGACGCGAAGCCGGGGATGGAGGTGGTGGTGGGGTACAAGGGCGTGCGCGTCACGCCGCTCGAGCGCTCGCGGCAGACCGAGATCTTCAGCTTCATGGGCAGCGAGGTCTCCGCCGAGAAGCCGAAGAAGGTGCTCATCGGCGAGATCGCCAAGGAGATGCGCGCGATCAAGGAGTCAGGCGGACGCATCGTGGTCGTCGCCGGCCCGGCCGTCGTGCACACGGGCGCGGGCCGCTACCTCTCGAGGCTGATCGAGCTCGGCTTCGTGCAGGTGCTGTTCGCCGGCAACGCGCTGGCCGTGCACGACGTCGAGGCCGCCCTATTCGGCACCGCGCTCGGCATCAACATCGAGACTGGAACAGCCACCGAGCACGGCCACGAGCACCACATGCGCGCCATCAACCGGGTGCGTGCCGCGGGCGGGCTGCGCCAGATGGTGCAGTCGGGTCAGCTGACGTCGGGTGTGATGAAGTCGGCGATCGACCACGGGGTGGACTTCGTGCTGGCGGGGTCGGTGCGCGACGATGGGCCGCTGCCCGACGTCATCACCGACATGATCGTGGCGCAGCAGCGGATGCGCGCGGCGCTCAGTGGGGTTCGGATGGCGCTGATGCTGTCGACCATGCTGCACTCGATCGCCACCGGCAACATGCTGCCCGCTGGCGTGAGGACGGTATGTGTGGACATCAACCCAGCGGTGGTGACCAAGCTGGCCGATCGCGGCAGCTGGCAATCGATCGGCCTGGTCACGGACGTGGAATCCTTCTTGCGCGAACTGGCCTTGGTAATGGAAACTGGAGCGCATGGGTAAAGGACGCGACAAGCAGGGCCGCGAGGCCAAGAAGAAAAAGAAGGTCAAGCTGCCGGCTGGGTCGGCTCCAGCCAACGTCCCGTTCCGGCACCATGTGATGCCGGCCAGCCAACCCGAGGCGCCGCCCAAGTCACCCGAATAGCGCAGCGCCCCGGATCGCCGTGGGCTTTACTGGTCTGGACCCAGGAAGCCGAACAGGTCGATGATGAAATTCGTCGTCGCGCCTCCGCTGCGGACGATGATCTGCCCGTCACTCACCCCCCCGAGGGGAATCGTGGTGGTTCCGAACCTGCAGATGAAGAAGTTCGCGATCGCACCGGAAGCGCCCGCGAAGTTGATGTTGGAGACGCCGGTCGATGGGTCCCAGGTCGTTTCACCCTGCCTGATTGATAACCATCCGGCTCCGGTCCACCCGACGGCCGTGATATTGCCGATGATCCCGTAGTAATCCGTCCAGCTGAATCCACCGCCAGGCACCGTATAGGGACCGACGATCGTCTCGGTACCGTGACCAATCTTCGCGCTGCCGCGGGTGTCCAGCGTGCGTTGCGGGGTGAAGTACATGGCGATTGTGTTGCCGCTGCCTGCGGCGAGCACGCGCGGCGCGCCGCCAAGAGCCGCGGCGCCTGCGGCGCCGAGGGCGGCCGCGCCTGCCAGCTTGAGCGCGTCACGCCTGGTGGTTTTTATGCGGCTGGAACTCTCAGTCATTGCGAACCTCCACCTCCTGAACGGGACCGGGTTGCGCCTACTCTAAGGCCACCCAACCAATAACTGGCCAGGCATTTTTGATCCATTCCGACGGCCTACGGCTCAGAGCTGGGTCGGGCCGATATAGCCCTCGCCGTCTAGGTGAAGGATGATCTGCTGTGCGGCCTCGGCCGGCGTCACGCCCGAGGTGTCGATGATCAGATCGGCGTCATGCGGCACCTCGTAAGGGTCAGAGACTCCGGTGAACTCTTTCAGGATTCCCGCCCGGGCTTTTGCATAAAGCCCTTTCCGATCACGCTCCTCGCACACCTCGATCGGCGTCGCGACGTGAATCAACACAAACCCGCCGCGTGGCTCGACCATCTGGCGCACCTCCTTTCGCGTGACGTCGTAAGGCGCGATGGGGGCGCAGATCGCGATGCCGCCGTTGCCTGTGATCTCGGAGGCGACAAAGCCGATGCGGCGGATGTTGAGGTCGCGGTGCTCCTTGGAGAATCCGAGCTCAGAGGACAGCTGGCGCCGCACGATGTCTCCATCCAGCAGCGTCACCGGGCGGCCGCCGATCTCCAGCAGCTTGACCAGGACCGCGTTGGCGATCGTCGACTTGCCGGAACCGGACAGCCCCGTGAAAAATAGAGTGAAGCCCTGCGTCGCGCGCGGCGGGTAGGAGCGGCGCAGCTCGGCCGCGACCGCGGGGGGCGTGAACCATGACGGGAGATCGGTGCCTTCGTTGAGACGGCGCCGCTGCTCGGTGCCCGATATGGAGAGGACGCGCGAACCCTTGGGCACCTCGTCATCGGGCATGTAGGCGTCGCGGTCCTCGACGTAGACCATCTCTCTGAAGGGCACCATCTGGACGCCAAGCTCATCCTCGTAGAGGCTGACCATCTCCTGCGCGTCGTACGGGCCGTAGAAAGGCCTTCCCGCCGAATCCTTGCCGGGTCCTGCGTGGTCGCGACCAACTATGAGGTGGGTGACGCCGTAGTTGCGGCGGATGATCGCGTGGAGGAGGGCCTCGCGCGGACCGCCCATTCGCATCGCCAGCGGGAGGAGGGAGAGCATGGCGGTGCCGGGCGGGTAGCTCGGCATGATCGCCTGGTAGCAGCGAACCCTCGTGTAGTGGTCGACGTCGCCCGGCTTGGTCATGCCGACGACGGGGTGGATGAGAAGGTTTGCCTCCGCCCCTTGGGCGGCGCGAAGCGTCAGCTCGAAGTGGGCGCGGTGAAGCGGGTTTCGAGTTTGAAAGGCGACGATCTTGCGCCAGCCGCGCTGCAGAAAACTGGCGCGCAGTTCAGCGGGCGTATGACGCAGCTCGCCGTAGTCGTAGTGGAGGGGGACCTGCAAGCCCTCCAGCTCGCCGGCGACGTACCAGTGCCGGTCGCTGTCCAGCAGCATGGCCACCGAGGGGTGCCCGCGGTTGATCGTGCCGTAGACCGCTTCAGCCTCGAGCTGCAGGTCGGGCTGCCAGACGTAAGAGACATGCAGGATGGCGAGGACAACGCCCTCCGGATCGCGCAGGGCCAGGCTCGTCCCGCTGTCCAGCTGCGACGCAATCTCTGCCGAGATGTCGAGCGTGATCGGGATCGGCCACAGGGTGCCATCGGTCAGGCGCATGTTGTCTCGAACGGTCTCGTAGTCAGGGCGGCCCATGAAGTTCTTGAGCGGCGAGAAAGCGCCGGTCATGAGCAGCTCCAGGTCGCAGAGCTGGCGTTGGGTGAGGTCCCACGACGGCCAATCGCGCGAATGCGCTTTCAGCTCCTGCCTTCGCCCTTCCTCGACTAGCGGGTCGACCAGGGTGCCGCCATAGGGGCTGATTAGGTGGTCAGACATCGCCGCCAAACACTACCAAGGGCGCCGATGCGGATCGGTCCGGTCTGGCCACGCGACCCGGTCGTGGCCTGACACCGCTGCAGCGACGATGCGGGGGCGCGCCCGCGTCTGGGCGATCAGAAGCCAGGCGGGCGGCAGCGCGAGCGCCAGCACGATCAGCCCGATCAGAAGTTCAGTGTTGCTGAAGTTCAGAAGCTTCATCGCCGAGGCGGCGAGAACGAAGACCAGGATCGGCCGGACGACGATATCAGGCGCCGACGCCGAGAGCCTGGAGCCGACATAAACGCCGGGGATGCTGCCGATCAGGATCGAGAGGTCAACCCGAGGGTGAAGTCACCGACGAGAACGTGACCCAGGGCCGTGGCGCCGACGAGCGGGACCGCCTGGACGAGATCCGTCCCCAACAGCCGCCGGCTGTTCAGCGTTGGGTAGACCAGCATC
>Ga0307372_10011860_pt1 | contig 11530 bp, 7 predicted proteins | sample OX1MG_FD_202533 | JGI IMG/M metagenome (GOLD analysis project Ga0307372, IMG submission 202533) | Soil microbial communities from Risofladan, Vaasa, Finland - OX-1 | ecosystem: Environmental > Terrestrial > Soil > Coastal area > Acid sulfate soil | place: Finland: Risofladan, Vaasa | collected...
TACCGCCAACCAGCGCCAGGCGGGGATGCCCCAGCTTGCCGGCAGCGGCTGGGCATACTGATTCTCCACGCTGACGATGTCGGCATACCCGAACAGTGAGGGATCGGGCGGCACGACCCCTGGGTTCATAATCACTAGCTTCGTGGTGCCGTAGCTCTTGACCTGGGCCGCCCGGGCGGTCTGGTAGGCGGAGTCCGCGCTTGCCGTACTTACCTGGTCGAAAAAGATGCCGTCGTAGCCGGCCGTCATCGCGGTAGCGATCGCCGCGTCAATCGTGGCGGCGGGCGCGGCGGCATAGTTCAGGGCGATGTACTGTATGGCCCGGATCCCGCTCTGATGCAGGTATGTCGGGATGTCGCTCCGTCCGCCCAGACCGTCGCCGACCACCACGAAGTTCGGTTGGCCGGCGACGATCGTCTGGAGAGTCGGATCGGTGGAGGCGGGGTTCTGGATGTAGCCGTAATACAGGGTGAAGAGCCCATTCCCGGACGGACAAGCACCCGGAGGGGGAGGCGGAGCAATCGGGGTGGCGTTTGCCGCCAGTCCGGCCGCGTGCGCGTAACTGGAGCTGGAGAGTCCCCTGAGAATGGGTGGGCTGGAGGCCATACCCAGGGCCCGAGCCAGGATCCCCGCGATCAGAAGCAGGGCGAGCACCGCGAATCGTGCCTGGCGGCTTGGTCGGGGCCCATCCGACCCGTGTTGTGCTGGTATCCCGCTCATCTCACGTCCCTTTTCCGCCAACCTCGGCGCTCCGCTCCACCTCTACTACCTGTCCACATCCTGATCGGTCGCCGCCTATCCCTTGCCGGTACAGGCGGCCGCTCCCTGGAAGGTACCCTGGCCGGCGCTGAGCGTTTTGCCGTCCGCGCTCAGAGTGCCCTGATCGGTGGTCGCGATTTGGCCGGGAGCGCTATAGGTAAGGCTGACATCAGTCCCAGTCACGGTGCCGCTGATTGTATAGGCAAGCCCATTGAACTGCATGGTCCCGGATAGCGCGCCGCCGCTCTGGCTGAAGGTGGCCTGGCCCGTGCCCTGGCCAATCTGGCTGGTGGGAGAGGCGGTAAAGCTCCAGTTTCCGCTGAGGCTCCAGGCATTGCAGGGGGCCGTATCACCGCCGGAGCCGCCGCTGCCGCTCCCGGAGCCGCCGCTGCCGCTCCCGGAGCCGCCGCTGCCGCTCCCGGAGCCTGAGCCGTCGCTCGTCACGGGGGGCGTGCCGCAACGGGCGGTGCCCACCATCACCCCATCACTCCCCACGATTGAATGCTCGTCGCCGGAAATCGTCCCACTGTAGTCGCTGCTCACCTGGCCGGGCGCCGTAAGGCTGAAACGCACCACGGGCCCCTGCACCGAACCAGAGAGCGTGAAGGTGGTGCCGGAGAGTTGGAGCGTCCCGCTCAGGGCGGTGCCGCTCTGCGCCAGGGTGACAGGACCGGTGCCGGCGCCAAAGGTGGCGTACGCCGCGGCGGTGAAGGACCAGGTGCCCGCGACATCGTAGGAGCTACAGCTCACCACGGGGCCGGTGGCAAGCCCGGGGATCGCCACTCGCGCGTTGGGCTCCCGGTCGGTCCCCAGGGTTCCGGTGGCCACCACGGCCAGGGTGTGATCGGTTGCCACATAGGCGCGGGCGCTGTCGCCGGAATAGGCAACCTCATGCGGCGTATCGATGGCCCGCAGCGAGGTGTCGGCGGCCACCGGCCGCAACGACGGCAGGGCAATAGGCTGGATGCCCCCGCCCACGAAGCCGCCGGTCACCACCTCGTAGCCGGGCGTCGTGGAGGGAGATTCATGGATGGCCGCGAAGGAAGGGGCCCAGATCATAGCTTGGCGCCCATTGGGGGCGATAGCCAGCCCGGTATACGCGGGGACGAACGGCAGCGCGAGGTTCGCGGTAGTCCGCCCGCTGGCCAGTGAGATGGCGTGCAGCCCGTTCCATAACACATAGAGGGTGCCGCCGTCGGGGCTAAGGGCAAGACTTCCGGTCTTAGGGGTCAAGCTGGTGCCCGTGGGGAGCTTGAAGGATCGCTTCAGGTGGCCGCCCACGAACTCCCCCACGGCGGCGTTCGCACCCTGGATATCCAGCAGATACAGGGCACGCGACGACCAGGTGACGGCGGAGGCCCAAGAGATCGTTTCCAGGGTGGTGCCGCGCCGGGTGTCAAGGAAGGTCGTCCCCAGCGTCCCAACGACCGCCAGGACCGTCCCGTCCAGCGAGAGGCTCAGCGCGTGGCCCGCGTCCTCGCGCATCCCTATAGCGCGGGGTACCGCGGCGCCCGTGAGATCAAACACATCCACATCCTGCCGGAGCCGGTTGAGGACATAGAGATACCGGTTGTCCGGTGAAAGGGTGAGCGCCGACATGTCCATGTTCAGGGGCACGATGCCGAAGGGGGTCAGGCCGGGGAGGTCGAGCGAGGCGCGCAGGGTACCCCGCTGTTGATCCACGACATCGAGCGTCCTTCCCGTGGAGGTGCCGACAAAGGCGTAGCTGTCGCCCAGGGCCGCCACGCTGCTGCCGAAGGGATCGCCCAGACCGATAGCGCCGACCACCCGGACGGTCATCGAGGCGGCGCCGGCAGGTGATGGATGAGGGACGATGGTCAGGACGAGCAGGGCCATGGCGAGGAGACGGCGGGCCAATCGAACGGATCCAGAATGGCTCATGAGATGAAGCTCCCTTTCTACTTCGTGATCCTTATTCTTCCGCTGCTGTGAGATTCTCGATCATCGCGCGTATCTGGCCCCGACCCGGCTCCAGAAGACCCGCGTCCACCAGCGCGCCGACGGCCCATTCACCATAGATGGCCGCCTGCGAGACGGCGGACGGACTCGCCCGTGCCCGCGCCTGATGATCGGGAAGAGGCGCGGGCATGCTCGTGGTGCCTCTCCCGCGCTCACGGGTCGGGCCGAATTCAGCGGCCACGGCGAGCGCGTGGCCAAGCCGGCGGCACGCTTGCACGATCGGGGGCGCGGCGCCCGCCAACTGGGCGCTCAGGGCGGCGAACGTGGCCGGCAGTTCGGCGGTCATCACGATCGCTCCCTCGAGTGGCGATGGCGTGGGCATGCCGTCCCGACCTCTCGTTACCCGGACGAGGCATGCTGCCAGCACTTCCCACATGGTCACCCGTGTGTTCGGCGGCGCCTCCAACGCGGCGACGGCCATGCGGGGCAGGCTGTACAGGAGAAACGTTCCGACTTCCCGAGCTTCCTCGCGGGGCAAGACTCCCCAGGGCGCTGGGTGCGGGCCAGTGTCCTGGTCATAGAGGAGTACCTGCCCCAAGCCGGCCACCACAGCGGCGGCGGCCAGTGGATAAGCCGGCGACTCGTCACCCCACAGTCCGGCGTAAATCAAGGGAGAGAGATGAAGGTGAATAGATTGTTCGAATCGATCCAGGGAATCGATCCAGCGGGCGAGAACAGCGACCAGCAGGCGGCGATGACGAGCGCTCGGGGCCCGCGAAAGGGCCAGCGCCTCGGCATGCATCATCACGGCCTCCTGACGGGCGGCCCATCGCCCGTCAGCGAAACCAGATAGCGCCGTATCAGTCATCGTTGCCGCTCCTACCTGGTAGGAAGGGTGATCAGGTCGCGGTACATCTCGATAAGACAAGGGGTGGAGCACGGAGATGACGAGGGCGCCATGGGCTGGTCCTCCTCGGTAACGGGATCAAGGTCGGCGCTGCCCGCCGCGGCGCGATCCCTTGCGTAGACTAGACCGCGATCATTACCCAGCCATTACCGCGCTGTTCCTGGCGGTACGCCGGCCGAGGGCCTGGATTTCCCGCCCGGCGGCCATCATTCGTATACTGCTCTTACCACCGAGCCCGCGAGTATCTGGAGATTCCCAGCGTGACGAAGTTTCCCTTGAAGGTGCGGACGCTGGGTGAGTTCGCGGTCTGGCGCGGAGACCAGCCTATTCCGCCGGCTTCCTGGTCGCGCCGGAAGGTGGCCGCGCTCTTCACCTGCCTGCTTGGCGTGCCTGGCTATCGGTTGCACCGAGAATCCTTGATCGAGACCCTGTGGCCCGAGGCGGACGCGGGCGCGGGCGCCAACAATCTGCGGGTGACCGCCCATCGACTCCGTGGAGTGTTGAACGGCCCGAAGGCGGGGGATGGGTATCTCCACGCGAGCGGCGATGTGCTGTCTCTGGCCCCGTTCGGCGACGATCGCCCGGCCCCGATCGTGGCGGAGGGCTGGTTGGACGCGGCGGCCTTCGACCACGCGGCCACGGCGGCCACGACCACCCGTGACCTGGCAGGCTGCCGGCTGGCCCGCGCCCTGTACACCGGTGACTATCTGCCCGACATGCTCTATGACGACTGGGTAATCAGCCGCCGCGAGGAACTACGCCAGCAATATCTCGTCCTGCTGGTCATTGGCGCTCGATTGAGCCTGGACCAGTCTGACCCCAGGGAGAGCGAAAACTGGCTGGCGGCAATCCTGGCGCACGATCGCTGCCATGAATGGGCGGCACGCGGCCTGATGCGCCTGTACGCGGCGGACGGGCGCCAGGGCGAAGCGTTGCAACTCTACGCGACCCTTGAGGGGGCGCTCGGCACCGATCTTGGGCAGGCGCCGGCCCCCCGAACCGCGACCCTGGCGGCGGCCATTCGCGACGGGCGACTGAGCCAGACAGCACCGGCCGAGGAAAGCGCGGCGCCGGTACGCCTTTCCCCGGTCCCGCCCGCGAACCCCGCCAGCCTGCCGGGAAACCTCCCGATCCCTCTGAACAGCTTGATTGGCCGAGTCCGCGAAGTGGCGGATGTACTGGACCTATTCGCCCGCCGTCGCTTGGTGACCCTGGTGGGTCCGGGCGGAGTGGGCAAGAGCCGCCTGGCGATCGCCGCCGCGAGCGGTCTGGCGGCCCGGTATCCTGATGGGGCCTGGTTGGTGGAATTGGGCGCCGTGGGAGGGACGAGTGAGGCGGGCACTCCCCTGCTTGGCCAGGCGGTGGCCACGGCGCTCGGCCTACGCGAGGAAGCTACGCGACCTATTCTGGCCACCCTGGTCGAGTGGCTTGCTCCCCGGCGGTTGCTGCTCGTGCTGGACAATTGCGAGCATGTGGTCGCCGCCTGCGCCAATCTGGCGCAGGCGCTGCTGCGGGCCTGCCCTGGGCTGCACATCCTGGCCGGCAGCCGCGAGCGCCTGGAGGTGGAAGGCGAGGTTGGCTATCCCGTCCCGCCGCTGGCCGTGCCCGCCTCCGTCGGGTCCAATCGGCAACCATTGGCCCCGGAGGACATACAAGCCGCGGAGTCCGTAATCCTGTTTCTGGAGCGGGCCAGGGAGCGGCGCCCCGGATTCACCCTCACGGCCGAGAACGCTCAGGCGGTAGCGCGGATCTGCCGCCGGCTAGAAGGTATCCCCCTGGCGATTGAGTTGGCGGCGGCCCGGCTCAGCGTCCTGCCGATTCCGCGGATCGAGGCACGCCTTGACGACTGCTGCCGGCTCTTGAGCGGCGGTCCCCGCACCGCGTCGGCCCGGCAACGATCGTTGCAGGGCGCCCTGGATTGGAGCTATGGCCTGCTGGCCGAGGCCGAGCAGGCGGTATTCCGGCGGCTGGCGGTTTTTGCCGGGGGCTGCACCCTCTCGGCGGTGGAGGGCGTCTGCACGGGCGACAATGTCGAGGAATGGGCGGTCCTCGATCTGGTGAGCGGGTTGGTCCACAAGTCACTGCTCACCCCAGCGGAGACGGAGGGCGAGGTGCGTTACCGCCTGCTGGAGCCAGTACGCCAGTACGCCCTGGAGCGACTGGCGACAGCCGGGGAGGAGACGGCGGTACGAGAGCGCCATCTCGCCTGGTGTCTCGACCTGGCGGCGCGGGCCGAACCGATGCTCCTCGGTCCGGAGCAGGCGGTCTGGCTCACCCTGCTGGAAACCGAGCATGACAATCTGCGGGCGGCCCTCACCTGGGCCATCCAACGATGCTCACCCCTGGCGGTTCAGTTGGCCGGCCCACTGTGGCGCTTCTGGTGGATGCGCGGCCATGCCGGTGACGGTCGGCGCTGGTTGGATGCCGCGCTGGCCTGCGACCGGGGACAGGACGCGGCGCGGGCCACCGCCCTGAACGGAGCGGGCGCCCTCGCGTATTATCAGGGAGAGTACGAGCGCGCTCGATCGCTCTATGAAAGCAGTCTCTCGTTGCGTCGAGAGTTGGGGGATACGGGGGGGGTCGCGAGCACCCTTGGCAACCTCGGTGGGGTGGCGGACAGTCAAGGAGACTACGAGCGGGCATGGGCGCTCTACGAGGAAAGTCTGGCCCTGCGCCGGAAGCTGGAGGACCGGTGGGGAATCGCCATCATGCTGAATAATCTGGGGAACCTGGCCCAACAGCGGATCGACTACGAGCGGGCCCTGATACTGCATGAGGAAAGCCTCGCCCTCCGCCGGGCCCTGGGCGATACCTGGGGGGTCTCCAACACGCTCGGCAATCTGGGGCATGTAGTCTATGACCAGGGGGACTACCCACGCGCTCGGCTTCTTCAGGAGGAAAGCCTGGCGCTCAAGCGTGAACTCGGAGATACGCCCGGGATCGCGAACGCGATCAGTAGCCTTGGTCATATAGCACGGGAGTCGGGAGACTACGAGCAGGCCCAGACTCTGCTCACGGAAAGTCTCGCCCTCTATCGCGAATTGGGAGAACAACGCGGCATCGTCGAAAGCCTGGAGGGGTTGGCGGCGGTCGCCCTTGGCCGTGGGGCCGCCGTGCGCGCCGTCCGCCTGCTCGGGTTCGCCGACACGTTGCGGATCACGATCACGGCCTCCCTGCACGGCAACGAGCGCGCCGCCTATGAGCGCCTACTCGCGGGAGCGCGCGCCGCCCTCCCCGGTGAGGTCTTCGCCGCCGCGTGGGCCGCCGGTCAAGTGATGTCGCTGGAGCAAGCGTGCGCCGCCCAATAACTCCTCGCAGCGGTCCAGCCACGCCAGGGTAGCCCGCGTACGCGCGATCCGCGCCTCTCGCAGCAGAGCCAGGAACATGTCGTCCAGGGGATCACCCGCCGGCAACGACTCCGTTTCCAGATCGCGGAGAAACTCGGTGAAGAGCACGCGCTGGCGGGTGATCAAGCCATCGGTACGGGCGGGGTCGAGGCGCTGGGCCAGGTAGAGCTTGAGCGGGAAATCCAGCAGAACATCACGGGGACGGGCTACCGGCTCATCCAGCCAGGTCAGGACCGCCGCGTGGCCGGTTTCGGTGATGTGGAAGATGTGGCGCGGTGGGTGCGCATCCTGGGCCCGCGAGTCGCCCGCGATCAGACCATCTTTCTCCAGGCGGGCCAGCAGCGCGTAGAGGTGGCTGGTCCCCAGATGGATCGTGCTGCCCAGGGGGGTAGAAGGGGCGAAGGCGTGGATCAGATCGTAGCCATGGCGCGGACCCTCGACCAGCAGCCCGAGGAGGGCGTAGCGCGCCGGCCCGGCGGCATCCACGGGGCGCCGGGTCAGCGGCACGGGACCGGGCCGTGGGCGGTCAGGGTCAGGGTGATCACGGCCTGAATGTACCGAGGAGCGATTCATGCGTCAAAAGGCGTATCATTTTGGAGGCCCTACGCTCGCGGGACGCATGGAGATCCCGCCAGACCATGGAACGCACATCCGCGATGCCGGCCAGCGTATTGGGCGGCTGGTCGACCTCTTCTCACCCCTAGCGGTGGTGACGCCAATCATCCGAGGACGCTGGAATGATCGACAAGGAGGCACCATGATACAGCAGGTCGGAGCAGAGGGCCGGATGGCTCCCCGCCACAGCTATCTCTCGCATCTGGAATGCGGCAAGTGCGCGCGGCTCTACGACGCGGACGTGCCGCGGCAGCTCTGTGAGTGCGGGTCGCCCTTGTTGGCGCGCTACGATCTGGCGAGCCTCCGCCATGCGCTCACCCCTTCCGATCTGGCCCATCGCGAAACGACGCTGTGGCGCTATCACGAATTGTTGCCGGTGCGGGATTCCGGCGCCATCGTGACGCTGGGCGAGGGGATGACCCCGCTGGTCCCGTTGTCCCGCCTGGGAAAGCATCTCGGTCTCGCCTCCCTGTACATGAAAGACGAGGGCTTGCTACCTACCGGAACCTTCAAGGCTCGCGGAGCGGCGGTCGGTATCTCGCGCGCCCTTGAGCTTGGCATCGAGACAATCGCGATGCCCACGAACGGCAACGCGGGTGCCGCCTGGGCAGTATACGCGGCCAGGGCCGGGATAGCGATGTGGATCGTCATGCCGAAGGATGCGCCGGCCATGACCACGACAGAGTGCACGGTGACGGGTGCCCACGTCTACCACGTAAACGGCCTGATCAGCGACGCGGGGCGTATCGTGGCCCGAGCAGTCCGGGCGCGCTCGTGGTTCGACGGTTCGACCTTAAAGGAGCCCTATCGGATCGAAGGGAAGAAGACGATGGGCCTGGAGATTGCCGAGCAGCTTGGCTGGGCGATGCCGGACGTCATCATCTATCCCACGGGCGGCGGGGTGGGTCTGATAGGGATCTACAAAGCGCTCCTGGAATTGCGTGAACTGGGATGGGTGTCCGGGCCGCTGCCGCGGCTGGTCGCGGTGCAGGCGAGCGGCTGCGCCCCGATCGTGCGGGCATGGCGAGCAGGCGCCGCCGAATCCGCGTTCTGGGAAGGGGCAAGCACTATAGCCTTTGGCCTTACCGTACCCAAAGCCCTGGGTGATTTCTTGGTTTTGCGGGCCCTCTATGAAACGAGTGGGTGCGCGGTGGCGGTCGACGACGCGGACCTGGTGCGCGATCAGCAGCTCACCGCCGTGCTCGAAGGCGCTTTTCCCTGCCTGGAAGGCGCCGCGACAGTCACGGCGCTTCGCCACCTGCTGGACTCGGGATGGATCGGCAGGACCGAATCGGTCGTCCTCCTCAACACCGGCGCCGGTCTTAAGTTCCCCTCGACCATTAAGGGCGCGGTACCGATTCTCGACCCGAATGATGACATCCCCGGATGCCGAACCTTGTAACCAGGTCTGTAGTATCGTGTATACGCGGCAGCGCCTTGTATGCCGCCCGCGATATGCGCGAATCGAGGAATGATGGATATCGATATCGATCATAGGTCACGATGGAGATGATGATGTCCACACCTGGAGGACGCGCCGAGACGCTCAACTGGACGCCTGCACGGGTTCCGATCCCCGGCGTCCTAGCTGGGACCACGGTTCGCCTGGAGCCCGTCGATCTCGATGCCCACGCCCATGCTCTCTCCGCCGCGGCGCGGGACCGTCGCGATCCCGCCTTGTGGGACTACATGAGTGTGGGGCCATTCACGGATGACGCCGCCTTCCGGTCGTGGCTGGAGACCGCGGCAACCTCACGCGACCCGCTCTTTTTCACGGTGATCGATCAGGCGGCCGAGGAGCCGGCGGGGATGGTCAGCTATTTGCGGATCACCCCGGCCCATGGGGTGATTGAGATCGGCAGTATCTGGTTTGGACCCACCCTCCAGCGAACCCGGCAAGCAACCGAGGCCATCTACCTCCTCGCGCGCCACGTGTTCGAGGATCTTGGCTACCGCCGCCTGGAATGGAAGTGCGACGCCCGCAACGAGCGATCGCGCCGCGCCGCCGAGCGCTTCGGGTTCCGGTATGAGGGCGTGTTCGCCCAGCACATGGTGATCAAAGGGCGAAACCGGGATACCGCGTGGTTCGCGATGCTCGATCGCGACTGGCCGGCCATTGGCGCGGCCTTCACGACCTGGCTGGGGCCGGAGAACTTCGACCCTTCCGGCCGCCAACTCCGGTCCCTGGCGGCCATCCGCGGAGCAGACAGGTAGTCGGTACTTTCTCCTCGCACGAGGAGGCGCTCGGAAGTCATGGCAACACCGCGCGGGCGAACCTCGCTAACCCATCGAGATCGTCCAGGTCCAGCCATTGCAACATCACTGTCTGAACGCCCGCCTCGGCAATGGCGCCTAACTGCGCTCGCACTTCCTCGCCCACGCCCACGAGAATGCCGGCGGCATGAAGTTCGTCGGCCGACCGAGCGCGCGCGGCCAGTTTCGCCTGCAGCTCGGCCCTGCTGTGACCGAATATCACATTGGTCATCAAGGTACGGCGTACCTGGTCCGGCGCCCGTCCGCGTTCGTGGAGTAAGTGATCGAGACGCCGGCTGAGGTCGGCGAAGGTCGCGGCGGACACGAACGGCACGTTCCATTCGTCGGCGTACTCGGCGGCCAGGGCCAGAACGCCCCGCTTCCCGCCAATGACGATGGCTGGGCCGCCCTGGCGTTGGGGCCGCGGGAGCAGGATGGCGTCTCGCAGGTGATAGTAGTCGCCCTCGAAGGTGACGGGCGTGTCGCTACGGAGAAGGCTGACCGTTACCTCAACCCCTTCCCGGTAGCGGGCCAATCGTTGGGGAATGGGAAGCAGATCGAAGCCGAAATGGTCGTGCTCGCGGTCCTGCCAGCCCGCGCCCAGGCCCAACCGCAAGCGCCCTCCCGAAAGATCATCCACGGCGCTCGCCATGCGCGCCGTATTGACCGGATGGCGGAACGAGACGGGCGAGACCATGGGGCCGAACTCGATCCGCGAGGTGTGGCCGGCCAGCCAGGTCAGCGAGGTCCACAACTCAAGCGACTCGAGATCGGGCCCCTGCGCGTTGGTCATGTGATCGGAGCGGTATAGTCCCGCGAACCCTAACTCTTCCACCGCCCGTGCGATACCTTGCCAGCGGGGCCAGGTAAGGCCGTTCTGGCCCTCGACCATGATTGCCACGTCCATGTCGTGCCCTACTCCTTTCACCGGGAAAACCCCGAGCGGGGTGGGCCGCCGACCGTGTGCTCAGGCCCATGGCTTCCAGCGTATCACAGTCGTGAGGGCCGGCAGCCCCGCCTACGTTCGGGCCGAATAGCCCTTCCGGCACTCCCCGCGTGCCCCATGCCGGGAACGGGCGTGATGTCGGCAAGGCAACCTGTCCCACCCGTGCTACATTACACTCTGGCGTGGCCCTCCCAAACTTTCCCAGAGGTTCCTGGGGGGCCAGCGCAACAATGACTGGCAAGCAGCGAGCAATCTCTCAAGGAGGCGCCTTTGCTGGTGATCGCCGGCAATCTGACAGTTGACGACACGGTACTGCCCGATGGGCGGACCGCCATGGGCGCGATTGGCGGCGACGTGCTATACACCGGACTCGGTGCCGCTCTCTGGACCCAGGACGTGGGCTTACTGAGCCGGGTTGGCGAGGACTTCCCAACCGAGCAGTTGGACCGGGTACGCGAGGCCGGTCTCGATACCGCCGGCATCGTGCCGTGCGCGGGCCCTTCCATCCGCTATTGGGTCGTCTATGAATGGGACGGGCGCCGCCACTTTATCCAGCGTACCGCCGACAATCGCCTGGACGCGCTTTCACCGGAATCGGATGATCTCCCGCCGCATTATGGGTCATCCGCGCGGGCTTTTCACGTGGCGGCAATCCCTTTTGGGCAGGTCGACCGGCTGGTGCGGGCCGCCGCTCGGCTCCCTTTTGCTCCGCTGATCACGCTCGATACCCACGAGGATTTCGTGGCGGGCTACCAGGACCGCTTGACTGACCTGCTCCCACTA
>Ga0307372_10011861_pt1 | contig 11529 bp, 9 predicted proteins | sample OX1MG_FD_202533 | JGI IMG/M metagenome (GOLD analysis project Ga0307372, IMG submission 202533) | Soil microbial communities from Risofladan, Vaasa, Finland - OX-1 | ecosystem: Environmental > Terrestrial > Soil > Coastal area > Acid sulfate soil | place: Finland: Risofladan, Vaasa | collected...
TAGAGGTTCCAGTTCATCGTCACATACGGCATCTGGTAATTGAACCGAAGCGGTCCCCAGGGCGTAAGGGCACTCGTAAAATTCGCCGTAAGTCCGCTGAGATAGTTGAAGAACGTTGTTGTGCCCCGCACGAAGCTGCCGGAATAGCCCAGAGTGAAAGTCACCTGCTTGACAGGCTTGACCATCATATCGGCGCTGGCGAAGTTGGTCTTGCTTTGATAGGCCGCCAGTGCCCCGATCGTTACCGGCGACGCATTGCCATCCGGGTCCACCAGGGGACAGGTCGGAACCGGGGAGAAACCGGCCGGCAAGCCGGAAGTGGCGCCCGAGGCGGCGAAGCAATCGAACGCCTGCGTATAGACGTCGTTGTAGTTGTAGGAGAGATCGAAGGAAAAGCGGCCGGCTGGCATGAAAGTGGTCGAGAGGCCGTAGCTGCGGTTGTGTTCCTTGTTCTGCACCTCGGTCACGTCGTTGCTGCTATCGACGATGTCGATGGCGCCGGTGATGTCGGCCCAGCCAACCGGTATGTAAGTCGAGTTGATCTGGTAGTGCCGCAGCAGGCGCGGAGTGATCCGCGCGAAGGATTGATCCGCCGAGAACAGCTCGAGATCGAAGCTGGTGCGGAATTTGCTCATCGGGCGAATCCAGAGGCCGAACAGGGCCGAATTGCCGTTGATATCCGCCGACAAGTTATGGGAGGTGTCGCTGCTGGAGTCCACGCCGGCAAATACGACCGAACCGTTGGTCTGAACGGTGCATATGCCGCGCTGGGTGGTGGTGCCAGGATAATAGACGGGAAAGGTGCTGCCGGCCGGCAGGGTTCCCGAAAGGGCGCAATCACCGCGGTAGGCCGCTGCCGCTCCCGTCGTCGTGCTGCCGGGATCGTAGGTTTCAGCGGTGTAGTTGAGTGCGGCAAAGTCGGTGATTTTCCGCTTCGTATAGCGATAGCCGATGTGGGCGCCGACATGCCGAGTGAAGTCGTAGGCGAGCATGAAGGTGTTCGAACGAAGATCCTGTCCGAGATAGGTGCTCCGGTAGCCGTTGGCCAAATCGGCGCTCGCCCCGGAGGAGTGCTGAGGACAGGTGGTTGCCGTGTAGGGCGCCGGACAATCGGTGGGATTGAACAGAATGGGATTTTCGGCCGCGGTCAGGGTAGCCCCGCTACCGGTCCCGAAATAGTTGATAACGCCGAAATTGTAGATTCCGGGGATCCGGAAGACGTTGTAATTGAAGCTATCCATGATGCGAAACTTGGCGGTCACGTCGTAGATGGCGTTCCAGTCTCCATTCACGATGATTCTGGTGGCTTTGCTTTTCGCCGTATCGTTGGTGCCCAGGGCGTTGATCCGCGTATCGACCCCCGTCCAGCTATCGTAGAGATCGTTCACGACCTGATCGCCGGAACTGTAGCTGATCGCCCCGGTCATATTGAGGTTGCGGAAGTAGGTGCTTTGAAAACCGAAGCGCTCGGTAGGGATGGTGCCGCGAGGCCGGCCGCCGCGGTCGTAGGTAAGATTCCCTTGGCAGACCGGATTGGCGGTTGGCGGATTCGTACTGCCGTTGCTGACCGGACTGCCGCAAGGTGTTCCGGGATAGAACACCAAGCCCATGTCAACCGGGGTGCCATCCGGCAACTGAAAGTTGAGGTTGCCGTCGGTTGCCGACAGGTCTTCCTTGTAGTGCTGAACGAACTGGTCGTAACTGAGGGTGGTTCGCGGCAGGAATGCGAAATCGATCCCGATGTCGTAGTTGTCTTCTGTCGTTTGGAAATTCTGGAGTAGCAACGCGGTAGCGCCGGGCTCGTTGATCGGGGCCACGGCCGCGCCCGTAGTCGTGTACGAGGGGCCCATCTCGCGGCTGTGCGTGTAGCCCAGACGCAGATGGACGGCCGACTGCGGCAACAGTTTCAACTGGAAATCGCTCATCCTGTGGCTCAGATCCATCAGGTGCGCGGCGGTGGTGACGGGTATCGCCGGGTTGGAGCTGGATGGATTCAGCGGGTTGGCGAGCAGGTTGTAACCCCAGAAGTATTTGTAGCGCCGGTAGGTGGCGGCAAAGTCATACCACCGGTTTTTCGTCATGTTCAGCCGAACCACATCGACCGGGTCGCCGCCAAAGCCGAAGCCGTTAACGGACATGGTGTCAAAGTACGCGCCCTTGTGGTTGAGCGAGTAGGCATTCAAGGAGAAACCGAGCAGGCGCGGCCCCTGCTGCAAGTTGACGAAGGTATCGTAATTCGCCTGGCTGCCGGTAATGTTGCTGTACCGCCAGCCCATGTTCAGCGAGCCCTGGACGTTGTAATTGCCGATGTTCGTCCCGGTTGGCGCGGCGGACGGATCGCCCGATGACGACAGATCGGCCGAACTCGAGGCCGGCGGATCGGCCGTTTCGGATGAGTTCGTTTTCGAGGCTCGGTTCTTCACCGCCGTTTGGGCAAGGGCGGTCCCCGTGAACCAGCCGCCGAAAGCGAATGCAATCACGAGATACCGCGCGGCCCGCCAGCGTTCCTGTTTGTGAATGGACACACTCACCTCCTGGCTGTTCATGGCCGCCTCACTTAAAGAAGTACGGGCTGAAGTTGGACCCGTGAATCTGGGTATGACAAAGCGTGCATGCCTGGAATTGGGTCGCCTGATTGTGGAAGCTCGGAGTGCCTGGCGCGCCGCTGAAGCTCGAAACGGTGTGGCACTGCAGGCAGAGCTGGTTGACGTTGGCTACCTTCAGCAGATGGGGGTTCGGCGAGCCGTGTGGATTGTGGCAATCCAGGCAGCCGTCGGTGACCACCGGTTCATGATTGAAGACGAATGGACCGGCTTTGTCGACATGGCATTGCACGCAGATCGCGTTTCCAGCCATGCCCGTCCGCAACTGCTTATCCTCGCCGCCGGGCTCGAGCGCGGCAGCGGCGAAGCTGCCGTGCGGATTGTGGCAATCGGTGCAGCGCACCATGCCCTCATCCACCCGGTGATGGAACGGCATCTTGAAGAGCGGCTCGATCTCCTTGTGGCAGCCGTAGCAAAGCTGCGGTTGCGGCTTGATCAGCAAAGTCACCATATCGGTCGAATGGTGCGGAGAATGGCAATCCGTGCAAGCAACGCCGTTGCGGTAATGCACGGAAGTCAGGAACTGCATATTTTCGTGCCGGGATTGATGGCACACCATGCAGCGCTGGCTGATCGCCTGCGCCGTCATCTTAGTGAAATCGTATGGGGGCGGCGTCTGCCCGCCCGAAGCGACGTGGAGCGAGCCGGGACCGTGGCAACCTTCGCAACCCTGCATCGAAGCGTTCTTTTCGAGCAGGGTCTTATAGTGCGGCGTATTTTCAAAGTTGTTCTTGAACACGTCCGCGTGGCAGGTTTTGCAGGTGTCCGTGCCGACATAGGTCGGCGTAGGCTTGGCGGCTGGAGCGGTAGCCGTCTTGCTTCCATTCTGGACTTTCCGAATCGTGCGCGCTGGAAGTTTAGCCGTTGCAAACAGCCCCGCCCCCGCGAAGGTTGCCGCAATGGCCCATTTGCTCCATCCGTGGTAGAGCTCCATGAAATCGCCTCCGCCCCCCATGCTGCAAACTACAGGCCAAAAAATGTTATTTCCCGCGACCTATTGATTTCGAGGGAATCCCAAGGCGTTCCTATTCTTTGAATAGAGGGGAAAAGGTGGAAGAAGGTAGGCGTAAAAGCGAGAAACATTCGCAAGGCGATTGGCTAAGAAGGCGATTGGCTAAGGTTGAAAAACAGGAAGAATGAAACCGCACTTGTCAACGTGGCCGGACGATGTAAGCCCTAGATGGTCCTAATAGCCTGATAAATAAGCCGTCTGCTGCCATGGGCATTACACTTGCGTCATATCCCCCACCGGCGGGTCTGTTCCAGATTAAATTCACCCAACTTTGAGGCTCCCGAAGAAAGCGGGACTCCATTCCCCTCCAACTGATAGCCGCGCAACGGATTGGTGGCGCATGCATGAACCGGGTTTGGCCCGCTGGTTGCACGCGCTAAATGCGGTGTTTGGGCAGGAAAGACTAAGGGTTCAGGCGAGTATCCGTTTAGCTGGCACTTGGCGACTTGGCCCTGCCCCTTGCAACTGTGAAAGGTTCCGGGTTGCACGGTGAGCGAATCTGCGCCGAACGACCGAAAAGGGGGTCGCCCATGAACGCAGCGAGACCAGTAAACCCGCTCAAGGCGGCTTCCGTGGTGCTGTGCGGGTGCGATGGCGAAGAACTGAGGCCGGTGTCCGGGCTGCTGAACGAGGCGGGGTGCCAGGTCTATCACGCCGAGACAATCGAGCAATTGGATCAATTAGCCGCGAAAGAGAATCTGGACGCGATCATCATACATGTCTGCCCGAGCCGGCAGCAGTTTCTGCCGATCCTGGGACGGCCGGACCTGCCTCCTGTGATCCCATTGCTGGGGCACACGGATAGACATTTGTATCTGGAGCTGCTGCGCCGTGGGGCGTTCGATTGCGTTCCCCTGCCGGTGCAAAGAGACGAGCTGCGACGGGTTTTGTCACTGGCGATCGAGGATAAGCGAAGTCAGCTGACGGCTTCTCATGCCGCCTAGCCGGGCAACGTAAGGAGTAAAATCCAGCGCAACTGTTACCACGAGACAACGGCATTGACACCGACAAACGAGAGCCCAAGCGACAAAGAAGCCCGCAGACATTTCTTAGAAATTTTCCTGGGAACAGGCATTATTGCTTCTCTCCTTTCCTTCCTTTACCCGGTCATTCGCTATCTGATTCCACCGCCCCAAACCGACCTGGGCAGCAACACGGTGCTCGCGGCCAAAGTCGGCGAGCTGTCAGTCAACTCGGGCAAGATTTTCCGCTTCGGCGACAAGCCGGCGATCCTGATCCTTACCTCCGGCGATAAGTACGTGGCATTCACCGCCGTCTGCACCCATCTCGGGTGCACCGTGCAATACCGTCCGGACCTGCGCGAAATCTGGTGCCCCTGCCACAACGGCAAATACAACCTGCAGGGCCGCAACATCAGCGGCCCGCCGCCGAAGCCCCTGGCGGAATTCACGGTCAACGTAAAGGGTGCGGACATTTACGTCAGCCGGACGGCGGCCTCCTGACATGAGCCCGGGCGCGCAGATTCGAAACTGGCTGGACGATCGCTTCGGCTGGGACGATCTGATCGCCTTCCTCAAGCACAAGACCGTTCCCTTGCACCGCTATTCCTACTGGTATTACCTGGGCGGAATCACACTCTTCCTCTTCAGCCTGCAGGTGGTCACCGGCATCCTGCTGCTGCTCTACTATCGCCCGACACCGAGCGACGCCTTCGAAAGCGTGCAATACATCATGACGCAGGCGCGTTTCGGCTGGCTGATCCGCTCGATCCATTCCTGGGGCGCCAATCTGATGATCTTCACGGCGTTCGCGCACATGTTCAGCGTGGCGTTCCTGAAGTCGTACCGGAAACCGCGCGAGCTGACCTGGCTGAGCGGGATGGTGCTCCTGTTCCTGGTGCTGGGCTTCGGATTCAGCGGTTATCTCCTGCCCTGGAACACGCTGGCGTTTTTTGCGACCACGGTGGGAACGAGTCTGGTGGGCCAGGTGCCGCTCGTCGGGCACTGGTTGCTGATTTTCCTGCGCGGGGGCCAAGACGTCACCGGGGCCACTCTAGGCCGCTTCTTCGCCTTTCACGTCGCCCTGCTGCCGGGACTGGCGACGGCGTTCATTCTCGTGCATCTGGTGCTGATCCAGCGCTTCGGAATGAGCGTCCCGCCACGCGTGGAGCCCGAGTGGAAAGCGAAGCCGCCCGAGCAGCGTGAAATTCGCTTCTTCCCGAATTTTCTGCTGCGCGAGCTGATGGGCTGGTACCTGGCGCTCGGCGTGCTGGGAAGCCTTGCCGCGCTGAAACCCTGGGAACTGGGAACGAAGGCCGATCCGTTTGCTTCGGCCCCGGCCGGCATCAAGCCGGAGTGGTATTTCATGTTTATGTTTGAAACGTTGAAGTTGCTCCCGGCCAAGATGTGGTTCATGACGGGGGAATCCTTGGGGGTTATCGCCTTTGGCATCGCCGCCTTGCTTTGGACCCTGCTGCCGTTTTTCGACCACGAGAGACAGGGGCGCAGCGGACGCTGGGCGGCCGGGGTGGTTGTTTTCGCGCTGGCCTATGTGGTGGCGCTCACGGCCTACGGCTACATGGTGATGGCGAAGTAGGGATCGAGGAAAACGGGAACTTCACACATGGAAGGCAAAAGGCAAACACGGATGGGCAGAACCGGTTGGACAGGGCTGTTATTCTCGTTTGCTCTCTGCCTGATGTTCGCTTCCCCGGCCCATGCGCAGACGACCCAGAACAGTTGTCTGGATTGCCATAGCCGGCTCGATCCCCCATTGCAAGTGAAAGCGGAAGTCTTTGCGCGCAGCATTCACGCGCAAAAGGGGCTGAGCTGCGTGAGCTGTCACGGCGGCGATCCCACAACCGACGACATGGCTCGGGCGATGAGTCCCGCGGCCGGCTTCAAGGGGCCGATCAGCCGCAAACAGATTCCCGCGCTCTGCGCAAGCTGCCACTCGAACGCCGCCTATATGCGCGGCTTCGACCCGTCGCTGCGCACCGACGAGTTCAGCCAGTATCAGACCAGCGTCCACGGGCAACTGCTGGCCAAGGGCGACACCAAGGTTGCGGTCTGCACGGACTGTCACGGTTTGCATGACATTCGCGCCCCCAGCGATCCGCAATCCAGCGTCTACCCGCTCAACGTTGCCAAGACCTGCGCCACCTGTCACGCCAACGCGGCGTACATGAAGCCGTATAAGATTCCCACCGATCAATACGCCTCCTACACCGCCAGCGTCCATTACGAGGACTTGACCGTGAAGGGAGACCTGAGCGCCCCGACCTGCGTCACCTGCCATGGCAGCCACGGCGCCGCGCCGCCCGGGGTGACCTCGGTGGTCAATGTCTGCTCGACCTGTCATATTTTTCAGGCGGAGCTTTTCGACAAGAGCCCGCACAAACAGGCTTTCGCCTCGATGGGCCTGCCGGGCTGCGTCGTTTGCCACAGCAACCATCGCATCGTCGAGCCGACCGACGCCTTCATCGGCACGGGGAAAGGCGCCGTCTGCGTCAACTGCCATACGCGGGGAGATCCCGGCTACATCGCCGCGGCCCGGATTCATCAAGGGCTCACCGAGCTGACGGTATCCATTCAGCGATCGGACAACATCCTTTCGGAGGCGGAGAGTTCGGGCGTCGAAGTGGGTTCGGCCTTGCTGGAGCTCAACGACGCGCGGGACGATCTCATGAAGGCGCGCGTGTCGGTGCACAATTTCAGCGTCGCGCCCGTGGAGAAGAACATACAGGCCGGGTTGGCGGTCACGCAGAAAACCTACAAGGCAGGTGTCGCCGCTCTGGCCGAACGCGATTACCGCAGGAAGGGGCTGGGAATTGCTCTGATCGTAATCCTTGCGGTGGTCATCGGCTTTGGGCTATTGATCAAGAAGGTGGAATCGAGAAATCGACAGGAGACCCAGAAATGAGAATACGAATGCTCGCCGCCATATTTGCCGCGCTGGCGCTGCCGGCCGCCATGTTCGCTGCACCCAAGGGCAACGCGGCCGCCGGCAAAGAAGTGTATCAAGCGCACTGCCAGATGTGTCACGGCCCGAACGGAGAGGGCAATGCCTCGCTGGCCAAGATGCTCCATGCAACGATCCCGCCGCTCGGCTCGAAAGAGGTGCAGGCGCTGAGCGATGCCCAGATGCACGAAGTGATCGAAAAGGGCAAGCTGAAAATGCCGCCCGTCAAAGGACTCTCTTCCGCCGACGTCGACAACGTCATCGCCTTCGTCCGCACCCTGGCGAAGAAGTAGAGCTGTCGCCGCCCTCCACCACCGGCCTGGCACCGACATTTGGGATTGACACGGCGGCGCCGCAGCGCGAAAAGTGAACACTTCATGAGCACTTGACCGGCTGCACCCGGGATCGAAGGGAAAAGGCATGAGTGTAAAGGAAAGCGTGGGAGGTTGGCTTCGCCCGCTCATCTATCTCGGGCGGAATCCAATCTCGCTGACCGGGGCGGTACTAACCACCAGTTCCGCCCTGACTGTTATCTCCTTCTGGCTGTTCGAAATCGTTCTCGGCGGCGGCGCCTCGCGCTATCCCTACGCCGGCATCGTCTTTTATCTGTTTCTGCCGACCCTTTTCCTATTGGGCCTGATCTTGATGCCCGCCGGGGCGCTGTGGCGGCGGCATCAATTGTTGCGCCGCGGCGAGTTGCCGACGCTCTACCCCCGCGTCGATTTCGCCGAGCCGCTGCTGCGGCGCGCGGTGGCGCTGATTCTCTTCGCCACGTTCATAAACGTCGTGATTTTTACTGCGGCATCCTACAAAGGCGTGCAATACATGGACTCGGTCGCGTTCTGCGGCACCACCTGCCACACCGTGATGCAGCCGGAGTACACGGCGTACCTGAATTCGCCGCACTCGCGGGTGGCCTGCGTCGAATGCCACATTGGGCCGGGCGCTTCCTGGTTTGTGCGCTCGAAGCTTTCCGGCACAAAACAGGTCTTCGCGGTGCTATTTAACACCTATCCGCGGCCGATTCCTTCGCCGGTGACCAGCCTGCGGCCGGCCCGGGCCACGTGCGAGCAATGCCATTGGCCGCAGCGTTTCGAAGGCAACGTACTCTTGGTCTTGAATCACTTCGATTCGGACCAGGCGAACACGGAGGAAACCACGGTGCTGGTGATGAAGGTCGGCGGGCAAAATGCCAGCGGCCCGCAGGGCATTCACGGCCACCATCTCGCGCCAGGAACGAAAATCACGTATATCGCGCTCGACCGGGAGCGGCAGGTGATTCCGGAGGTCTCCTACACCGACGCCAGCGGCAAGACGACCGTCTTCCGCTCGACAGCGATCAAGGCGACGCCCCAGCAACTGGCCGAAGGCCAGCACCGCACGATGGACTGCATGGACTGCCACAACCGTCCCACCCACACCTTCCAGTTGCCCGGCGACGCCCTCGATCAGGACATGTCGGAGCACTACATCAGCACGGATTTGCCGTACATCAAAAAGGAAGCCCTCGCGGCACTCAAGACGACCTATCCGAGCCGCCTGGTCGCGCGCCAGCGGATCGCGCAAACGCTCGAGAATTTCTACAAGACGCAATATCCGCAAGTTGTCGCCACGAAGAACGCCCAATTGCAGGAGGCGATCCGTAGCGTGCAGCAGATTTATCTGAGGAATGTGTTTCCTCAGATGCATGTCACTTGGGGGACCTATATCGACGACCTGGGACACACGAATTGGCCCGGCTGTTTCCGCTGCCACGACGGCAGCCACGTGGCAGCGAACGGGCAATCGATTCCCAACGATTGCAGCACATGCCACGACATCCTGGCGATGAGCGAGCACAACCCGAAGGTTCTCTCGCAACTCGGGATGCCATAACGCTGGACGCAGGACCTCGGCTTGCCCAAGGCCCGGCGAATGGGGGCGAACATGGGCTGGAGCGTGGTTGCGATTCTTCTGCTGGCACTGGGCGGATCGGTTCCCGCACTGGCTGCGGCTACCGCTCCGCAAAACGCCACATGCCTGGCCTGCCACGGCCAGCCGGGAGCGACCGGCCCTTCCGGCCGCAGTATTTCCGTCAGCCCGAGCCACTTCGCAAAAAGCGTCCACAGCAGCCTCTCCTGCACGTCATGCCACACCTCGATCACGGGCTACCCTCACCCGGCAACGGTGCAACCGGTACAATGCGGCACCTGTCACAGCACCGAGGCTTCCGATGTGACTGCGAGCGTCCATGCCAAGGTCGCCGCGGTGCCGTGTCTCGGCTGTCACGGCAATCCGCACGAAATCGTCCCGGCGACAGACTCCAGTTCGCCCGTCTATCCGCTCAACGTGCCGCGCACCTGCGGCACATGCCACAGCAATCCGGCAATGGCCAAACAGTACGGGCTGCCGAACGTCTATTCGATGTACATGGATTCGATTCACGGCTTTGCGCTCACCAAAGAAGGACTGCTTGTCGCCGCCAGCTGTTCGAGCTGTCACGGCACGCATAAAATCCTGAGCCACACGAATCCGCAAAGCCGCACCTACCGCACGAATATCCCGGACACCTGCGGGACCTGCCACGAGGGACCCAAGGTGGCCTATTTTGCCGGGATTCACGGCCAACGCCTGAAAGCCGGAGATCCTAGGGCCCCGACCTGCACCGACTGCCACACCGCTCATCACATCGCCCAGGTGGAGACCGTCGCCTGGCAGATGAAGACGTCGGCGACTTGCGGGAACTGCCACAAGCAGGAATACGTCACCTATCTCGACACGTTCCACGCGCAGGTGTCCGCGCTCGGCTACACGGAAACCGCCCATTGCTGGAATTGCCACGGCAATCACGACATCCTTCCGCCGTCGAATCCCCAATCGACGGTGAATCCGGCCAACCTCGTCACCACTTGCGGCCGGTGCCATGCGGGCGCGAGTGAACGCTTCGTGAGCTATCAGCCCCACGCCGACCCGCGGAACCGGCAGGACTATCCGCTGCTTTGGACCGTTACCCTGTTCATGAATCTGCTGCTGATCAGCGTGCTCGGGTTCTTCGGCATTCATACGGTTCTCTGGTTCATTCGCTCGACATTCAGCCGGCAATCCGGCGGGCGGAGGCAGCCATGAGCGCGGATATCGACCGGGGAGGGTTCATGGAGCAAACAGATCAGCCAGCCCGCTACCACGTCCGGTTCACCCTCGGGCAGCGCTACCTGCACGCGGTCGTCTTTAGCACTTTCATCGGCCTGGCGCTGACCGGGCTCCCGTTGCGCTTCAGCCACTCGGCCTGGGCGGAGGGCTTCGCGCATGCTGTGGGAGGATTCGCCGCGATTCTCTTCTTCCACAAGTTCTGCGGGGTTCTGCTGACGGCGGCCTTCCTCATCCATTTGGGCGACCTCTTTCGCCGGGGCGCGATCAAAAAGGAAAAGGGCATTTTCTGGGGCCCGGATTCGCTCGTCCCGCGCGGAAAGGATTTCGTCGATCTGTACCGGCACATCCGGTGGTTCTTTTGGCGCGGTCCGCGGCCGAAATTCGACCGCTACGCCTATTGGGAAAAATTCGATTACTGGGCGGTCTTCTGGGGCATGGCGATCATCGGCCTTTCCGGCTATGCGATGTGGTTCGCCCCCTTGGCGGCCAAAATCATACCCGGCTCGTGGCTGAACATCGCTCTGGTCCTGCACGGCGAAGAGGCCCTGCTCGCCGTCTGGTTCATCTTCGTCGTCCACTTTTTCAACACGCACCTTCGGCCCGGCTCTTTTCCCATGGACCTGGTGATTTTCACCGGAAAGGAGCGCGACAAGGAGTTTCAGGAGAAAAGACCGGTGGAGTACGAGCGGCTTCGGCAGGAGGGTCGGCTGGAGGGGGAGATGACCACCGTTGCCCCCGCGCGTTGGCTAAAGAATTTTGGCCGCATCGTCGGCGCGGCGATTATTGTCACCGGGTTCATCCTGTTGGTCTTGACCCTGGCGACCTTTTTCAATGCCTAGCGCAAACAGCCCGCGACCGGCCTCT
>Ga0307372_10011862_pt1 | contig 11528 bp, 10 predicted proteins | sample OX1MG_FD_202533 | JGI IMG/M metagenome (GOLD analysis project Ga0307372, IMG submission 202533) | Soil microbial communities from Risofladan, Vaasa, Finland - OX-1 | ecosystem: Environmental > Terrestrial > Soil > Coastal area > Acid sulfate soil | place: Finland: Risofladan, Vaasa | collected...
AAGTCGTAGTTGACTGTAAAGTCGTAGAACCACCAATGGGAAGGTAGGCGACAGCTATTACGATTATTCCAACGATGACCGCCACTATCCCGCCAACGAAAATCCTTCTTTTGTATTCAGACATTTCCTAAATCAACGGTCTATAGGCCATGGAGCTATATCTTTCTAGAGTTTAGAAGTAGCGATTCGTTGTCGAAACACCAGTTCTAAACATTAGAAATAAGAGCCTAATAGGTCGAAAGGCGACTGGCGGACAGACATAATGAGCGACAGGGAGAATGATAAGGACAATTCTTCGTCTCGACTGACGGGAACAACGCTCAAGGTTTACCGCCTGTTATACAAGGAGGCGAGACCCCTCGGATTGTCTGAAATCCAAAATAGGGCTGGTCTCAGTTCTGCCTCGGTAGCCCATTACCACATGGCCAAGCTGATGAACCAAGGGCTAGCCTATGAGAAAGACGGAGGCTACGGCGTGGACAAGACACTGTTTGAAAACATGATAAGAATCAGAAGGTCGCTGGTCCCGTTTCAAACGACATTTGCAATCTTCTTTGGCACCACGTTAGTTGGACTGCTGTTTCTTGTAAGACCCGCAACCATATCGTCGCTTTATATCATTGCCCTAGTAATCAATCTGGTAGCTTTTGGAATATTCCTCTATCAGACCTTTGACACTCTGAGGAAGTGGAAGGTCTAGCTTTGGATTGTGCTTCTGTTCTAGCAATCAGAACAGTATTCCTATCGCGCATTCTTTAATACAAGAATTGGCATTTGTTCTCGTCATGCAGAAAGAAGGGCAACCTTCAGAGACCATCACTACTCGAAAAGGGCACGCTCGGAGAAATGTGGTCATTGTCGTTGCGATTGTTTTGATGGTTTCGTTCATTTTCTTTGCACCGATAGTCCCACAAGGTGGTTACGGCCCTCAATCCAATTTACCTCATCAGGTCTCCGTTCAAGCAATGCATGTAATATGCCATGACACGGCATGTCCTGCTCTTCTCACTCCTGAAGGTCAGTCGTATGTCTCGGTTTCTTACGCTCTTTTTGGAGTAGGAGAATATCTCTTTGTCCTTGCCCACACTCATTACATTTGGGCATTTGTGTGGTAAGAAGTTGGATGACTTGATATGAAACCTTGGGTATTGCTTGGTGGTATCTTGATTATATCTCTAGGAGTTGTATTTCTCAACCTATCACACCTTTTCGAGGTTCAATCTTGCCAAGATGTTGTAACCACAAGAGGAATCAATCTTTACTGTTCTTCTGTTCCTTCTCCAGTTTTGTTCAATCTGGTGGTACCGATGTTGATTATTGGCTTTATCGTCATAATTGTTGGAGTGTTCTTGAAACCTAATCAGGCTTCAAAATCTACTGCGTCCGAAACTCAACTCGAAGAGATTGGAGTTCATAATGAAACATCGCAATAGAATCGCAGTTACTTGCGCAGTTCTCGCGGGAATTGTCGTCTTAATATTCTTAATTCCTGTTTTTCCAGTAACAGTCCCCATTCATATATGCGGAAACATGACAGATTGGGAATCGCCTAGTTACTACCTTTTTGGCATTGGTGTTCATTTATCACGATTCGTTCCTTGCTACATAGATTAATTCACCCGAAGTGAAACGCTCTCATTTTTCATCTCGAAGATTATAACTCTCATCAGTTTAAGAGTCGATTTTCAACCTAGTGAAATTTCTGTCACGGACATTCCGTTGAGAACAAGTTGTTAGAATTGCTCAAGGGGACTGAACAAAGCGTAAATTGTTAGGTCTCTCAAATATCAAATCATATTGAAAAAGACCCACAAAATAGCTATTGGTGCTATCATCGTTATTGTCATAGCTGTTTTCTTCTTTGGAGTCCCAGTGATCACGATTGATTCTTATCCTCAGCCTTGTGGACATATCACAACCTTTGAGTCGTTAGGATACCACTTCTTTCATTTCGGTATGTGGGGAAGCATGGGTTCTATTTGTTAATACATCACCCGAAACTGATCACGGGGGAAAATCGCCCGCTAGATTTAACAAAGCCGAAATAAGCGACGCACTTAGAGCGCTACGCGCGCAACAATTGAAAGGGGACCGTCGCCGTTAAATCGTAGATGTTGCCTCCTACATGGGCCCCGTGACCTGCTGGACTTTCGGTCAACAAATCTAACATACGTAAGCCAACTATTTACTCCGATATCTGCAGTCTCTCACGAGACAGATTGATCCTCATCAACTGGTGATAATGCTTGGTTAGTCTCTTTTTGTGGCAAGGTAGAGAAAGGCAGCCAAAGGCAGTCCTATCCAGAGAATTGCAGTCGCAGTTATTGAAAGCACCGTTATGCCGTAGGTAGACGGCGTTATCGGAAAGCCGAATGATCCGAGACCGACAAAGTTCACCTGATGAGTAAGATAGGCATCGACCAAGCCAACAAACTGCGCGGGATTTACAAACTCTCCGAATATCATTGCCTGTGTATAGCCCACCGTGCCGGTTCCGATTCGGGCAAGAGCTGTTACCAGAGCTAGTATGACACCCCAGAAGAAATCAATCACGATAAACAGACCGATTCCAATACCGATCAGGGCGCCAGAAGACTTGACCACTCGGGAAAGAAGCATCATTATTCCAGTGAAAGCTGCAAGCTCAACCAAGAACGCACCCGCCGATGACAGTATTATTTCGCTGTTGACAAACGATCCAGTGTAGTGCCAAACAATCCCATCGACCACGCCCATCGCGATGAAAATCGCAATCGACATTGCCGCAAAACTCGAGACAAATCTGGATAGTGAGAGACCCCTGCGAGACACTGGTTGGGATAGTACAGACTCGAGTACTCCTGAAATCCTATCCTTGCCGTAAGAGTTGTAGGAAACGAGAATCGCCAATAGCGGAACAAAGAGTCCGAATATTCCCTCGAAGAAGCCTATCACAAGCGAGTTTCCCTGAGCCACAGTTATTGGAGAGGGTGGCGGCGGGTAAAGTACAGTTGGATCGAATGAAGTCAAACTTTGACTCAACATAGTTCCATTTGGATAGAACAAAGCCAAGAAGACCCGTCCGATGCTAGAAAGATTCGCCACAGTTGGTGAGGGAAATATTTGCGTGTAGGAATTTAGCGTACCAAGGATGTGCATGTTACTCTCGTTGAATGTCTGCGGATTTAGACCAGGTTGTGTTATCACTTGAGTGCACACCTCGCCTCCGCCGGGATTTGATTGGCAACCCGAGGAAGATGACGATGCCGAACTATTTTCGAATGAATAGTAAACAGAGTAATTTGAGGGCGGAGCACCGAACATCCCCACCCAATCTACGATGATGTCTCTTTGAGAGGAGTTTGTGCTGTCGGTCACTATGTTGATCCCTCCGCTCCCAAATAATGGGACTGGTTGATCGGGTCGGACATATGTGACAAATGTGTCATTTTGTGGATTGTAGCTAGCAAATGGACCGTAACCAGACTCGCCGCTGTTGTAATTGTTGGGCTGAATCGTAAGAAGACTGAACATGATGTCGGGGCTCCCCGAACCTGAAATCGTGAACTGCGCTTCTCCACTTGAATTTGTGGTTCCTGAACTCTGTCCGATTGTCTTAGGAGGTGATTGCGGTGAAGACGAAATAGTACTCAAATTTGCTTGAAAAGTGATTCCACTCACCCCCTGCCCGAATTGATTCCATGCAAAAGCTACAAAGTGATAACCGCTTGAATCATAGTAAGCATATGTTTGAGTGTATGCATAGTTGTTTGATCCCGGCCCGGTGCTGGTTGCGGTGAAACTCGGAACCAAAGCAAAGCTAAGCAGAATCAGCACTAGCATCATGATTAACACGGACTTGCTGGTGAGGCTCCTCTTAACATCATATAGAAGCGGATTTGTCATGTTGATCTCTGTCCTCTATCCCTAGCTACTTTGCTACCACGCGGGTACTATCTTCAGGGGTGACACCGACAAGTTTGAAGAAATAATCTTCCAGGCTTGATTTTTCAAACGAAAACTCGCGTATCAGAAATCCTCTCTTGACAAGCTCTGTATTGATAAGAGTAGGATCCACCGAAAATGCAGATAGAAATACAGTATCGCTGCCTTCGAGTTTGACCTCGCCCAGCCCCTTCAAGTAGCCCAGGGCAGCGTCATTCAAATTCTGAAACACGATTTTTAGAACGCCGCCCGCCGACCCGATTCCTGCAAGCTCCTCCCTAGTTGCAATCTTGATTATCTTCCCCTTGTGGATGAAGACGACTCGGTCAGCAATATTTTCAATTTCGCTCAGGATGTGCGAAGAAAGGAGAACTGCCTTCTCCTTCTTCTTGAGATCGACCACCAGAGATCTCATGAAGTGAATCCCTTCTGGATCTAGTCCATTCAAGATTTCGTCAAACAGGAAATTCTTCGGATCTGGAAGAAGGGCGGCAGCCAGAGAAAAACGCTTTTTCATTCCTTGGGAGTATGTTCTGAGTTTCTTCCCTTCAGAACCTGTCAAGCTAACTCTCTGGAATAGCTCATCGGCTCTCTTTTCAGCTTCGTTCTTCTCAATACCGTGAAAGCCCGCGAAGTAAAGCAACAGGTTCTTTGCCTTTGCGTTTTGATCAAAATTCGGAAATTCGGGAACCCATCCAAGTCGCTTTGAGGCTTCTGCTTTCTCCTTGACGATGTCCCTTCCATCAACCGTGATTGTGCCTGAGCTTGGGAGGGCTACACCACTCGCGATTCGAATTGTGGTTGTCTTTCCAGCGCCGTTCAGGCCGACGAACCCTACTATCTCGCCATCATTCACGTCAAAGGAGATATTATCGATCGCAGGGCGCGAAGATGAGGCCGTCTTCCGGGTATAATATTTGGTCACGCCCTCTACGTGGATCACCGATAATGCAACATCACCGTGATCATTTTCTAGTCTTTTCAATGTATTGAACGGAAGATCTTATTTCAGACAAGCTTTGACAATGATAAAATCGAAGTAACTTACTGCAGTGCCACAGCGTCGCTGGATGAGTTATTGGGCGCAATGGAATAATTCACAGTAGTCAATGAAATCAAAAAAGTGATTCTCAAAAAAATGAAAGGAGAAGAGATGAATTGTTCTGATTCCAAATCCACCTTTTCTTCGCTTTCCTAATGATTGTAGATCAATTTATCCAAGTGCGCTTCAGTTTCTCGTTGACTTGACCATCTTAAAGTGAACTGTGATTAGTTTTGTGTCATTATTTATTCGCGAAATGGGTAGCTGCCCTTCATATCGCGCCACGCAAACCAAAGGAGATGATACAAATGTGAAGCGTCGATGATACAAACCATTCAACCATTAATCTTTAGGGTGCAACGAAGTGCAACATATGCAAAATCATCGAGTTGACCTGATTAGACTGTTCATTCGTGTTTGTACGATTTCCGAGAGCTCAGTTTGCAACTTTTCTGGTTCTAGTGTCTGATTGTTCAGAGCAGCAATTTGTCCTGAAAGGGCTGAATCTCCTAGTATTTTAATCCAGTTCTCAAAATCGTGGCGTTCGGTGTGGAATCTGATCGAAGTCTTATCTACTTCCTTCAACTTGCTCGAAAACTCGATGAGACTGTTTACCTTTATTCCTAGAGGTGCTCCTATCGCTTTGTAGAAGTAAAACGCGTTTTCGTGCGGCAGTACTCGTAGCACATTATTTTCAGCGGTATCCTGCATACGCATCAGTGAACCAGTCTTGCCGACCTCATGTTTGACATTCTGCGCCTTGGCTTGACCTGCTAAGTTAGACATGTGAGCCTATCGTATTCAGAGAAGATCACCTTTACTATGAAAACAAGACGTTCGCATATTGCCTGACTGTTGACCGAAAGAGCTTCAAGAGTTAGGAAAATTGCGTTAGTTGAACGAAATTTTGTATCTTGTCTCAATTCAATGGTGATGATTATTTTCGTCAGTTTTCCGACATAAGTTGAACTGCTTATTTTCATACCCAAGATTGTGCTTGTGAAGAGCTGTGACAACCGTGGCAACGACAAATCAACAGATAACGAACATATTCGAAGCCGCCAAATCAAACTGTGATCTTGACGCGTTTGTTCGATTGGTAGAGGCGTGCTCGCTTAACCAGGATCAGCATGTTATCGGCGTTTTGAGCCGGGAAGATGTCACAACTCTCCTCTTTGCGTTGATAGTATTACTAATAACCTCACAAACTCGGGGACCATAAAGCGCTCAAAAGAGATTGCACGCTTGTAGGTAAACAAGTTGAAACACCATGAGTCAGATACCTCTGTATCCGCTTCGATTGAAACCGATCTATCAGTATCGGCTTTGGGGCGGCCGGCATTTGGCAGACCTGCTTAGCGCACCGTTGCCTGGCTACGGACCCATCGGCGAAGCCTGGATCCTCAGCGACCGCGACGACAAACAGAGCCGCGTTGTCAATGGACCTCTCAATGGGCAGACCATCCATCGGTTGATGGAGCAGCGTCCAGAGCAATTGCTGGGAAAGCTGGCGGGACGTTTCCGCCGATTCCCGTTGTTGCTGAAGTTCCTCGATGTACACGAAATGCTCTCTCTTCAAGTGCATCCATCAGAAGCACATGCCGATATGTTGCCTGCCGGCGAGACAAGCAAGACCGAAGCGTGGGTTGTGTTGGAGGCTGGCACAAAAAGCCGCATCTATGCTGGCTTGAAGACAGGTACGACTGAAAACGATCTGCGACGCTATCTCAATAGTGGCACGGTAGAGGACGGCCTCGGAAGCTTCACTCCGAAGCTTGGTGACGGCGTTTTCATACCGGCCGGGATGGTTCACTCTTTGGGGGGTGACGTAATAGTTTTTGAGGTTTCACAGAACAGCGATGTAACGTTTCGCCTGTACGACTGGAACCACAATGATCCCGAGACAGGCAAACCGCGGCCGCTTCAGGTCGAGAGGGCGCTTGCCTGCGTTGATTTTGCACAGAACGTGGTCGGTCCAGTGACTCCCATGGTGGAGATGACGACGCCCGAGGAGCGCGACAGATTCTTTCGATGTGAACATTTCGAGTTGTGGCGCTTGCGCGGACAGGCCCCGTTTACGGTAGGGGCCACGGGTTTGCCGCGCGTGCTGGTGTGCATAGAGGGCGCAGGTGAAGTCGAGCACCTCGGTGTACCGTATGCCATCAGAAAAGGCGACGTATTGCTATTGCCAGCGGTGGTCGGAGCGTGTCCTTTTCGGCCGAGCGGTGCAACGAACTTGTTGGAGATTGCGCTTCCGGAACAAATTACAACCGTGCGATAGGGCGAGCATTAGCAGTGAACGGACTGAAAAAACTGATTGTTTATGATTTGGACGGTACGCTAGCCGAAAGTAAATCATCTCATGATGCAGAAATATCGACACTGGTACTCAATCTTCCGGGCGTGGTCAAAGCGGCGGTGAAACGACTATCCGGCCGAGGAAGCAGGTGTAGTTTCCATACCCCATTCGAAGTCCAAGTTAGACGAAACAAGTTACTGAAGCAATCATTGCCTGCTTGGATGACCATAACCGAACGTTTACCGTGTGAGCGGATTTAATGAATGGATTCAACTTGAAGCGTCTCGGGCTGGTGATGGAGCCGGAGCCAGGTAATCCTCAGGAGATCGAAGGCGTTCTAAATCCGGCTGCCGTTCGTGGCCCCGATCGTGAGCTCTACCTTTTTCCGCGGCTGGTCGCGCGGGGAAATTATTCGCGAATCGGTATTGCCCGAGTGCGGTTCAATAAATTAGGCGATCCGATAGGGGCCGAGCGACTCGGTATCGCATTGGAGCCGAAGGCAGATTATGAGCTCCGACCCGATGGTAGCGGTGGTTGTGAGGATCCTCGTATCACGTTCGTGGAACCGCTCCGGCGTTACATTATGACTTACACGGCATTTTCATCTAAAGGACCTCGCATCGCCCTAGCCCTATCAGAAGACCTCTTCCACTGGAAGCGTCTGGGACTCGCCACATTTGGTCCGTACAACGGCATCGAATTCGGCGACGTGGATGACAAGGATGCCAGCCTCTTTCCCATCGCTATTCCTAACCCGTCCGGCCACCCGGAACTGGCCGTGGTTCACCGGCCGCTTCTTCCCGGCACGCGACCGGGGGAATTAGCTCTCAGCCCTGGCCCCCGCGAAGTGGATCTAGATCTAGAAAGCATCTGGATTTCCTACTGTCAGATGGTTTTGGAGGGCAGTGAACCAAATCGCTTTGGCAAGTTTTCCTCTCATCATCGGCTGGCGACCCCAGTGTCGCCTTGGGAGCGTCTCAAAATCGGCGGCGGCACTCCGCCCGTCCTAACCCGTCATGGCTGGATGATCATCTACCATGGCGTGAGCGAAATGTCGGAGCAGAAGCACAACCAATATTCGTTGTGCTATTCGGCCGGAGTGATGGTGCTCTCTAAGGAGCACCCGCAACTGATCCACTATCGCTCGGCGGAGCCGGTGTTGACACCACTGTTAGGGCAAGAACGTGCCGGAACCGTCGCCAATGTTGTGTTCCCCACCGGCATTGACCAGCGTGACGATATTGGCTCACCGGACCGCTTCGACATCTATTACGGGATGGCCGACTACCGGATTGGCGTAGCACGCCTCGACGTGCCGGAGATCCTCCCGTCTGGAGGAATCGCTGACTCGCTAGGAGCAAAGGTGTAACGAATCCAATGAAATCATACAACCACCAGAAATTCATCGTCGGTAATTGGAAAATACACACTTCTCGGACGCCAAGCGTCTTCCCATCGACCAAAAATCTCGATATTCTTTCCTTGAAAGTCGCAAGGAAGAAGTTGAAGTAGGAACCGAGGTAGTTTGCATTAGGATAATTCTTTCTGAACATACGCGCATATCCAAGAAGAGTGGCCAGCTTGCATCATTTCACTCCTTTCGACTGCTCGATTTCACCTTCGAGTTGTATTGGTCAAGTGTTTACGAGCAAGTGACTTTCCGGCGCAGATCAAACTCGAAAATGACTTGAAACGAATTATATTTCCTATGCCGTATAGAAAAGTGATAAGACATGGAATCCCGAAGCCTTCTCCCCCACAACGGAACCGACAATGAACTCGAAACAGTGAAAGGAACCGCTACGTATGCGTTAAGCAAAGTCAAAACACTGAAGGGTTACAAATTGGACAGCCTTGACCGGGAAATAGGGAAGGTCAAAGAATTCTACTTCGATGACCGTTACTGGACGATTCGCTATCTCATCGCCGACTCTGGAAACTGGCTTTCGGGCAGGCAGGTCCTGATCTCCCCGTATGCGCTGAAGGCAGTGAATAAGGAGGAGCGAAACATCGCCATCAACTTAACCAAAAAACAGATCGAGGACAGCCCGTCCTTGGACAGTGACAAACCAGTCTCCCGCCAATTCGAGGAGAGCTACTATGGATATTATGGTTGGCCTATGTATTGGGGTGGGATGGGTATGTGGGGATCTAATCCATACATTGAGCGTGACCAAAGAAAATGGAAAGAACCTTCTCGAGATGGAAAAAACTGGGATTCCAATTTGCGCAGCACTAACGCCGTGACTGGATACCACATCCAAGCCTCCGACGGCGAAATTGGCCACGTCGAAGATTTTATCATTGATGATGAGACCTGGGCGATTCGGTATCTAATCATCAATGCGCAGAACTGGTGGCAGGGAAAGAAGCTTCTGGTTTCGCCTCAATGGATCAAGAGTGTTGGCTGGAACGACTCGAAAGTCTTCGTCAATCTTACCCGCGAGGCTATCAAGCAGTCACCTGAATACAGGGAGGATTCTCTGCTGACTCGAGACTATGAGATCGGACTGCATCAACATTACAATCAACAAGGATACTGGGTGGTCTAACATCACAAAGTTAGAATGCCCAATCCAGAATATGATCGAATTACCTGACCCTTCTTCTTCACCGGCAGCAAGATTTGCCAGTTCCACCGAATTATGAAAACACAATACTAGAAATTGAAATTCTGCGAAGAGTGAAAATACCTCTTCAGGTCCTCATGATTCAAGTTTGATTCTGACGCGCTAGTCAGCAGGTGTTACTATGGCGCGTCCTTGCGAATTACACTTGGTGCATTTGTAACGTACAAGCACGCCGCGATCAAAAGGCTGGCCATCTTCTACCTTCCAATCATGACTCTGAAACATGTCGGTTAGAGCAGATGTTGAATGTTCGTTAATGGCACTCACTGGGTCTATGCAAAAACTCGGTCTTTCCCTTTCTGTTTCACTCATTCTTTCTTGTTGTTCTTGGAGATAAGAAGTCGTTTTGCTTCACCAAGTGAGTCACTGGCAGGTTGTCAAATGAAACTTAATCACTCAAATAATGCCCGAGAACTCGGGAAAGAGTCATCCAAGCGTCTTCGCATCGACTAGAAACATCGCAAATCGAACTATGTTTGACTAAAAGCCCAAGTACTTGACGCTATGTAGATCGGATCATTTGTAAAGGCATCAAGTGAAACGCCGAAAATTATTCGGTCAATAAGATACAACTGCGCCCCATCCAGTAATTGATCCCCATTAGACAGAATTCGCCAAAGGTTTCTTGAGAGTGGTGCCTAGTCTGTTCGGTTTTTGGGCCATGGAGATCTTCGAGAAAAATATTGCGTGAGTGTATGGGTTCGAATCGGATGGTGTACATTCAAAATTCAAGCGTCTTGATCTTGATTTGGAATTCTTGTGTTGGGCACAGTAATCTTGGGCTTTACTGAATTTTTTGGGGTGTCGGGCACTACATCCTTCAGATTTTCGTCAATGTCTGGATTCGTTATCGCTTCAACATTTTCTTTCTTCATTTTCTTCGAGTAAGGATTCTGTTCTGACATTTGATCTCCAACAGCAAACCAGTTTCTCGGGGCATTAAGCATGAAGGTAGAAAGTACTAGAACTCTCAATCCTCTCCCTGTGAAGAAAATACCAATGCAAATATTACAACGATCTTTGTAATTATATGCGACCATCATGCCGACGAGTATGGAAAAGGCAAGAGGAGGAGTAATTCGATATAGGACCAAGAAATTGCAAGGCGGGAAATACATGCATATCGCTGTCACCAAAAAGAAGGGCCCTCGTGGGGGAAAAACCATTGCAGGCCCCATTCATAAAAAGAAAAAAGTGACACTCAAAACGTGATTGGAACGGGAGCTCTTCCACCCCTCGTTCCAAGTCGCATCTCCCCTTTCTACAGAGGTGATACAGATGCAAGTTAGTACCGACCCAGATTTAAGCAAGCGGTACACGTTTGTCTTTGCCGGTACACGTTTGTCTTCGCCTTTCATGAGGCTCGGTCTTCTATTCCGAGCTACGCTTGAGGCCCAATTCATGCGCGTTAACCACGTCTCTCTCAGTCAGTATGCCAAGCAATGTTTGCAGATTATTCTTGTCAACTACAGGAATTTTGGTGATAACGTTTTTTTGCATTTTCTTGAGCGCATCTCTCACGCTCTCTACGGCGAATACAACGACCGGCGTCTGACTCATGATGTCTTTCACAGTTGTTGAGTCCCTCTTATCCTGAGGAATCTTCAATGCTTGAGCGAAATTTACCATACCA
>Ga0307372_10011863_pt1 | contig 11527 bp, 8 predicted proteins | sample OX1MG_FD_202533 | JGI IMG/M metagenome (GOLD analysis project Ga0307372, IMG submission 202533) | Soil microbial communities from Risofladan, Vaasa, Finland - OX-1 | ecosystem: Environmental > Terrestrial > Soil > Coastal area > Acid sulfate soil | place: Finland: Risofladan, Vaasa | collected...
CAAATAGAAGCTCCGCCGCATTCGGCTTCCACGTCTGCAAATACTCGCGCAGCATACCCGCGAGCGGATCAGGCATGGGAACCGGCGCGACGCTAGACCTGCTTTTTGGAGTTTGCAGCTTGGAGTAATACGCGGTCTGCCGGATGTGAATCAGGCGACGCTCGAAATCGAGATCGCCCACGGTAAGACCAAGAACCTCTCCAGGCCGCATCCCTGTCATTGCGGCAACCGCGAAAATTGTTCGCCACGGACTTTCCGCAGCATCAATAATTGCAATTGCCTCCGCGAGAGTGAAGAAACGGGGAACCTTCGCAACGCCACCCGCTGGAATTGTCAAATCGGCGACGCGAAACTCGCCGCAGAGATAACCCCACTTGCGGGCTGATTTCAAAGCAGAGCAAAGCGTGTAGAGCACGTTCATAATCATGTGCCTGCTCAGATTTTTTGCTGCCATCCTAGCGACAAGAGATTGCACCGCCGAAATTCCGATCTCATCAAGCCGCAATTTTCCAAACTGCGGGACAAGATAGATACGGAGATGAGCACGAGCCGCCTTCTGAGTAGACGGTTTCATCATGGCTAACGCCCGCGAATCCCAGACTTCGGAGTACTCCGCGAAAGTTGCAACCATGATCGGCTTATAATCTAGGCCATTCACGCGAGACACAATCTCGTCCGCACGGCGACGCGCCAGCTTACGAGTAGGGAATTCATCGAGCGTCCCCACGAAGCGACGAACCTCGACTCGTTTTACGGCGCTGCCGTCCGGTTGAATCATGTCCTCACGAAACTTGACCGTCCAAGTGTTTCCACGCAATTCTAAAACGCCCTTCTGATACCGCCGTCGAGCCAAAGATGGTTTCCTTTGCCCGCCGACGCACTGGCCTTGAGGCGAGAAGCTATCACGGATTTGTTCCGTTGCGCTCATCTATCCTCGAAGGGAATCCAATTCTGTTTCTTGCTCTGACGCCAAACGCGAGCAGGCAGAGTCCGTGCAAAACCCGGTTTGCGAAAACTTGTAACCGGCGAATGATAAAAATCAGATGGCATCGAATCGGAACGGACAAGATCACGCCCGCCGACAGCGACGCCGGAGCGACGATCCTCGCAAGCGTCCATCGACGCACCGCGCAGCGTTCCGCACAAATGAATCGCGCCAAGCTGTTTTGCTGCATATTTCGCCGCGTAGAAAGCAGCGGCCCGTCGTGGATCATAAATCTCGATGCGCGATCTTCCCCAGATTTGATGAGCAGCAGACCACCAAATCCTTCGATATAGGCCCGAAACGCCAGAGACAAGCAGGTGGAGATGCCAGCGCCCATTCAGTTCGCCGATTTCTTCAGCGATGATGTGACCGATAGGCGCACCGACTGATACTTCGACCAATTCCATGAAGAGGCGAATCTCCGAAAGAATCTTGTGCGTGAAGGGAGTGTAAGGACGATTCAACTTGCTTGCGGGACGCCACGCTTTTATTTTCCCGTCAGGCTGGCCGTAGCGAATGTGACAATCGCGGTAGTGTTTTCTGATTTTCCCGCGAAGCGTGCGCCTGCCATGCCGTCGAGTTGTGACAGGCTGGTTGCGATCTCGAAGCGTAATCGTTACCCACCATCCATCGTGAATCAGCGACGCAAGAAAGTTCCCGTAGTGAAAAACAACCTGCTTGCGAGCGAGTTTGTCCCGCGCCGCTTTCTCAGCATTACGCGCCCGGTCAAGAAGCATCGGACGACGGCGATTTTCCTGCCGCTGCGATGCTGCTAAGTTGGCCATCTGTTCTAGTGTCATCATGTTCCTGCATTCCTTCCGAACACACGTTGCCTTACCAGGATGGATTCCGGTTTTTCCCTGAATCCATGCCGCATCTTTCGGGGCCGCCAAAGCCTCTCGCTTCACGTTGTATCCCGCGATTGGCAGTCGCGGCGTCAGCGAGAACACGCTTGCAGCCTTAACTGCGAGGTTGCGGTCGCTCCTCTATTGCTCGCTCCGGCCCGCAAGAACCATGCGGGCCTTCGCTCGGACAGACACTCTTGATCCCTGCCGGGCTGTTGGAAATTCCGGCGAAGGGAGCAGGGCCACTAGCCCGTATAGGTCGCGAGACGAATGGTCTGTCAGTCCTTCGGCGCTCGCTCATAGGTGTCGCGGCCCTGCGTCGTTGTGCTCAAAAGCCGAACAATTTTGGCTTTCCTCTCTTCATCCGAGACTCCGCTTTGCGGATAGCCTTTCGTAAGCCGTCTTTGAGCCACGGCGGTGTATTCTCGGAACGTACAGCAGCACGCCAGCCCTTAATCCTCAGAGCTAAGTTGCTTGAGATATTTTTTCCAGCCATTTTGTCCTCCCTCCCAACTAGGATTGGGTGATCTTGACGAATAGAGCTTATTAGCGCAATAATGCAGCCAAGATTTTGGGGTAAAATACATGAATCTCATAGGAAGGCCAAGACTTACAGATGCAGACCAGCTATTGAATGAGGAAGCGTTTTGGCGGCTACGTTTCTTCGGGCTGCGCGACGGATTGGCCGAAGTGATTGATCTCCCGCACCGTCGTTCCGGGATGACGATTGAAGCTCACGCCGAGACCGAAAACCGCCTAACCATTGTGATACCGGGGACGAAAACTCGTAGCGGAAGTAGGGCAGCGGGAGAAGTAGCCGAAAGTCAAGCGTGGGCCGGAACAAAGAGTAGGGAGTATGAGAGGTTCCACAGGATAGTATCTGGGGAACAAAAAACTACAAATTCAATCAAGCTGTACGCGCCCGAGCCTAACCTATGGGAAGCCCTAAAACGCGCGGAAACGCCCGCGCAAGTTCGACGCATTTGCCGTCTTTCACAATTCTGGCTCACATGGGAGATATTGGGAAATGTCATGTCGTTTCTGAAAATTAAAGTCCTGTACGATGACGCGGAGCATTTCGTTGAAGCGAAGAACTACCGCTACCCCGATTCTGATCGTCCCAAGAGTGACGACAAAAAAATCATCCACTTCTCGCGAGCGATGGCCGGACGCAGCGTTGCTAAACCAATGTCTCCGGCGACTGCTATAGATACACTACGGAAGATCAAACATAAACGGGGATGTGAATGCCCTGTTTGTCGGGTGCAAGAATCGCTCTCTGCATCTTCAGTCTTGGTTCACCAAATCCAAGCTCTATCTTCGCAGTCACCGGAGGATCGCGCCTTTGATGAGCGTTGACTAGGCGTCGTGTCTTAGTAAAATTTCGTGGATATCTGAGGGATAGTGGGAAACGTCGGCCGCCCAAATGCCAAAGCCGCCATGTCCGTTGATCGCTCGCACCAATTCGGACAGAAACTCACGTTTCGTTTGCTGCTCCTGATTGTCCTGTCCTTTGACTTCGAGCACCAACATCTTTCCGTTCGCGAGCCGGACGAGGTAATCAGGACGGAATTTGCGGATGATGCCCCGGAAAGAGTAGGTGATCTCAAATCCGAGGTGATCGTTTTTCACCCACGCGGCCACATGCGGGCTGCGATCAAGCTCGAAAGCCTCGCTCGCTTCCCATCGACTGTCGAAAACGCACATATTGATGTGCGAATGTTGAACGTGCTCACAAGGCTTTCCCGTGTACCACGGCAGCATATCGCCCGTCGCGCGTATCGGCCTCTCAGTGTCGAATATCGGAACGAGCGCCTTCGTGTTCTCGAAATGAATCGCCTGCTTCAGATGTTCACCCACAGTACCCATGTGCAAAGTGATGATGATTCGCCGAAGCAAGCCGTCCTGATTGTAAATCAGAGGCTCAACCCGAAGTTTGTCGCTCTCAACGTACTTTTCGACGAGCCGGATCACTTGGGCGAGCAGGTACTCGCGGCTGCCTTTCCATGTGGTTTTCATTTGCTCGTAAATGTCGCTCGCCGTCGAGAAAACGATCTTCTGCATTCGGAACCGCTCTCCAAGCTCGCGCAGGTTGATCTCTGATATTTGCCTCAGGTCGGGCTTACCATCAATTGTCGGAGCGAGTTGAGCCAAAGTTGGAGTCTCATAGGCATCTAGCGATAGCGGCTTTGCATTCGCCAGATCAAGGGTTAGCGTGGGCCGGTAATCGTGATCGATCCGAAGTACGTTCGGCCATGTGATCTCGTAGCGTTTGCGTTCGGGCAATGCTTCGATCCGCGTCTTGGGAGCCGGTGGAGGCGGGGGCGGTTCATCTCCGCCGCCTTCATGCGGCAAAAACGTGAACGGAACGCCAAAAATGTTCACGTATTCCGGCTGGAATAGGCCGTCCTTTTCGTTTACCTCGTAGGACGTGCGCCGCAGCCCGCGTCCAACCACCTGCTCGCAAAGCAACTGCGATGTGAACGCGCGAAGGCCCATGATGTGCGTAACTGTTTTGGCGTCCCATCCTTCCGAAAGCATTCCTACCGAAATTACGTTCTGAATCTTTTCTCCCGGCTGTCCGACAAGTCCAACCGTGTCCACTTGCCGACGCAGCAACTCAGCTTTTTCTTTTTTCGAGAGTTTTTTCTCCGGGCGATTGCCATTAGAGCCGTCACCGTTCGTTTCTTCTGATTCGTCTTGAGCCACTTTCAATCCAAGCTGTACCGGCTCATCTTCCTCTTCGGCTTGTTTCAACACGTTCGAGTCAATGTGGAGAATCCTGTTAGGATCGCAAAGCTCCTCGATGGTGATGCGCTTGTGCGTGAAAGCAAATTCGACGCGTGCCGCCGTGTACGTTGTGTTCGCGACGGTAATCATCACTGGTGGAGTACGCTGCTTTTCCTTCTTCCACTTCTTTGCGGCTTCTAGCCAATCCTTCCCAAGCAGATAGTAGCCAGTGCGTATTAGGTCTGGGAGTGGAGTTTGCGGCTCGGCCTTTCGGTTCACATCCGTCTTAACTTCTGGATCGTTGTAGATGTGATAGAAGCGCGACCTGTACTTTGCATCGAGTTTTCCGTCATCCCGCACAACCACGCGCGGAGTCTTCACTAGCCCGGACTCAATCGCATCGTTCAATCCAAAATCGCTCACGATCCAGTTGAACAACGTTTCCTCGCCGCTTTTTCGGCCAGTGGGAGCAAATGGCGTGGCCGTCAAATCGAAGCATGTGAGGATACCGCGCGCTCTGTGAATCCGTTCCAGCCCGCCGATCCACTTCGTCGCTTCGTTTACGTCCTCTTTGGAAATTCCGGCAACGCGGGACTTCGGAGGCACGCGCCACGCATGATGCGCTTCGTCATTGATGACAACGAGATTCTGCGCGGACGCCATTTCTTGCAGCACATCGCGTACATAAGCCTCATCGCTTTTCGCGCCGCGTTTATCTACGCTGCGCTTTTTCGCAATTTGCTGTTCGCTCTCCCAGTCCAACTTATGCCAATTGTGAATCATCACGCGGCAAGTCTGTCCCTGCCGCAGCTTGTCTTCGAGGCCCGGCGGGATAATGGAAAATTCCGTGTAGTAGTTCCCCGGCGTGCCCGGAACGAGCACCTGCAAGCGGTTTTTCACTGTGAGGCCCGGCGCAATCAATAGAATGTTCTTCGAGAAACGCTTGTCTTGCGGATAGGTGACTTTGTTTAGCACTTGCCACGCAATCAGCATGGCCATCAAAATTGTTTTGCCGGAACCTGTAGCCATCTTGCAGCATAGCCGTGCGAACGGCCCGCCATCGCCCTTAACATCAATGCCAACTCGCTCCGATGCGGGAGCCTCGATCAACCACATCAGCGTTTCGATTGCTTCCAACTGGCAAAAGAAAAATCGGCGATTTGAGTCTCGTTGCTCCGTGTCGCGCCAATGCTGCAAGAGCCGCTTTGTAATGCCGCTCGCGCCGGGATAATCCCCATCGCGCCCGCGCCATGCCTTCACTCGTGGCCGGATTTGATTCACTAAGGGCAACTCCATAAAAACGCCCGGATCATCGAATGAGCGTGATTTTTCGGATGCGCGGATATATCCGGCTTTTCTTCGCTCCGGCTCGCGTATGAATAGCCGCGTCTCACGATCATAGCGCCAGTGTTCGCGCGGCTCTTCGTAAGGGGAATTGATGATGAGCTTATCTATCGTCGGGGAACCGACTTGAGTTTGCGTGCTCACTTTACGTCCACGACTTTCAGGCTTTCGATCCCTCGGTCGTCTATCAGTTTCACGGCTACGCGTTTGTTCGGGCCGGATTCAAATGGCAGCGAAACAGTCCCGCGATATTTTTCAATCAGTTCGGAATCAATCTCCGCTTTCAGGTTACGCGCAAGCCGCGCCCAGCCCTCATCATCGTCAGCCATCGGAAAGAAAACTTGGCGCGGATAAAGACTGCGGCCATCATAATCGGTATCGAGAAGCCACATGGCAATCTTCGAGGGATCGCCAGATTCGATAGTGCCCGTGCGCGTGTCGTAGTAATCGAAGCCGCGAACTTCCACTTCCCATTTGCCTTTGTGATCGTCTTTCGTGATTTCGCGCAATTCAATATCAGGCCGTCCCACAAGCCAGAAGCCCTGATTCGATGCGCGTTTCTTTTTCAAATCTTCAGTTAGCAAATCCGCGTTCATTTGCGCCGTCAGGAAAGTCATGCCGGTTTTTTCTTTTGTCAGGCTGTCAATTTCCTTAGCAGCATCGGGGTCAAATTCAAATGCCGCAAAAACGATAATCGACGGACGTGGACTGATTGTCCTCGCTTCCTCCCAAGCAAGCTCAACTTGGTTTCTATCGAGCAAACTGTATTCGGGGCCAAAGGAAAAGACTACGCGCTCCGGCTTTGCGCCTTTCGTCTCCGCATCGGCGTGTAGCCAGCGCGTCCCAGCCAGCGGCTCGACGCGCGAGAAGTCAATGTGATGACCGCCTTTGCCGCGCAATCCCGTTTTTAGCAATTCGTCGCGCCATTCCGTGTGACGCAGCGTCGGGCCCTTGCGTGCTACGGACGCATCCAGTAGCGGCGTACCCGCATCACGAAAATCGGCTAGGGATTCCTGAGCCTTTAGCCGGGCCGCACCAAGCTCAATATCTTCCAAAGAGCGCACAGTTGGCGCGGGAACGGCTTCCACGGTGAACGGCCCGGTGACGCGCGCGCGTGCTTTGTCCGTGTAGGGCTGATCGTAGAGCGTTTCCTCGCCAGGTGGCTCATCCTGAGCAATAGAACCGAGTGTCACATGAGGAACCTTTTGATAGCAGAAACCGCTTCCTACGCCTTCCTCTGGATGCGCGAGTTTGTAATAGTCAAACTCGGCGGCCATGAGCCGTTGCTTCGCTAGCGTGATGGCCACGCGGGACGTATCGGCTGTAATCCACCGACGGCCCCACTGCTCGGCGACATAGGCGGTTGTGCCAGAACCACACGTTGGATCGAAGACCAAGTCGCCGGGGTCGGTCGACATGAGAAGGCATCGTTGAATCACTTTTGTTGAAGTTTGCACCACGTACTTCGGATCAACCGCACCGCCGGTGTCACTCCATAGATTGTCAAGCGGCTCAACCGGATAATCCTCGTGATAGAGCACGTAGTTCAGGGATTCTCCGAAACGAACAACTCGTTTCTTGGCGATCAGATTCAGCATGCCAGACGGATTTGTTTTCCAACTCCGTCCCTGTTTTGGAGTGAATACCTGACCTTCAAATTCGACCGGAAAAACGCAGCTCGGCGTGAGACCCGCCGCGAGAAGGTTCTCTGGAACGAATACCTTTGAACCCTGCGGGAGAAGCAGCAGGTTGTCCCGCTCCTCCCGCGTCAACCTTCGCCTGTCGCCGCCCGGCAGTTCGACTGCACCGTATCTTCCTGTGCCACCGGCAAGTTTGCTCTCAAAGAGCGCATGAAATTTTAGCTTGCTAAGGTCCTTCGCGTACCAAACGATGTAATCAGTCACCCCACCAAGCCCTTTAGGTGCCAGGGCGAAACCTTTTCGGAAGCTGATCAATGCGTGGAAGTTCTTGGATCCAAATATGTCATCAAGCAATTCGCTTGCAAGGTGTGCATTCTTGTCGCCAATTTGAACGACGCAGGAGCCGGACTCGTGAAGCAGTTCGCGGGCAAGTAGCAGGCGGTCGCGCAGATACGTCAGGTACGAGTGGATGCCCATTTCCCACGTGTCGCGGAAGGCTCGAATCATCTCCGGCTCTTGCGTCAGGTCTTCATCTCTGCGGTTCTTGACCATTCGCTTGTTGACGAACGGCTGGAAATTTGAGCCGTACTCGATGCCGTAAGGCGGGTCGAGGTAAACCATTTGTACCTGTCCGGCCATGCCTTCCTTTTCGAGCAGCGAGTTCATCACCAGCAAGGAATCGCCGGCAATCAGCCGGTTCGACCAGCCGTGCGCGTGCCGGTAAAACTCAATGGCGTCGCGCAGCGGCATTTTCTCCTCGGGACGCTCGAAGAGCGACGGCTGCGTGGGTAGTCCATTGCCGTTGCGCTTACGGACTGCTTCGATGATCGTGCGAGGATCAATCGTTTCGTGGACGTGCAACGAAACCGTGGGAACTTCAAACGAGGCGTGCTCTTTCTTGCCAGCCCAAACGAGTTGTGGATCAAGATGTGGATCGTAATCCAGATTCTTTCCGGGCTTTACGCTAGGCACCGGCTCGATGTAATCGTAAATCTTGTGCGTTGGAAGCGGCGGATCGGTTTTCGGGTTAACCAAACCCACGGGCGGATTGTTGATGCGTTTCTTGCCCGTGTGTTCGTAACGGTCAATCGCCCGCTTCTTCGGATGCGCCGTTCCTTTGCTGCGTGTGCGCCCATCGTTTCCGCCGTTCTTCCCTTTTCCTCGCGCCATCCCGTCTTTACTCCTCAGCTACTAGCCTGCGATGGTAGATTCTATTCTGAGGTGTACGCAATTGCCAGTAGAGTGTTAAAAGGGCGCAAGTGACTTAGGCCGAATGGGAATTCTACATGGAGGACACTCGCGATGGAAAACATGGACAAAAATCCCTACATTGGAAATTCTAACCGGCTTCCCGACGTGATTGCCGCGATCCAAGCGATGGGCGTCTATAGGTTTCATATGTGCCCGTTCAGCATGTGGGCTAAAAGGATTGTCGGAGATGCGTCGCAGGATGCGTGTTGGAAAAAAGTCTTCGAGGAGCATCCCGAGTTCTTTCGCCTTGACACAACGAGACAACGTGCATCGCTCGTCTGGCGACGGCAATTTCCGAAACGTTACGACGTTGACCACGAAAAGCAGCTATCGGAAGAAGAATATGCGCTCTTGTCTCCTGAGGATAGGAAGCGAATTTCGCGTGCCCCTCTGTCGCCGTCCGACATCAAGACACTGATCGACACCGCCATTGACCTTCACTCGCGGGCTGTCGAAATTAAGCGTGAAAGCAGGTGGTGGGTGCCTCTTGCTGTGCCTATTGTTTCAGGCTTGTCAGGTGGCTTGATCGGCGTGACCCTCGGAACGCTGGCTAAACACTGGTAGGCTCTATTTTTTCGTTTCGTCGTGAGGATTTTTCTTTGCGCTTCCGTGACCACGGTGCTCGCTTAGTGGCTCTTCACAGTAGCGGATGACATTCCCTGACTCTGGGTCGGTTACAACTTCTTTATAGTGATCGTTCTCGCGGTCGATGAGCCGATCCTTCTTCATCCACCTGCCCGTCTCGCGGTGAAGATCATCGCCGCTCTTTCCTTCAACGTGTGGCTTTCGTTCGCCTTGCCTCTTGGCTTTGAAACCGAGGCTCGCGTGAAAGGTGAGTTGCTCCGTAATCGATACGTTGAAGCGGCGAAGTGTAGAGCCACATTTGGGGCATGGATTCCGCTCCTCCGCTTTCGCATCCGGTGCCTCGTTAATCGGATTACCACAGAAACCGCATTGAACTTGCGTGGTTGATTCGTTCATCGATAGAGCGTAGCACACGTTTTAGTAGTCAAAATGCCAAAAGTGGAAGCAAATTCTAGCCTTACTCGTCTTATCGTCGGCGAAGAAAGTTGTAATGTGGGTGCGTCAGAAAAAATCGAAGTCGTGCAGTGCCCTTTGCCGTGATGCGAAACGCCACGGCGCGCCCAAAATAAGAACTCTGAATCAATCGCTGTCCTTCCAAACGACGCAAGTAGCTCGACATCGAACGCGACTCCGCGTAGCGCACGCCCTCAGCAACGCTGCGAGCATCGCGGCGCTGTCCATCCGCCAACAATCGTAGAACATCTCGCTTTAGGTGCCTCACGATCAAATCTTCCCTTCATAAAGTCGCCGGATGTACTCCTGATCCGAGAGATTTTTCGGCGCGGGCACGTCCCCGAGGCCCACAGATTCGCACAATTGCCCCCCGAACGGGATTCTAAACGAGAGACCTGGCACCGCGACCGAAGGTGCAACCTGCTTCACCGCGACCTGAGACAGTTTTGCAGCTACAATCGTCGCGGGCTTGGCCGATGCCACGGTCGGCGTTTGAAAGTACTTCCACGCGAGTACGCGACGGATGAATGCTGCTCTACTCGGCTCCCCCGCTAGCCGCATGGCTTTCGCAATCATGGCCAGATCGAGACGCGCAGCAACGGGGTAAGGCCCAGCGCCCGGATCGGGCGGGAGCTTCGCTGGATGGCTTAGAAACCGGGCCAACGCCACTTTTACGTGCTTTGACGTGCCACCCTTCCACGGCGTCAAAACGCGCACGACAGGTTGCGCCACGCGCCGGGGCTTGTTTCTAGGTGCGTCCTCGCGGCTCGGAAACGTCCGTGGATCGAGAAAAAGATGATCTCCACCAGAGCTACGAATCATTGCAATTTTTCCTGACTACATCTGACAACAAAAACTGCACCCAAATAACCATCGCAGCACACACTTGCCGAAATGATATTCCCGCGAGAGGATTGCCCGCGTTGGCTGCATTTTTGTTGTCGCATTTTGAAAAACACTCTCTTTATTCACATTCCTGGTTAAAGGCGCGATTTGTAGCCACAATTAAACTTGGGTGCAAAGTGGGTGCAGAAACCTGACCATCGGGCTAGAAAAACGGAACGGCAGCGGGGGTTAAGGGCAGCACATTCAGCGGGACTTAGGATTGACCACCCCGACTCATAACCCGGAGGTCGTTGGTTCAAATCCAACCCCCGCAACCATCCCAATTTGACAGTCCCGCCTCGAATCTTCTCCCAGTAGATCCCACTCAACCTTGCGCTTCGTAATGCGGATCGCTCTCGCTTGTCTGTGGCACCATCTGAATCTCACGCACGCGTTTTAGCACTTCCGCGCGCGAGAGAACCAAACTTTTCGAGAGCAACCCGCGCAAATCAATAATCCCCGACGTGACAAACTCGCGGATCTCGGCGAGCTGCGCGTCGATTGAATCCGGCTGGGCTCAAAGCAGCCTCTTCGTAATCGCATCGAGCTTGGCTTGGCGATTCTTGATGGCACGGTGAACCCGTGATAGATTCACCAGTTCTTGCTAGGAGGTTTGACATGATCGCTTGGAAAACTTTGCGGAACTTCATTCGGCTCGCGGCGTGTCTTGTGGCCGGCGCGATCAGCTTTCCTTCTGGGGTGCGAGCGCAGAGTGCGTCCCCTTCGAAGACACCGAATCCCCTGGCGCAGCTTAAATACCGATTTGTAGGGCCTGTCGGAAATCGCGCCGACGCCATTGTGGGCGAGCC
>Ga0307372_10011865_pt1 | contig 11525 bp, 13 predicted proteins | sample OX1MG_FD_202533 | JGI IMG/M metagenome (GOLD analysis project Ga0307372, IMG submission 202533) | Soil microbial communities from Risofladan, Vaasa, Finland - OX-1 | ecosystem: Environmental > Terrestrial > Soil > Coastal area > Acid sulfate soil | place: Finland: Risofladan, Vaasa | collected...
TGAAGCGGAGGCAAAATTGAAATGTCCTAAATGCAATTCCGACCTGGCGCCGACCATCCGGCACAAGCTCAAGGTCAACTCCTGCCAATCCTGCAAAGGAATGTGGCTGGAGTATCAGGAACTCGGGCAGCTGGAAGATGAGGTCTTTGACTTCGGCGACGATGCCAAGGGAACTCTGGTCTTCAGCTCTACGCCCACAACCGCTAAATGCCCCGAATGCAGCGCTCTCCTCAAGAGATTCAAGTACAGGCTCTTTGATCTGGAAATGGAGTTTTGCGAGAATCAACACGGGTACTGGCTGGATGATGACGAAGACACCAGAGTCCTGGAACTGATGAAAAAAGAGGAAACAGATTTCCAAAGAAAGCTGCTGGCGGAAGACCAGTGGGCTAGAACCTTAAAGCATATGCGCTCTGGTTCATTTCTCAGCAAGGTGCGGGATCTGTTTCACTAAGATGTAAGGTATCCCCAAAAGCCACCGGGAAGGAGATGGTGGAGTACCCTGGTCTTTCGGACAGCCATCAGGGTTGGGGTGGCCTGATATCGCTAAAACCCGGACGCGGTGATGCCGGCGCAGTGCCGTGTACTCTGACATTAAGGCAGTTTCTGCTATCGCTATGCCCTAATGAATACACACTTCCACGCGCGTTGGCTTGGAATCGATGAATTCGAAGTGCTTGACGTGATGCGCGCCAATGCCGGTAATTGCACGCGGATGCGTGGGTCGGGAGTTCAATTCCCGCCGCCGGCACCATTGCAGCAACGAACAGCCCATTGCTATCTACAGCCTGTCTGGATGCCCTTTATCGAACGTGTCGGCTAAATCCCTGTTATAAAATCCCAAAAGCCAGGGTCCATCCCGCGGTTATCCGTAGACAGAGCCTGCGGTCACCGCCAGTGTTCGCCCGCTACGGATTGGCCTTTGCTTGACTCAAGTCATCGTTGCCGGTGCCGCCGGCCGTCATACTGTCAATAGGTTTCTGGAAGCGCTCAGCAGATATAGGTGAGGTGGCCGCGGTGAGTAAACAGTCCTGCATCATGGTGATTCTGGATAAAGGCCTGCAGTCAACGCCGGCGCTGCTGCGCGCAGCGGCCTTGGCGCGCAAAGGCGGTGAGCGGCTGTTGCTGGCGCTGTTTGAATACGATCGTGCGCTGGCCCATGCCGCGTCCCGCCAGTTCGATCTGGACGCTTATCTGCAAGGCCGGCGCCGGAAGCTCGAGGAATTCGCCGCGCGCTTGCGCAAGGACGGCTTGCAGGTGGAGGCAAAACTATTCTGGGGACGCCCGTTATTGGCGGGTATGCTGCTGGCGGTGCTCGCGGAAAAACCGCAGATGGTGTTCAAGGACGTGCACGCGGAACCGGCGTTGCGCCGCCTGCTGTTCACCCCCCAGGACCTGGATCTTTTGCGCCAGTGTCCTGAGCCCCTGATGCTGGTGCGCCCGTCACCGGGTGCGCTGCCGAAACGGATTCTCGCTGCGGTGGATCCGCTGGATGAACATGGCCGGCCCCATGAACTCAACACCCGCATTCTGAATATGGCCAATCGCCTGGCCGTGCAGTGCGGCGCGCAAGTGGACGTGGTACATGTGTTCGAATACGTTCCCTTTCCAACAGACCCCGAGGTTCTCAGCGGCTGGGTGCCGGATACAGCCCTGCAACAGAAGCTGCGCAATCTGCACACCGAGGGCTTGCAGAAGCTCGGCAAGGAATACGGAATCGCGCCGGCGCAGTTGCACCTGCTGGATGGCGATCCCGGCAGGGTGATCGCCGAGTTTGCCGGCGCCCAGCACAGCGACGTGGTGATCATGGGCACGGTACAGCGCGGCGGCTTCGAGCGGCTGGCCATGGGCAGCGTCGCGGAACGTTTATTGGCGCAGCTCAACTGCGACGTGCTGGCGCTCAAGCCGGACGGTTCCCGCGCGCGCCTGCAAACAGAATTGGAACATACGGAATTGGACAATGAAGGAAGCAACCCTGGGTGAAGGTTGCAGGAGCCGCCGATGCCACTGACCAGTAAAGGCCGCAAGATTCTGCGGCAAATGGAAAAAGAGTATGGAGTCGGGAAAGGCAAGGCGGTGTTCTATGCCGCGCGCAACAAAGGCCGCATTACCGACGTGGATCTGACGCGCAAGCCGGCGGTGCGCAAACCGCATAAAAAGAGCAGGCGCTCGCGCCGCGCCGTGTGACGATCCGTTGCCGGTGTAAATGCAGGCGGGTTGGTTTTACCAATACCCGGCTATCCTCGTTAGGTAAGCGCCACAGGTTGCGGAGCCGTCACTGGCAGCCGGATTTCGGGCCGTTGTAAGGTCAAGACAGGGCACGTTCAGTCGGAAAACATGATCTATGTCATGGTCCAGTACGCGCACTAGTCGTAGTGTGCCCGACCTATATGCAAGCGCAATACGACATAACCGCCGGCGGCTTCGACCCCGCACTGGTACGCCGGTACGACGTGGCAGGGCCGCGTTATACCTCCTATCCAACGGCGCGGCAGTTCGGGCCGTCGGTGGACGAGGCGGTGTACAGGCACGCGGTGAAGCGCAGCAACGAAGACTTCATCCCCAGCGCGCTGTCGTTGTATGTGCACCTGCCCTTCTGCAAGAGCCCGTGTTTTTACTGCGGTTGCAGCCGGCTCATTACCCGCAGGCCGGAACGCATTGCTGCGTATCTGCAGCGCCTGCACCGGGAGATCCACCTGCAGGGGCAGCACTTTGACCATGACCGTCCGGTGCGGCAATTGCATCTGGGCGGCGGCACCCCCACGTATCTGGATGACGCGCAACTAAGCGCGTTGTTCGGGGCTTTGCGGGAGGCGTTCAGTTTCGGCACGGAGGCCACGCGTGAGTTTGCTTTGGAGGCAGACCCACGCACCGTGAGTGCGGAACGGCTGGTATGGCTGGCCGAGCTGGGATTCAACCGGGTGAGTTTTGGCTTCCAGGATTTTGATTCCCTGGTGCAGCAGGCGGTGAACCGCGTGCAGGATCCCGAGCAATGCCTGGCACTGATTGGGGCGGCGCGCCAGGCCGGCTTCCGCTCGGTGTCGGTGGATCTCATTTATGGCTTGCCGCGGCAGACCGAGGCCGGGTTCACGGCAACCCTGGAGGCAGTGGCGGCAGCGCGTCCGGATCGCGTGGCAGTGTACGGTTACGCGCATCTGCCGCAGTTTTTCAAAGCCCAGCGGCGGATTCGTAACGGCGAACTCCCGGATGCCGGGCTGCGGCTGCGATTGCTGCAGAACGCGGTAGAGGTGCTTACCGGGAGCGGCTACGAGTACATGGGCATGGATCATTTCGCTCTTCCGCAGGACGAGCTGGTGGAAGCGCGTATCCGAGGCACGCTGCAACGCAACTTCCAGGGTTATTCTACCCATGCGGGCCTGGATATGGTGGGTCTCGGCATGACCGCCATCAGTCACGTGGGCGATGTCTATGCTCAGAATGCCAAGACCCTGGACGGATATTACGCCGCTTTGGATTCGGGACGTTTGCCTATTGAGCGCGGCTATCTGATGACCAAGGACGATTGCGTACGGGCCGACGTCATCGGTCGGCTGATGTGCTACGAGGAGCTGCCGTTCTCCGCCATCGAGCGGCGCCACGACATCGTGTTCCGCGAGTATTTCGCACGCGAGCTGATCGCGCTCATGCCGTTGCAGGCCGACAGGCTGGTGCAGGTGGAGGCGGACAGATTGCAGGTGTTGCCGCGCGGTCGGTTCCTGCGCCGCGCGCTCGCCATGGTCTTTGACGCCTATCTGCCAAGGGAAAAGGTTGCCGATACGTATTCGCGCGTCTTGTAACAATAAGCGGCTTATTCTCCACGGACAGAAGCATTTATTGAGGGGCACTGATGGGTTATCCTTAAGCATCCTAAATCCGTGGCTAACAAGGAAGGCCGTGAAAACCCAACCGGTGGAAGTAACCCGCGGATTGCGGGAAGCGTGTATGAGCTGCTCACTCCAGGAACTGTGCCTGCCACGCGGATTGTATGGCCAGGATCTGGAGCGTTTGGACGCCTTGGTGGATCGCCAAGGGCCGTACCACGAAGGCGATCATCTGTTCCGCATCGGCGACCCGTTCGACTCTATCTACGCGGTACACGCCGGTTCCTATAAAAGCTACACCGTGGACAGCGAAGGACGCGAGCACGTGCTGGGCTTTCATTTGCCCGGTGAACTCTTGGGGTTGGATGCCATTTATCCTGGACATCACGTTTGCAATGCGCTGGCGCTGGATACGGCCACGGTATGCGTTCTTCCCTATGCGCGACTCAGCTCGCTCGCCAGTCAGATCAGCGGGCTGTTTACGCAGATCATGCGGCTGATGAGCAAGGACATCGCCGATACCGCAACGCTGGCGGGGGATTTTACCGCCGAAGAACGGCTGGCCGCCTTTCTCGTGGGCTTGTCGCAACGTTTCCAGCTGCGCGGATACTCGCCCAACGAGTTCAACCTGGCCATGTCGCGCCGCGACATTGCCAATTACCTGCGGCTTGCCACCGAGACCGTGAGCCGGGTATTCGCACGCTTCGAGAAGGAAGGCCTGATCGCCGTGGACCGGCGCGCACTGCATCTGCTGGACCTGCCGCGGCTGCGGACCCTGTGTGAGTCCTTGGGCAGCCGCTAATCACCACGCCAATCCACCGGTGAATTGATCCAGATCAAGATTCCAGGCGACAGCCGCCGCTAAACTATGCTCTTGGAAGGTATCGGAACGTCCCCGCCAAGGACGACTCAATCGAGGAGTTACGTGATGAACGCCAGGATCCCGCACCGTCTTAGTCTTTCGACCCTCCTTTTGGGGCTGCTGCTCGCGGCGCTTTCCATGCAGGCGCAAGCGGTCCCGAGTTTCGCACGCCAGACGGGACTCGCCTGCAGCGCCTGCCATACGATAGCGCCGCAGTTGAATGCCTTCGGACGTTATTTCAAGCTTCATGGCTACGTCCTCGGCCCCAGCAAACTGAGCGGTGGAAGCCAGCAGCTCAGCATTGACCAGTTTCCGCCGCTCTCGGCCATGATGATCGTGTCCGATACGACGACGCGCCGCGCCCAGCCGGATTCGCAGAATGGCTCGGTGCAATTTCCCGATCAATTGAGCATGTTCTATGCCGGCGCCATCTCAGAACACATGGGCGCCTTCTCCCAGATTACCTATGAGCAGCCCGCCGATCATTTCAGCATCGACAACACCGACATTCGTTACGCGCGCGACATAAATTGGGACGATCAGACGCTGTTGTGGGGGCTGACGCTCAATAACAACCCCACGGTGCAGGATGTGTGGAACAGCACTCCGGCCTGGGGTTATCCGTTCATTTCCTCGGGTGTAGCGCCGGGGCCGGTGGCAGCGCCCCTGCTCGACGGGGCACTGGCACAGAATGTGGCCGGTTTGGGCGCTTATGCCTGGCTCAACAATACCTGGTACGGCGAAATGAGCGTCTACCGTTCAAGCCAGACGGGCGTGGCTCAGCCTTACAACAGCAGTACTGCCGGTGTGGTCTCAGGCTTGGCGCCTTACTGGCGCTTGGCTTGGGAACATCCTTGGGCCTCGGGCAGCGGCCAGAGCGATTTCGAGGTGGGCACGTTCGGCCTGTCCGCGCATATTTTCCCGGGTAACGGCCATCCGCTTTCCGGGCCAACGGATAATTATCTGGACGTGGGTGTGGACAGCCAGTATCAGTTCATCACTGCCAAAAACTCACTGGCGTTGCACGCCACCTATATACATGAGCGCCAGAATCTGAACGCCAGTGTCGCCGAAGGACTGGCGGCCAACCCAAACAACCATCTGGATGCCTGGAACGTCGATGCCAGTTACTACTGGAATGAGACCTATGGTCCCACCATCGGCTACTTCAGCGTCACCGGCAGCGCCGACCCGGTGCTGTATGCGCAGTCACCGCTTTCCGGCAGCGCCACCGGTTCGCCCAACAGCAACGGCTGGATATTGCAATGGACCTGGCTGCCGTCACTCAATGTCCAGGCAACTGCCCAATATGTGATCTACAGCAAATTCAACGGTGCCTCCAACAACTACGACGGCGCCGGGCGCAGTGCCTCCGACAACAACACGTTGTACCTGGCCTTGTGGTTTCTGTGGTAGCCCCTGGCGCAAGTAAATTCTGACGCGAACCCATATCAACGGAGTACATAGCAATGAAAAATATCATGACGGCCCTTATCGGTGTTTTGGGTATCCTGGCAGCGGTGCACGTCAATGCCGCCAATTACACGGTCAAAGAATTGAACAACGGTCCCGCCGGTACCTTTATGTTCGATCCCGCATTCCTGCATGCGCAGCCGGGCGATACCGTGACTTTCGAGCCCACTGACCTTGGCCACAACAGCGAATCAGTACTGATACCGGCGGGCGCCAAACCCTGGAAAAGTGAAATCAGCCAGTCGTTGACGGTCACGCTTAGCCAGCCTGGCGTGTATATCTATCAGTGCGCCCCCCACAATCTATTCGGCATGGCTGGCGTGATCCAGGTGGGGGCGGCGGTGAACAAGGCTGCGGCACTCAAGCAAGCACAGGCAATGGAGCAGAAGCAGCTCATGAATCAGGGGCGTATCACCCAGACCATCAACAAGATCCAGTAAGCTTTCGGCTGGATATCTCCAGGCTCGCTGGAAGTAATCCAGACCGCGGGGCCTGTGCAGGACGGGGTGTATCGGTGTTGGCGGCGGCTGTTGTCATGGTTTTGGCCGCCGCCGGCAGATACCCTCGTTTTCCATCCTGTCCTCAAATACGGGCAAACCCATGTTGATGGCGGCGCACTTCAGCATATTCACTCGGCATGCCTGCGGGTTGACCTAGTTGGAAGTGACCTAACCAGGTCTGTGATCTTGAGCTAGATAATGCAAGATCTGCCGCCTGCCAATGCGGCGAACTCCATCAAGACTGGAGCTGCGCACACACCCGCTCCAAGCATTGCTCCGCCGCAAGCGCAATCGGTTTTTTTGCGCCGGCTGGTGCGTTGTTGCGCGCGATGATATCCTGAAAAATCACAAGGTTAAGCCTGCCAGTCTATGTTGCCACGCACCATGGCAAGTGCGCTCACCGATGATTGCGATGGCAGCATTCGTCAACTCTGCTTCCCGCTGGCGGATGGCTGTTATCCGGGCTGCATAATAATACTCAGGTAGGATTATCTTGGAAGGCGCACAGCCACCACATGCAAAGACAACCGGATCACAAATGAAGTACAAAGACTATTACAGCGCCCTGGGTATCACACGCACAGCGAGCGAGGCGGAAATCAAGGCGGCCTACCGCAAGCTGGCGCGCAAGTATCACCCGGACGTGTCCAAAGAGCGCAATGCCGAAGAGCGCTTCAAGGATATCGCTGAAGCCTATCAAACGCTCAAGGACCCGGAAAAGCGCGCTGCCTACGATCAATTAGGCAAGCAGCAACCGGGCGAAAACTTCAAACCGCCACCCGCTTGGCAGCAACGCTACAGCGACACCCGGTTTTCATTTGATGACATAGATATTGCGGATCTGTTTGCTGGTTTCCGTGGTGCCCGATCGCATAGCCCCCGCTCGCCGATGGCCGGGCAGGACTACGAGGCAGTGGTGCACCTCAGGCTCGAGGAAGCCTATGGTGGCGCGCAGGTAAACGTGGATCTGAGCGTGCCTGAATACGACGCTCATGGAGTCATGCATCGGGTACCGCAGGTGTTCAACGCACGTATCCCTAAGGGCGTCACCGATGGCCAGCGGTTGCGGGTCCCTGGCAAGGGTGGCCCTGGCATTAATGGTGGTCGCGCCGGTGACCTGTATCTCACGATCGCCCTGCACCCGCATCCGTTGTTTCGTGTCAGCAGCCACGATTTGTATCTTGACCTGCCGTTGGCGCCCTGGGAGGCAGTACTCGGCACCAGCATCGAGGTACCGACGCCCGCCGGCCAGGTACTGCTCAAAATCCCCGCGGGCACCCGCGCCGGCCAGCAACTGCGTCTCCCCAAACGCGGACTTCCAAAGCCACACAGCGGCGCGGGTGATTTATACGCCATCGTGCAGATCGTGGTACCGAGCGAGACCACCGAGCAGGATCGTTCGCTTTTCCAGCAACTGGCCGATAGCTCCGGGTTCAATCCGCGCGGGCATTTCAATCAGGAGGTAAGCAATGAAAGCCATACTCACTGAAGTGCTGTGGCTGGATGAGCATCACACACTTTCATTATCCGAACTCTCCGAGTTCTCCGGTCTGGCGCCCGATGATCTCAATGAGCTGATAGATTACGGGGTGATCACACCGATCGAGCAGCATACGGAACCAATGAGATTCCATGCCAGCTGCGTGGTGACGGCCAAAACCGCAGGTCGGTTACGTACGGACTTTGAGCTTGACGCCCATGCAGTGGCTTTGGCCATGACGCTTATTGAACGCACGCACGAACTGGAAGCCCAATTACGTGAATTGGGCGCGCAGTTCCCGCGGCGGATTATCTAGCACGACCCGCCACGCACGATATTTCAATTTGAGCTTTACCTGCGCCGACGGATCAATCCGCAAACCTGACCAGCAGAGCTTTCGCCATATGACCGTGCAAAGACGCAACCCCGCGGGCGAAGTGCATCAAGCCTATCAACAGCAGGATGCCGATAATGATCAGCACCGGGGTCAAAAACCATGAAACCACAACCGGGCCGTTGATATAGATGAAATTACCCCAGAGGTGCGACAGCGGGGAAAGAATCAGTACCAGCGAAACCACGAGCCAAGCCGTCACCAAAGTAAAATACAGGATACCGAGTGGCAGTTGCAGCAGCATATAAAGCAGAGTGGACCAGGTGCGCCCGTCCGAGAGCAGTTCCTTGATATGGGTAAACAGGGGCACGGAACCGCCCGGGTGGGGTGGCCGGCGCGGCATGCGCACGCCGAGGAAGGTTTCGACGATGCGGCCTTCCACCAGTGACAGCAGCCGTACGCTGCCGAGGAACAACAGGAAGAATGGAATGCCGATAATGAGCGGCAGCAGCCCGAAGGATAGGGCCGAGCCTGCGATTACCCAGGTGAAATAGAAGATGCCGGTGAACAGCGCCAGCAGCATGTAGAACAAGCTGGTATAGGCGCGTGGATCCGCCAGTACACCGAAAAATCTCCCTGGCAGGGAGGTGCGTTTTTTCGGTCGCGGCGTGCGTAATGCCGCCTGCACCTTGACCTCGGTGGTGCGGTAGGCCTCGGCCACCTCATCGGGCGCACCGTAGGTAGTGGCGATGGCGGCCAGAATCTCTTCCTCGGTCTTGTCCGGATGCTGGTGCAATTCACCGCGCAGGTATTCTTCCGCGTCGTAAAGCGCGTCCTGGATCAAGGCCGGGTCAGCGCCCGCCAATTGCGCGCGCAATTGGTCCAGATATTCCTGAATGCTGCGGGGCACAGGTTTAGTCATGGCGGTTGTCCTTCATGATGGCGTCCACAAAATCCCGGGTACTGGCCCAGGCGTCTTTCCATTGCTTAAGTACCGTGCGACCGGTGTTGGTGATGGTGTAATAGCGCCGTGGCGGGCCGGAGACGGAAGGTTCCACGTAACTGTCCAGCAGTCCGGCGGCGGACAGGGAGCGCAAGACCGGGTAAAGGGTGCCCTGTTTCATGACCGTGTTTTCTTCATTGTCCCGTTGCAGTCGTTTGGCGATCTGATAGCCGTACTGGGGTTCATGGGCCTCAGCCAGGATGGCCAACAGCACCAGCGCCACAATGCCGGCGTTGAGTTCCTTCTGGAATTTGCGCAGATAGCCTTCTTCTTCGCTCATGCCGAGAATACTTAAGTACGTTATACTACTATATAATGTATAGTATTAACTTCATAATAGTCAAGCATAATTCAAGGAATTCTTTGATACCCGAAGGTCAGTGACTAAGCCAGCCGTAACGCTGCAAATCAATCCGGCCTTTGGAATCGAAATGAATTCCTTCCGCCAACAGCCGTGCGCGCTGATTGTTAGCCCCGCTTCCATGCCTGCGGCAGCTGATCTCACCTTGAGCGTTGATGACCCGTTGCCAGGGTACCCGGGAGCCTTCCGGCAGAGCTGCCATGGCATAACCTACCTGCCGGGCGCTGCACCCCCCCACCAGCCGGGCGATGTTCCCGTAGGTACTCACCCGACCGGGGGGAATACGGCGCACCCTGGCATAGATGCGCGCGTACAGTGAATCGAGCGGGCGATCAGCTTTTTTTGGGCTGTTCGCCGCAGAGGATGTAGTCTTCGGCATTTTCAGCGATATAGCGGCAATGGTAGTGATCCCGGTCCAAGGGCCGATAGACCTCCCGGTAGGGATAGGCGGGCGGAGCGGAGGGATTCTGATACTGGCTCTGGTGCATGATTTGCAGGTTCATCCAGTCCCGGTATTGGCGCTTATCGTCCTGTTGCATGCGGCAGGTGACATAGCGGGGGTCCGGATAACGCCAGCCCTGGGCTTGGCAGGTCTGGTCATCCTGGACGGCCAGTTTCAGCGAATGTGCATGTTCATGGGCGGCAAGGCTCGCGCAGCCCGCAAGCAGCATTATCGTCAGCATCAGGAAAAACGGTTTCATGCTATTTCCAACGGGGCTCTGTTAGTCACAAGATTAACCCGTGCGCAGCTTGTTGACCATGTCCCCACCCCGGGATGATTCCAGGCAGGCAGCTGCGGATTGAGGCCGTCGGCACAAAGTATTACCGGCATAGCTGATGGCGCAGCCCAGGTGGAACAGCATACGGTATGGGAATACAGTAGTTTCGATGTCCACATCCCGTAGGCTACGGATAACGATTTAATGTCCTGTTCCATGAGGTGGCCCATGCGCTCTCTAAACCTTACTCTCATTATCTCGGCGTTATTAGCTGCATGTGCTACTTCCACACCTACGCAACGCCTCGATAAACAAACAGCTCGGGCGCAAGCTGCGGGCCAACAGGTGCTCATTTATCAGATCCAAACCAGGTTCCTGTCCAACATATCGCCCGAGGGTGCTTACACGCGGGTACGATTTGTCAACACGGGTAATCGTCCGCTCAGTGCTATCGCATTTAAAGTAGTGCCATATTACCAAGGCGAGCCCGTAATGTGGAATGTATCGCATCCGGTCCAGTTTGGCGCAAAAGGCGTTTTCGAGCCGGGAAAGCGTTATGCCGTGATTAGCGTAAAGCCAGTATGGTCCGGTCCTTGGGGTCGTGTGGACTGCGTTCACTTGGTCGGGCTGGTTCTCCAATACTCAGACGGACAGATTGAAAGGGTTGGTCGTGGCCAAATCACAAACTATCTAAATTCTGAGATCGTCCCACAGAATTGCTCGAACCCGAGCACGCCTGGGCCTCACAACTAAACCACCCGCGTCTGTGGTAGGCGGGTGGTCTATTCGAAGATTTCCACATCAAATCCGGTAGCAGCGTTTCAAGATGGCTACTACTTTTCTACGCTAAACTCCCTATAGCCAATTTACTAAAAGGCGGCCCGCAGAGCGGGCCGCAATGCTTGCCACAAAATATCGGGGGGTTTCTATCTCGCTATCTCTGCCTGTATCTAGCGCAATTAACGGTTGATT
>Ga0307372_10011869_pt1 | contig 11522 bp, 9 predicted proteins | sample OX1MG_FD_202533 | JGI IMG/M metagenome (GOLD analysis project Ga0307372, IMG submission 202533) | Soil microbial communities from Risofladan, Vaasa, Finland - OX-1 | ecosystem: Environmental > Terrestrial > Soil > Coastal area > Acid sulfate soil | place: Finland: Risofladan, Vaasa | collected...
ATCACGTCACGATCGATGCAGCGATAGCCCAGTCTTTCCGCCAGGCACTCCGCCAGCATCTTGCCGCCACTGAAGGATCCTCTGGAAATCGTAATGACCGACATGGTGATGCCCCATTCTCTGCCGGCCCGCACCATTCCGTGGTGCGGGCCGGCAATGGCCCAATTTGCTTCCCTTTACCGAGCCGGCTCCTGCACCCGCGCTCCCCGCTTAGTGCTTCGGATTCACAGCACCGGTAGCTGCCGAGTGGAGCGTGACTTCCACTTTCTCTTCCAGGCTGTCGTAGTACTTCTTGAGGATTGCAATCACCTCGGGTTTCGAGAACTCCGCAGGCACCGGCTTGCCTTCGCTCATCAGCTTCCGCAACAATGTGCCGGAGAGCAGCAGGCGCGCGCCGCCTTTGTAGTTTCCGTTCTCGTCGATGACCGCCTTGCTTTCATGGGGGCAGGTCTTCATTGAGGCCATGCTCCCGCACTCGTAGCAGTAGAAGGTCCAATCCATGCACAGCGGCTGAATTGCGAGGGCGCCGGCCGGCACTTCGTTGAAGATCTTCTGTGCATCGAAGGGGCCGTAGTAATCGCCAACTCCGGCGTGATCGCGCCCCACAATGAGGTGAGAGCAGCCGTAGTTCTGGCGGAAGAGGGCATGGAGCAGGGCTTCGCGCGGACCGGCGTAGCGCATCTCCATCGGATAGCCGCCCTGGAGGACACGCTCCTTGCGGAAGTATTTATTGACCAATGCATCGATCGCCTTCACGCGCACATCGGCCGGAATATCGCCGGGCTTGAGCTTGCCCAGGAGCTGGTGTACATACACACCATCGCAAACTTCAATTGCGATCCATGCCAGGTAAGCGTGCGAGTTGTGCATCGGGTTGCGCAATTGCAGCGCCGCCACGGTGCTCCAGCCACGCTCGGTAAAGATCTTGCGGGCGTCGGCGGGACGCTGGTAGATTCCCGCAAACTCCTCCGGGAAGAAGGACTCGGAGAGCACCTTCACGGGACCGGCCAGGTTCACGGCGGCCTGTTCCATCACCTTCTGGACGCCGGGATGCTTCGGGTCGGTAGTGCGGAACACTTCTTTGCATTCGTGTTCCTTGTCGATGCTGTACTTCTCCTCGACTTTCATGGTGCCGACAAGCGCATCGGTCTCCACGTCCCAAAGAGCCACTTCCTCGCCCAGGGCGATTGAACTCGCGAGTGTTTCCTCGGTGGAAAGAGTGATTGGAATCGGCCAGAAGACTCCCTTCTTGCTGGGAAGCGTGTAGCTGTCGCAGCAGCCCTTCCAATCGTCATGGCCCATAAAGCCGTCAAGCGGCGTGAAGGCGCCGATGCCCATCATGATCAGATCGCCGGTTTCCCGGCTGGTGAGCGGGACATGCTTCAACTGTGCCGCCCGCTGGATTTCTTCAGTTCGATCGCGACCTTCGAGCAGCAAGGGCTTCAGGTCAGGACTGCCATGTGGAGAGACGAGTGTGTGCATATTAGGACCTCGTTCAGATAACGCGGTGAGGGCCGGAACTCTAAGCGGACGTGATTTCGGAACCACGCACACCCACAAGTACCTGGCCGGGTGATTGGTTTTCGCGCCATGTAGCAGCCATGGCCATAGTCCGGTAAAGAAAATGAACGAACTTCGAATAGGGCGTGCACAAAAAGAGCGTTAAGACCAGCGAGAGGTGGATGTAGTACACGGAAAACATCCAGTCCGGGTTCTGCGCCAGCCGCAGCGTCTCCGAGAGAATCCCGGTGAGCCCGACGCCGCCCACAAGGGACAAGAAGTACCAATCGCAAAACGAGCTGCCCGCGCGTTTTTCCCGGTCCGTCATGCGATTCCAGACGAGAAGCGAGACTCCGATGACGAGCGAAAGGGCGCACAGATTGGCAAAGATCTTCAATGGATTTAGAGTCGGAATCGGAGTATCGATGAGGCCGAGCAGGCTGCCGATGCCCACCGTGGTGCCCATGGCTGCGAGGCCCAGGAAGCCCGAGAGCACAAAGAGATGGCCCCAGCGCCGGACATGCCCGGTGCCGCAACTCGCAAAGCGGCGATGACGGATGATCTCCAACAGAACCGGGATGAGAGCCGGCAGAATCGGCCCGTCTGCTCCCGAAGCACGAAGTGCTTTTGCAAAGCGCACCGCACCCATCGCCAACGCCAGCACAACATACGCGCCCACGACAAAGAACAGCGGTTCCAGCCTGTCTTTAGGAAACATCTGGGCAAAGACCAAGGGCCGCGTGGCCGAGCGAATGGCCGGAAGTATGGCGATGGCCAGCAGCACCAGGGCGGAGAACACGAACATGATCGCTCCGTTTTCCCGCCGGCCGACCATATTGCCCATGAACCGCGGAAAGGCAAGCCGCCGGATTACCGCCATGCGAATGGCATCCATGATCGCCGACGGGCGCGCGCCGCGCGGACAGCGGGCCGTGCAGTCACCGCAGTCGTGGCAGAGCCAGACGGCGGGATCGCCTATCAGTTGATCCCCCATCCCCCATTGCGCCTCAAGCACCTGTTGGCGAGGGAACGGCCGCGATTCGGTCGAAAGCGAGCAGACCGAGCTGCAGGTCGCGCACTGAAAGCACTTCTTCAACTCTCCGCCGCTGTTCTGCGCGACTTCGCGGATGAATTCCCGATCCGGATGGACCATCAACGCGTCAGCCATAGCTAAAACCCCTTGTATGGGTTCGGACCCAACTCGCGGACCCGGGCGACAAAGTCGTCAATCACTTTGGGAACACGATCGCCCTCGTCGATGCCTAACTGCACCAGTTCGATCCGTCCCGATTCCAATTGCAGTCGCTCCAGCGTGTCCTTTACGTTTTCCAGGCGGCGGTTGGCCAGCTCGCTGCCGCGAATGAAGTGGCACTGGTAGTCGTCGCCAAACTTGCAGCCCATCAGCATCACGCCGTCAATGCCGCGCGAAAGCGCGTCGGCGATCCAGACAATATTCATCGAGCCCAGGCAGCGCAGCGGAATGACGCGCACGCTGGCATCGTAGGTAGCGCGACGCATGCCGGCCTGATCCAGAGCCGGATAAGCGTCGTTCTCGCAGGCGAAGATCAGGATGCGCGGCTTATCCTCGAACTCGTCCGGTACTTCGATCGCCTTCACCATCGAGGCGATCATGTCCACCGAATAGTTCTTGAACGAGATGATTCGCTCAGGACACGCGCCCATGCAGATGCCGCACCGGCGGCAGCGGTAGGGATTGAATTTTGGGGTGCCCTTTTCGTCTTCGTCCAGAGCGCCGAAGGGGCACTCTACCGTGCAGCGTTTGCACATCGTGCAGCGCTGCAGGGCAAAGTTGGGATAAGAGAGATCGCCGGCGCGCGGATGAACTGCCTGTCCATCGGTTGCGAGTTGCACGCTTTGGATGGCCTTCAGCATAGCGCCGCATGCATCTTCCGCGGCCATGACGGAGTCCATGGGCGCGCGCACCGCGCCGGCCGCATAGATTCCCGTGCGCTGCGTTTCGTAGGGGAAGCAAACGAAGTGCGAGTTGGGAAAGCCATTTTGCAGCACCGGCAAATCCGGCCCCTGGCGGTAGGCGAGATTCAAAATCTCGGTGCCCTCCTGGTCCTGCAACCGGCAAATGACCTTTTCGGCCTCTACGCGCTGCGTCTCCGATTCGTTCCGTGCCACTGTCCGCCTTGCATCGCGCAGGGTCCGGATGGCGTCGTTGTCGGCCGAGTTCGGCACCATGCCCGTCGCCAGCACAACCAGATCCACCGCCACGCGCATCGGAGAGCCAAGCAGGCTGCCGTCCACACTCACGAGGACTTTGCCGCTCGCGTCCCGCTCAAGGCTGGTGACGTTTCCCTTCATCATGAAATTCAGGGCATGGTTCTGAAGGCTTTGGTAGTACGCTTCATACGTTCCGGGAGTCACCATGTCGCGGTAAATCACAAAGACTTCAATCTCTGGATTCTGTTCGCGCAGGCATTCCGCCTCTTTCAATGTGGCCATGCAGCATACGGACGAGCAGTAGCTGAGATGCTCGGCGTCGCGCGAACCGGCGCACTGCACGAACAGGACGCTGCTGATCGCCTTGCCATCGGAAGGCCGCGTGATCGGCCCCGCCGCGATCATCCGCTCAAACTCAACGTTGGTGACGACATCGGGCAGATCGCAGCCCGGCAAGGTCAGCTTGGCACGGTCGTAAGGTTTCCAGCCGGTAGCCATCACAATGGCGCCGACCCGATGTGTCTCGGATCCATTTCCGTTGCGCAGGGTGACGTCGAAGATGCCCGGCTGGCCTTCCGTCCGAATCACTTGCGTCGAGCAGAATACTTTCACGCGCGGATGCGCGCGGACCGCGTCAATTTTCTCCGCAATGCCGTTCGTCTCCGCCTCGGTATACGGAGGGTGCGTGGGAAAGACTTTCTTCAGGCCGCCGAGAAATCCTCCAAGCCGCGGCTCCTTTTCCACTAGAAGCACGTCATGGCCGGCCGCCGCGCCTTCGAGCGCGGCATTGATGCCGGTTACGCCGCCGCCCACCACGAGAATGGTGCGGGAGATCGTCTCTCCCAGAGGCTCGGGCGGCTCCATCTTTTCCGCTTTGGCGATGCCCATGCGCAGGTAATCTTCAGCCAGCGCCTGGGTGTCTTCGTCCTTGGGCGGGTGCGACCAAGCAACCTGTTCGCGGAGATTCACGCGCTCCAGAATTTGACTTGAGCCGAAATTGAAGCACTCCATCTTGGCGCGCGGAGAACAAGCCGCGATCACGACTGCATTGACCGTGCCATCCGTCAGATCGCCGCGAATCTGGGCAATCCCTTCCTCCCCGCACAGGCACGCATGCGTGCGGCACACCGGAACCTTATGTTCCGTGGCCGCAAGTTTCGCCAACCGGTCCACATCGAGGGCCTCCCCGATGGAGCAGCCGCCGCAGATGTAAACGCCCAGCCGTTTATCCATGATTTGCCCTGCCTGCCACGCTCTGCATCGCTTTCAAGGCTGCGCCCGTCGCATCGCGAATCGAGACGGCTACCTCCGCCGGCCGCTTTAGGCAACCGGCCGCATACACCCCGGGCCCGCCATTTGCGGCAAAGCCAAATTCGTCAAGGTTCGCGCCGTCAAGGGTTACGCTGGCCGGCAAACCGGCGCTTTGCGGCACGATTCCCACTGCCAGAACGACCAGGTCGTATTCGCGCGCGATCTTTCTTCTGCCCAGGATGTCCTCCGCGGTCACCAGCAGATCGCGGCTGACAGGCTGCTCTTGCACCTTGCCCACCTTGCCCTTGATCAGTTCAATGCCGTTGGCCGCGATTGCCTTGGCCGCAAAGTCCTCCAGATGTCCGGGGGTGCGCAGATCGATATAGAACATGGCGATCTTTGCCTCCGGGTGCTGGGCGCGGATGTAGCTCGCCTGCTTGATCGACGCCGTGCAACAGACACCCGAGCAATAGGGAAGATGATTTCGATCCCGCGATCCTGCGCATTGCACGAAAGCCACGGCGCGGGGCGCTTTGCCGTCCGAAGGCCGCACAATCTTTCCCCCGGTAGGGCCGTCCGCGGCCGCCATGCGCTCCATCATTACGTTGGTGACGACGTTGGCGTACTTGCCGAATCCCAGATTGTCAATTTTGGCGGCGTCGTACGGAGCCCATCCGGTAGCGAGCACCACCGAGGCCACACGCAGCGTCTTTCTTGTCTCCTGCTGTTTGAGATCGATGGCGTTATACCGGCATGCGTCGGCACAAAGACTGCAATCGTTGGCGCAGACGCCAGCGTCAATCACGTATTGCGCGGGGAAGGCCATGCGATGCGGCAGGCGAACGGCCTTGGTCTTGGTGATCCCGCAATTGAATGCGTCTGGAATCTCGACCGGGCAAACCCGCTCGCACTCGCCACAGAGAGTGCAGGCCCCGGTCACATAGCGCGGCGCCATCTTGATCACGGCCTCGTAGTTGCCGGCAGATCCGCTCAGGCTCTCCAGTTCGGCCAGCGTGAAGACCGTGATGCGCGGGTTATTTTGCAGCCGCCTGAAATCAATTTCCAGTCCGCAAGGAGGCGGGCAAAGCTTGGGAAAGTAGCGATGAAATGCCGCCACATGTCCGCCGAGATACGCGGACTTCTCCACCAGAACCACCTGGCACCCGGCTTCGGCGGCTTCAATTGCGCAGGTAACTCCCGCTATGCCTCCGCCTACCACCAGGATGGCGCTGCACTCTCCGTTCCCTGTATCGAGATTGGCCATGTTCCTACCTGGGCAAATTGCTGCTTGCCTCGACTCCCGTAACGGCTTCCGGAGTGACGGGCGCCGGCTTTCTCAGCCTCATGCGCTTTTCGTGGAAGAGGCTGAACGCGAGCCAATCGAAGGCGAATTCCAGAAGCTCCTCGTCGTCATCGGCGATCGCTTCGATGCGCGCCTCATCCACCTCGAACAGATCCAGAAAACGGGTCTCTGAAACAAACCTGCGAAAGCGGTCCAGGTCATAGATGGCCATGAAGCACATGTCCAGCTTTTGCTGGCTAAGCGGCTCGGGACCTTCCCAGCCCGGATGCGACATCAATTCGAGAAACGGGGCTTGCATCCGATCGAAGGGGTCGAGCTGCTGGCTTTCGATCCACTCGCGGACGGAATGCTCATCGGCTGCGCGGTGCCCCTGACAGAGCTCTTCCTGGACCAGGAAGTAGAACCGGTTCGCGGCAGCATTCGGGCCCTTCGGTTCCGCCATTCCCAGCGGATACATGCGGCACGCCCAGGGCCGGTGCTGGTAAACGCCGCACCCGGCTTCACCGGCAAAGGGGCATCGGCGCGTCTCATCGTTCATGCGCAGAAACACGGCCGGAATATGCTTATCCTTGGAGCGCATGGTGAGCGTGTACTTTTCCAGAAATTCGGAAGAGTCCATATGCAGCGCGCTCTTGAGCCGCAGTACGTCGTACGGCGAAAGCAGAATCGCGACGTCGCCGCAGCAGCGGTTGAAGCACTCCACGCCGGGGCCGCAGCAAAAGTTGAACCTGGTATCCAGGCCCATCCGTGCACTGTCTTCGAGAATTCCCTGCTCAGTCAATTCAGGCATCCTGGCCTGCCTCTCCGGAAAGAATGTTGCTCTTCAGCGCGTCGCGCGACCACACCGGAAGCGGGCCGCTCTCGCCCGTCTTCGGCTCCAGCCGGTGACGGTAGGAAGCAGTGACGTTGAAGTGGTTCTTCATCCACTCCCAGCCGCGCGCGAAATACGGGCAATCGTCGTTGAAACACACCAACTGGTATTCGCCGTCCCAGGAGGTGATTTGGGGATTGGCCCATCGCTGCATGAGGCTATGGCAGTACGGGCAACGGGAATCGGCTTCTGGCGCCATAACCCTGCTCTCAAGAGGTGCGCGAAGAGGTTCCGGCCGAAGCCGGAACCTCTTCCGCATTACCGCGCGACCGCCTGTTGCTGGGGCGCCGGCGCCTCGGCCTTCGGCTGTTCAAAGATATGGAAGATAGGCCGCGTGAGCATCTCCCATTTCCCGGTCTGCGGATCGCACCGGCAGTTGGCGAAGACGTGCCACTTTTCCTCGTCCAGCTGCGGCGTGTCCGTACGCATGTAGTAGCCCGGCCAGCGGGTCTCGCCGCGGAACAGCATGGTGCGGACGTGAGCCTCGGCCTGCCACATGCGATGGACGTTCTCCCAGCACCGCATCAGTTCGTGGGTGTTGCCAGCCGCCAGCTTCTCAGAGTCTTCCTTGAGGAAGGCCAGCAGCTCCAAGGCCCGCTCCAACTGGGCTTTGTTGGTGGTGAACTGGGCGGTTACACCGCCCGCGTACTCGTCCATGATCTTCTGCAGCCGGAACATGAACGAACGCGGCTTGATGTAGTTGGGGTTGACGTCCTCGTCCGTGGTCAGCTTCCTGTTCTCCTCAAACGTCTCCAAGGGTTTCAGGACTTCGGCCACGATCTTGTCCACTTCGGCCTGGTCCAACTTGGGCAGCGTGTTGTTTTCCACGACGAACTTGATCGCGGACTTGGCGGCGATCCGCCCTTCGGCGTGCGAGCCGGACGAGAACTTGTGGCTCGAAGCTCCGGAGGCATCTCCCGCGCAGAACAGGCCCTTGACGGTTGACATGTTGGTGTAGCCCCAGAAGTATTCGGATTTGGTCTCGGCGTTCTGCAGGTCTTCAGGACCGCAGAGCCAGGCGCCCGAAGCTCCCGAGTGCGAACCGATAAAGTAGGGCTCGGCGGCGGCGATCTCGGAGCTCTTCTGCTCGGGCTGCACGTTGGATGCGGCCCACAGAATGGCTTGCGAGATGGTCATATCCAGGAAGTCTTCCCAAGCCTCCGACTCCAGCTCTTTCATCTTTTTCTGGTAGGCCTTGGGATCGTCCTTATATTGCTCGGCGATGGTGGTTAGGGCTTCTTCCGTTCTCATGGAAATCGGCCCTTTGCCGTCGAGCACGTCGAGCATGCCGAGATAGTTGCGCAGGTTGGCGGGAACCGGCTTGACTCTGCCGTATGGACCCCACTTTTCCAGCTCAGACTTGCGCTCGATCATGTAATTTCCGCCCATGGCGTTGGTGGCGCGCGACTTGAACAGCAGGAACCACGCCCCCACCGGCCCATACGCATCCTTGAAGCGCACCGGGATGAAGCGGACTTCCTGGCAGGTCATCTCCGCTCCCGCCTTCAGCGTGAAGTAGGCGGAGGAGCCGGAGTTCCACGGTGGATACCAGGCGCGGCCCATGCCTTCGCCCGAGCTGCGCGGCTTGAAGACATGCACCGCGCCTCCCATGGCCGTCAGCGTGGCCTTGGAGCGGAAGATATACACTTTGTTCTCGCGCACGGAGAAGCCGACTGCGCCCGCGCAACGATCGCCGTCCATCAGCGGCCCGACGATGAACACGCGCTCGAAGATCTCTCCCACGCCGCTGCCGAGCAACGCGTTCTTCGCGGCTTCGGCAACGATCACTTTGTAGGACTCGCCGTTGATCATCAACTGCCAGCGGCCTTCGTGCACGAACTTGCCGTTCTCATCCTTCCAGATGGGCAGGCCCCACTTTTCGAAGAGATGAACGCTCGAGTCCACGTGGCGTGCGATATTGGCCACCAGGTCTTCGCGGGTCACGCCCATGAGGTCGTTGCGGACGTAGTCCACATAGTCCTTCACGGAGTTGGCGCCGTCCTTCAGGCCCACGTACTGGTTAATGGCGGAGAGACCCATCGCCACGGCGCCGGAGCGGTCCACCGCCGCCTTATCGACGAGCGTGACTTTGAGGCCGTTCTGCTTGGCCCAATGCGCGGCTTCAACAGCGGCTCCACATGCCGCCATGCCTCCGCCCAGAATAAGAAGATCGGTTTCTACGACGACTACTTCGGGATTAGGCATGGGCGCCTCCTGTCTTATTCAGGCTGAAAACCTCGGGCAGCCCCAGCGACGCAGGCTCGGTGAAGAGCGCGGTGCTGGAGAGATCCCCGTCGGACTCGAACCCACCGTCCGGCGCCGCGGCGCCCTCGGGTGTGGTGCGGATAGGAAATTTGAAGCGCTTCAGGGTTCCGTTTCTGAACTTCACGGTCCACATGATCGCGTCGGTTGACCGCAAAGGCGTTACGGAGGCGCCTAACGGAACAAAATCCGCGTAGCCGCGAACCTGAACAGCTTGGGTTGGGCAAATCTTGACGCAGTTGTAGCACTCCCAGCACATGGCGGGATCGCGGTTGTAGGCCTTCTGCGTATCCTTGTCCAACACCATCAGGTCGTTGGGGCAAATATACTGACACGCAGTACGGTCCAAGGCTTTACAGCCATCGCACTTCTCGGGATTGACGTAGCTCGGCACTACTCACCTCCAGCAGGATCCGATTTGTTTGAAACGCGGGTTAATCGCTTTCTTCCACTTAGCCTGCGTCGCCAAAGAGATTGGATCCTTCCGCGGCGCAACTTATGCTCACGTTACTTAGTGACCCACAACCAGAATCCGCACATGGATACCGGCGCAGATTTTACTTGGTCCAAAGCGTCCGCCATGCTTGGAGTGTGTCTGGAGCGGATTGCCGTAGAGAACAGCCATGCGGCGATCCCGCGTCCGGCAAACTCAGCCTTGCGGGCAGTTAGGATCGGTTTCTTATCGCGAACGACTAACTAAGTTCGCTTTCTTAAACCGCTGCAAATTCTACGTTCCCTGCAATCGTATCTCTGTGACCGCTGTCACGCCTTCGCCAGGTAAGATATAAGATCTATGGCGTGAATCACATCCGCCTTCCCGCAAGAACATACAGCGATCAAGCGATGGGTGTCATGAAACTCAATCGACTTACTTCTCTGCGAGAGATGTAACTTTGGCAGCTCATCAATGATCCCAATTGCGGCGTGTGGCGGTGTGAGATAGGGCACATAAGAGCACACAGAGGCACCGGAGTTTATGTGTGGAGGTGTGATCTGAAGCACGTCCAGCCGAAGGCGCAACGCCCATTTCGTGACCTGAAACACTGCTTAATAAGTGTGACGTGAAACACATCGTTCGTGACCTTTACGGCCTATCTTTTCCAGCCAGGCGCAGGTGAGCGATCGCCGGGAACGGAGGAGGAATGACGGTTGCTGTATATGTCGCAATCTATGCTGGGCTGCTCCTATTTCTGGTTGGCTGTCTAAGGCGCATTTATCAATACACGCGCACCCCATTCCATCTGCGCTGGGAGCTCTACCCTGTCCCGCATGAAGAGCCCAGCCGGGTTCAACACGGGGGCTCGTACTTTGAGTCGGGAGAATGGTGGCTCCGCCCGCAGGCCATCCATCATCGCGGGGAATGGATAGCGATGTTCCGCGAGATTGTTTTCCTGAGGGGACTCTGGGAGTTCAATCCGCGCCTCTGGCTGCCCTCTTTTCTCTTTCATTTCGGCCTCTATCTCTCCATCGTTACTGTCGGCCTGGCGACGGCGGCCGCCGCGGGCGCGCTGATTCCGGGTGTTGCAAGCGGCCGGCTCCCGAGCGCGGTCTTTACATCTTCCACTTGGATCGGATCCGCGGCAATCGTTTTTGTTTTGGTCGGAGCAGTCTGGCTACTTATGAGACGAGTCACAGATCCGGCGCTCAAGAATTACACCAAAGCCGGCGATATCTTCAATCTCGCTTTTTTCATCGGTACCTTCGCTTGCCTGGCAGGCGGCTTTTTCGGCGGCGCGGCAAACGGCGCCTCCTTTGCGGAGGTTGCGCGCGGCGCCTTGCGCTTTGACCGCGGAGCGCAGATTGGCACGGTTCCTGGCTTGGGCCTGATACTTGCCTCGGCGCTGGTCGCCTACATCCCTTTCACGCACATGTCGCACTTCATCGCCAAGTACTTTACCTGGCACTCGGTGCGATGGGATGACCGGCGCAATGCGCGGGGCGGCGCCCTCGAGAGTAAGATCGCCGCATCCCTCCGCCACCGTCCTACTTGGGCCGCTCCTCACCTGGGCGCAGACGGGAAAAAGAGCTGGGCTGAGATCGCAGCTTCAAATCCCGTTGAGGAGGTGCGGAAATGAGCAGATCCACCAGCCTGCGCGACCTCTCCCGGCCCGATCGTGAGCCTTTGATTCACCTGGACAGTGACGA
>Ga0307372_10011870_pt1 | contig 11522 bp, 9 predicted proteins | sample OX1MG_FD_202533 | JGI IMG/M metagenome (GOLD analysis project Ga0307372, IMG submission 202533) | Soil microbial communities from Risofladan, Vaasa, Finland - OX-1 | ecosystem: Environmental > Terrestrial > Soil > Coastal area > Acid sulfate soil | place: Finland: Risofladan, Vaasa | collected...
CGTCTGGACTCCAAGTTGGGCCGCCGGGTCCAAAACCGTCTCCGAGCTCCCGGCTCGTGGTTACATTGATCGTGCTGACCGCATGCGTCTTGACGTTCATCACGAGCGTTTGCGTACCTCCCCAACTTCCCATCAGACGCGGGCCACGGCTTAGGGCGATCTCAGTGCCCGATGGGTTCCAGGACCATCCGGCGAATTGTCCGGCGGTGAGGAGTTTGACTTTCCCGGATGAAACGTCAACCACGTAGAGGCCTTGACCGGCCCCGGGTACAAGATTCGAATCGTCTGACCAAAACGTCAGGCTACGTCCGCCGGGACTCCACTCGAAGGAATCCGCACGCGCCGGGTGCCCGTCATGATCCCTGATGAGCTTTACGTTGCCTGAGTGTAGGTCCCTGACGTAGATCTCCTCGGTTCCAGATATGAAGGCTTCTTGTGCTGCGGGCTTTGCGGCGAGATAGGCCAGCTTACTGCCGTCTGGGCTCAAGCTGACCGGCCCCAGGTATGACGGCACAGAGCTTGAGGTCGTCCCCTCACCTAGAAGACTGACCTTCCCATTGCGGAGGTCCTTCACATATAAGTGGCCATACCAGTGACCTCCAGTCCGTAGCGGACGTTCAACGCCCGGCAGGATATTCGTCGCGGATGACCAGAGAACGATTGCGCTGTTGCCCTCCCACGCAACGAAGTGGGTATCGCCGATTGCAGGAGTCCCAGACGCGGAGCTATCAATACGCGTCAAGCTGCCCGTGTGGAGATCTTTCACATAAAGTCCTGCATACGATCCACTCGCATCGACCGTCCAGAACTCAATCAGTGATCCGTCTGGGCTCCAATCCGGCGAAAGTGCATCTACCGTAAGCGGCTTTCCGTTCTTCGCGGAGCTCACGAGTGTCACCGCTCCGGTCCGTAGGTTCTTGACGAATATGCGGTGTGCCGACCCGAATGTGACGCCCTTCGCCAGGTTGCCCGCACCCGAAACGAAGGCGAGCTCAGACTTGTTCGGACCCCAGGCCGGATCGAACGAGGTCCAGTTCGCGGCTTGCCCGTTGGCGTTTGCACTAACCAGCGTCAGCCCGTTGGGCGTAGAACGCCCACTTGCCCCTGGCGCGGCAACCGAGAGTGGAGCACTAAGCAGAGCACTAAAGGTCAGGACTACGACGAGTTTGATTGGCCGCACTAGCGTAGAGATACATGGGGTTTGCCAACCGCTCAAGTGCCTAGGCACCTTGCGATCCCTCGATGGGAGACAACCCCGTTCTTCTCAATGGCGCCGATGTCAGTCAACAGCTGACCTGCTTTACCCGCACGGCACCGAGCACTGGGTTGGCATTCGAAGGCTCAGGGCTTGTGTGGCGGCCCGCAGAAGAAGTTGATCGCTGCTTCTATGTGCGAGAACACCCTGACGGGAGCCACGACGCTCAAACGTGAGGATGCCATTCGACTGGTGCGTCCCCCAGGAATCCGACCGGCTACCTCCATCAGCGCCCCCGGCGGCTTGTCCCCATGTGAATACCCAGGTGCACCATGGTTGTTGGGCGCAATACGGTCGCGCATCAATACTGTTTCCTGGATACGGGACCTGGAGATTGAGCCAAACGCCCGATTTCGCAGAGGCCGCCTCGCATCCATAGTCACACTGCAGATCGGGATGCCCTTCGCTACTCCAGTAGCAGCCCAGAGACGCATAGTGCTCGCGCGCCACAGTTGCAACATGGTCCAGTTCGACTGCCTGTAGACGTCCGGCCGAGGTCGGCGCGAAAGCCGTACAGAGGGAGACGACATCCCTCAACGGACGGAGGTTAGGATCGGTCGCGAAATAACCTGGGGGAAAGTCACAATTGCCGTCAGTGGAGATATTCCCAGGCTGAAGAACGGTTGTGGCGCACTTGCTTGCCAACGCGAGCAGCCGGGGGCGCAGGTTTGCAGGAACAGCTTGTCCGCGCCCCGTGGTCGGCTGGCTCCAGCCGCGTAGCAACGTGGACGCTTGCCGCCCGATTCCTGCCCAGTCGTAGTGCTCGTGTGCTTTGCGTCCGGCGCGGAGGATGCTGATGGGGTTGAAGTCGCAGACCCAGTCATTGGGGAGGCAGTACTGGTAGGTGCGGGGGGCGATGTCGGCGGGGTACGGGGTTTGCTGGAAGAGGCCGACATGAGTTGTGCGCGCCGCTTTGGTGTCGATGCCGTCGGTGAGCCGGCCGCCGAGGTAGGTCGGGTGCTGGAGGTTCGTGTCGACCTTGGTGTCTGCAGTCGGGTCGCCCAGCAGGTCGACTTGGGCGACCTGCGCCCGAACGTTGGAGGGAAGGCTTCGGATCACGTAGCGCATGACCAGTGCGCCTTGTGAGTAGGCGGCGATCAGCATCTTCCGCTGTGGGCAGCGGTTGTAGGCCGCGATCAGGGTTGTCTTCATCGACGGCCACGAGTTCGTGGCGACGTCGCGGTAGCGTTTGAGCGCGGCCGCGTCGTGAGCGATGTTCACGGTGAGGGTGGGCAGGTTGGGTGCCGGGTAGTCGCCTTGCATGTCGCGCACGCGCCAGCCCTTCTTGATCGCCGCCTGCCCGGCTGCGAATGCCCAGGCGCCTAGCTTGTCCGAACCCGCCTGCTCGCCCGAGCCACGCACGCGAAACAGGAGCAGCGTGTTGGCGGCGCAGTCGGCGCGCGCGTACTTCTCGTCGGCTGCGATCTGGCTTGCCGGATCGGTCGGCGTACCGCCGGTTGCCCAACCCGGACGGGCCAACACCGAGCTCTGGGCGTGCAGTGTTGGAGCCCATGCAGCGTTAACGACAACGATGGCCGCTGCGGCGACGAGCACACATCGAATGACGATGATGGAAATCCGGAGAGGCGAGGACCGCAGCCGATCCTCCTACCTGGCCAGCCTCAGCGTCGGACGCGAGGGACCGAGCCATTCAGGCCCATAGCGTTCCGCCTGCTGCCGCATGTGTGGCCGGATTCTCGCCTTCCTGCGTCATGAGGTCAAGAACACACTCTTAGTTGCGGAAGCGGAACGCCAATTATGCGTCTGTCGACCGTCAACTAGCAGCTCCGCAGAGAATCGATCTTGGAGGGGACCTGCTGCGAAGGGGACTCGTGAGCCCGCAGCCCGGCCCACGGGCCTTGCGGTGGGACCACGACGCCCCTGAGCAGGGGAATGTCCGAAAGTCTTCGCGAAAGGTCCTTACCTGTATAGGGACTCTGGCGCCTGCAGCGCCGTCGCTTATGTGCAGGAAGTTGTCGTCGTCGCGGCATCGGCGAACTCGACGATCTCGTCTGCGTTCGCGATGAACGTCCTCGCGGCCTTCTTGCCGCTCTTCTTCCTGGCCATAAGCGCCAAGAACAATAGGCACAGCCGTCCGCAGGGTCGCCGTAGGGTCTAGCTCTCGTCGCCCGCCGCGCAAACCCGTTCCAGTAAACGGGTTGTGCATGGTGAAACGGGGTTTCCTAAACCCGCACGTAAGCCCGGCCCAAGCGAGCCGAGCTCGACGTCGCGCGTCGCAGACTGTCGGCCTAGACGAGCGTCCTTTAGTGGCTTAGGCTGGAGCTGCCAATAGACAACGCTGAAGCGATGGGAGGGATGAAGGTGGGTACTGAAGAGACTGCGGTTATCCCACCCGAACCGCGCGGTCGCCGTTTTGGTCTGTTAGAGGCCCTCGCAGCAATCGCGGTCTTGGTTGCTGTCGCGGCCCTTGCGATTTCGCTTCTTCACGCAGGGCCGAAAGGGGCAGCAGGTGCTCAGGGTCCGCAAGGACAGCAGGGAGCGAAAGGAATCGCCGGGTCGACGGCCGACACCACGGCAATCGTGCAGTGCATGCCCGAACTGATTGCATGGATTAACGCGTTCAACGTCCAGACGACGTCCAATAACAACAGCGGCACCTCCTGGCTGACAGGGGCATACCTTGACACCAGCCAGCAGCAGGTCTCTGCGCCCTGCAAGAAGGTGCTCGGACTCAAGTAAGGCCGCCCTCGCTCGCAAGCGAGCCGAACTCGACCTTCAGCGTCGCAGGCTCGTCTCTAAATCGACGTAAGCGGCCTCTTGCAGACTGGGCAGAGCTTCGGCGGGTCGTCGTCTGGCGGATCGGTGCCTTCGTCCCCGGGATCTTCGTAGACGATCCCGTGCAGGGGGCACATCAGCCGAACGCGTTCACGTTTTGCAGTCATGCCAGAAGCGTACGCCGTTCGGCGGTCGCAGAACATCGTCAAACAGCACCGCCGCCCTCGCTCGCAAGCGAGCCGGAGCTCACCTTCAGCGCCGCAGGCTCAGCGTCAGCTAGCGGGTTCGACGGCTTCTGTAGTCGGCACAGGCCACTTCTTGCCGGTCATCCAAAGCCAGCCGAGATAGATCAGAGGCCCGATGCCCAACGTGACTATCAAGAGGAGAAGTAGTCGCAAGATGGGACGCTTCGCTCCCGGGGGATACGCCCGGTAAGTTAGGAACGAGAGAACGACGATCTCGGCTCCCAACGCGGCAAGACCTTCCGCGGTTGACCCAGCAGCCACTCTCACAATTTCGGCCACGCCGTCGATGACACCGGCCGAGACCATCAAGATCACGAACGTCAGCGCGGCGGCCTCGACCTTTGAGCGATGAACGATGTGACCGGAGGAACGGAATCGAAGGCTGCTCCGCTCCCGGTCAACCTCAGAGTTCGCCAAGACCAGCTGCTCGTACTGGGAGCCTAGGCCAGGTTTAGCGGCTTCCTGCTGCGTTCGCCCGCTTGCGTGACCAATCGCCCTAAAGGGCGCGCGGACGATGAAGCCCAGTAAACGAAAAACCCAGTAGAGAACTACGAGCAGACCGAGAAGCAGAAGGCCGAGGCCAACCCACCCGTACCAATGAACGTGCTGCGCCGCGATAGTCACAGGTCAGGCAACTAGTATCGCGGCGCGGCGTGTAGATAGACAATCCGGTGCGCGCGACGCCGCCTGGCCTTGACCTCTAGAAGAAAGAAAAAGCCTCCGTACGCGCCTTATCCAGAGCCAGCATACGGAGGCTTTTCCGTTACATCTCGGTCGGTGTGAAGCCCGGCACGTAGAGCCTCACAACTTCCACCGACGTCCTGATCGCGTCGCTGACGCTCTCACCGGCCATCCGGCAGTTGTAGTAGGCCGACCGGAACATCTGCTGCCCGATATCGCGCCGATTCCGAGGGAACCGGGCGTTCAGTTCATCGCGCAGGCGATGTTGCTTGGCGTACTTCATGTGTGTCACCTCCTTCCAGTTCGAGGGGGAAAGTAACGATACGGACGCGGTCAGACAGAACGGCTTTGTGACGCTTGTTGGTTGCTTCGCCCTCTCGATGCGCCTATTATCGAATGGACAGCATGGCAACAAAAGAGACAGAGTCGAACTTCGCTGTGAATCTCCGACGGCTGCTGCTGTTCGAGCACCGCACGGGTAAGGAAGCAGCTAGGACGCTCGGCGTCGACGTTGCGACCGTCTCGCGGTGGCTTACCGGCAAGCGCTACCCAAGCGCGCAGGTGCTGATCGGTATTGAGCGGCTGTACGGCGTGTCCCCCCGCGAGCTGGACGACGACCCCGTTGCGTTTGCGCAGCGACTTTCCGATCCGGTGCGCATGAAGTACGCCGAGGCGATGAAGGAACAGTCAGCGAAGGGAGAGGTAACAGCGGCGGACGCAGCTCGGCTCAGCGCGAAGATGGAGCGTGAGCGGAAGGCGGCAGTCGATCGGCTCAAGGTCGTGCAGATGAGGCCGAGGGGAGCCAGGAAGAAGTGAGTACCCCCGCCAGGAATCGAACCTGGGCACGTGGTTTAGGAAACCACTGCTCTTCCCCTGAGCTACGGGGGCTCGTTGCCGCCCATGGTACGTCCGGCTTCGGCCCGTCGCGCAAAGCCAGCGTCCATCGCAAGGCAAGTATCTATAACCGCTGCTCTATCCACTGAGCTACGGGGGCGGATAGTGCTTCTTACCAGGGACTTTCGGTGGTCGACGTCGAAACGGCGGTGCTCTCGCCTCGTTGCGACGTGGTTCGACGCAGTCTAGCCGCGCGACCTCCGGGACCATCGAGCAGCACGACGCGTGGGCGCTCACTCCTTCGAGTGCGAGCGCCTTCTGTCTGTCTCACGGGTGCCGATAGCTCTCCAATGGCGCGGTTGACGTTCGTTCGGTCACGGAGCATCGTCCTCGGCCTCGCGGTCGCGGTTGCGCTCTGTGTCGGTTCCTCCGCTCAGGCGGGCGTGAGCGTGCAGATCGGCGGTACGCCGAGCGCTGTCCCGCTCGCTTCGAACGACATCGCTGCCGCCGCTCGGGCACTCGCCCCGTCGACGACCGGCAATCAGTCGCTTGCGGTGCTCCTTGTCAACTTCGCCGACAACCGCTCGACTCCGTGGACGCCTGCCGTTGCACAGAGTGTCGTTTCGTCCGGCCTCAACTCCTACTACGGTGAGGCGTCGAACAACCGGACAAGCTTCACCGTCACGGCCTTCGGCTGGTATCAGCTCAGCGCTACGACCACCGGTTGCGACTACCTCGGCTGGGAGTCGGAGGCGTTCGCCCAGGCACGGGCGGCTGGGGTCGATCCGGCATCCTACAACCACGTGATGATCGTCCTCGCCCCGGTGCCGTACAGTGTTTGCGCCTGGGCCGGTCTTGGCGAACTCGGAGGTCCGGTCACCTGGATCAATGACCCGTTCCTCACCGTCCGGACGATCGCGCACGAACTGGGCCACAACTTCGGGCTCGACCATGCGAACGCCTGGGTCTGCCCCGCCGGCGCGATGATCGGGAGCGGTTGTGTCAGCCAGGCCTACGGGGACCCGTTCGACGACATGGGCATCGGGTCGTCCGGTTCCTACGAATTCTCGTCCTGGCACAAATGGCAGCTCGGCTGGCTCGACCCGAGCGAACAGCAGACGGTCAGCGCAACCGGCGACTACTCATTGGTTGCGGACGAAGCGGCGCGCGACAGCGGCGTCAAGCTCCTGCTCGTGCCACTCGCCAACGGCAGTTCGTACGCCGTCGAGACACGGTCGGCGACCGGTCAGTACGACAGTTCGATCGATCGGCGCGCGACGACGGGAGCTCTGATCAGGCTCGTCCCCACCGCGCTCGCCAGTTCGTCGAATGAAACGAACCTGATCGACGGCAACCCCGGCACAGCAACGTTCAGCGATGCAGCGTTCCAGGTCGGCGAATGTCTCAGCGATCCCGTCAACGATCTTGCGATCACAACGGTCAGCGCTTCGAATGGGAAGGCTGTCGTCCATGTCGCCCTCGGCACGACCACCTGCGGTGGCAGTGGAGGCAGCAGTGGAGGCGGCGGTGGAACCAACGGGGGTGGCACCTTCAGCACCGGCGCCACGCTCAGTGTCAACGCCGGTGCCGTCAAGACAACCGTCGGCGGCACGATCAGCTACACGGCTGTCGTCTCGGCTATGACCGGCGATGGCGGCACGCAGCGTCACCTGTACGCGTCGCTCCCGGCCGGGGCTTCGCTCGTGCGTTCCACGTCCGACCACGGCTCTTGCGCACTGGTGGGGAGCACTGTCGACTGCAACCTCGGTGCCCTCGGTGCACCGAACACGGCCCAGGTGATGCTTGTCTTCAAGTTTGCCGAACCGGGAGCCTTCAGCCTGCCGTTCAGTGTCACAGCGGGACAACAAGGCGGCGACCTGACCAGCAGCGTGCTGACGGTCACGGGCACGGTTTTCGACCCGCGCGGTTCCGTTGCGCCGCCTCCGCCGGTCTCGACAGCCGGGAGCTTGACCGTCGGCTCGACGTTGTACGCCGTTCTCTCCGCTGCGGTGCGCTACGAGAACGGGCTCGGTTACCACTGGCAGGTGTCCGACCCCGTCGGCAAGGCCGTCCGGGGTGCACGGCTGCACTGGCGGACGCTCCCGAACGGGAACACGGCACGTCTGAAGCTTGACGGCAACCTCGTCGGGCACGAGTTGCGTCTCGTCGTCACCATCGCCGACTGGCATCCGCGCAGTTACGAGTCGGCAGCGACCGCTCCGGTCGAGCCACCTCACTAGCCGCCGAGACGCCTCGCGCGACGGTCGTGCGTCCGAACGGCTGGTGACGGCCGACGGGATGTTGGCGCCATCCTCGGACGTTTCCTTCCATGTGACTGAACTGGGTGTGAGGCGCGGAGCCGCGCTGTACGTCGGCGCGCTCGTCGGACCGGGGCTGCTGCTCGTGCCGGCGCTTGCGGTGCAGGCGGCGGGGCCCGCGTCGATCGTGGCCTGGGGCGCGCTGCTTGCGCTCTCGGCGCCGCTCGCGGTGACGTTTGCGGCGCTTGCCGTACGCCACCCGGTCGCGGGCGGCGTCTCCACCTATGTCCGCGAAGGGCTCGGCGACGACGCGGCGGCGGCGACCGGCGCCTGGTTCCTCGCGGCCGTCGCGCTCGGCGCGCCGGCCGTCTCGGTGATCGGCGGCTACTACGTCGCCGACCTGACCGGCTCCGGCACGCCGGTCGCCGCCGCGGTCGGGCTCGCGATGTTCGCGGCGGTGCTGACCGGGAACCTCTTCGGCCTGCGCATCTCGGCGGGCTTCCAGCTCGCGCTCTCGTCGGTCCTGATCGTCGTCATGGCGATCGCGATCGGCGTGGCGCTCCCGGCGCGCGGCGGCGACAACTGGATACCGTTCGCGCCGCACGGGCTCTGGGCGATCGGCACGGCCGCCAACATCCTCGTCTGGCTCTTCGTCGGCTGGGAGGCGGTCGCCCAGCTCGCGGGTGAGTTCCACCGGCCTGCGCGTGACCTTCCGCGTGCGATGGGCCTCGCCTTCGGCATCGTGACCATGCTCTACATCGGGCTCGCGGTCGCGACGGTCGGCGTCACCGCCGGTACGCAGTCGCGCGTCCCGCTCGCGGACCTGATCTCGGTCGGATTCGGGCGCGCGGGCCGCGACGCGACCGCGGTGCTCGCGGTGGCGCTGACGATGGGGACGATGAACGTGTACCTCGCCGGAGCAGCGAAGCTCGCCTCGTCGCTCGCTCTCGAAGGCGCCCTGCCCCGGTGGCTCGCCGGAGACGCGCACCGCAGCATCCCGCGGCGACCGCTTGTCGTCTACGCCCCGGTGATCGTCGCGCTGATCGTCGTCGTGCTCGAGGGCGCCGCCACCACCGCCGACCTGGTGCGCGCGACCTCCGCCTGCTTCATCGCGGTCTACGTGCTCGCGCTTGCCTCTGCGGCGAGGATCCTCGACGGCAAGATCCGGGTCGCCGCGGGGGTGTCGTTTGCGCTGGCGCTTGCGCTCGCCGTCTTCTCGGCCGGATTTCTCGCGGTACCGGTCGTGATGGCGCTGCTCGCGGTCGGCCTCCGCCGCCGTCTCCGGCGCAGCAGGGCCTTGACGAACTGATCCCGCGAGGTATTGGATGCCGAGGGCAGTCGCAGAATCCGAGCAGGACGAGGAAACGGGGGAGAACATGAAGCTTTCCGGAGCAGACGGCAGTCGGCGGGCGGTCGTGATCGTCGCCGCGGTCGCACTGGTGATCGCGGCGGGGCTCGTGACCAAGGTGGCGTCGGCGGACCCGGTGACGGGCACCGACGCGAACGGCACCTACCTCGCGCTCGGCGACTCGGTCGCGTTCGGCTACGTGCCTGCGGCGGCCGTGCCGGCGCCGAACTACTACGACGCTCACTCGTTCGTCGGCTACCCGGAGTTTCTGGCCCAGCAACTGGGAGAGCGCGTCTCGAACGCCTCCTGCCCGGGCGAGACGACCGCCAGCATGCTCACCGCAGGGGCACAGAGCAACGGCTGCGAGAATTCCATCGGGTCCCCGGTCGGGTACAGCACGCTCTATCCGTTGCACGTGCAGTACCAGGGCACGCAGATGAGCTACGCCCTCAGTTACCTGGCGCACCACCAGCACACGCAGCTGATCACGATCGACATCGGCGCGAACGACGCCTTCGTGTGCCAGGAGACCACCCCCGATCACTGCAGCTCGAACGCAGAGTTCGGCGGTCTCGTCGCCCAGATCGCCCAGAACCTCGGCGCGATCTACAACCAGCTCCGCAATGTCGCCCACTACCAGGGTCAGATCGTCACCCTCACCTACTACTCGCTCAGCTACAGCGATCCGTCGCAGTACCTGCTCACGGCGTTTCTCGATTCGGTCCTCACGGGGGTCACGCACGCATATGGCGGCGTTGTGGCCGACGGGTTCGCCGCCTTCGCAGCGCCGTCCGCCCTATACGGTGGCGACCCGTGCGCCGCGGGCTTGCTGATCAAGCTGCCGGACGGCACGTGCAACATCCACCCGTCACCGGCAGGGCACAAGCTCCTCGCAGCCGCGATCGCAAGCGCGATCGGAGCCTGACCCGGATTTGAGGGGCGGCGCGCGCGCCGCCCCTCAATCTGCCGCGGGCTCGAGCACGACCACCGGGATGCGGCGCGCCGTGCGCCGCTGGTAGTCGAGGTAACCCGGCGCCCGCGTCGTCACATCGGCCCACAGCCGTTCGCGTTCCTGACCGTCCGCCTCGCGAGCGACGACGTCATACGTCGTGGCGCCGATCTGCACGATTGCGCGCGGCTCGCGTTCGAGGTTGAGCCACCACGAGGGCGAGCGGTCGAGGCCGCCGTACGAGGCGATGACGACAAAGGCGTCGCCGTCACGGAGTGAGCAGAGCGGCACCGTGCGTGCACGCCCGGTCTCGCGGCCGGTCGTCGTCAGAAGCACAATCGGGAGCCCCCAGATCCGCGAGCCGACGCGGCCGCCGCTCGCGCGATAGAGCGCACGGTGCACCGCGCCGAGGTAGTGGGTGGTGAGCCGGACGAGCAGAGGACGCATGGAGTCGGGCATCGAGAGCCTCTAAACGGCGACGCGGACTTCGCCCGCGACGAGCACGCGCTCGATCTCTACCCGGTCGTTCAGCACGACGAGGTCGGCAGGCAGACCCAGGTCGATCCTTCCGAGCTCGGCGTCGCCGAGCACACGGGCCGGCGTCGACGTGGCAGCCGCAACGGCGTCCTCGATCGGGACGCCAAGTGCGTGGAGGTTGCGCACGGCCTCGATCATCGTGAGGACGCTACCCGCAAGCACGCCGTCGGGCCCGCGCACCGTTCCCTCGTGCACACGCACGTCGAGGTTGCCAAGGCTGTAGGAGCCGTCGGCCGCGCCGGCGCCCGTGATCGCATCCGTCACGAGAGCAAGACGGCCACGAGCGGAACGCCACACCACGCGCACCGTCTCCGGTGCGAGGTGGATGCCGTCGACGATGATCCAGACGACGACGTCGTCACGCGCAAGCGCGGCGCCGACGATGCCGGGGTCACGGTGCAGGAACGGCCGCATTGCATTGAAGAGGTGCGTCACGCTGCGGGCTCCGCGGTCGAACGCGGCATTTGCCTGTTCGGCGGTCGCGTCACTGTGCCCGAGCGACACGGCAACGCCGCGCTCGAGTAGACGGTCGATCAGTTGTGCGGCTCCGGGCAGCTCCGGTGCCAAGGTCATCAGCCGGACCGGGCCCGCGTCGAGCAGACGGTCGAGCAGCGCCGGGTCGGGATCGCGGCGCGACGACGCCTCGTGCGTGCCGAGACGGTTCGGCGAGAGGAACGGG
>Ga0307372_10011875_pt1 | contig 11520 bp, 9 predicted proteins | sample OX1MG_FD_202533 | JGI IMG/M metagenome (GOLD analysis project Ga0307372, IMG submission 202533) | Soil microbial communities from Risofladan, Vaasa, Finland - OX-1 | ecosystem: Environmental > Terrestrial > Soil > Coastal area > Acid sulfate soil | place: Finland: Risofladan, Vaasa | collected...
CCTGGGAGCTGCGTGCCGGGGCTCGGGACGCCTGACGCCTCGGCGCGGCGCCGCCAACCAAGACCAAGGAGATCGACGATGGGCCTTGTGACGTTCGACGAAGACCTCGACAACGCGGTGACCGAGCAGTACTCGAGCGCCCGCGGACCGGTGCTCCGCGGCGTGGAGATCGAGCTCGCGAAGCTGTTCTTCGACAAGGGCGGCGGCGCCGTGGAGCACAGCCACCCCGAGGAGCAGATCGTCTACGTGCTCTCGGGCCGCGCCCGTCTCACGGTGGGCGGCGAGACCTATGAGATCGGTCCGGGGCAGGCCAGCTACCACGGCCCGAACGTGCCGCACCAGTTCGAGGCCCTCGAGGACTTCGAGGGCCTCAGCTTCAAGCGCGTGGTCGCGCCGATCTACTCGGCCACCGGCACGCTCGCCTAGCGGGGCGCTGCGATGACGGCGCAGCGCGCGGCGCTGATCACCGGCGCGGGGGGAGCGATCGGCCGCGCGATCGCGTGCGAGCTCGCCGCCCAGGGCCTGCATGTGGCCGTGGCCGACCGCTCCGGCGAGGCGGCGCAGGCCTCGGCACGGGCCGTCGAGGAGATCGGCGGCAGCGCACTCGCCGTGACGGCGGATGTGACCAGCAGGGCCGAGCTGGCGACGGCCGTGGCGGCGGCCGCGCGGGCGAGCGGCCGCCTTGACGTGATGGTCAACGCCGCCGGGGTGGCACACGTCAAGCCGCTGCTCGACATCACCGCCGAGGAGTTCGAGCTCGTCTTCGCGGTCAACGTCCGCGGCGTGCTCCATGGGATCCAGGCCGCCGCGGCCGCGATGATCGCCGCCGGGGCGCCCGGGGGGCGGATCATCAACATCGCCTCGGCCGCCGCGACCGGCGCACGCCCGCTGCAGGCCGTGTATGCGGCGAGCAAGGCCACCGTGGTCAGCCTGACGAGGTCCTCGGCGGTCGCTCTCGCCCCCCACCAGATCAACGTCAACGCGGTCAGCCCGAGCTATGTCGACACCGAGCTGGGACGCGAGACGCTGCGCGAGCTCGCCCGCTACGGCGGCGAGGAGGCGCGGGCGCGGGCGGTCCCGCAGGGCCTGCTGGCGCGCGAGGCCCGCGCCCAGGACGTCGCCGCCGCCGTCGTCTTCCTCGCGGGACCGGGCGGTGACTACATCACCGGTCAGGTGATCAACGTCGACGGCGGCCGCACGCTGTGAGCCGTCGCGACCCCGGGTCGCGGCGGCGCTGCCGTGACGGGGGATCCGTCGTCGCGAGGGCGGCGCCCGGGTATGCTCGCGGTCGGTTGCGACCGCTGAGTTGACCGAGCGACAGACGATGAGCGACAGCCCGAAGAGCGCCCCGGCACGGGGGGCCAAGCCCCACGAGCGGCCTGCGCGCCGCTCGCGCCCGCACCGCGAGACAGCGGGCTGGACCCGGCCCGAGATCGAGGCGCTGCTGCGGGTCAGCCGCGCCGTAGCGCTGCAGCCCCGGCTCAGCGAGGTGCTGGACGTGATCGCGACGGAGGCGTGCAATGTCACGCGCGCCAAGGCCGCCAGCATCCTGCTCGCGGACCCCGGCAAGATCTTCCATCTCGTCGCGTCGAAGGGACTCAGCCGCGACTACGAGCGCTTCCTGCAGAGCCACTTCATCAGCCACGGGCGCAGCGTGTCACGCGCCGCCGCGGATGAGCTGAAGCCGATCGTCGTCGATGACGTGGCCAACGATCCGCGCATCAACCGTCCGGAGGCGCGCGAATGGAAGCGGTTCGCCCTGCGCGAGGACTACCGGGCGATCGTCTCGGTGCCGCTGCTCGCCGGCAGCCGGAGCTCGGGTGTGCTGAACCTCTACCGCGCCGACGTCGGCCCCTGGCTGAGCGCCGAGATCGAGGTGGCGGCGACGTTCGGGCAATACGCCGCCAGCGCGATCCACAGCGCGAAGCTGATCGATTCCCAGCGCCGGCAGGTCGATGCGCTGGAGCGCCTGGTCGACGTGCTCCGCGACCAGACCCACGAATACGCCAACCGACTGCACGCCGTCTCCGGTCTGCTTGCCCTCGGCGAGACCGCCGACGCCCAGGATTTCCTCGCGCAGCTGATGACGCTGCACCACGACAACTACGCCTCGGTCATCGAGCGCGTCCATCACCCGATCCTCGCCGGCCTGCTCGTCGCGCAGATGAGCGTCGCCCGGCAGCGCGGCGTCGAGGTCCGCCTCGACCGCCAGACCAGCATCGAGACCCTCCCTCCCTGGCTGGGCGCGGCGGAAGCGGTGACGATCCTCGCGAACCTGATCGAGAACGCGGTCGAGGCGGTGACCGCGATGCCCCCGAGCCGGCGGCGAGCGTCGGTCCGGATCAGCCAGACGCGCCGGGCGGTGACGATCACCGTCCGCGACTGGGGAGCCGGGATCGAACCCGGCACCGAGGGCGAGATCCTGGCGCGGGGCCACAGCTCCAAGGACGGGCACCCGGGCATCGGCCTGGCCCTCGTCTCCGAAGCGGTGGCGTCAGCCCACGGCACCCTGGCGCTGCGCAGCGCGCGCCCGGGCGCGATCTTCTGCGTCACCCTGCCCTGCGATGCTGCGCTGCTGGTGGATCAGGCCGCCGGGACGATCGGCAGCAGCAGATAGGCGGGCGTCTGCGCACCGGTGTGCAGCGTGACATCGGCGCCGAACACCGACGCCGGGCGGTCCGCGGCGACGTCGTGCTTGAACGGCCCGACGCCCGACATCTCGAACCAGCCGAACCGCTCGACGCGATCGCTGTAGCGGTAGTCGACTCCCTGAACGCTCAGCGCGAGGGTGTAGCCCGCCGGCAGGACCACGCAGGTCGGCCAGATCTCGATGTCGAGCTCGTAGATCTCGCCCGGGGTCAGCGGCTGGCGCTCGTCGTGGGCGTGATACGGCCGGTAGGGAAGCGTCAGCGCGGGGTCGAGCTTGCGATGGGAGCCGCGCAGCCAGCCATGCGCGAGCGGCGAGTGCGGCTCGAGCGCACCCTGGAAGGTGACCTCGGCGCCGCCGGGGTCGAACGCGCGCACGACGAGGAACAGATCGGCGTCCTCGCTGGCGCAGGAGACGAACAGCTTCGCCGCCAGCGGACCGGTGATCTCGGTCTCGGCGTCCAGGGTCCAGGTGAACGACGCTCCCTCGCCCATCCCGGGGTAGCTCAGCGTCCCCGCCTTCGCGACCGGCTGCGGCGAGAGCGTCCGGCTCGCGGCGTCGAGGTGGAGCTTCGTCCACCGGGTCCGCGGAATCGGCCATGCCTCCTCGCCACGAAGGGCGAATGTTCCGTCCACCCGGCGGATGTTCAGGGACACCGCGGGCCGGCGGTCCCAGCCGTTGTCGGCGTCCTTCAGGAAGTGGTCCAGGAACTGCCGCTGGATCTCGCGGCCGTAGTCGGTGTAGTAGTGCGTCCAGTGGGCAAGGCCATGGATCTCGAGCCACTTGCGCGCCGAGCCGGCGCGCATGAAGCCCTCGGTGTTGCCCCGCAGATGCAGGCCGTGGCCACCCCAGTTGCCGGCCGAGAGCACCGGCACCTCGATCCGGGAGAGGTCTGGGATCCGCGGGGCGAAGTAGTCGTCGACCAGCCCGTGCTCGCGCACGTCGGCGCCGAAATCGACGCGATTGGCGCTCAGTTGCTGCGCGGTCAGCGTGACATCGCCGGTCACCAGCGCGCCGGTCGCCCGGCTGCGTCCGCCCCGCTCGCCGACGCCGTGCTGGACGGTCTCGACCTGATGGCGGTACCAGTTGTCGGAGAAGGTGCACAGGATCCCGCCGTGGTGGGCTGAGTCGCGGTACCAGTCGGCGGCGCCCTCCCACACGCAGATCGCCGCCAGGTGCGGGGGACGCAGCGCGGCGACCTGCCACTGGTTGATCGCGTAGTAGGAGATCCCGCTGAGGCCGATCCTGCCGTTGCTCCACGGCTGCTCGGCCGCCCACTCGATGCACTCGTAGAAGTCCTCGGTCTCGCGCGCCGAGAACGGGTCGATGACACCGGGCGAGGCCCCGGCGCCGCGGGAGTCGACGCGCAGGCATACGTAGCCGTGGGGCACCCATTTCTCGGGGTCGGGGAGCTCCCAGGCCTGGTAGCGGTTGCTCGACCCGGCCGCGACATCGGGGTGCTCGGCGCACATCGCATGCCACTGATCGGGATAGCCGTCCTCGAAGTGCAGGCCCTTCGCGTACGGCCCGTAGGTCACGATCACCGGGTGGCGCTCGTCGTCGTCGGGCCGGAACACATCGGCGCGCAGCACGAGGCCGTCGTCGACGGTGATCGGGACGTCCCATTCGATCCGCATGCCGGCGTCGGATGCGGTGTCCTGGCTCATGCCCGCTCCCCCCTTGCACGTCGTGCGTGCGGACGGCCGCCGTCTGGGGTGACGCGGACGCGGCTCACAGCATCACCCGGCCGCCGGCGACGTCGATCGTGTTTCCGGTGAGCCATGCCGCCGAGTCCGAGACCAGGAACAGCGTGGCCAGAGCGCAGTCCTCCGGCGTTCCCATGCGACCCAGTGGCGACATCGCGGCGGTGCGCGCCAGCGCCTCGTCGTCCATGATCGTCATGACCCGCTCTGAGCTGACGGTCGCCGGCGCGATGCAGTTGACCCTGATGCCGTAGCGGCCGAGCTCGAGCGCGAGGTGCCGGGTGAGCTGCACCACCCCGGCCTTGGCGGCGGCGTAGGGGGCGGTGAGCAGCTTGTCAAGCTGGCGCCCGCCGTTGGAGGCCATCGTGACGATCACCCCCGTGCGGCGTTCGACGAATCCGGAGAGGAACGCCTGGATCGTCAGATAGACCGACGTGAGATTGGCGTCCATCACCGCCCGCCACTCCTGCTCGGACATCTGCTCGATCGGCGTGAAGGACTCGAACCCCCCGGCGAAGGCGAGCAGAATGTCGACGGGCCCCAGCTCGCGCTCGACCAGGGCGCGAAACGCCGTCATGTCGGCGCCGCGCGTGCAGTCCCCGGCATGGCCCACCGCGTCGGCGCCCTCGCTGCGCAACGCGGCGACGACGGCGTCCAGGCGTTCGGCGGAACGCGCGTTGACCCCGAGTCGGACGCCGTTGGCGGCCAGCATCCGGCAGGTCGCCTCCCCGATCCCGCGCGAGCCGCCAGTCACCGCCGCCACCTTGCCGGCCAGGTCGGGATAGCTTGGCACCACCCGTGCGTCGCGAGGCCCGGTCATCCGCGCGCGACGTCGATCGCGTCCCGGTTGATCGCGTGTTCGGGCGCGACACCCCGGAGCACCCGTCCCACCTCCTCGGCGGCGCGCCGGCGCAGCTCCTCGCCGGCCTCCAGCGAGTAGAAGGCCATGTGCGCGGTCAGCACCACGCGCGGGTCGCGGCGGAGCGGATGATCGGCGGGAAGCGGCTCGGGCTCGGTCACATCCAACGCCGCCCCGCTCAGCCGCCCGTCCTCCAGTGCCGCCAGCAGGGCGTCGTGATCGACGAGACCGCCGCGGGCGGTGTTGATGATCACCGGCGAGCGCCGCATCAGCGAAATCAGCTCGTCGCCCACCATGTGGCGGTTGGCGTCGGTGAGCGGCGTGTGCAGTGAGACGAAGTCCGCCTCGGCGACAGCCGCCTCCAGGTCGCCTGCGCGAGCCACGTCCGCCACGTCCCAGGGGTCGAGGTACGGATCGAAGCCGATCACGGTCAGCCCGAAGGCCTGGGCACGCACGGCGACGCGTCGGCCCACCGCACCGACGCCGATCAGCGCGAGGCGCCGGCCACGCAGCCGGTGGATCTTGCCCTGGCCGCCCGGCCACTCTCCCTCGCGGACTCGCGCCGACGCCGCGACGACACCGCGCGCGAGCGCCAGCAGCAGCGCGAGCGCATGATCGGCGACCTCGTCCAGGCAGTAGTCCGGAACGTTGGTGACGAAGATGCCGGCCTCCGAGGCAGCCGCGACGTCGACGTTGTCATAGCCGATGCCGTAGCGGGCGATCACCTGGCAGCGCTCGGCGGCGGCGATCACCCGCGCGCTCACGCGAGCGTAGGTCACGAGCACGGCGTCGGCGCCGGCGACCTGCTCGACCAGGGTGTCCTCGTCGGCGGAGGGCGACAGGTCGAGCTCGACGCCCAGCGGAGCGAGCGTGGCCTGCTCGACGCTGAGATTGTCCGCGACCGCGTCGGCGACGAGGACCCGAAACGCCACTACGCCGGCGCGCGTTCGTCGAGGAGCGCGCTGGCCGGAGCGCTGCGCCCGCCGGTGCGCGAGAGCCGGCGCGGCGCGAGGTGTGCGCGGCGGGGCGGCGCGGCCGCCGCGCACGCCGTCTCGATGTTGGGTGGGGGAATCACAGCCGGGGAGATCAGGCGAGCAGGCTAGCGCAGCGCGTGCGGACCGCCGTCTATTCGGACGTGGGACGTGGCCAAAAACGCGCCCCGGAGCCGGCCCTTGGCAGAATCGCCGTCCACGCTCCGGCGGGCTGCGACGGCGCCGAGCCTCGCCGGTCGCCCAGAGGGAGAATCCGATCATGAGCGATGCGCTGCCCCACCGCCAACTCGGCGGCCTGTCCGTTTCGGTGGTCGGCCTGGGCTGCAACAACTTCGGCACGCGCGTCGATGCGGCCGGGACGCGCGCGGTGATCGACGCCGCTCTCGACGCCGGCATCGACCTGCTGGATACCGCCGACACCTACGGCGGCACGGGCGGCAGCGAGACGCTGATCGGCGAGGCCCTGCGTGGACACCGCGACGCGGTGGTGCTGGCCACCAAGTTCGGCTCGGACATGTCGGCGGCGCCGGGGTACCCCGGCGGGCCGCGCGGCTCGCGGGAATACATCCGCTGGGCGGTCGAGGGGTCGCTGCGCCGCCTGCAGACCGACGTCATCGACCTCTACCAGTACCACTGGCCCGATGGCGTGACCCCGATCGCGGAGACCCTGGGCGCACTCGACGAGCTCGTCGCCGAGGGCAAGGTCCGCGCCATCGGCTGCTCGAACGTGACCGCCGCGGCGCTCGCCGAGGCGGCCGAGGTGGCGACGCGCGAGGGCTTCGCGAGCTATGTCAGCCTGCAGAACGAATACAGCCTGCTGAACCGCGCGCTGGAAGCCGACGTGCTGCCCGCGTGCGAGGCGCTCGGGGTGTCGGTCCTGCCGTACTTCCCGCTGGCCAACGGCCTGCTCACCGGCAAGTACCGCCGTGGCGAGGAGGCCCCCGCCGGAGCCCGCCTGGCCGCCCCGCAGGAGCCGCCCGCCGATGCGCCGACCTTCGCCCGCCTGGAGGCGCTCGCCGACTACGCCGGCCGGCGCGGGCTGGCGATGACCGACGTGGCGATCGGCGCGCTGGCGGCCGATCGCCGGATCGCCTCGGTGATCGCCGGGGCGACGCGACCGGAACAGGTGCGCGCCAACGCCGAAGCGGCACGCTGGACACCGAGCCGCGAGGATCTGGCGGCGCTTGATGAGATCTTCCCGCCCGCGGGGCTTCGGGTCCTTTTCACGCCGCCCGGCCGCACGTCCTGACCGCCAGCTGATCCGCCGGCGGCGCGGCGTCACTTCGCGGCGAGCCAGCTCTCACCGACGCCGAGATCGACCGCAAGCGGCGGATCGAGTTCCCACGCGCCGATCATCTCGGCCTCGATCAGCGCGCGCAGACCGTCAACCTCCTCCTGCGGAGCCTCGAACAGCAGCTCGTCGTGGATCTGCAGGATCAGCTGCGAGCGCAGAACGGCGGTCGCTCGATGGCAGCGGACCATCGCGACCTTGATGATGTCGGCGGCGGTCCCCTGGATCACGGTGTTGACGGCGAGGCGCTCGCCGAGCGCGTGCTGCTGGCGGTTGCGCGCGCGCAGCTCAGGGATCTGGCGGCGGCGGCCGAGCAGCGTCGTCACGTAGCCCTCCTCGATGGCCTGCGCGATCGTCGCCTCGATGAACGCGCGCACCGCCGGGAAGCGCTCGAAGTAGGTCGCGATGAACACCGCCGCCTCCTCGCGCGGTATCTGCAGGCGGTCTGCGAGTCCGAAGTCCGTGAGCCCGTAGACGATCCCGTAGTTGATCATCTTCGCTTTGGAGCGCATGCCGGCGTCGAGCTCCTCGGGCTCCACCCCGAACACCTGGCAGGCGGTGGCGGTGTGGACGTCCTCGCCGCGGGCGAAGATCTCCTTGAGCACCGGCTCGTCGGCGAGCTGGGCAAGGATCCGCAGCTCGACCTGCGAGTAGTCGGCGGCCAGCAGCAGGCAGCCCGGCGCGGCGACGAAGCAGCCGCGGATCTCGCGGCCGAGCGGCGTGCGGATCGGCACGTTCTGGAGGTTCGGGTTGATCGACGACAGCCGCCCGGTCGCCGCGACGGTCTGCACGAAGGTCGTGTGGAGCCTCGAGTGCTCGTCGACGAGACCCGGCAGCGGCTCGAGGTAGGTCTTGACCAGCGTTGAGAGCTCGCGCCAGCGCTCGATCAACGGCACGATCTCGTGCTCGCCGCGAATCGCCGCCAGCACGCGCGCATCGGTCGAGAAGCCGGTCTTGCCGCGTCGCTTGCGCGAGAGCGCGAGCTTGTCGAACAGGATCGCTCCCAGCTGCTGGGGCGAGCCGATCAGGAACTCCTCCCCCGCCGCTTCGTGAATCGAGCGCTCCAGCTCGGCGACCTCCTGCTGCACCCGCTCGGTGATCGCGGCGAGCCGCTCGAGGTCCAGTGCGATCCCGACCTGCTCCATCGAGCGCAGGACGGCGACCAGCGGCAGCTCGACGTCGCTCATCAGCGGCTGCAGGCCCCGCTGCTCGATCTCGGGGCGCTGCGCCGCGGCCAGGGTCGCGATGGCGCCGGCCTCCCAGCCGGCGCGGTCCTGCAATCCCGGATCGATCCCGCGGTCCTCGCACAGCTCGGCGAGCGGGTAGCCGCGCCGCGCCGGATCCAGCAGGTAGGCCGCGAGCATCGTGTCGAAGGCCAGGCCCCTCGGCACGGTCACGAGCGCCTTGGCGTCATGGGCGATCACCGCCCGGTCGCCGAGCGTGCGCACCAGCTCCTCCGGTCCCGCGCAGTCGCCGACGAACACCTCCGTGCCGTTCGCGACGCCAAACCGCCAGGGCCCGCCGTCGCCGAACAGGGCACCGTCAGGAACCTCGGGCGGGCACGCCGCGACCGCGACCTCGCCGGCCCCGGCGAGGTCGGCGAGCTGGGTGAGCGCCACCTCGCGCATCGCGCCGACCGCGCTCAGGGCCTCCGCCGGGCGAGCGACCGACGGCACGTCGCCGAGGGCCTCTTCCAGCCGTCGCAGGGGGTCGCGCAGCTCGTAGCGGCGGAACGTCGCGCGCAGCGCGGTCAGGTCGGGCTCGGCGGCCAGCACGTCGCTGAGCGAGATCTCGAGCTCGAGGTCGCGACGCATCGTGGCCAGCTGCTTCGAGACGATCGCGTCCTCGCGGTGCGCCAGCAGGTTCTCACGCCGCTTCGCGCCACTCACCTCGTCGGTGCGCTCGAGCACGGCCTCCAACGACCCGAATGCCGCCAGCAGATCTGCGGCGGTCTTCTCGCCGATCCCCGGAACGCCCGGGATGTTGTCCGACGTGTCGCCCTTGAGCCCGTAGAAGTCGGGAATCAGCTCGGGGCCGATGCCGTAGCGCTCGAGCACCGCCGCGTGGTCGTAGACCTTCGTCTCGGTGATCCCGCGCGCCGTCGCCATGACGCTCACGAGGCCCTGCTCGTCGACCAGCTGGAACGCGTCGCGGTCGCCGGTGACGATCGACACGGGGATCTGCTGCTCGATCGCGCGCTGCGCGAGAGTCGCGATCACGTCGTCGGCCTCGAAGCCTTCGACTCGGGCGTTGCGGTAGCCGAAGGCCTCGACGAGCGGCTCGAACGCCGGCCACTGCAGGCGCAGCAGGTCGGGCCGGGACTGGCGCTGCGCCTTGTAGGCGGGATAGGTCTCGGTACGCCCGGAGGTGCCGGCGTCCCAGGCGACCACGGTCGGCGTGATGCCGTACTCGGTGATCAGCTTCACCAGCATCGAGGCGAAGCCGAAGATCGCGTTGGTCGGCTCGCCGGTCGAGGTCGCGATCGACTCGGGCAGGGCGAAGAACGCGCGGTACACGAGGCTGTTGCCGTCGATCAGGAACAACGCGGGCGTTTGCTCGGGCACTGCGCCGTGACCCTAGCGCGCCGCTAGGATCCGCTGCGATGCGAGTCACCGTCACCGGCGGCAGCGGGCTGATCGGCCGGCGCCTGGTGGCCCTGCTGCGCGCGCGCGGCGACGAGGTGACCGTGCTCGGCCGCTCCGGTGGCGACGGTGGGCCGGCATGGGATCCGCTGGCCGGCCCGGCGCCGGCGGCGGCACTCGAGGATCGCGACGCGGTGATCCACCTTGCCGGCGAGCCGATCGCGCAGCGCTGGACCCCGGCGGTGCGCGAGGCGATCGCCGCCAGCCGCCGGACGGGCACGACGAACCTGGTGGCCGGCATCGAGGCGCTTGGGCGCCGCCCCGCGGTGCTGGTCAGCGCCAACGCGGTTGGCTACTACGGCGACCGCGGCGCCGAGCTGCTGACCGAGGCCTCCGCCCCCGGCACCGGCTTCCTCGCCGAGGTTTGCCTCGATTGGGAGCGCGCCGCACTCGGCGCCCGCGAACTGGGACTGCGTGTCTGCGTGCTGCGCACCGGCGTCGTGCTCGACCGCCACGGCGGCGCGCTGGCGAAGATGCTGCCGCCGTTCCGCCTGGGCGTCGGCGGCCCGGTGGCCGGCGGGCGCCAGTACGTCTCGTGGATCGCCGTCGACGACCTCGCGGCGCTGTACGTCGCGGCACTCGACGATCAGCGCTACGAGGGGGCGTTCAACGCCACCGCGCCGGCGCCGGTGACCAACGCCGAGCTGTCACGGGCGCTCGGGCGCGCACTCCACCGCCCCGCGGTCGCGCCGGTCCCGGCGGCGGCGTTGAGGCTGCTCTACGGAGCGATGGCCGAGATCGTCACCGACAGCCAGAACGCGATCCCGGAGCGGGCGCTCGCCCTCGACCACCGCTTCCGCCATGCGACGCTCGAGGGGGCGCTCGCGGAGGCGCTCGGCTGAGCTCCGCCGGAGCGCCCGGTCCGGCACCGGGTCCGGCGCTCGGCGCAATACGGGCTCAGCTGATCCGCCGGGCGAGGACGAGGGTTCCTGCGGCGCTCACGCGGTACCCGTCGAAGTTGTCGAGCGAGGTGTCGCCGTTGGCGTTGATCCGGTAGTCGCCGATCACCCCGTGGATCTCGCCGAGGTGGAAGAACGCGATGATCAGCGCCGATGCGGAGCGGTTGGCGGCCTGGCGCCCGGCGCGCCTGATCGATCGCAGCACGTCCGCCATCGCCTCGTAGCCGTAGAGCGCGTAGGCGGTCGGGGCGCTGCCGGGGAACAGCCGGCGGTATTCCGCGAACACGCGTTGCCCGCTCGCCGGATACTGCGCCGGCTCGAGGATCGGGCTGGTCACGTAGGTCGCGTTCGCCGCGCCCCTCACGCCGGCGACGCCGCGCAGGAACGCCGCCGTCGCCAGGGTGCTCGGCGCGAACAGCTTGAGCTTCGGGAGCCTGGCGTGCAGTTCGCTCCACAGGGCCTGCGCTCCGGCGTTTGGCACGCCGCC
>Ga0307372_10011876_pt1 | contig 11519 bp, 10 predicted proteins | sample OX1MG_FD_202533 | JGI IMG/M metagenome (GOLD analysis project Ga0307372, IMG submission 202533) | Soil microbial communities from Risofladan, Vaasa, Finland - OX-1 | ecosystem: Environmental > Terrestrial > Soil > Coastal area > Acid sulfate soil | place: Finland: Risofladan, Vaasa | collected...
GCCAGCTTGCGCTTGAAGGGATCGATTATCGCGGGGTGCTCTATGCGGGTTGCATGCTTACTCCAGAGGGTCCAAAACTGATCGAGTACAACATCAGGTTCGGCGACCCAGAGGCCGAGGTGGTGTTGCCGAGAATTACCAGCGACTTTGCCGAACTGTGCCTGCAAGTTGCCAACGGTGAGCATCTCAGCCCGCCGACGATCTCCCCTGAGGCAACGGTCGGTGTTGTTCTCGCGGCGCACGGCTATCCGGGAACGGTGCGTTCGGGAGACCGCATCGAGGGCCTCGAAAAAGCCGATACGGTCAAAGGGGTGAAGGTCTTCCACGCAGGTACGCGACGTGACTCAGAGGGCCATATCGTGACCGCTGGCGGTCGGGTCCTGTGCGTGAGTGCGACGGGCGAGGATATTGCCAGCGCCCGTGGACGCGCCTACGAAGCCGTCTCGTTGATCACTTTTGATGGAGCCCAGTATCGTCACGACATTGCCGCTTTGGCAGCGCAAACGTCATCGAACCCAAGACAAGGATAGCGACGTGATCCCCCGATATTCATTGCCTGAGATGGCCGAACTCTTCAGTGATGAGGCCCGTTTTGCGAAATGGCTCGAAATCGAGCTGCTGACCGTCGAGGCCTGGTCAAAGCTCGGCGTCATTCCCTCTGGATACGGTGCAACCGTCAGAGCAAAAGCTCCGCACATAGATGCAGAGTTTGTCGCACGCGTTGCCGAGCGTGAGCGCATTACCGACCATGATGTTGCCGCATTTGTCGACATCACCCAGGAGGCGATCGGTTCCCCTGAGGGCTCGTTCATCCACCATGGACTGACATCGACCGACGTCGTCGACACCGCGCTCAGCGCCACGCTGGTTGCGGCAGCAGACCTATTGATCTTGGCTGCCGGTGATCTCATCTCCGCGCTGAAGAGACGCGCACTTGAGCACGCGACAACGCCTGTGCTTGGTCGTACACACGGCATGCACGCAGAGCCGACCACCTTTGGAGTGAAGCTCGCGCTCTATTGCCTTCAGGTTGATCGGGATCGCACCCGGCTGCAACGAGCGCGCGCGGCAATCGCTGTTGGCAAGCTCTCTGGCGCTGTCGGGACCTATTCGAATATTGATCCTGCGATCGAAGAGCATGTCTGCAAGGCGATGGGCCTTACTCCAGTGCCATCTACCCAGGTCTTGTCGCGCGATCGCCATGCCGAGTACCTCTACGCATGTGCCTCGGTTGGCGCGACTGTTGAGGCGCTTGCCACAGAACTCCGTCATCTCCAGCGCAGTGAGGTAGCTGAGACCGAAGAACCATTTGGTGCTGGTCAGAAGGGCTCTTCTGCAATGCCGCACAAGCGCAACCCGATTACCGCCGAACGACTTGTTGGAATGGCAAGGGTCTTGCGCGGCTATCTCATTTCGGGACTCGAAGACGTTGCACTCTGGCACGAGCGCGACATCTCCCATTCGAGTGTTGAACGTATTGTCTTGCCCGACGCGAGTCTTCTCGCGTACTACGTCATGCGGCGCATGACGCGACTCATCGACGGCCTTGTCGTCAATTCGGATCGCATGCGCGAGAACCTTCTCGTCGGTTCGTACGGTCTGGTATTTAGCCAACCGGTACTTCTTGCGCTGGTGGCATCGGGTTGCACGAGAGATCAGGCGTATCGCATCGTGCAGCGCGATGCGCGCACTGCTTTTGAAAAGCGCAGCGCATTTCGCGCGGTGCTTGAATCAGACGCCGAGTTGATAGAGCTGCTTGGCAAAGATCGGATGTCCGAAATTCTCGATGAGGCATTTGACCTCGAGCGTTCGTTGCGTTATACCCATCTCACAATCGATGCACTTGAGGAGGTACTGGGCTGATGTTGGAGCGCCTCTATTCAGGAAAGGTGCGTGACATCTACGCGGCTGGCGAGGATCAGTTCCTTATGGTCGCTTCGGATCGCATCTCCGCCTTTGACGTGATTTTCGCTGAGCCAATTCCGGACAAGGGAAGAGTGCTTACAGCGATGACCGATTTCTGGGATGAGTCTCTTGGCCATATCGCTCCAACACATCTCATCACGACCAACCCCGCAAAGTTTCCGGTCGGGGCCGACGAGATTCCCGGCGTCGCAGGTCGCGCAATGTTGGTACGACGCGCCGAGATGCTGCCGATCGAATGCATCGTGCGCGGCTATCTTTCTGGCTCTGCCTGGAAGGAGTACCAGACCACGGGCAAAGTGCACAACAGCCCGATGCCACAGGGACTGATTGAATCGGCTCAACTGCCAGAGCCAATCTTTACTCCCTCGACCAAGGCAACCGAGGGTCACGACATCAATATCTCCTATGACGAGGCTGCAGAGCTCATCGGCAGCGCGGTTGTACATAGCGCTCGTGACATCTGCCTTGATGCCTATAACACTGCCGCAAAGCGCGCACTTGAATGTGGCATTGTCATCGCGGATACAAAGTTCGAGCTTGGTTTCATCGACGGTGAGCTTGCGATCTGTGATGAGATCCTCACGCCGGACTCGTCGCGGTTTTGGCCGGCCGACGCGGTCGTCGAGGGAAAGGCACCTCCGTCCTATGACAAGCAGCCGGTGCGTGACTGGGCGGAGTCGACCGGATGGGACAAGGCCTCGACTCCGCCTGCAATTCCCGCGCAGGTCATCGCCGAGACGCGTGAGCGATACATCAGGGCGTACGAGACACTTTCGGGGCGAAAGTTCACCGACTGGTGGGGCGGACAGAGTAGGGATGCTCGATGAACTTTGACGTCAGCGTGCTGGTGCGTGGTGTTGAGGGAATTGCAGACCCTGAGGGCCGTACTATCGAGCGGGCACTCGGAGTGCTTGGATTCCAAGGTGCCTCGACGGTGCGTGTCGGGAAGATCATCACATTCTCCCTTGCAGCTAATGATCTTGAGAGCGCACGGTCAGAGGTCGTAGAGATGTGTGACCGGTTGCTCGCGAATCCCGTCATCGAGCGCTATGACATCACGATCAACCCAGCGCCTGCGGCATGAGCGTCAATATTGCGATTGTTCGCTTTCCCGGATCGAACTGCGAGTTCGACGTTGAACAGGCAATTAACAGACTTGGTGCAAATGCGCGCATTGTCTGGCATCAAGAACATGATCTTGAGGAATTTGATGGAGTGATCATTCCAGGTGGATTCGCCCATGGTGACTACCTCCGTTGTGGAGCAATAGCGCGCTTTTCACCGGTGATGGACGCGGTCACGCGCCTTGCAGAACTCGGAGGTCCGGTGCTTGGAATCTGCAATGGCTTTCAGGTGCTCACCGAGGCCAGACTCTTGCCAGGCGCGCTGATGCGCAACGCGGGGTTGCGCTTTGTCTGTGAGACCGTCGAGGTCGAGGTCGCTTCGGATCATTCGCCACTGACTAAAGAGGTTGCGCTTGGCGAACGTCTTCGTCTGCCTGTAAATCACGGTGAGGGCAATTACATCTGTGACGAGACGACACTTGCAGATATTGAGTCTCATGGTCAGGTCGTGCTCCGCTACGTGGACAACCCCAACGGCTCACTCAATGACATCGCAGGTATCTCCAACCGGGCAGGGAACGTCGTTGGGCTGATGCCACATCCTGAGCGAGCATTTGATCTTGTAGTTGGATCAGAAGACGGCGTCCAGCTGCTCGCTTCCTTCGTGCATTCCGTCAAAGCATTTGCCGCGCGTCACATCGCTGTGGGCCAGGCATAGGAAAGATGTCTCTCACCGATATCACCCAGCTCATCGCTGAGGACGGACGTCATCTTCCCCTCGGACTTCTTGATGAGGAGTACGGATCGATCATCGAGGTTCTTGGTCGCGTTCCAACCGATGTCGAACTCGCGATGTATTCGGTGATGTGGAGTGAACATTGTTCCTATAAGTCTTCGCGGGTCCATCTTGGACGGCTTCCAACCAAGGCAGAACACGTACTGGTTGGTCCCGGAGAGAATGCCGGAGTAATCGATGCGGGTGAAGGTGTCGCTGTTGCATTGAGAATCGAGAGTCACAACCACCCCTCGTATATCGAGCCCTACCAGGGCGCGGCAACGGGAGTTGGCGGGATCCTGCGGGATATCTTCACGATGGGAGCCCGTCCGATCGCGCTGATGGATCCTCTCTTTGTCGGCCCGCTTGAAGACGCACACAGCAGGTATCTGCTCGATGGCATTGTCCGTGGCGTCGGCGGCTATGGAAACAGCGTCGGAGTTCCGACGGTCGGTGGTCAGATCACCTTCGATCGTTGCTATGAACACAATCCTTTGGTGAACGTCTTCTGTCTCGGAGTCTTGCCGGTTGACCGTCTTGTTCTTGGACAGGCCTCTGGAGTCGGCAATCTCTGTGTGCTTCTCGGATCGCGCACCGGTCGTGATGGGATTGGCGGCGTGAGCGTGCTTGCCTCTGCGGGATTCCGCGAGGATGAGGGTGGAGCAAAGCGTCCGTCAGTCCAGGTCGGAGACCCCTATGAGGAAAAGCGGCTGATTGAGGCCTGTCTTGAGCTTCTCGATGCAAAGCTCGTCGTCGGTATTCAAGACCTTGGTGGCGCGGGTCTTGCCTGCGCCACGAGCGAGACCGCGGCGCGCGGTGGCGTCGGCATGGATGTCGATGTTCTGGCAGTGCCAAGACGTGAGCCCGGGATGAGCGCTGTTGAGGTCATGACGAGTGAATCACAAGAGCGCATGCTCGCGATCATTACGCCGTCGTCGCTTGATCAGGTACTTGAGGTATGTCGCCGCTGGGAGATCGAAGCAACGGTCATTGCAACCGTTACTGGTGTCGATGAAGACGGCGTTGGCCATCTTCGAATTCTCGATGGCCCTGGCGGCAACGTGCTCGCCGACGTGCCGGCGAAGTCACTAGCCGATGAGGCGCCGCTGTATAACAGGCCAATGCTCGCCCCACCTGATTTTGATGAGCGACTCGACGCTGGTCCTGCAAACGCGCTTGTCTCTCCGGATTATTCCGAGGATCTCAAGTCGATGCTTCTTGATCCGGCATGGATCTATCGCCAGTACGACCATCAACTCTTTGTCAATACGATTTTTGGTCCTGGAGAGGCGGACGCGGCGCTGCTTCGCCTTGCAGGTCCAGGCATCGTGCCATCGAAAAAGGGATTGGCGATGAGCAGCGATGCGAACTCAGCCTGGTGTGCGATCGATCCACGTCGAGGAACACGGGCAACAGTTGCGGAGTCCGCGCTCAATGTCAGCGCGACTGGCGCGACACCAAAGGCCCTTGTCAACTGTTTGAATTTCGGCAATCCCGAACATCCCTGGGTGATGTGGGAGCTCTCGGAATCGGTTGATGGCATGGCTGAGGCATGTGGCGCGCTGTCGATACCCGTCGTCGGCGGAAACGTCTCGCTCTACAATGAGTCGGCGGGACGAGACATCGATCCCACGCCGACCGTAGCGGTCGTTGGCCTGATTGATTCTGTTGTGCGCCGTCCTCCGTCGATCGGATGGAGCGACGGAGATTCAATCGTGCTTCTTGGCGCGCGCAGTGCAAACGTTGGAGGATCGAGATGGGCACGCGACCGGCATGGAGTGCGCACCGGCCAGATTGACGAAGTCGACCTTGTCACCCACAAGGTGTTGTGTGAATTCGTTGCAGACCTTGTTCGCGATGAGGCAGCCTTGGAGGTTGCTCCGGGTCTTGTGCATGGCATCCACACGATCGGCGATGGTGGGCTCGGCGTGGCACTCGCGGAGATGAGCATTGCCGCTGGTATCGGCTGTCTTATCGATGAGGTTATTGATCATCGAGAGCTCTTTTCCGAAGCTGTCTCTCGTGTGCTCATTGCAACAGATCGTTCGGGTGAGCTGATTGGCAGAGCGCGGGCACAGAGACTTGACGTGATTGAGATCGGCAGTGCAAGAGGAGATCGCATGATCGTCTCTGAACTTGTTGATATCAGGCTTGATGAACTCAGCTCGCGATTCCACGGTCGTATCGATCACGCGCTCGGCGAGGTCGCGAGCCACTGAGAGAACTCCAGTCATCAGGGAGTTGTCGTTGTAGGTAGCTGTCACCAGATGAACGGGATGAGTCGTTTTCGGCCGCTTGCGTATGACTGGTATCGACCACCAAGGTCTTGTGAGAGTGCGCGCTCTTCCACGATGATGCGATAGATAAGTCCACATAGCGCTACGACGACCAGAACGACAAGTGATGCCCAGTTGTCGATCATGAATCCGAGGCCGACGAGCGCGAGCAGAATTCCGGCGTAGCTTGGATGCCTGATTACCCGGTATGGTCCTGCGGAGATGACCGGCTGATCGTGGCTTGTCTGCACGGTGAACGTGAAGTAGCGGCCTAGCGTTTGGAAGCTCCAGAGCCGCAGACCCATTCCACACCACATGAAAACGAGCCCAATCGATGAGGTGAGGATCTCGGGCCTGACGGTCGCTGATGGCGCAAATCTCCTTGTGGTGAATGCCGCCGCGTAGGCGATCAGAATGGACAGCCGTATCACGGACCGACTGCCTCGGTCGGCCTGGTACGCCTCTGGCCTCTTTTTGCGTGACTGTCGAAGTTCAAGAATCAACCAGACGACGACAGTAACGAGAAATAGCGTATGAACCACTGAGGAGTCATTTGGATTCATCTCAGATCAAACCTCGCGTTCGAGAATTCAAGCTAATACCGGTCGGTATGGATTTTGCCCTAAGCCAGTCTGCGATCAAGGCGCACTCATATGCTGGTTCTCAACTATTCGAACGATATACACATTCCCAGCAGGCGCTCTTACAAAAGATCGGCGCGCATGGATCACCAACTGATGTGTTCTCTTTTGTCCGGCAAGATGTCCGATAGCAAACCCTGATCCGATGGTCTGCCGCTGATCTTTTGAAGAGGTCTTCCCCTTGCCACGCCTCGCTATCCTGGTGCGTTCTCGCGGGTCCTGCCTCGATGAACGGTGTGTCGGTTCGCCGCGACCTTTTCCAAAGTTTCATTGGATCCGAGTTCGTCGTCTATTTACAGCACCTGTGGTTCGCGCGTTGACTCTACGGTCATCCGTTGTTTCGTGGCCGTTGCGTGCGAGAATCATCACCGTGGAAAAATCAGCTTGGCAGGCTCATTGGCATAAGCACCCTGGAGTGCGAACTGGTGATCAACTCTCTATCGGCGAACGGGCTGCCGATCGGATGCGCAATATGATGGGGTCATGGCCGTTCGTGTTCGGCTTTTTCGCCGTCATGATTGTCTGGGCTGTTGTCAACACCTTTCTCTTCGAGCACATCCTTCACCACAAGGCGTTCGATCCGTATCCGTACATCCTGCTGAACTTGTTCCTCTCGATGATGGCCGGCGTGCAAGCCGCAGCCCTTTTAATTGCCGCGAAGCGCGCCGATTCGATCTCCTCTGAGGTCGCTCTTCATACGGCAAACAATACAGATGACATCAAAGCCCTCATCGAGGAGAACACCGCTCTTATTTCGCAGGTAAAAAAGAACACGGATCTTCTCGAAGAGATTCACCTACATGTAGCCAAAATCGGTCTAAAGATCGGAGCAGAGATGGGTAATTTTGCTCCCGGTGAGACGCACACGAAGAGAACCTGAGCTCATGTCTTAGGAGTATGAGCACTTTTACAGATCTCCACATGAACCGTTGCCCGTGGTGTTGAAACGCGTCGGAGACCGACGACGACGTTATGGGTCAAGTATCGCCGCAGTCGGGCAGGTAATGGGTGCTTGTTGTCTGGCGCCAGCGACAGAGGTCCTGGTCCCGCTTCTCGGGTGGCTTATCGGCGAGGGTTCCGATGAACGTCTACTGGCTGCCCACGGGGTCTTCAGGGCAATGTTGCCGTTGAGAACCCGACGCATCACCTTGGATTTACCGACGGACACCTTGGCACGTATCCACGGTCCGTCAAGATTTTGGGTTTACCAAAGGAAACATAGTTGCTTGTCCACAGCTGTGGATAATGCTGGGGAGAATTACATCTTTGTGATATTTCGATTGTGATTCTCCGCTGCGACATTCGTATCGATTCGCCGCTGAGCGGAGAGTGTCTCTCGCCAGCTAGCGGTAGTAGGTGGCTGAAAGTGCGCCGGCAAGAATGAGGATAAGTCCTGAGAGGGTGTACCAGTTACTCGGGCTCGACGGGAAAAATGAGGCGTAGTTCCCGATGACGAGGAGGATCCCGACGATGAACATACTCATCAGCATCCACGGGAACCACCTAGGACTGCGCTTTACCTCGCGCGGAACCGGAGGGGTATAGCGCTTCGAGGCACTGGGCACGGCACCTTTTGCCTGTGCGCGGCCACTCTGCCGGTCCTTGCTCTGAGCCTTGTTTCCCCGGCGTCGTTCTGAGGTCTTTGCCACCCCCTCACTCTATCGCTGTCTTTGCAAGAGGTCGAAGGGGAGGTGGTTCCAAGCGAGATGACCATCTCTTCGATCTGCGAGGCGTTGTCGGGAGAGCTCTGGCTGCGGGTAGCGTCTTTGGGATGAAGACGCGCATTGTGGTGATCGACAACTACGACAGCTTTGTCTACAACCTTGTGCAATATGTCGGCGAACTTGGCGCCGACCCCTATGTCGTGCGAAATGACGAGATCGATATTGCCGGTCTCAAGGCACTGAACCCCGATGGAATTTTGATCTCTCCTGGACCTGGCCGACCTGAAGACTCTGGAATATCGCGCGAAGCGATTGAATACTTTGCCGAGCAAGGTGTTGCGGTCCTTGGCGTGTGTCTTGGACATCAGTGCATCGGAGATATCTACGGGGCCGAGGTAGTGCGCGCCCCAGAGGTGATGCACGGCAAGACCTCGATCATCCGTCACGACCAAAAGGGTGTATTTCGCGGGATTGAGCCAAAGTTTGTTGCGACGCGCTATCACTCCTTGATCGTTGAAAAAGCATCGGTACCCGATTGCCTGATTGTCAGCGCCACGACAACGGACGACATTGTCATGGGACTTCGTCATCGTGAGCTTCCGGTCGAGGGAGTGCAGTTCCACCCTGAGTCAATCCTCACAAAGTCCGGGCACACGCTGATCGGGAATTTCTTGCATCAGGCCGCCACTTCAAAATCAGGAGCGCACTAGTCAGACAGAGCGCCGCGAAGCGTTTCTAGCCCGGGGGAAACGGTGGAGCGCCAGTTCCAGTTCCAGAGGCTCCTGTCACTCCGGTCGGTACAGTCGTAGTTGTGGTCGCTGGAGTCGTCGAGAGTCCGAGACGGTAGAGGATTGTGCTTCCCGGAGCGATTTCATCTCCAATACGCGCCGTCGAACCCACGACCCGCTGTGCGGCAACGTTACCGATGTAGCCCGCGATCGTCGTTCCAATTGCTGCGCCCTTTTGCGCAACAAGGCCGAGTGAGGTGATTGTGGTAATCGCCTGAGCTTCAGACTGGCCGATCAGCGACGGCACGATGACACCTGGACCAGAGCTGATACTGAGATTGACAGTCGCCCCCTCGCGCACGACAGCCCCAGAAACAGGTGAGGTCGAGATGATATCTCCCTGGGGAACCGTCGGGGAGAATGTCGATTTAGTTGTACCTACCTTGAGGTTTGCTTTCGTGAGTGCACTTCCCGCCTTTGCGGCGTTGTCTCCGGTGACTGAAGGCACGATAACCGTGTGGTTTTGCACATAGGAGATGGTCACCAGTGTGCCCTTTGGTTTCGTGATGCCACCGATCGGAGACTCCTTGATTACCGTGTTCTGCTTTGCTCCTGGTGAGGCGATTGGCACGGACCTCCAACGGAATCCTGCATGTCTCAGTGCGCTTTCGGCGGTTATGCGTGTCTTGTCAACAACGTTCGGAATCGTCGCGGATGGGGCTGCGCCAGCGACCGTGAGAAAGACCTTGGTGCCTTTGCGCACCGTTTCTCCTGATGCTGGATTCTGGCTGATGACGGTGTGCTCGTTCGAGATGTTGCCGGCGACCGTCTTGGTCGAGGTGACCAGCTCGGCGCTCTTGAGCCTGCTGAGCGCCGCGGCTGGCTTCATGCCTTGGACGTTGGGTACGGCGAAGTAAGGGCTTGCCCCGAAGTATCCGAGACTTTGACCACCAAAGATGATCAAAAGAATGATTGCAATTGCTATTGCCCCGCCACCGATCAACCATTTACGAGTATTGGTCGCTCGTCGCTCGATGATTTCATCGTCTTCTGTCTCGTCTTCACCGCTGAGGTGCGCGTTGATTGCCTCGGCATCGATCACTGCAGTCGCTGGGCCGGTAAAGGCCTCGGTCGGTGGTTTGGCGAGCACGGTCTGTCCGCGCACAAATCGATCGAGGTCGGCCCGCATCTCATCCGAGCTGCGGAACCGGTCAGCCGGGAGCTTTGCCATCGCCTGCAAGATGATTGCCTCGAGTGCCGATGGAACTGCGGGATTGATTGACCTTGGAGAGGCGGGTTGCTCGCGCACGTGTTGGTACGCGATCGCGACCGGTGTCTCACCGGTAAATGGAGCGCGTCCCGTCACCATCTCATACAGCACAACGCCGAGCGAATAGATATCGCTGCGTCCGTCTACCTCGAGGCCCTGTGCTTGCTCGGGAGAGAAATAGGTTGCCGTACCCATGACCAGGCCGGTCTGTGTGACCTGCTCGTCCGCACCGATTGCCCGGGCGATACCGAAGTCGGTCACCTTTACTTGACCGTCCTGAGTGATCAGTACATTTCCGGGCTTGACATCTCGGTGAATTACGCCGTGACGATGCGCGTATCCAAGGGCCTTGGCTATATCCGCGGCCACGGCGGCCGCCTGGTCAGCGGCGATCGGTGACTGGGTACGGATGATCGAGGAGAGTGGCTCGCCATCGATGTATTCCATGACGATGAAATAGGTGTTCTCCGACTCGCCCCAGTCGAAGATCTGCACAATATTGGGATGCGAGAGGTTCGCGGCAGCCTGAGCCTCACGGCGGAAGCGTTCCACAAAGGAGTTGTCGGTCGAGAGCTCTGGATAGAGAACCTTGAGTGCTACTGGTCGATCAAGCAGGATGTCATGCGCGAGGTAGACGTGCGCCGTCCCGCCACGGGCAATCTGGCTTCGGAGTTCGTAACGTCCGTTATAGATCGAGTTGGGGGTCTGAGTCATGCCTCGTACAGCCTACGCAGTCTTGATGGGTCATTTGGCTCGGTTACTGGCGAGATTGGTGCGTTATATCGGTTCATTTGGTACCCAAGAGATAGGCGTCAACGACCTTCGCGACAACCGGTCCGGCGATGCCAGCACCGGTCTCCGAACAGCCGATGGCAGACTGGGCTGGCACGACAGCGGCGACCGCGATCCTGGGAGTGTCAGTTGGTCCCGCTGGGCCAAAGGCAACGAGCCAGGTCGAGGAACAGCCCCCGGGTCCCGACTCTGCGGTGCCAGTTTTTGCAGCGATATTGAGGTTCGGGGGAAACAGACGGGATGCCGTGCCGCCGGTGACGACACCGCGCATCAGCTGGCGCACACTATCGGCGGTGTCCTGGGTCGTTGCATTGAGATAGACGTGCGGCTTGTAGGTGGTGACAACCTGACCCTGGTTGTTGACGATCGCGCTCATAAAATGC
>Ga0307372_10011877_pt1 | contig 11519 bp, 9 predicted proteins | sample OX1MG_FD_202533 | JGI IMG/M metagenome (GOLD analysis project Ga0307372, IMG submission 202533) | Soil microbial communities from Risofladan, Vaasa, Finland - OX-1 | ecosystem: Environmental > Terrestrial > Soil > Coastal area > Acid sulfate soil | place: Finland: Risofladan, Vaasa | collected...
GCCCGGCCGGACGATGGCCTGCAGCTCGTAGACGAAGCGGTTGGTCAGGCCGGTCCCGTAGATGTTGCGGCCCTGGGCCAGGAAGAGCTGGCGCACGCCGGCGGGCTGGGCGTTGAAGTTCCCGCCGCCGGGGTAGCCGAGGACAGCGGCCAACTGACCCCGGTTGACATCGGAGTTGTCCAGGGTCAGGGGAGCACCCAGGCCCGGAAGCTCCGGCGCCCGCAAGAGGGCCAGGTCGAAGTTGGGATCGAAGTACACGACCCTGGCCTTGACCGGGACGTCGTTCTGGAACTCGAGCTGGGTCGAATAGGTGCCGGCCACCACGTGGGCGTTGGTCACATACAGCCCAGGGGCGACCAGGAAGCCGCTGCCCTCCAGGATCTCCCCACATCCCTGGGAGACGATCTTGACCGTCGAGTGCCCGGCGTTGGCCACCGCCTCCTGCACCGAGGCCGGGCCGGCGGCCTGGACCGGACCGGCCGAGGTCGGGGCCAGGCCGGCGAAGACCTGGGGGAAGCCGTGGGTGTTGAGCAGCTGTTCGATCCGGGAGAAGAACTGCGGGCTGGGGGGCAGGGCGTCGTTGAGCCGGCGCAGCACGGTGGAACCACTGATCTGGCGGACCAGCTGGGGGGCCGGGACGTCTTTGACCATGCCGGCCACCGCCCAGGCCACGAGCAGGGTGGCCGCCCCCGCCACCACGGCGCCGATGGCCGCGTCGGCCGGGCCCAGGTGGACACGCCGGATGAACCCGTAGACCCGCATGCCCAGCTGACGTCCGACCGTGCCCACCAGGCCGGCGCAGCCGAAGACCACCACCAGGACAGCCACGAGGCGGGAGAAGGGATTGGAGAAGAGGCCGGCCACGTTCGGAGCGATGAGGGCGCCGATGATCAGTCCGGCCCAGAAGCCCCCGAAGGAGAGCACCTGCATGGCCGCCCCCAGCCTCACCCCCCGGACCAGAGACAGTACGAACAGCACGATGATGATGATGTCCAGCAGGTCCACGGGCACATCTTGCCCGCAGGAGGTCCGGGTTGGTCGATGATGGGCCGGTGCAGGATGCCCCGCCGTCTCAGTGGGCCCAACCCGGGCCCGCTCTAGCCGCACCGATCCGGAGGATGGGGGGATTCCTGGTGGACCAGGCCATTTTTGCCGTGGTGGGGGGAATCGTGCTCTACCGGGCCGGGGCCGGCACCTCCCCAGCCATCGGCTCCCCCGTCTATGACCGCTCGGCCCTCATCGTCTACGGACTGGAGCTGGCCTACGAGCTGGTGCTGCTGGCCGTGATGGGCCAGACCATCGGCTGCCTGGCCGTCGGGGTGAAGGTGGTCCGCCAGGAGGATGCCGGACTACCCGGCTGGAGCCGGGCCGCCCGCCGGGTGGCCACCGCCAGCCTGCCGGCGGTGATACCGGTGGTGGGACTGGTCTTCCTGGTCGCCTGCTACGGCTGGATGTTCAGAGACCCCCGCCGCCAGGGCCTGCACGACAAGGCCGCCGGCACCATCGTCATCGACGTACGGAGGGCACGAAGGTATGACGGCCGGTGAGATAGAGGAAGGCGGCCGCCGTGACCAGGACGAGCACGAGCAGCTCCCCGGCGTGGTCGCTGATGGTGATGGCCACCGGCACCAGGCTGCCGATCACCCAGGCCAGCTGGAAGCGGGTCTCGAAAGCGGCAAAGGCCCGGCCCCGGGCGGCCTCGGCCACGTCTCTCTGCACCAGTGAGTCGAAGGCCAGCTTGGCCGACGCCGCCCCCAGTCCCACCCCGGCGGTGAGGACGCAGTCCCCGAGCCGGCGGTCCAGGGCGAAGGCTCCCCCCGAGGCCACCATGACCACAGCCATGCCCAGGACCAGGATGCGCTCCTCACTCAGGACCCGCCGCAGCACCGGGGTGAGCAGGGTCGCCACCAGGGAGCCGCCCACGCTGGCCACCAGGACCACGCCGTACCACCAGGTGGCAGCGTGTTGGCGGCGCAGCTCGAACGCCAGCAAGAAGGTGATCAGGCCCACCGTGCCCCGCATTACGGCCATGGCGGTGGAGGCCACCACCACGCTGGCCGGGCTGTGGGCCGGCCGGTGGCGCCGGCGCCGGCCAGACCGGGCCGACGGCGGCCCGCCCGGTCCGATGGCGGGGATCTGATCGGTGTCGAGCTCGGCCTCGGACCGGGCGCCGGTGGCGCCGGACCCTACGGCGTCGGCTCCCGACGACCGGGCCGTCCGGGGCAGACGGGCGGCCGACAGAGCGGCAAAGACGAACACCACCGCGTCGACCCTCAGCACCCACGGCGCTCCCAGGTGGGGGATCTTCAGGATGGCCGCGGCCGGGGCGCCCCCGACCAGGCCGGCCAGGGCGGAGATGAGGGCGAGGCGGGAGTTGGCCCGAACCAGCCCCGGCCCGGAATCGGCCACGGCCGGCACCAGGGCCGCCTTGCCCACCAGATAGAGCTTGGAGGCCACCAGGACCAGGAAAGCCTCCGGGAAGAACAGGAGGCTGTGCAGGTCCCGGGCCATGAAGAAGCACAGGACGACCCGCACCGCCCCGGCGCTCATGACCATCACCCGCCGGGCCTCCCGGCTGCGGTCGAGCAGTGGCCCCAGCGCCGGCGCCACCACCGCGAAGGGAGCCATCGTCAACAACAGGTACAGCGCCACCTTGGACCGGGCCGCCGAGGGGCTGATGCTGAAGAACAGTGAGCCGGCCAGGGCCACGGTCATGAAGGCGTCGCCCGTGACCATGAGCAGGTGGGTGACGGCCAGGCGCCCAAAGGGCGTCAGCGGGGGCTTCAGCTCGGGAAAGGCCCGACCGGCCAGGTCCCGGACGCCCCGCACCGCTCAACTGTAGGGCCGGACTGGTCGTGAAAGGTACGGTGCGGCCGTGTCTGTGGACCAGCAGGTCTTCGCGTCGCGCGTCACCCGGCTGCCCCTGGTGGACGCCGATGGCGCCACCCTGGGCCGGGTCGAGGACCTGGTGCTGGGACCGGCCCACAGCGGCCGGCCGCCCCGCCTGTTGGGGTTGGTGGCGGTGGTGCAGCGAAGGAAGATCTTTGTCGGGGCCGGGCGCATCAAGAACATCGAATCGGGCGGGGTCCGCCTGCGGGGCGCCGCCGTAGACCTCGGCCACTTCGAGCGCCGGCCCGGGGAACTGCTGGTGGAGGCCGACCTGATCGACCGCTTGGCCAACGGCCGGACGGTCATGGACGTGGCTCTGTGTTCCACCTCCCAGCCCGGGACCTGGGAGGTGACGGCGGTGGCCCTGGGCAATCGGGGACCGCTGAGAAGACGGACTACCGACGTGGTCGACTGGCGCCAGGCAGCCGGCCTGTTCGACCCCGGTCCGGCCGCGGTGCAGGTGGCCCTGTTGCGGGAGATGAACGCCACCGACCTGGCCTCGGCGGTCAAGTCCCACCCCCCCCCCCGGCGTCGGCTGCTCACCGAGGCCATGGAGGACGAGCAGCTGGCCGACGTGCTCGAGGAACTGTCGGAGGACGACCAGATTCGCCTGTTGGCCGAGATGGATCTCGACCGGGTGGCCGACATCATCGAAGAGATGGAACCCGATGACGCCGCCGATCTCCTGGCCGAGATGCCCGGGGAGCAGCGCCTGCTCCTGCTCGAAGCCATGGACCCCGAGGAGGCCGCCCCCATCCGACGGCTCCTGCGTTACGGGGCCAGCACGGCCGGCGGGCTCATGACCCCCGAGCCCCTGGTCCTCGCTCCCGGCGCCTCTGTGGCCGAGGCCCTGGCCCGCATGCGCCAACCCGACCTGCACCCGGCGGTGGCCGGCCAGGTCTTCGTGTGCGAACCGCCGCTGCAGACTCCGACCGGCCGCCTGGTGGGGGTGGTCGGCGTGCAGCGCCTGTTGCGGGAGCCGCCGTCCATGACCGTAGGAGGTTGCGCGGAGGAGAGCGGCTTCGTACGACCCGACCTGTCCGAGTTGCAGGTGGCCGAGATGCTGGCCGCCTACAACCTGTTGGCCGTGGCCGTCTGCGATGAGGCCGGCCGGCTGCTCGGCGCCGTCACGGTCGACGACGTGCTGGACCGCACCCTGCCGGTGGGCTGGCGCAAAAGGAGGCGCTGATGAAACCCATCCGACGCCGAAGAGGGGACCTCTCCACCCCGCGGGGCGGCGGCCTGGATCTGCGCAACCTGCGCAGTGGGGACGGGGACACCTTCGGACGCTTCTCGGAATCCACCGCCCGCTTCTTCGGCACGGCCCGATTCCTGGTGGGCCAGACCCTCATCGTGGCCGCCTGGATCACCTTGAATGCCCTGGAGGGATTCCACAAGCTGCGCTGGGATCCCTATCCATTCATCCTCTTGAACCTGGTCTTCTCCACCCAGGCCGCCTACGCCGCCCCGCTCATCCTGTTGGCGCAGAACCGCCAGGCCGAGCGGGAGCGGGCCTCCATCGAGGAGGACAGGGAAGTGGCAGCCCGCACCCAGGCCGACGCCGAGTTCCTGGGTCGCGAACTCTCATCGCTGCGCATCGCCATGTCCGACGTGATCACCAGCGATGACCTCGCCGGTGCGTTCGAGACGGTGGCCCATGCACTGGCCCGGCTGGAAGCTCGCCTACCAGCGATACCAGCGAGCCTCGGTGCCGCGGGCGAAGAAGCCGATGACCCAGACTAGGGCCATGATCACGGCCACCAAGCCGGTCGCCGCCATCAACACCGTGGGCGCCGTCCTGGCCGGGGTCGCCAGCCCGGACCGGTGACGCTGGCGGGACCGGTGAGCCGGGGAGAACGGCCGAGCCCGCCGGGCGGTCGGGGGACCACACCACTCCGGGAGCGGCCACGCCGAAGCGGCGCCGGGCCGCGCTGAGGGCGCCATCGCTCGGCATCACTCGGCACCTACCAGTCGCAACGACCGCTCCATGGCCGGGATGACTTGATCCGGTCCGCCTTCGGGCAGGTAGCACTGAACGACGGCCGGCGTGGACCCGGACCGGATCAGGACACCGCGGCCCGGCGGCAGCCGCCGGGCGGCAACTCCGGCCACCAGGGGACCCTCTTCAGCCGATCCGGACAGAACCAGTGCCATCGGATCCGATTCGCGCAGGCGCTGCATGAAGGGCTCGAAGGCACTACGAGCGGAGCCCGCCACCCGGCGGGCCACGATCACGTGGAACCCAACGTCGCCCGCCCACCCGATCAGGTCGACCAGCGGGCCGAAGGGGCCGGAACCGGCCTGAAGGAGCCGGTCGTAGTCATCGACCACGAGGTAATGCCGGGGACCGTCCGTCGGGGGACACGGCAGATCCGGACCGGGCTCATCCAGTTCGTCCCCCGGCAGTCGGAGGATGAGGGATGCGGCCAGCTCTACCGCCAGCCGGCCGGCCGCGGCCGCCGAGACGGCGTAGGACTCCGGCCGCTGAGCCCGGGCCAGATGGGCCAACCGGCGGGCGGGATCGACCAGATGCACCAAGGGCCGCTCTCCATCTTCATCTTCAGGCCCGGCCAATAGATGCGTCACCACCCGGGAGAGCAGCGTCGAACGACCGGACCCGGTGTCTCCATAGACGAGGAAGTGGGCACCGGGCGCGCTCAGGTCGAACTTCACCCGACGGGATCTGAACTCGGACAGCCCGAGGGCGAAAGGCGTCCCGGGCCGGTGCGGCGCCGGCGCCGGCGCCGGCACGACCAGGGGCAGGTGGCTCAGGGTCGGAGCCCGCCTATTGCCGGCGGCGGTCGTCGCCCGCCTCACGAATTCAGCCGCGCCACCCGACCGCTCCCAGGGGCTGGAGGGCGACTCGGTGTCAATCGGCGCAGGGAAGGTCAGCGCGGCCTGGAAGAGATGCCCGTCCCTGGTCAGACCCCGGCCGGGGACCGCGGCGGAAACCTCCGACGCCCGGCGCCGGCCCACCATGGAGTCGGAGGGATCGCCCAACCGGAGTTCGAGGCGGGTGCCGAAGGCGTCGAGCATCTGTGGGCGCACGTCCATCCACCGGTTGGCGGTGACAACCACATGGACCCGGTGGCGCAGGCCGCGGTTGGCAATGAGCGTCAGAGAGCCCTCCAGGTCGGGCATCGTCTGACGCAACTGTCCTATGTCATCGACCAACAGGAAGACATCACTGTCGTCAGTGGCGCCAGCGCCAGCGCCAGCGCCAGCCGTATCGCCACCGTCCCCGGCCCCCTCGGAGAGCGGTCGGTCGGCCCGCTCTTCGATCACAGCCTGGATGTCGCCCAGCAGGCGGGCCGCTGCGGCCGGATCCCCGCCACCGGCTATGGCGCCGACGTGAGGCAATCCGGCCAGTTGGGACAGCAGGCCACCACCCAGATCAAGGCCGTACAGATGGACCTCATCCGGGGATCGACCGTGCGTCAGCGCCACCACCAGGGTCTGCAGCAAGCACGACTTTCCGCTGCGGGGAGCGCCGGCAATAGCCAGATTCCCCCCGGCGGCGCTCCAGTCATAGATCAGCGGAACCTGGCACTGCCGGCGGGGCAAGTCGACCAGGCCGAGGGCGACCTCCTTGGTTCCCCGGACCACCTCATCGAGATCTTCGAGGCTGACCATCTCGGGCAAGGGGTCGAGCCACACCCGCCGTGCCCGGGGGCCATCCCCTGATGCCGACCGCACCATGGCAGACAGCTCGGCGCCGACCAGCGCCGCTCGGAACCGGACCAGGCCATCATCCACCCGGAGGAGCCCGAGCCCCGGCGTGGAGGGCAGCTCGAAGGCGGCCGGACTGTCGAGAACGGACCGGGACTCCTGCGCCGTGTTGGTCCGCAGGGCGATGCGGTAACGCAGATGCGGCTCCAGCCGGTTGATCCTCCCTTCATCCAGACGCTGCGTTGCCAGCAGCAAGTGGATACCGAGGGATCGCCCGACACTGCCGATGGTGGCGAAGGTTTCGATGAACTCCGGACACGCCGTCAACAGCTCCCCGAACTCATCGACCACCACCAGCAGATAAGGAAGCCGACCGGCCCCGCTGGCGTGCAGGGCCCGGATGGACTCGGCCCGGCCGGCCCGGCGCAGCACCTCCTGGCGCCGCTCGACCTCGGCCCGCAGTGCGTCCCGGGCCCGCTCGATGAGGCCGACGTCCTCGGCCAGGTTGGTCACCAGTCCGGCCACGTGGGGCAGGTCGGCCAACCCGGCGAAGGCAGCCCCGCCCTTGAAGTCCATCAGCACCAGATTGAGCACCTCCGGCGAATGGACCGTCGCCAAGGACAGCGTCAGCGTCCTCAACAACTCGCTCTTGCCGGACCCGGTGGCTCCGACCAGGATGCCGTGAGGGCCCATCCCGCCGGCGGCCGCCTCCGATAGGGAGAGCGTGACCCGGCGTCCGCTGGGCTCCACGCCGATGACCGCCTCCAACAGACCCGGATGGACGCCGGCCAACAGGGCCGACAACCGCATCGGTTCGGATGTTCGGGAGCCTTGCTCCAGACGGAGGGGCGCCAGCGACTCGGCGAGGGACGCGGCCGAAGCCGTGCTCAGGCCGTCGGCCTGCACTCCGGTCTCGAGTCGTCCGCCCGGTCCCGACTCGAGGTAGGTGGCTGTGCCGTCGGCGTGCACTTCGACCACCGCCTCGCACTCGGGGGGAAGGTCGATCCACTGGCGGACCAAGCTGATCAAGGTCGTGCCCGCACCGTCCGCCTCCGAAGCCTCGAGCCCGCCGGCGCTGTAGAGCTGGTCCGCGCCTTCCGGGTCGACCCAGCCGGGGCCACACGCCGCCTCGTCCTCGACCACCGCGACGACGTGCCCCCGGCCCGTTCCTACCGCTCCTTCACCAGGCCGGGCGTGGGGCAGGCGGGCGATCCAGTCCCAGTCGCGGCGGGCGCCGGCCGGGCCGGGAGCCCTCAGGGTGATGTCCGCCGAGGCGTGGAAGACGGCCAGGGCCGCCAGCCAGCCCCGGACCAGAGCCTGGGTCTGAGGCGCGGATCCCACCACGGCCAACCGACGGAAGCTGGTCAGTGGGATGACCACCGGCGCGGCCCTGAGGCAGGCCGTGCGCTCGACCAGAGACTCGGCCGCGGCGAGCAGGGCGGCATCCGGTTCAACTTCAACCGGCTGGGCCGGGGCCAGCCGGACGGGCCGGAGGGCGGGGACCACCCCGAGGCCGAGTCGGACGGCGCCAAAGTCGGAGTGACCCGGTCGGCGCTCCCAGAGGCCCGCCTCCGGGGAAAGGCAGTCGGAGAGAGCTTCGGGGTCGGGGAAGATCCCGTTCAGGCCGGCCCTCTGCAGGGCGGCGGCGGTGGCCGCCTCCGCCTCGACGGCGCCCAGGTGCTCCCGATACCGGCGCCTTAGCGCCTCCTGCTGGGCCCGCCCCCGCCGGACACCTGCCCTCTGGGCCGCCAGCCCCGCCCCGACGCTGACCAGGGCCACGCATCCCGACACGACCAGATAGGTCAGGGAACGGCCCACCACCGCAAAGCCAACCATCGAGAGCACTCCCACCGCCGGAAACAGCAGACCGAGCAGTGGGGAGCCCCTACCCCCGCCTCCGTCGGAGGGGACGGCCGCCAGGAGGAGCGCCTCCCCCGGTGGGACCCGCGGCCACACCCGAATCGGACGGCGTACTCCTCGAGGTACCTGTCCTTCACCCATTTGGCGGGTTTATCATCTAATTACACGAAACACCATGAGTTTCTCGTTTCTCCACCCAGGCGAGCCGGACACATACAACTCACACGGGCCTAGCCTGTGGTGGTGGCGACCATCGAGGCTTCCCCGGTCAGCACCCGCAGCCGGCGGGCCCCGGACCCGGCGCCGAGCCGGGCCGACGCGGTGGCCCGGTGCATCCTCTTCATCCCGCCGGACTCGGGGGCTTCGGAGTCCGACGCCCAGCGCCTCTTCAGCACCTCCATCCTCATCTCGGCCCTGCGCTGCCTTCTGACCTATGTGGCCTTCCCGGTCATCACGCCGTTGGTCGGGGCCCTGACCGGGGTGGCTCCCATCATCGGGATCCCGATAGCCGTAGTGGCTCTGGTCTTCGATGTGCTGGGCATCCGGCGCTTCTTCCAGGCCCGCCACCGCCTTCGTTGGCCGATCACAGCCATCTACCTGGCGGTGATGGGCCTGGTTGCCTATCTCCTGGCCGGGGACATCGCTTACTTCATCTGATCCAGTGACGGCCGCGTCCCCCCCGGTGACCGGCGCGCTGGGCCGCCGGGGAAAATGGTCAGAACTCCCGTCCGGAGCCGGGATGACCCCATGGCTGATCTTCCTTCTGACCGTGGCCGTCCACCTGGGCCTCAGCGTCCACATGCGCACTCCGATCATCCACGCCGACGAATACGGCTACCTGATGGGGGCCCACTTCCTGGCTCGGGGGGGCACGCCCATCGGCAAGCCCTTCTCGGCCGGCTACAGCCTGCTCATAGTTCCGTTCTGGTGGCTCTCGGCTTCCACGGCCACGGTCTACCGCTGGACTCTCGACCTCAACGCCGTACTGGCCGGGCTTTCCTCTGTTCTTCTCTTCCGGCTGGCCCGGCGTCTGGTCCCTTCGGCCGGGCCGGCGGCCTGGGCGGTGGCCGCCCTGGTCACGGCGGCCTACCCGGCCACTCTCCTCTACTCCGACCTGGCCGAATCCGAGAACCTGCTCATCCCCGCCTTCCTCCTCGCCTGCCTACTGCTCATGCGGGCTTGGGAGAACCCCCGGCCCCGTCGCTGGCTGGCGGTGGCGGTCACGACGGGCTTGCTCTTCTGGGTGCACGAGCGCAGCGTGGTGGTGGCCGGGGCGGTGCTCCTGGTCGCCCTGGACAGCCTGAGGCCATGGCGCCGTCACGGACCGGCCCTGGCGATCACGGCCGGCGGCCTGGCGGTGACCATGGCCGGCGGTGGCCTGCTGACCCACTGGGTGACCCGGCCGGTGCCGGGGCGGGAGCTGCCCGGATCCGGTACGACGGCGGGGCACATCCTCGCCCAGGTCACCAGCGCCGGCGGCCTGGCCCACTTCGGGACCGAGCTGGCCGGCCAGGGGCTGTACCTGATGGTCGGGGCCGGGGCCCTCACCGTGCTCGGCATCATGGCCCTGGCCCGTCGGTCCCGTCTTCCGGAGGGATGGCTCGACCGTGCCGGCGGACTCTCCGGAGCCCTGGGACCTCTCGGACCTCTTCCCCTCTTCCTGGTGCTGGTGATGCTGGCCGAAGCGGCCCTGGCTGCGGTCTACCTGGCCACGGGCAACCGGGTGGACGATGCGATCTACGGCCGCTACCTGGAGGCTTTCGTGGCGCCGGTGATCCTGCTCGGGGTCTTGGCCGGCATGCGCCTGGCCGGAGCCGGTCGGTGGTGGCGGGGCCTGGGCCCGACCCTGGGCGGGGCGGGAGCACTGACCCTGACCGCGCTCGGCGTCGCCCTGCACTGGGGCCGGGTCCTGTCGGGCCAGGTGGTGACCGCCAACCTCCTGGCCGTCGCAGATGTGGTCCGGGGTAGTCCAGCCCGGGTGACAGTGGCATATCTGGCCGGGACCGGGCTGGTCGCCACCGCGGCGGTGCTGGCCGGGTTCCGGCTGTCGGCCTTCGGCGGGGCCGCCATCGCCCTGGCCGTCATGATCCCGGCTTCGGCCTACGGATACTCCTACCTCGTCACCCAGACCGACGGCCGCCTGCCGGAACGGGCGCTGCCGGCCGCGATAGTCGCCATAGAGCAGGCCGACCACGTCAGCTGCGTCTCCTGGGACTCCGACCCGGGCGATGAGTGGGCCTTCTACAACACCCGGCTCTTCGCCCCCGATGTCGCCTTCGAGGTCTTCAACTCGGACCGGGAGACCACCCTGCCCTGCCCCTCCGGGCTGGTGGTGGCGGGGAGGTCGCTCTCGAAGGTGGCCGGCTTCGCCGGAGCCAGATTGCTCTTGACCCTGCCATCCCCAGCCAGCCTGTGGGTGATGCCCGGCCCGCTGGCCCGGGAGCTGGCCGCCCGACCCTGACCGCGCCGTCCGCCTGACGCGCCCGGTCGAAGGGCGGACCCGATCACGACCGCCCTAGTCCTAGTCCTGTCCGGCTGAGGGTGGGCTCCAGAGATCGGCGGCCGCGGCCAGGGCGATGGCGATGCCGGCGGCCCGTTCGATGACGGCGGCCATGTAGTGCTCGGCCGTAGTGGAGTGGCCGCCGAGGGGCGGCGGGCCGAGCGAACGAAGCAGGGAGGTGGGGTCGCCCGCCCCGGTGATGGGCTCCGGCGCGGGCAGGCCCGGCGGAAGAGACCAGAGGTCGACCCGGCGGGGCCGACGGCCGGCCCGGCGGCGGCGTTGGGGCGGACGGGAGTTGTGCGGATCGCTCATTGGTCGGACTCGGTCAGGAGGGTGTCGCGGCGCAGACCGAGGGCGGTGCGCAACTGGGCCGCGTCGAGGTCGGACAGCGAGCTGGACTTGGGAAGCACCATGTCGGCCACGTGGCGCTTGCCGGACACGATCTCCTCCACCCGCTCATCGACGGTGCCGGGGCAGACCAGGCGGTGGGAGACGACCGTGCGGGTCTGGCCGATGCGCCAGGCCCGGTCCCGGGCCTGGTCCTCCACGGCCGGGTTCCACCAGCGGTCGTAGAGCACGACGTGGGAGGCGGCGGTGAGGT
>Ga0307372_10011878_pt1 | contig 11519 bp, 7 predicted proteins | sample OX1MG_FD_202533 | JGI IMG/M metagenome (GOLD analysis project Ga0307372, IMG submission 202533) | Soil microbial communities from Risofladan, Vaasa, Finland - OX-1 | ecosystem: Environmental > Terrestrial > Soil > Coastal area > Acid sulfate soil | place: Finland: Risofladan, Vaasa | collected...
GACCACGCTCGTGCTGTGCTGGAGCAGCAGGCCGAAGTCGCGGCTGCTCTGAGCGGTACGGGTGACGAGTTCGCCGTGCTCGTCGCGCAGCAGGATCGCCGCGTGGTCGCCGCCGCTGATCGCCAGGAGTTGACGGAGGGCGGACTGGAGCGTCGCGTCGAGGTCGAGGCTGCTGGTGAGCTCGCGGCCCAGCCGGTTGAGCAGCGCGATCCGATCGACCACGGAGTCCGCGCGCGGGGCCTCGGCCTCGACGGCGATGGTCACCGCGGTGACGTTGTCCTGGCCGCCACGGGCTCTGGCCTCCTCGATCAACCCCGGAGCGGCGTCCGCGCCGTTGGCGCGCAGGAGCTCGCGCAGCCGGTCCGCGTCGACGTCCCGGTAGAGTCCGTCGGAGCAGAAGAGCACCAGGTCGCCGGCCTCGAGCTCCTGCTGCACCACGTCGACGTCGACCGTCTCATGGATCCCGAGGCAGCGGGTGATCAGGTTGCGCCGGGGGTGGTTGACCGCCTCGGCTGAGGAGAGGCGGCCCCGGCGCAGCTCCTCGGCGACCCAGGAGTGGTCCTGTGTGAGCTGGCGCAGCTCGCCGGTCCGCAGCAAGTAGGCGCGCGAGCGCCCGGCGTGGGCCACGATCACCCGGTCGCCGACCACGACCCCGGCAAGGATGGTCGCCCCGGCCGCGTTGGCCGAGCCGGCATCGCCCCGGGTCTGCGCGTAGAGGATGGCGTTGGTGTGCTCCACCGCGGCGCGCAGCCGCGTGGCCGGGTCCGGGATGGCCGAGGTCCAGTAGGTGTCGACGACCGTGCGCGCCGCGAGGCGGCTGGCCTGGAGGCCGCGCGCCCGCAGGCCGACCCCGTCGGCGATAGCCCAGATCGACCCGCGCTCGGCGCGATCCAACGGGCCGGCAGGCTCGCGCACCGCGAGCGAGTCGCCGTTGACGACGCGGACCGCGCCGGGGTCGGTCCGAGCATTGGCCTTGACGAGCAGGGCCGTGGGCATCAGCGCGACCTCCGCCCGGTCGAGATGCCACCAGGGCCACAGGGCGTAGGGGCGGGTTTCAAACCCGCCCCTACCAAGCGGGCTGATGTGCGCTGCCGGACGGCCGCTAGCCGCGGGTGATCCCCCACCCCTCGAGCGACGGCGCGGACATCAGGGACCCCCAACGGCATGCGGTAGCTCCTCCGGATCCTGGGCCTTGCGCAGCGTGCGGCGAAAGTCGTTGTTCAGGTGGTACAGGCCGTAGAGGCGTGCCGCCATCACCCGCAGGCGGGTCGAGCGCGGGCGCAGCAGCGTGGGGACGTCAACGATCACCTGCCGGCGCACCGGTCGTCCGCTGAGGATGTCCAGGATGGCCTGCAACGCGACCACCCCAAAGAGGTTGGCAGTGTAGACGATCTGGGGGAAGCCGTCACGTGCCCCGCGCAGCTGTTGCTGGAGCTCGTCGATGATCTCGAGCGGCACGGCGGCGATCGGGATGACGCGCCGCAGGAAGGCCATCGGCTCGCGCAGCTCCGGGCCGTCCGGCCGGACAGCGCCGTCGAGGATCCGGACGCCCGGACGCCGGTAGTCGTAGATCCGCAGCAGCTGCAGGCCGGCGATGTCGTAGCCGGAGATGACCGGGATCCCGCGCTGCCGGGCCTGCTCGTGCAGCGCGTACTTCGACGAGAGCGGCGGCTTCGTCGTGACGTCGACGCCGTCGACGATGAGGGTGGCCTGGGCCACCAGCGACGCGACGTTCTCGGCCACGATGCCGTGCGTGTCGACGGCGATCTCGGCGTAGGGGTTGATGTCGCGCATCCGCTCCTGAAACACCAGCGCCTTGTTCCGGCCGAGGTCCTGTAGCCGCACGGCCTGGCGGTTCAGGTTGTGCAGGTCGTAGTCGCCCGGCTCGGCCAGGATCAGGTGCTCGGCACCCAGGCGCACCAGCGGCTCGACGACGGCGCCACCGATCGAGCCGCAGCCCGCGACCAGGATCGTCGCCCGGCGCAGCCGGTCCTGCTCCTCGGGCGGGACCAGCCCGCGGTTGCGCACCACGAACTGCGCGTAGAACTGGTCGTGGGGCGGCAGCACCACCTGCTGCCCGTTCGAGAGCGTGTGCGCCGACGGATCGCCGGCCGGCGGCGCGGGGGCCGTATCCGGAGCGGTCATGAGCTCCTCCTGTCGGGCGGCGCAGCCGGCGAGGCAGGCGCCGCGGCCGTGTGGACCGGTTGCCGGGCGGATGCGGCCGCCGCGGCCTGGAGATCCGGCAGCCGGGTGACGATCTCCGCGCGGCGAACCTTGAGCGTGGGCGTGAGCGGGAACGCGTCGTCCGGCCAGACGGTGTGGCCGCGGATCTGCTGGTGCGGGGAGAGATTCACGTTGGCGTGCCTGATGATCGGCCCGGCATCCTCGACGCCCCGGTCGAGCAGCAGGACCGCGTGGACCTCCACGTCCTGTCCCGCGCCCTGACCCATGACCACGGCGCCCTTGACGCCCGGCTCGGCGGCCAGCACGCGCTCGACGTCCTCGGGGTAGACGTTCATGCCGTTGGCCAGCACGATGACGTCCTTCTTGCGGCCGCGCAGCCGCAGGCGTCCCGCGTCGTCGAGGTAGCCGAGGTCGCCCGTCCGGTACCAGCCGTCGCTGAAGGCGGCCTCCGTCGCCGCCGGGTCCTGCCAGTAGCCGGGGCTGATGTTGTCGCCGCGGACCAGGATCTCGCCGTCCTCCTCGAAGACGATCTGGACGCCGGGGAGGACACGGCCGACGGTGCCGATGCCGCGGTCGGTGAGGGAGTTGGTGGCGACGATGGGCGCGGCCTCGGTCATGCCGTAGCCCTGGACGACCTTGATGCCGATCCGCTCCCACCAGCGGCCCAGGTCGGGGTCGAGGTAGGCGCCGCCGGAGACGAAGAACTCGAAGGAACCGCCCATCCGCCGCAACACCTGGCGGAAAAGGAGCCGGCGGGCGGGGATCGGCAGCCGGCCGGCGATGGTCAGCAGGCGCTCGAACTGCTGCTCGCGGCCCTGCTTGCGCACCTCGCGCAGCACGCCATCGCGGAACAGCTGGAGCACCTGGGGCACGCAGCTCATGTGGGTGACCTGGTAGCGGCCCATCGCCTCGAAGATCACGTCCGGGCGCAGGCTGCCGATGTAGGTGATGGACGAGCCGCCGGCCAGCGGGGCGAACAGGCCGCTGGTCTGCTCGAACATGTGGCTCAAGGGGAGGATCGAGAGCGCGCGGTGCCGGGTGGTGGGCTGGATGGCGGTGCGCGCCATCGCGGTGTTGCTCACCACGTTGCGGTGCGTCAGCATGACGCCCTTGGGGTTGCCGGTCGTGCCCGAGGTGTAGACCAGCTCGGCCAGGTCGGTGGGCTCGATCCGGATCGCGTCGGGGCTCGCTGGCGCCAGCGGCGCCAGCGCCTCGCGCAGGTCGTCCAGGATCGTCGCCGGGACGGCCGGGGTCGTCAGCCGCCGGGCCTGCTCCTTGCCCAGGAGCAGGTGGCGCGGCTGGGCGCGCTCGACGATCCGCTCGACGAAGCCGATGTCGCTGCGCATGTCGAGCGGGACGGCAATCGCGCCGGCGAGCTGGATCCCGAAGAATCCGGCGGTCCACTCCGGGCGGTTCGCACCCCAGAGGACCACGCGGTCGCCGCGGCCGACACCGCGGTCGGTCAGGTACGTCGCGGTGCGCAACGACGCATCCCACAGCTCGGCGTAGCTCCATTCCCAGGGGGAGGAACCGTGGAAGCGGACAGCCGGCAGGGCCCCATACTGCCGGGCCGATTGGCTCAGGATGTCGACGAGCGTGTCCATCTCCGCTTGCCTCACCGACGGCGGTGACCGCGCCCTGGGGATACGCGACCACGCCCACAAGAGCGCAACGAAACGCGCCGGGAGGATCCCCGGCGCGCTTCCGCAGACGACTACGGCGGCGCTAGGTCGTCGTGGTGGTCGTCGTGGTCGTGCCGGTTGCCGTCGGACCGGTGGTCGTCGTCAGCCACTGGGTCAGGCCCGTCCAGGTCGTATCGGTGGTCGTATAGCCGGTGACGTCGGGCGTGGTCGTGGTCGTCGTCCCGGTCGTGGTGGTCGTTCCGGTCGTGGTCGCCTGCTGCGCGGTCTCCAGGATCATCCCCAGCATGCCCTGCTGCGTCGTCGGAAGCGTGTCATGGAAGTGGCGAAGCGTCGTAACGAAGGTGTCTACGTCCTGCGTAGTCATGGTACCCCCCCAATTGGCTGTATCCGGAAACTCCCGATGCAGGCAGCTTAACATAGCACCCGGAGGGTGTCAAATGCTCCGATTTCGGCCGGCTATGATGTTATGCTGTACGGAACCGGTCGGCCTCGCCTCCTGAAGGTCATGGCGATCAGGAGGCGAGCCAGGGGAGCGCGGCGCGGATGCGCGGCAGCGCGGCGTTGGTGGCCTCCTCGCCAACCGCGATGTACTGGCGCCCCTGGGTGAAGGAGCGCAGCCCCCAGCCGCCCACGCTGGTGAAGGTCGGCTCGATCTGGATCGTCGCGGCGGCGGCCGCGGAGTCGGTGACGATCTTGCTCTGCATCATCTCGATCGAGCGGCTGATGGCCTGGATGACCGACGGCGCGCGCCCGGACGCCTCCACCGACTCCGCCTCCAGTTCCGGCGCGGCGAAGCGGTTGCCCAGCTTGATGGCGATGACCGTGTCGGCCCCCAGGTCGGCGGCGACGTTGCTCGGCACCGGGTTGAGCACCCCGCCGTCGACCAGGGTGCGGTTGCCGATGCGCTGTGCCGGATAGATCCCCGGGATCGACATGCTCGCCAGCACGGCCGGCCAGATGAGCCCCCGGCGGAACACCACCTCCCGGCCGGAGACGATGTCCGCGGTGACCACGCCGACCGGCAGCGGCAGGTCCTCGAAGCGCCGCTGGCCGACCACGCGGCGGACGCCGTCGCGCACGCCACCGCTGGAGAGGACGGAGCTGGTCGGCACGGTGAGTCGGAAGGCGGTGCCGCCCACCTCGTCGAGCAGGCCGGCGATGCCGTCGGCGTCGTAGCCCAGCGCGCAGGCCGCGGCGACGGCGGCGCCGATGCTGGTGCCGGCCAGCGTGTCCACCGGGAGGCCGAGGCTGCCGAGCACGCGCAGCGCCCCGACGTGGGCGTAGCCGCGCACGCTACCGGCGCCGAAGGCGAGCCCGACCTTCAGCCCGGCGATGTCCCGAGCCACCCAGCCGAGCGCCCGGCCGGCGGCCGTGGCGATCGGGAGCGCGCCCGCCGCCAGCCCCGCCTCGTCGCTCGCGGTCAGGCGCCCGACTCGCAGCACGCCCGCCTCGTCGGGACCGACCCGGTCGCCGCCGTCGGCCCAGCCCAGGAGTGTGCGGAGCACGCGCGGCCGCCCCGGCGACTCCACGGGCCGGGATTGCCCCTCGCGCCCGGCCAGCAGCAGGCTCCGCGCCGGACCGTTCAGGGGCGGCGCGGTCTCCGGCAGCTGCAGCAGGATCTGGTCGTAGCGCTCGCTCAGCAGCTCCACGGTGTGCTCGAGCGCGTCCGGGGCATAGCGACCGGCGGGCGGCACGCACACGAGGTCGGCGCGGGCGCCGCCGCCCGGCGGCGGGGCCGGCAGCGTGTCTTCCGGGAGGTCCCGGGCGAGCGCGACCAGTTCGTCGGCGCGGGCGCGGCCGTTGTCGATCAGGAGGTGCAGGATCGGCCGGCGGGTATGCCAGGCCAGGCTGCAGGCGAGGGCGTAGCCGAGCAGGGCAGGCGCGCCGCCGTCCAGCAGGGCGGTGACCCGACCGCCACCCTCGCGCAGGGTGCGGCGATTGGAGCGCGCCAGGCGCTCCGAGAGGATCGCCCCGAGGTTGCGGTACAGCCGCGGGAACAGCGCCGCGAGCCGCTGCAGGTCGCTGTCGTTGAGCATGAGCAGCTCGGCGTCGCTGGTCGTGCGCACGGTGGCGGAGACCGGCTGGCCGGTGAAGAGGGACATCTCGCCGAGGGTGTCGCCGGGGCCGACGCTGTTGATGCGGTGCTGGGCGCCGTGGCGGTCGGAGATCAGGACGTCGGCGGTCCCGGCGCGCAGCACGTACATGACGCCGGGAGCGTCCCCCTCCGCGAGCAGGACGGTACCGTCCGGAAAGGCACGGTGGCCGAAGTGGGCGACGGCCTCGTCGATCTCGGACGCGTCCAGCCCGTCGAAGAACGATGTGCGGTACGCCTGCATTGGGGCCCCTCTCGCGCATCGTCGGACGACGCTCGACGCGGTCGCGCGTCGCGACCGTGAGGCTGGATTGCGCTCGACTGTGAGGGTAGGCGCGCGGCATTGCCTCGAATGATGAACGGGAGGATTCTAGGTTGCCGCGAGGTGCCCTGTCAAATTGGATGGCGCGGGGATCCATGGTTTCCCCGGTCGCCACTCACCTGTCGTTCGCGCCGACCACGCGGAGGTGGGCCTCGCCACGGCGCACACGATGACAGCAGGGCGGCCACGACCGATCACACCGCGGCACGTGCTTCACGCACTGATCGGGGCAGTTGCCGGCCGCCCTGGGAGCGCGATCGGGCAGCAGCCGATCACGACATCAGGGCGGCTGAGGCGGGCTGGAGTGGTAGGGCGGCTTGCAGAGGAAACGGCGGAGCGCCGAGTCGGCGTCGGGCACGCGGAGCACGCGGAGCAGGCGCGCGGGGCTCAAGCCGCCGCGCCGGAGCACGAAGCCCACTGAAGGGGCTGAGTTCCGGCCAGTAGCTGCGAGAAATGCTGTAATGTGACCAGTAGGGGCACGATTGATCGCGTCCGACCCAGGCGCGACCGGAAGGAGTGCCATGGTGGTGGAGACGATGACCCTGAACTGGTCGTGGCAGACGGCGGGACAGGTGACGCTCGTCGACGGGGCGCTGGCCTTCCCCGAGGTGCCGCGCGAGCCCGGTATCTACCGCTTCACGTTCCTCGACGTGGCCGGCGTGCGCGCGGCGTGTACATTGGCGAGGCAGAACTGCTGCCGCGCCGGTTTCAGCACTACCGGACGCCCGGGACGGCTGGACGGAGCCAGCAGACGAACCAGCGCCTGCACCCCATCATGGTCGGCACGCTCGCCGGGGGCGGCCAGATCCGCGTCGAGATCGTCACCGAGGCGCAGGCCGCCGGCAGCGACGGCATCGCGCGTCCCCTCGATCTGTCTGGGAAAGCCGAGCGGGTCCTGATCGAGCATGCCGCCTAGGTCGGCGAGCGACGGACGGGCTCGCCGGTCATCAACCGCTGACCACGAGGGCGATCGTCGAGCCGTCGCACACGCCGCTTCGTCTCGGTGTAGCATGTACGTACGCACGTCACCGGCGGTGTACGAGCCGCTCGCGGTGGGGATGGGGGCATTCGATGACGATCACGCGGCCGACGGCCGCTGCCTGGGCGATCTCGATGGCGACGCGACCCGACGTGGTCTACCTGGACACCGAGACCACCGGCCTCGACGGCACGGCCGAGATCGTCGACCTCGCCGTGGTCGACAACGCCGGGCGGGTCCTCGTCAACACGCTGGTCCGCCCCGGGCACGCCATCCCGGCCGACGCTACCCGTATCCACCACATCACCGACCAGATGGTCGCCGCCGCCCCCGGCTGGCCCCAGGTCTACCCGGCCCTCGCGGGCGTGCTGCGGCGCTTCCCCTGCGTGGTGGTCTACAACGCGCCCTTCGACGTACGCATGCTCCGCCAGTCGTCGCGCTCCCACGCCCTGCCGGACCTCGAGGCGGAGTGGCACTGCGCCATGCGCCGCTACGCGGAGTTCGCCAGCGAGCAGGAGGCGTCCTGGGGCGGCTCCCGCTGGCAGAGGCTGGGCGTCGCCGCCGAGCGCTTGGGCGTGCCCCCGTCCGCCACCACCCATCGCGCGCTCGACGACAGCCGGACCTGCCGGGAGGTCGTCCACGCCATGGCCCGCCGCGCCGCCTACCCCGCGGACTAGCGCGCCGCACCGGCCGGCGTGCCGCTCACCCGTGCTATGATCGACGGATCTTGTGGAAACGCGGGTGCCGCCGGCCGCGCGTCGCGACGCCCCACGGTGGACACGGTTCGTCCGCATACCCGGCGTCGGCGGTCGGCGGCGACGGGTGACAGGAGGATGCCCGGCATGAGCCGTCAGCGCATGCAGATCGACCCCACGGCGCTCGTCTACGACGTCCAGACGCCTGTCGAGCCGCAGATCAGCCCGGACGGCGCGCGCATCGTCTACACCCTCTCCCGGGCCGACCGCGCGACCAGGAAAACGTCCGGCCAGCTCTGGCTGTGCGACCGCGACGGCGGGAACGCGCAGCAGATCACCGCGAGCGGCCAGCAGAACGGCGGCGCGCGCTGGTCGCCCGACGGCCGGCAGATCGCCTTCGTCTCGGACCGGGTCGCGGCCCCCGCCAAGCAGGGCATCTTCGTCCTGCCGGCCGACCAGCCCGGCGAGGCGCGCCACCTCACCAGCCACAACCAGGCGATCGGCGACCTGGCCTGGTCGCCCGACGGCACGACGATCGCCTACACGACGGCGTTCGACCCGGAGAACCCGAACGAGGAGCCGCCGAAGGAGGGCGAGCCGGCGCGGGTGAAGGTGACCCGACGGCTCGACTACAAGTTCGACGGGCGCGGCTACCTCGGCGACGCGCGCACGCAGGTCTGGACGGTCGACGTCGCCTCGGGCGAGCGCCGCCGCCTGACCGGCGAGCCGGTCGACCACAACCAGCCGGTCTGGTCGCCGGACGGCCGCGCGCTGGCGGTGCGCCGGCAGACGTCCGACGGCTGGACGCGCGTCATCGCCATCATCGACGTGGCCTCGGGTGAGATCAGCCAGGTCGGCGACATCAACGGCGCGCACCTCACCGCCGCCTGGTCGCCCTCGGGGGAGCGGCTCGTCCTCACCGGCGACCCGGGGCACACCTACCAGCCCGACCTCTACCTCTACGACGTGGCGCGGCGCGAGATCCGCCGCCTGACCGAGGACCTCGCGGTGCTGCCGGCCGAGGGGATCAACGACACGGCCATGGTCTGGCTCGACGAGCGGCGGGTCCTGATCAACGCGGTCGAGCACGCGCGACACGGCCTCTACGTGCTCGACGTCGAGAGCGGTCAACTGGAGCGCCGGTCCAGCGAGGACGCCACCACCATCGGGATCAGCGTGGACGCGGCCGGGCGCTACGTGGCGCAGGCCTACGCCAGCTTTGCGTCGGTCGGGGAGATCTCGGTCCACGACCTGCGGGAGGCCAGCACGTCGGTCGTGACCCACTACAACGACGAGCTGGTCGCCGGGGCGGGCCCGGCGGGCTGGGAGCGCTTCGAGATCGAGCGGGGCGGCTTCACCATCGAGTCGTGGCTGCTCAAGCCGGCCGACTTCGACGCGACGCGGCGCTACCCGCTGGTGCTGATGATCCACGGCGGGCCGAACAGCTTCTACGGCTACCGCTTCCTGGCCAACCAGCAACTGCTGGCGAACCACGGCTACCTGGTCGTGCTGCCGAACCCGCGCGGCTCGACCTCCTACGGCCGGGAGTTCACCGTCCAGGTGCTCGGCGACCGGGGCGGCGAGGACTACCTGGATCTGATGGCGGTGGTGGACGAGGTCGCGGCCCGGCCCTACGTGGACGCCGAGCGGATCGGCATCTACGGCTACAGCTACGGCGGGTTCATGACGTCCTGGATGCTCGGCCAGACGACCCGCTTCAAGGCCTGCGTCTGCGGCGCGCCGTCGGTGGACCTCGCCTCGCAGTTCGGCACCAGCGACATCGGCTGGCACTACGACACGACGCAGTACGGCGCGCGGCCGCACGAGCAGCCCGACTGGTACCGCGACCACTCGCCCATCACCTACGCGCACCGGGCCACCACGCCCACGCTGCTGGTCAGCGGCGAGAGCGATCTGCGCTGCCCGACCAGCCAGGCGGAGGAGCTCTTCGTCGCGCTGAAGAAGGCCGGCTGCGAGGTGGAGTTCGTGCGCTATCCGGGGGTGGGGCACGGCTTCGCCAGCGCGGGACCGCTGCCGTACCGCGAGGACTTCCTGGCCCGCACGCTTGGGTGGTTCGACCGGTACCTGGGCTGAGGCGGTCGGCGAGGGTATCGAGGGACGTCCGGGCCGTGCAGGCGCGGCGCCGACGCCGTGGGGTGGGCTTGAAAAGCCCACCCCAACAGGCTGAGGTGCCAGTTTGACGTGCAGGGGCGCGATTCGTCGCGCCCGGTTCTCCCGATCGAGGCCACCGTCGACGCGCGCGACCTGCCGTGCCAGCGACGGCCGCTCTGGACAGTGCCACCCCACCGATCAGGACCATCCGCTCATGGTCGCCGCCGCGCCGCCGCCGTAGGCTAGTTGCCACGGATCCGGACGTCGTGAGGGATACCGAGCGTGATGCGTTCCATTGCCCCGATACCCCGATCGATGCGTGTGTCAGTGCTGGTCATGGTTGGCTTTGCGCTCAGCTTCGGCCTCTGGCTTGCCTTCCTCCACTACGGATCGACCCGCGCCGCTCAGGCCCCCCATCTGGCGGAGATCACCGCGCCGCTGCTCGTGCTGCCGATAGCGCTGCGCCCCCTGCCGAGTCTCTGGAGGACGCACCGGCCGGCACGCCGGGCGCAGCTCTGGCTGGTGCTCGGCATCGTCGCCAGCACCGCCGGTCAGCTGGTCTGGGCCTGGTACGAGTTCGACCGCCACCGCCCGGCCCCATTCCCCTCCTGGGCCGATCTCTGCTGCCTGCTCGCCTATCCCTGCCTCCTGCTCGGCGTGCTCTACCTCCCGGTCGCTCGTAACGGGGCACCGGGCCGCACGCGCGTCATTTTCGACAGCCTGATTGTGATGGTGGCCGCCGGAACCGCCAGCTGGTACTTCCTGATCGGCCCGGCGCTGCTGCGGAGCGACGTCGGCCTCCTCGTCCGGGCCGTCGGCGCTGCCTATCCCCTCGGCGATCTCGTGCTGGTCGGCGGCGTCCTCGCGCTGCTGGCACACGCGCATGACCGGAGCTTGCGTGGGGAGATTGGCCTTCTCGCCATCGCGCTCGGCGTGATCGTCGTGACCGACAGCGTCTTCTACTCCCGGTCGCTGCAGGCGGGGTACCGCGTCGGTGGCCTGCTGGATATCGGCTGGCCCCTCGGCAATCTGCTCGTGGTGCTCGGCATCCAGGCGCCTTTCCGGGCGCTGACGGAGCGCCATGGCTGGACCGAGGTCCCGGCGACGGCGGCGCGGCGCTGGCGAACCCTGCTCCCGTACGCCACCCTGCCGCCCATGCTCCTGCTGATCATCCACTCGCGCTTCACCACGCCCGCCCCGGGGCCGCTCGACCGCGGCCTGGCGATCGGCACGATGCTCCTGATCCTGGCGGTGATCGCCCGGCAGGTCCTGGCGATTCTGGAGAACCAGCGTCTGCAGGAGACGGCGACCGCCTCCGCGCGGCTGCTGGAGGTGTCGAACCGGGAGCTCGGCAGCGCCAATGCCCGGCTCGAGGTCCTGGCCACGACCGACCCGGTCACCGACCTGCCGAACCACCGGGCCCTGGTGCTGGCGCTCGAGCGCGAGCGAGACCGCGCGGCTCGCTTTGGGCGGTCCTTTGCCATCCTCTTCG
>Ga0307372_10011880_pt1 | contig 11517 bp, 7 predicted proteins | sample OX1MG_FD_202533 | JGI IMG/M metagenome (GOLD analysis project Ga0307372, IMG submission 202533) | Soil microbial communities from Risofladan, Vaasa, Finland - OX-1 | ecosystem: Environmental > Terrestrial > Soil > Coastal area > Acid sulfate soil | place: Finland: Risofladan, Vaasa | collected...
GTCTACCTCACCCTCAGCTTCGACCACCGCGTCATTGACGGCGCCACCGCCGACCAGTCGCTCGCCTTCCTGCGCGACAAGCTGGAGGGGTGGACCGAGGCGGTGATTTAGCTAGCCGGCGGTCAACTCAGCGAACTTGGCGAGGTCAATGTTCCCGCCGGAGGCGATCGCGACCACCCGCCCGCTTCCGGCGCGTCCGCTGAGCGCCGCCGCGACGGCGCAGGCCGCCGCCCCCTCCAGGATGACGCGGTTGCGCGCAGCCGCCAGCTTCATCGCCGCCGCCGCTTCCGCCAACGTCACCACCAGCGAACCATCGAGCAGCCTTTGGGCGCGCTCGAACATGCTGGCGAAGACGATCTTGCTGCCGATGCCGTCCACAAACGAGGGCTGGTAGGCGACGGTCTGCGGCGCGCCGGCGGCGAGCGCCGCCGCCAGCGGCGCCGCGGTCTCGACCTCGGCCGCGTAAATCTTCACCTGCGGCGCCCGCTCGCGCAGCACCGCCGCGATACCACACGCCAGCCCGCCGCCGCCCCAGGGGATGACCACCGCCTCCAAGTTGGGCAAGTCTTCCAATAGTTCCAGCGCGATGGTGCCGTTGCCGGCCATGACGTCGGGGTCGTCGAAGGCGTGGATAAAGGTCGCCTCGACGCCGGGGTAGGCGCGGGTCTCGAAGCACTGCCACCAGTCGGCGGAGGGCGCCAGGATCACGCGTCCGCCCAGCCGCTCGATGGCGCGCAGCTTGGTCTGCGGCGCGGTGTCGGGGGCGACGATGGTGGCGGCGATCGCCATCCGCCGGGCGCAGTAGGCCACCCCCTGCGCCATGTTGCCGGCTGAGGCGGTCAGCACTCCGCCCGCCAGCCGCTCGCGCCCCAGGCGGACCATGGCGTTGGCCGCGCCCCGGATCTTGAACGAGCCGATCGGCTGCAGGCTCTCCAACTTCAGCCACACTTCGGCGGCCATCTCCGGCGCCTCGGCCTGCAGCTTCACCAGCGCGGTGCGGAGTGCCAGACCGGCGATCCGTCCGCGGGCTGCTTCGACCTCCGAAAGAGTGGGGAGCATTCTCGAATCTTATCCAAAAAAGGGCATAGGGGACAGGGAACCGGGCAGACGCGGCAACTTCCAGGGCTGCCCCGTGCCTGGTTCGCTGGCAACTGGCAATTTCTGGACAACCCCTTCGGGGCCTGCTAATATCTACATTCGATATCGTATGGCGAAAACAACCGAACTGCTGCCCGGCACGCTCGACGTGCTGATCCTGAAGACGCTGGCGCTGGAGCCGCTGCACGGCGTGGGCGTGGCCGACCGACTGGAGCAGGTGACGCAGGGGACGTTCCGCGTGGGGCCGGGGTCGCTGTTCACCTCGCTGCACCGCATGGAGGAGAAGGGCTGGCTGGCTTCGGCCTGGGGAGAGACGCGGGAGGGGCGGCGGGCGAAGTTCTACCAGCTCACGCGCGCGGGGCGGCGGCAGCTCGATCAGGAGACCGAGCGCTGGAAGACGATTGCGCTGGCGGTGGGACGGGCGCTGGAGCTGGACTGAGGGAGACGGGCTTATGCTGAGCCGATTTCGCTTTTTGTTGCGCAACCTGTTTCGCCGGCGGCAGGCCGACCAGGACCTCGAAGCCGAGCTGGGCGCCTACGCCGAAGAGATGAACCGCCGCCAGCGGCGCCGCGTGCAGACGGAACCGCTGCGCGAGGAGGTTCGGGGGGCGCGGCTCGGGGCCGGGATCGAGGGCTGGGCGCGCGACCTGCGCTACGCCGGGCGCATGCTGCGCAAGGCGCCGCTATTGACACTGGCCTGCGTGGCCACGTTCGCGCTCGGGATCGGCGCCAACACGGTGGTGTTCAGCATGGCCAATGACCTGCTCTGGCGCACCCCACCCATGGCGCAGCCGCAGCAGATCAATTTCTTGCGCATTTTGCAGCATGGCGCGCCCGGAGTGGACATGCTGCCGCCGGAAGTTGAGCAAGTGCGCCAGCAGACCACCCGCGTGTTCAGCGGCGTGGCGGCGGCCTCGCTGACGCAACTGGGGCTCAGCGTCAACGGCCATGCGGAGACGATGTTTGCCAGCTATGTCACCGGCAACTTTTTTTCGCTGCTGGGCGTGCGGCCGGCGCTGGGAAGATTCTTTTTTGCACCGGCGGGCGTGGTGGACCGCGATCCCGAATTGGTGCTCAGCTATGCCTACTGGCGGTCGCGCTTTGGCGGCGACCCCGGGGTGGTGGGTCGGGCGGCGGCGGTCAATGGCCAAGCGGTGACCATCGTCGGCGTGGGCCCCAAGGATTTTCACGGCATCTCCGATTTGTTTGACACCCAGGCCTTCTTGCCGATGGGCCTGGCGCCCGCCCACCAAACCGGCCAGTTTGTGAGTGCGCTGCCGTTGGTGCGGCGCCGGCAGGGGGTCAGCCTGCAGGCGGCGCAGGCGGAGCTGAATCTGGTGGCGGCGCGCATGGCGCAGGCGGACCCCAAGCAGTTCCACGGCCTCCGCATCCAGGCGGCGCCGCTGGGGGTGGGGCTGCTCAACAGCACCGGCCAGAATCCGTTTCCCATGGTTGCGGCGCTGTTCTTGAGCCTTTCGGGTTTGGTGCTGCTGCTGGCGGCGGCCAACGTAATGGGCTTGCTGCTGGCGCGCGCCAGCACCCGCCGGCGGGAAATGGCGGTGCGGGCGGCACTGGGCGGCGGGCGGCGCCGGCTCGCCCGGCAGGTGTTTCTGGAGACGTTGCTGCTGGCGCTGGCGGGGGGCGCCGCCGGCATGGCGCTGGGCATCGCCGGCAGCCGCGCCATGAGCGCCCTGCCGCCCACCAGCGGCTTCCCACTGGTGCTGGACTTCAGTTTCGATTGGCGGGTGTTTTTCTACGGGCTGGCGATGGCGCTGTCGGTGGCGCTGGCGGCGGGACTGGTGCCCGCCTGGCGGGCCGCCGGGGCCGACCCCAACGATGCCTTGCGCTCCGACCACGCCGGCGCGGGCCGGCGCCGCCAGCGGCTGCGCTCGGCGCTGGTGGCGGCGCAGGTGGCGGGCTCGCTGGCGCTGCTGATCGTCGGCGGGCTATTCGTCCGCAGCCTGCGTCGCGCCGAAACCGCGAGCTTGGGATTCAATCCGAGCCAGGTGTGGAACTTCAGCTTGGACGCCGACGGCGCCGGCTACAATCCCGTCCGCGGCGGGCAGTACTATGCCCACCTCTTGCCGCACGCGCGCGCCTGGCCGGGGGTGGTTTCCGCCAGTTTGGCGCAGACCGTGCCCTTCGACCTGAATAGCTTTGCCACCAGCGTGCGCCGGGCCGCCGCGGCGCCGCAGACTGGCGCGCCGCCGCCGCCGCGCGCCGGCTACAGTGCCGTCTCCGACGGCTATTTCGCCACCATGCGGGTCCCACTGCTGCAAGGCCGCGATTTCAAGGCCAGCGACGATTCCTCTGCCGCCGCGGTGGCGGTGGTCAGCCAGACCATGGCGCGGCGTCTGTGGCCCGGGGGCAATCCCATCGGCCAAACCTTTGTGCGCGGCGACCAAGGGGGGCATCCGTTGCGTGTGGTGGGGGTGGCCGGCGACGTGATCGCCGATTTCAGCGCGCCTATCGGGCCTTTTTTCTATGTGCCGCTGGCCCAAAGCTACTCGCCCCAACAGACGCTGCAGGTGCGGCTGGCGCCGGCGGTGAAGGCGGCGGCGGTGGAGCAGGCCATCGCACGCCTGGATCCCAACGTGCCTGTCGGCGTGCAGAGCATGGACGCGACGATGGACGGCATCAACGGCCTGTACATCTTCCATCTCGGCGCCCGTTTGGCGATATGGCTGGGGCTGCTGGGGCTGGGCCTGGCGCTGGTGGGCGTGTACGGCGTGGTGGCCTACACCGCTGCCCAGCGCACTCACGAGATCGGTATTCGCGTGGCGTTGGGTGCGCAGCCACGGCAGGTGGTGGCGGCTATCCTGCGGCAGGCGCTGGCCATCGTGACCACCGGCATGGGGCTGGGGCTGCTGCTGGCGGCGGGCATCGGCAAGCTTGTCGGCGCCTTCCTGGTCGGCATCTCCGGCTTGGACCCGTTGACTTTTGCGCTGGCATCGCTGGCGCTGGGCGCGGTGGCGCTGGCGGCCTCGCTCATCCCCGCCTGGCGCGCCACCCGCGCCGATCCGCTGGCGGCGCTGCGCTGCGAGTGAGGTTTTCTGGTAAGGTAGTGAAAATCACTACTTCGGGAAATCGAGGCTCGGGACATGGAGCTCACCATCACCATCACCGCCACCGAGGCCAACCGCACGTTTTCGCAGATCCTGCGTGGAGTGCGGCAAGGGAACCGCTACATCATCACCAGCCGCGGCGAACCGGTTGCCGAACTGGGCGCGCCTGGACCGAGCGCGGCCGAGGTGGCGCGCCGCCGCGCCGCTTGGGAGGAATTGGAAAAGCGCCTGGAATCCCAGCCCGCGATGAACCTTCCTCGCATTACGCGCGATGAAATGCACGAGCGATGAAGGCGGCGGTGGACACGAACCTGCTGGTCTATGCGGAGGGGCTCAACAGCGACGACAGGCGGCGGGAAGCGCGCGCCTTGTTGCAGCGCCTCAATGGCCGTGCGGTGCTGCCCGCGCAGGTCGTGTTCGAGCTCTTCAACGTGTTGATGCGAAAAGGGCAGCGAAGTCCAGTGGAGGCCCGCTGGGCGGCTCTGCAATGGTGCGAACAGTTTCCCTTGCTCGAGGTCGCGGATGGGTCTACCTGGGTGGCCCTGGAACTGGTCGAAGAATGCCGGTTGTCGGTATGGGATGCGATCGTTCTGGCGACAGCGGAATTGGGCCAATGCCAAGTCCTGCTGAGCGAGGATCTGCAGCACGGTTTTTGCTGGCGCGGCGTTACCGTGGTCAATCCCTTCGCCGCGCCTCAGCACCCATTGCTGGAAGCGCTGCTGGCCGGCGACTGATGGCGGCAGCTCGGAGGCGCCCTGAGCAGAGCGGGCGCCCCCTGCCCGCCCCGCGCTGTTCCAGCGGGGCGGGCCTGCCGGGAATCGAAGCCACGGCGCTGAGCGACCATCGGGAGCGACCCGAGTCAGGCGTGGAGTATCCACTTACGAAGTGCCCTTGCCAAGGATTTCCTCCTCATCCTTGCCCTCGCCGCTGAGCTTGAGCAGGACGGAATAGTCCTCGAGGGTAGTGGTGTCGCCGAGGACCTGGGCGGTGGCGACCAGCTCGCGCAGCAGGCGGCGCATGATCTTGCCGCTGCGGGTTTTGGGCAGGCCCTCGACCAGGCGGACCTCGTCGGGGCGGGCGAAGGCGCCGATCTCGGTGGCGACCCACTGGCGCAATTCGGCCTGGAGCTCGGCGCTGGGGGTGGCGTCGCCCTTGAGCGTGCAGAAGACCACCAGCGCCTGGCCCTTGAGCTCGTCGGGGCGGCCGACGGCGGCGGCCTCGGCCACGGCGGCGTGTCGCACCATCACCGACTCGACTTCCATGGTGCTCATGCGATGGCCGCTGACGTTGATCACGTCGTCCACGCGGCCCAGGATCCAGTAGTAGCCGTCGGCGTCGCGATGGGCGGCGTCGCCGGTGAAGTAGGCGCCGGGGAAGCGCGACCAGTAGCTCTCCTGGTAGCGCTCGGGATCGCGGTAGAGGCCGCGCATCATCGAGGGCCACGGCGTCCGCAAGATCAAGTAGCCCTGCTGGCCGGTGGGCACCGGCTGGCCCTTGAGATCCACGATCTCGGCGTCAATGCCGGGCAGAGGCAGCGTGGCTGACCCGGGCTTGGTGGCCACCGCGCCGGGCACCGGCGAGAGCAGGATGCTGCCGGTCTCGGTCTGCCACCAGGTGTCCACGATGGGGCAGCGCTCCTTGCCGATGACAGAGTTGTACCAGCGCCAGGCGGAGGGGTTGATGGGTTCGCCCACCGAGCCCAATAAACGCAGGCTGCTGAGGTCGTGGCGGGCGGGGAAGGCGTCGCCGTGGCGGATGAAGCTGCGGATGGCGGTGGGCGAGGTGTAGAACAGGTTGACCCTGTACTTGGCGATCAGCCGCCAAAAACGGTCGGGCTCGGGCCAGTCGGGCGCGCCCTCGTACATCAGCGTGGTGGCGCCGACGGCGAGCGGGCCGTAGATGATGTAGCTGTGTCCGGTGACCCAGCCGATGTCGGCGGTGCACCAGTAGACGTCTTCCTCGCGCAGGTCGAAGACCCAGCCCATGGTGGCCTGCACCTGGACCAGATAGCCGGCGGTGGAGTGGACCACTCCCTTGGGCTTGCCCGTGGTGCCGCTGGTGTAGAGCACGAACAGGGGATGCTCGCTGTCGAGCGGCACGGCATCGCAGGTTTCGCTCTCGCCGCGCAGCAGCTCGGTCCAGTCGAGGTCACGGCCGGGGCGCATCTCGATGGCGCTGCCGAGATGCCGGTAGACGAGGGAGTGGCGCACGCCGGGGCAGTGCTCCAGGGCGGCGTCCACGTTTTTCTTGAGCGCCACCTCGCGGCCGCGGCGGCGGCCGCCGTCGGCGGTGATGACGAGCTGCGCCTCGAGATCGTCAATGCGGCTGCGCAGGGCTTCGGAGGAGAAGCCGGCGAAGACCACCGAGTGGATGATGCCCAGCCGCGCGCAGGCCAGCATCGCCACCGCGGCCTCGGGGATCATGGGCAAATAAATGATGGCCCGGTCGCCGGCCGCGTAGCCCAGCCGTTTCAGCGCGTTGGCCAGCTTCGAGACGCGGCGGTGCAGCTCCTGGTAGGTGAGCACGCGCTGCTCGAAGTTCTCGCCCTCCCAGATCAGCGCCGCCTTGTTGCGCCGCCAGCCCTCAAGGTGCCGGTCGAGGCAGTTATAGCTGACATTGGTCTTGCCGCCGACGAACCACTGGGCGAACGGCGGCTGCCAGTCGAGCACGGTGTGGAAGGGCTCGAACCAGTGCAGTTCGGCCTGCGCCCGCTCGCCCCAGAAGGCTTGGGGGTCGGCGAGGGCGCGCTGGCGGAGCTCATCGTAGGCGGCGCGGCTGGGGACATGGGCGCGCGCGGAAAACGCGGGGGAGGGAGGGAACAGGGCTGGGGGCGTGTCCGCCATGGCAGCATCATACCGCGAGCGGCAGCGACTACCGATGGCCGCCGGGGGCGAGGCCGGTGGCGACCACGGCGTCGCTATTCTGGGAGCCGCGGCTGATGGCCAGACGGCCGTCGCGCGACCAGGCGTAGGCGGCGATGTTGAGGTCGGTGAAATGGGTGATGGCGTAGAGCGGGCCGCCGTCGAGCGGAGCGGCCCAGATGTTGCCGGTATTGCCATCGGTGATCACCCCGGCGAGGGCGCGCCCGTCGGGGGTAATGGCATAGGGCGCGGCGAAGCGGCCGCGGAACTCGCGCGGCTTTGCGACGATGGGCGCGGCGCCGTTGAGGCTGATCCCGAGCACATTGCCGGCGCTGCTGTTGGGCACCACGGCGGGCGCCAAGATACGCTCTGGGTCGGGCAGGGGAAGCAAAAAATTGGTATAGAGCTCGACCGGCGAGGTTTTGCGGGGCGCTCCGCCCGCCAGCGGCACCATCCAGAGGCGCTGATGGGAGACGTTGTCGGCGGCGTACATGTCCAGAAAGGCCACCGATTTGCCGCCCTCCACCAGTACCGGGTTGATGGCGTTGAGGCCGGGGGTGAGATTGGCCAGGCCGGTCCCTTGCAGGTCCACGCGCCAGATGTTCCAGGTTCCGGCAGGGTTGAGGCCCTGAAAAACAATTTGCCCGCCGGGAGAGGCGGTGGGGCTCATGACCAGGGTGGGGAGGTTGCCGACCGGTATGGGTTGGGGAGGGCCGGCGGCGCCCTCCAGCCAGAGTTGGCTTTGACCAGCGGGGGAACGCACGCTGACGAGCTGGCCTTGGGGTGTCCAGGCCAGGCCGAAAAATCCATCTTGGTCGGCGCCGCCGCCGGGCAAGGGCTGGAAGGCACCGCCGGGGATGGCCTGGCGCCAGACGGAGTACTGCGGGTTGCTGTGGACCAGCGCCATGGCGCCGCCAGCCTGGGAGGCGATGGTGACGCGGTCAAAGCCCTGAAGGTCGTGGGTCAGTTGCACGAGCTGGCCGCCGGGGTAGGCGATCTCGCGAATCTGCGAAGGCAAGGTGCTGGAGATGGAGTCGGCGAGCAGGACGCCGCGGCCATCCGGCAGCCAGGCCAGGTCGGAGGCGGACCGGGGAAGGTCGGGGCCCAGCTCGCGGAGGCGGCCGTCGGCGGCGCCGACCAGCACGACATGATCGGCGACGTCGGTGCCGGCGCCGCTGCGCTCGACCGCGATCCAGCGGCCGTCGGGGGACCAGGCCGGGGTGTCGGGATACAGCGGGCCGTTGATCCAGCAGCGGCTGTCGTAGCCGGAGGGGCTGGGATCGCTGCGCACGTGCGCCTGGGAGCCATCGGCGAGCGCGACGGTCAGCTCGTCGCCGGCGGGCCGGGCCGCCAAGTAGGCGATCTGCTTGCCGTCGGGGGAGACGCCGGCGCCGCTGCAGACTTCATTGGCGATGGTGCGCACCGCGCCGCCGAGCACGGGAATGGCTTTCAGGGTCTTGTCCTCGACAAAGTAGACGGTGCTGCCATCGGGCGAGAACGAAGGCGACTGGCAGCAGCCGGGGGCGGGCGACATGATCTCGACGTCGCTGCCGTTGGCGACCGAGAGCAGATGCAGCGAGGTGCCTTGCGGCGAGGCATCCACGTGGGCGAGGAACTTGCCGTCGGGGGAGATGGCGGCGTCTTGCACTTGGCCGCTGAAGGTGAGGGGACGGAAGCTGAGGTTGGCAGCGGCGGCTGGCGGCGGGGCCGGGCGGGGCTGCCAACGCCACCAGGCCAGCGCGGCTAGGGCGAGCACCACGACGACGGCGGCGGGCAGGGCCCAGCGGGGGCGGGGCGGGGGCGGGGCGGCGACGGCGCTGCCGGAGGCGGGCGCGGGCGTGGATGGAGGTGGCAGGCCGGGGCTGGAGAGGGCGTTGGGGCTGGACGAGGGGGCACCCGAGGAGGAGGTTCCCAGCAGGCGGCGCAGGCCGACGCGCAGCTCGGCGGCCGACTGAAAGCGCAGATCTGGGTCTTTCTCCAGGCACTGGGCGATGATGTCGTCGAGCCGGGGCGGGATCTCCGGGCGCAGCGAGCTCGGCGGCGGCGGGATGCGCATCAGGATGGCGGCGGAGAGATCGGCGGAGGTGCGGCCCTGGAAGGGGGGTTGGCCGCCGGCCATCTCGTAGAGCACCACGCCCAGGCTGAAGAGGTCGCTGCGGGCATCGAGCAACTCGCCGCGGGCCTGCTCGGGCGACATGTAGGCGGCGGTGCCAAGGGTCGCGCCCGGGGTGGTGAGCGGCTGCCTCCCGGCGGCGGCGCCGGGAGCGGTGCCCGCCAGGGTGGCGGCGTCGGCCTCGGCGGCGCTGGCCAGGGCGAACTGCGCCAGGCCGAAGTCGAGCACTTTCGCGCTGCCGCGCTGGGTGATAAAAATGTTGCCGGGCTTGAGGTCGCGGTGGAGGATGCCCTTGGCGTGGGCGGCCTGCAGCGCGTCGGCGATCTCCGCGCCCCATGGCACGAGCTGGGCCAGGGGCACGGGGCCGCGGCGCAGGCGGTCGTGCAGGGTTTCGCCCTCGAGCAGCTCCATCACCAGGTAGGGCTGGCCGTCGTGCTCGCCGGCCTCATACAAGGTGCAGATATTGGGATGGTTGAGCGCGGCGATGGCCAGGGCTTCGCGCTGAAAGCGCTCGCGGGCGGCGTCGCTGGAGGCCTCGGGTAGGAACTTGAGCGCCACTAGGCGGTTGAGGCGGCGGTCGCGGGCCTGGAAGACCTCGCCCATGCCGCCCTTGCCCAAGGGCTCGAGCACCTCGAAGGGGCCGATCTCGCGGTTAGTGGGCATGGCGGGGGGAACTCGCTGGGGCGAGGCCTGTGGCGAGGACGGCGTCGGTGTTGGGGCTGCCGCGGCTGAGGGCGAGGCGGCCATCGCGGGAGAAGGCGTAGGCGGCGATGCGCAGGTCGGTGAAGTGGGTGAGGGGGTAGGGCTTGCGGCCGTCGAGGGGGAAGGCCCAGAGGTTGTCGGTGGTGCCGTGGTTGACGACGTAGGTGATGGCGCGGCCGTCGGGGATCCAGGCGTAGGGCCCCTGCATGGTGGCGTGGTCGAGGGCGATGGTCCGGACTTGGGCTTGGCCGCCGCCGAGCTGGATGATGGCGGCGACGTGGGATTGGTCGGGGCCCATGGTTTCGGCGAAGAGGCGGGTGCCGTCCGGGGAGGCGGGGTTGCCGTCCACGAACACGTTGCCGGACCAGATGGGGTGGGCGGGGCCGCCGGCGAGGGGTGCCTGCCAGAGGGTTTGACGGTTGCCCAGGAGCTGCAGGTAGGCAACGGCTTGGCCGCCGTCCACCAGGGTGGGCAATAGGTTCTGGGTGGCCGGGCCGGCGGGCTGGAAGCGGATGAGGCCGGTGCCGTCGGCATTGACGCGCCAGACATCATCGGCTTTGGTGCCGGCGAAAAAGAGGATTTGTCCGTTCGGCGCCACGACCAGACCGCTGAGACTCGAGGGCGCGTCGGGCAGCAGGGGGTGGGCGGCGGTGCCATCGCGGTTTTCCGACCACAGTTGCACCTTGCCGCCGAAGGCGCGGGTTGTGACCAAGCCGCCCAGCGGCGTCCAGGCCAGGCCGCTGGCGCCGTCTTGGGTGGCTCCGCCGCCGGGCAGCGGCTGGAAGGCGGCCTGGGGCGAGGCTTGGGTCCAGATGGAATATTGGGGAGCGTTGTGGAGGAGGACCAGATCGCCCTGGGTGGAGAGGCTGGCGCTGGAGTAGCCCTGCAAGTCGTTGGTGAGGGCTTTCGCAGCGCCGTTGGGATAGGGCTGTAGCCAGGCTTGGGGCACCGCCGAGGCGGGGAGGGCGGTGGTGAGAACCAGGCCGCTGCCATCGGGGAGCCAGTTCAGGTCAGCCCCGCCCAGGTTGATTTCGGGGGCGAGATCGGAGACCTGGCCGTCGGCGGTGTTGACGATCTCGATGTGAGTGCCGACGCCAATGCCGAATTTGGCCACGGCGAGATGGCGGCCGCCGGGCGACCAGGCGGGGGGATGGGTGATTTGGCCGGGGCTGCCCCAGCAGGTGGACAAGTAGCCAACCCCGGGCGCGGTTTCATGCAGCACGCGCGCCTGGGAACCATCGGGGCGGGCGAGGATGAGTTGGCTGGTGGCGGTGGGCGAGGCGAGAAAGGCGATCTGGCTGCCGTCGGGGGAGAAGCCGGCGCCGCTGCAGACGTGGCTGGCGATGGGGCGCACCGCGCCGCCCAGCACCGGGACCGCCTCGAGGCGATCATTGGCCTGGAAGTAGACGGCGCTGCCGTCGGGCGGGAAGGTGGGCGCGGCGCAGCAGCCGTCGCCGGGGGGCACGATTTGCACGTCGCTGCTGCTGGCGATGGAGAGCAGGTGGAGGGAGGTGCCGTCGGGGTTGAGATCCACGTGGGCGAGGAACTTGCCGTCGGGGGAGATGGCGGCGTCGAGCACGTGGCCGGTGAAGGTGAGCTGGCGGAAGGTCAGGTTGATGGGCGCGGCCGGGGGTCGGGGGGCGAAGCGCCACCAGGCCAGGGCGGCGGCGACGAGCGC
>Ga0307372_10011882_pt1 | contig 11517 bp, 10 predicted proteins | sample OX1MG_FD_202533 | JGI IMG/M metagenome (GOLD analysis project Ga0307372, IMG submission 202533) | Soil microbial communities from Risofladan, Vaasa, Finland - OX-1 | ecosystem: Environmental > Terrestrial > Soil > Coastal area > Acid sulfate soil | place: Finland: Risofladan, Vaasa | collected...
CCAGGACGCCTGGCTCCGCCTCAGCCAATCAGACGCGGACGCTGTGGAGAACCTCGGTGGGTGGTTGACGACAGTCGTCGCCCGCGTCTGTCTCAACATGCTGCGCTCGCGCAACATGCGACGAGAACTGTCCCTCTCCGCGCACGTCCCGGACCCGATCATCGAGCGGGAGAGCGAACTTCAACCAGAGAACGAGGCGCTGCTCGCCGACTCGGTCGGCCTTGCGCTCCTCGTGGTGTTGGACACCTTGGCTCCGGCCGAGCGGCTCGCATTCGTACTCCACGACATGTTCGATTTGCCGTTCGAGGAGATCGCGCCAATGGTCGGCCGGACACCGACGGCGGCGAGACAGCTCGCGAGCAGGGCACGACGCCGCGTGAAGGGGACCGAGGTACGGGCTCCGGCGCCTGGTCTCGCTCGTCAGCGAGAGGTGATCGACGCCTTCTTCTCGGCAGCGCGCGGCGGCGACTTCGATGCCCTCGTCGAAATGCTTGATCCCGACGTCATTCTGCGAATCGACGGCGGAACGAGCCACCCCAAAGCGTCGATGGTGATCAACGGTGCAACTGCTGTAGCCCGACAGGCACAACGTGGACTTCGAGCGTCGTTCAATCGTCCGAGTTTCCGTCTGCACCATGCAATTGTGAACGGAGCAGCCGGAGTGGTCGTCGCTTTGGACGGACAGCCCGTGACGGTGATGGGCTTCACCTTCGCCAAGGACAAGATCGTCGAAATTGATGCGATTGCCGACTCGGAACGTGTCGGCCGGATCGCAGGGGGTGTGATCGCCGATGAGTAGTGGGATGGACGAAGATGAGATTCGGACTCTCCATCGGGGCCTATTGGATAGTTGAAATATTCGCGACCACAAGGCATTTGCCGGTCACTTCACTGTGGACGGAGCGTCCGTAGGTTTCGATGGAAGCGCCATGGAAGGTCGAGACCAAATTGAAATCCATCTCCGTGATATTTTCGACCAGCACCAAACAGCTGCATATGTCGCAATGGTCAAGGACATTCGGTTTCTCTCACCCGATGTTGCTCTCCTGCGAGATGTCGTCGGGATGGTTCCACCCGGACAAACCGACATCAATACAGCCGTGAATGCCGTCCAGGCGCTCCTCGCTGTCAAGCTGGATGGCCAATGGCGAATCGCCTCCTGCAGAACACGCCCGCAGCGTTTCATGGTCGTCCCGATCTGAGCGACCAGCTCACAGAGGAGCTACGAGGCGACCTACACCGCTGAACACCTTGTGTCGCGCGTATCCTGCGATGAAGAGCCGGCTGACCGTCCTGTTGAAGCTGGTCTATCCCAATAAGACGGCCGGTTAGTTGACCGTTGCCTATCTCAGTCCGCCAGACTGTGGTCGCGGAATCGCAGATCTGGCGAAACATGATCACCCGTACCCTCGACTTTCAGTAGAGGGTTGGTGATAGTCTCCAATGCTGGAAATTGGATCGTCGCCGTTCGGTACGCGCATTGTCGCCAGAATTTACTGAGCCTCACCAATGCGATAATACGGTGTCATGGCAGAACCCCTCGAAGTGGTCAACCTCTTCCTCAACGGTGCGAAAGTCGTTATTGCTGCAATTGCCGATCACGAGGTTCTCGCCGCCTGGGATCACCCTTCCGTTCTTGAACACCAGCAGGTGAGCGGTCTCGCGGGCCACCTCGCGCGTGGCGGCGTCTGGGTAGTGGCTGATTACCTCGACGCCGAAACACCGAACAGACCGGTCGATTTCGACAGCGCCAGCGAATACTTCGCGCACTTCGCGAGTAACGCTTCAGAGGACACTCACCAGTCGATTCGAGACCGAGGAGCTGAGGTCGCTTCCGTCGGACCTGACGAGCTATTGCGCATACTCGGCGAGCGCTTGAACGCACTCGAACCACGGCTCCACACGCTCGACCCGAGCTGCCCGATCACAGTGATAGGTGGCAAAATTATGCGGCTACACGATTACCTCACGACACGCATCGTTGAACAGTGCGTTCATCTCGACGATCTCGCCCGGAGTGTGGGGCGCGACCTTTGGCCCATTTCGGCCGAGGCCAAGGCGCTTACAATCCACGTTGGGATAGGCATCGCGCGCCTCCGTAATGGAGACAACGCGCTGGTACGCGCGCTGTATCGACACGGGTTTGTCGAACAGGTACTGCCAGTTCTCTGAAAATACGCTGCTATGCGTATTCGGCCGGTTCGCATAGCGTGGTTGAGCTTTCCCGTACTCTTGCCCCTCTAGCGAACAGGCAGCAAAGTTCGGCTCGAAAATTGTGGAGATTTCATTTGGACGCCAAGGCGCAACGCTAACCACGGCCGCCAGCTACCTCGTGCATCCAGATACGGAGTACGTGCGTTGGAACGAGAATTCGTCGGCCGACACGGATCGCTGGCATCTCACCCGCTTTAATGGCTTCATAGATACTCCACGTGCTGACACCGAGTAGTCGCGCGACATCATCGACCTTGAGAACATGTTCGACGACATCGGACAGAAGGTCCGCGGTATTTGGATCAGCTGCTCGCTTCGGCTCTGTGACCGTCACGATGCCAGCCCGTAATCGTTCCGCTGCTCTATCAAGCGCGTCAGCGAGGACTTGTCTTATTTCGTTGGGAGTCATCTCCTTGGGTCCAAGGGGTCAACTGCGGCTACGCCCGAACTCTTCTATTTTGGGGTACATGTGCCAAAGCTGTCGCTTCTGCCTCGTAGTCTTCGGGAGAGCGAAAGCGTTTTGCTGTGCTCGCAAAGCGAAGATAGGCAACTTGATCGCGTCTTCTCAGACTCTCGAGAATCTCTGATGCGATTTGTCCTGAGGTAACTAATGGCTGATCACCGAGAGCTACCCCGAATTCCTGCAACGAGTTTTTCCCGGTCATAGGCTTCATAACTGTTATCCCGCTTAACTACCTCAACCAGTCGTGCTGGCGGGCGGTAGTACTGGAGTTGCGGATACTGAGTAACTAGCCACCTACGGAAGTCATTCACGTCCACCCATCCGGGTCGCCCATCCGTCCGATCACATCTACCCAGATGTGCCAACGCAAAACGAATCTGAGAAACAACGTCAATTTGGCGAAAATGACGCAGCACTGCTTCACCAATTTCTTCGGATGAAACACTCCCATCATCCGCTAATGGGTACACGTCAGCTTTGACAGAGTCGATCAACTCTTGAATGCGATCTGGATCATACTTACGCACGGCCGCCTCGACCATGCTCCGACGCACTGCCTCAGGGCTAAACGTAACGATGCGACCATCAGATTTACGAACGTGCAGCGCACTCCCACTGAACTGTTCCACGGTTTGGAAATCGTGATGGCAGTCAGGACAGCGACGGCGACGGTTGATCCGTCCATCTGCTCCGGATCTAGTGTCCTTAACTTCCTGGCGTGCGGATGAGCCACAACGAGGACAGTTCATGACATCTCCTCAAATCCCTTCAGATTTACTACAAGGGTGTAATTTCTATATATGGTAGTTGAGGACATATTAGTCACAAACTTCAGCTATATCTCGTGGTATGACTCAAGTACTAGTAGTATAAGCGGCTATATTCGCCATTATGTAGACATATAGTTTCGAACCACTTAGGGTGGACTAGCACATTCGATCCGGCGGGTGTGACGACTAAAGGGAGAGCGATATGGCAGAGCCAGACGCGAACTATCAGCCAGATGATGTCAAGTCAGTCTTCAACCCGGAGACTGGGATCACTTCGAATTACTTCGGTGGTGACAATCGTGCCGATGGTGAGTGGCACGGACACATCGACCTAAATGAGCAAGGTCAAGAGGTTTATCGAAGGGAGTCTGGCGAGAAGCGCTAACTCGAACCTATAGATAATGGAAGAGGTGGCCCCTGTTTGGGCCACCTCTTCCTCTTTATCAAAATGTCTGTCACTTGAATCGTCACTTGAATATAGTCAAGAATCTGAAACAATTAGATTGTGATTGCTTCAAACCGTCCCGACGTCACTTACCGGTCCGGCCAACTTGTGGACACAGCCCATCGCGCGAACGTATTACTTGAGTGAGGCAAGCATCCTCCGGTGTTTGAATAATGGCGGGGCTCGATCTCAACCCGCGGCTCCTCGGCGGTGCTGTTTCAAGCGTTCCAGGCAGCCTCAAACTGTCCTGATCACTACATATCAGGCGGATAGGCGGCCTCTACTGAGTTGTCCGTGATGTCTCGTAGAGAGCACCGAATCGACGATTTGCGTGCCATTCGCTAACTCGACCGGTAACTGTAAAACAGTGAAGACGTTTCCGGTCAGGGGACTAGCCAAACAAATGCTTGAGGGTGATCTGTTGGGGATGGTGAAGTCTGTGGAACGGGTCTGAGCAGGGCGTTTCTGATGAAGGAATCTGCTGCGTGTGACTCAATCCATGCAATGAAATAGCTTTCGTGTCCAAACTGTGTCCAAGCTGTTGCGCTAATTGTTCCGTCCTCGAACGACGCCGCTTCGGCAAATTAATTTTCGAGCATTGACTCCAGAGCCGTCTGGTTGAGAATTCACCAAGACGTTGCAGTTGTTTTGTAGCGTTTAGAGATCCTGGCGGACTGGGCTCACTAACCGTCTGCCGGCCTTTGGTCTGGCTTTTGAACGAGGTGTCCAACCCGTCAGGATCTCGCTGTGGTGTGGCTCGAAAGAGGCGCGGGCGCCGACGATCTGAAACCAGACATGCCCATCACGGTCCTTTCTTCAACGACAAGGAGACATTCATGGTGGTAATGATCGGTATCGATCCGCACAAGGGATCACACACTGCAACAGCAATCGACGAGACCGAGAATGTACTCGGAACAGTTCGAGTGCGATCTGGGCCAACCCAGGTGGAGCAATTGTTGGGCTGGGTGGCACAGTTCACACAACGCACTTTTGCGGTCGAAGGAGCAGGCGGACTGGGTTATCTGCTAGCGCAGCAGCTGGTGGCTGCTGATGAACACGTCGTCGACGTTCAGCCCAAGCTCGCAGCGAGAGTGCGACTGCTCTCAAGCACGGCAACGAACAAGAACGACCCGAACGATGCCCGCTCAGTCGCGATCGCGGCGTTGCGTTCACCAAGTGCCGTTGAGGTTCATGCTGAAGACCACACCGCGGTGATGAAAGTTTGGGCCAGGCGTCATCGCGATCTCGGCAGACTCCGAACGCAGGTGGCCTGTCGAATGCACGCAGTGCTCTGTGAGCTCATGCCTGGCGGTTACTCCGGTGAGATCTCTGCAAATCGGGCGGAAAAGCTGCTGGGAGAGATCGAACCTCAAGGGGCAGTGGTCACCGCGCGTCACGAGCTCGGCCTCGAGCTACTGGCTGACCTTCGCCGCATCGATGAGCAAAAGCGAGATGTCAGAAAACGCATAGCCGCTGTGGTTGTGGCATCAAAGACGTCGGTGACGGAGATCTTCGGCGTTGGCCCCATCGTGGCTGCAACGGTGATCGGCTACGTCGGAGACGTTTCGCGGTTCCCCTCCAAAGACCACTTCGCCGCCTACAACGGCACGGCGCCGGTCGAAGTGTCCTCTGGTCCTCGCAAGATCTACCGACTCTCGCGTCGCGGCAACCGGCGTCTTAACCACGCCATCCACATGGCCGCGGTCACCCAGGTTCACAACCACCACAGCGAAGGGCGCACCTACTACGACCGAAAGATCACCGAAGGAAAAACCGGCAAGGAAGCACTCCGTGCACTCAAGCGACGCATCAGTGATGCCCTCTATCGGCAGCTACAGATCGATGCGATGAGCGCTCGAGTGGTAACGATCATGGGCTCGGGAGGGCAATCAGGGAACGGCTCCAAAGCCTGCGTGACCGACTCTCACCCTGAAGGTCGGCTCTTTGGCCAAGCCACTCCCGAACCCGATGCAACTTTACAACCGGCTGCGAAGTCGGTGAACTCAAAGGCACCAGAGTCACCATTACAGGGCGCTCAAAAAGCCTCTTGACAACAAAGAGGCCTCGATCTGCGCTCAGCGCGTGTCAGCGCGTGTCAAGTTTAGGTGCTCACGTTCTATATCCAGACCTGCTCTGCTACCGCACATTTGTGAGTAGCCGTCGACGCGATACGCAACCTGGAAGGACTCAGTAGCACAAATACATCGGGGCGGAACGCCACAGCTTTTGTATACGCACGCTCGAATCGATCTTCAAGATGACGTCAACGCAACCGCGACGGCCGGGCAAAAGATCCTCGTTGGCGTAGACGTTCCGTGGCGGTCAATCGCGATTCCATTGTCTCCCATGGCAAGCACTGCTCGTGAGACAAGGCCGGCACTTTGATGGCAGACAAATCCATCGGTGATCACCAGCAGGCCTCTGCACTCATTGCTTCTGGATGCGTCGGCGTGACGAGCAGCGTCACGAAGTGATTGAGGTTTTGGAGGCAAATGTAACCGCCACCCGCACAAGCACTTGCTGACGTAAACAGGAGGACCTGGCTGGCTCTAGACCCCGTTGCCCGTCACGTGCTCGGGATGGCTGATTCGATCGTCTGTCGACCGAGGCGGGAGGAGACGAACAAAATGGCGCCACGCCGGACAAAGGCACATAGGCAGGAAAGGGTCGTACCAATGAGTAGTTGTCGGCCCAGCAGGGAGGATACTGGCCGCTGGCGCGATAGCCTAACTCCGGCCGCGACGGGAGAAGCAGGCGTTGAGTACGAGCAAGAACCGGCTTCTTCTGGTGTGGCCGAACAGGGGCCGGAAAGAACTGGTAGCGGAAATTGAACGCGACGCCAGCGTCGACTGGCACAGCCTAGTGGGGTGGTGACAAAAGTGTTCGAGGAGGTGGCGGCTATCGGCGCGGCAAAGACCTTCAAACTGTCCGGGGCGAAGCGCAATCTCGACGCCGCCAAGGCGGCAAAGAACGACGAGTTCTACACCCAGTGGGCTGACATCGAGCGGGAGATGAACGCCTATCTGGAATACGACCCAGACGCATTCCGTGGCAAGGTCGTCCTGCTGCCGTGCGACGACCCGGAGTGGAGCAACTTCGCCAAGTTTTTCGCCCTTCACTTCGTGGACTACGGCCTCAAGAAGCTGATCTCAACCTCCTACGCCGCAGACAGCAAGCCCGTCGAGATCAGCTACCAGCCGACGTTGTTCGAGGCCGAGGCGCCACAGTTCGACGAGGCGCGAACCCGCGTCAACGGAAAAGTGTTCGTCCTGGAACCCAAGGACGTCAACGGCGATGGCATCATCAACATCGACGATCTCCAGTGGCGCTACCTCGATGGCGATGGGGACTTCCGCAGCGACGAGGTCACGGCACTACGCGACGAATCCGACATCGTCATCACGAACCCGCCGTTCAGCCTGTTCCGTGGGTTTCTGGCATGGCTCGTAGAGGGTGACAAGACGTTCTCCATCATCGGGAACAGCAATGCGGTCACCTACGTCGAGACGTTTCCGCTCATCCAGGGCAACCGGCTTTGGAAGGGTGCGACGGCTAACAACACAGACATGGTGTTCGGTGTCCCCAAAGGCGTGAATGTGGCGAAGGCCGACAAGCTCAAAGCTGAGAAGATGGGCTACCCATCCGACGAACTCCGCGATTACACACGCCTCGGAAACTCATGCTGGTTTACCAACATCGACCACGGGCGTCGTCACGAGCCATTGAAGTTGATGAGCATCGACGACAACACGAAGTTCAGCAGGCACAAAGAAGTCCGCGGCATCGGTTACCGGAAGTACTACAACTACGATGCAATCGAGGTCCCTTTCGTTGACGCGATCCCCGCCGACTACGACGGCGTCATGGGCGTCCCGATCACGTTCCTGGACAAGTACAATCCGGACCAGTTCGAGATCGTCGGCAGCTCCGAAGACATGGAGCAGATGGAACAGTTGGGGGCCGAGCCGCTCGGGGCCGATTTCGTGCGGATCTACTTCGAGCAAGGCGGAACCGGCGGTGTGAGCCCCGGGCACCGGAAACTCGGGTTGACCCAACCGCGCTACTACGTCCCGTTCAAGCGAATCCTCATTCGGTGGAAGGATGTCGCGTGAGGACCGATCTCAAGCGATACACGGTCCAGCAGGTGACCGAGGGATTCGTCTACAACGAGTTCGAGGGTAAGGGCCTGTACGGCCTCGCCGGGAGACTCACCATCCAGCCGGAATACCAGCGCAACTACATCTACGGCGACGGCAAGAAGGACGTCGCCGTGATCGAGTCGCTGCTGAAGGGCTACCCGCTCGGTCTCATCTACTTCAACGTCGACGGCGAGCGCCTCGAAGTGCTCGATGGCCAGCAGCGGATCACCAGTATCGGACGGTTCGTGAAGGGCAAGTTCGCGATCCGGCAGAACGGCAAGGAGCAGACTTTTTCGTCGCTGCCACTGGAAGAGCAGAACCTGCTGCTGGGCAGCGACCTTCTGGTCTATGAATGCCAAGGCGCCGAGAAGGAGATCAAGGAGTGGTTCGAGACCATCAACATCTCTGGTGTACCACTCAATCAGCAGGAACTGCTGAACGCAATCTACTCCGGTCCATTCGTGACTGCAGCCAAGGCCGAGTTCAGCAACTCCCAGAATGCGAACCTTCAGAAATGGTCGGCCTTCATCAAGGGCGATCCGAAGCGGCAGGAGATCTTGGCGATAGCACTCAAATGGGTGGCCGATTCGAAAGGTATCTCCGTGGACGCCTATTTGGCGCAGCACCGGCAGGACACGGGCATCGCGGAACTGGAGAGCTACTTCACGTCCGTGATCGACTGGATCGGCAGTGTCTTCACCGGGTCACCGGAGAAGGAGATGCGGGGCTTGGAGTGGGGGCGACTCTATGAGACCTACCACCGGAACTCCTACAACGCGTCGGACATCGTCGCTGACCTCGCCAGCCTTCTCAGCGACCCCGCCGTGACCAGCCGCAAAGGCATCTACGAATATCTGCTCGGCAAGAAGACTCAGACCAACCTGCTCGCCGTTCGGCTCTTCGACGACAAGACGAAGAAGCTCGCCTACACCCAACAGAGCGATGCGGTCAAGAAGACAGGAATCTCTAACTGTCCGCTCTGCGCGGTCGGGAACAACGCCAACAAGTCACGCATCTACAAGTTGGACGAGATGGACGCCGACCACGTGACCGCCTGGTCAAAGGGCGGGTCCACCGCACTCGACAACTGCGAGATGTTGTGCGTCACACACAACCGCTCCAAGGGCAACCGCTGATTTGAACTGAACAGCACCTGCGACTGAATCGGTAGGGCTTTGCTACCGCTGTCAAGGGAGCGATCGGTAGGGGACATTCGGGAATGCTTGAAATGACCCAATCCTGGGATACTCAGGTCTGACCTATTTGCGCGATTACCATCCTCCGGCCGCGCCCAAGTTGATAGCTGCTGCTCGCAGCGCGGTGACAGCGCGCGACCTCGACCCACCGGCCAACGATTCTGAACGCAGTCTGGAATAGTCAGAGAGAAGGTTTGATCCGACTTGCTCCCACCGCGAGGCAACTTGGTCAGCTCGCAATGGAATCGTGTTCTTAAATTGATTTACGACCCTTGGGTGTGCGCCTACACCAGGGCGAAGGTCCGCGTACGCTAGCTCGTCACGCACTTCTTCTAGGAGTCGGTCGTTCTCGGGGTCGCCGCTTTGCCAGACGATTGGCTGAATGTTGGCCGCGATTACGTGGAACCCTAAGTCCTGAGCCATCTTGAATGTCGTGTAGTGGGCGCGCCGGCATACAAAAACCGGAACGACCCCAGTCTCCGGGTGCGAGATCTTGAGGAGGGCCGCCTTTTCAAGAAGTTGGTAGACCTCCGAAGAACTCGGGTATACCCAGCTGCGCACGTTTTTCACCTCGACTACAACCAAAAGAGTAGGTCCCGGAATCCCTTGGCTGTCCGTGGTGATGAGCAACGCGGCGTCATCGAGAGGTCCGACAGGTACGGCACTACCGAACACCGTCGTGACACCGGTGGCGCCTTTAGGCAGGAGCCGATATCCAGAAGATGCTGCTTCTAACAAAGACGAGTGGACCATTAGTTCGCCCGCCGGACCGATCCGGGCGGCCTCGGAAGCATTGCCCCTTGTCCAGCTTAAATAACGAGCTTGAAGCGCCCGTTTCCGACGAGCAGCGCGTTCGGTTCGCGTATTCTGTCCTGATTGCACAGTGGGAATCAGAACACTCACCGTATGGCTACCTCGGGTCACCTGTACTTGCTCAGTGATGGCCCCTTTGCGAGCTAACGCGTGGCGAGCAGTCGTCAAGTGATGTGGTTCGATGACTATGCCGATACCAGGCCACACGCGGTCAGCTGTTCTAGCTTCGATTTCGTCCCAAATCGCCGCTCCCTGATCCGCGAGGATTTCCAAAATCGCCCGCTGTGCTAGCTGCGAGTAGTTCCTAGAATGTTTCGTGTCACCGACCACCACGACGGCAAGTCCACCACAGGCTTTACGTTTGGGCGGGGATCTGTTGCGATATAGGAGTCTTGGTGGGTGTTTTTCTTCGTTCGAAAGTGCCCCGGCCAACATCACGCGTCCTGATGCACCCTTTGGGTACCGTGTATATCCATGGACCAGGGTTTCACTGACTTTGCGACGCTGAGCAGCCAGCTCGCCACTGATTGGCGCATGGCCTGGGTGAGGCTCCTGCTTGGACCGCCGCGAGAGGGAAAGAAACCAGTGTGGGCGGCGCTCGCCATAGTTGGTTCGCAGCCAGACGGCTGGGAACTTCGACGGTGGGATTACGAACAATGCACGTTCACCACGGTCGAGATGCCTGCCGCAGTGCTAGCGGGACACCTCACGACCGGTGACCACATCCTGAAACTCGACGCGGATGTAGTGGACTTCAGCTTCGCGGAGTCACTGATTCAGTGGTGGCGACATGCGAGCCGACAGAAATATGCCAGCGTTGAGCTACCGTGGCCCTCGACCTCATACAACCTCAGCTTCACTGACCGAGTCCAGTTTGGCCCCAACGACTATCTCTCGAGCATAGATGCACCGTCGTTCCCCGCTTTCAGTTCGGCATACTCAGCCTTCTTCTACGACGAACGGGTGATGACGGGTGCCAGCCAGCCGACACTCGGTCAGATCACACTGCGTATTGCTGACGAGAGCGCCCGAATCTCCCGTGTCGTCATCGGCGCCGCGTCGCTTGACGTGTGGGTGGACGGCATTCGCGTCGCCAAGACACGGTTGGAGTTGAACAGCGCCACCGACCAGGGGACCCAGATAATCGAGGAGCAAGGCAAGTTCTCCTTCCCCCTGCCGCACGGGCTAGGTCAGGACGCCTGGGTCTGGCTAAAAGGCCAAGACGGTTACATCGACTTCCGCGCACTCTCGGGGTGGGGTGGAAGTAGGAGTGCCGGTGTCGAAAATGCGGTTTCCGACGACCAGGTCGAGAACCTTTTAGCTCTCGCCGCACAGGGCGAGAGCACGTGGCTGGAATACAAGGCAGAGCTGCCCGGTGAAAGTAAGGACAGCAAGAGGAGGGTCTTTAAGACGGTGACCGCCTTCGCTAACGGGGAAGGCGGGACCTTGCTTTTCGGAGTCGATGGGGACGACG
>Ga0307372_10011885_pt1 | contig 11516 bp, 12 predicted proteins | sample OX1MG_FD_202533 | JGI IMG/M metagenome (GOLD analysis project Ga0307372, IMG submission 202533) | Soil microbial communities from Risofladan, Vaasa, Finland - OX-1 | ecosystem: Environmental > Terrestrial > Soil > Coastal area > Acid sulfate soil | place: Finland: Risofladan, Vaasa | collected...
ACGCCGAGGTGCTGGAGTGGCGCTTTCCGGTGCTGCTCGAAAGCTTTTCCATCCGGCGCGGCTCGGGCGGCGCGGGGCGCTGGCGCGGCGGCGACGGCGTGATCCGCCGGCTGCGCTTCCTCGAGGCAATGACCGCGGCGATCCTGTCGGGCCGCCGCCGCGTGCCGCCCTTCGGCCTCGACGGCGGCGAGCCCGGCGCGGTCGGCCGCAACTGGGTCGAGCGCACCGACGGCACGCGCGAGGCGTTCGGCGGCACGCACGCCGTCGCGATGCAGCCGGGCGACGTCTTCGTGATCGAAACCCCTGGCGGCGGGGGATACGGGAAGGCGTAGCGGGACGAAGCGGTGCCGCTATGCCCGCGCGCGGGCCGAGGTCGCGAGCCACACGCCGGCGAGGATCGTGGCGATGCCGACGATGTGAAACGGCCGCAGCGTCTCGCCGAGCAGCCCCACTGCCAGAACGACGGTGAAGGCCGGCAGCAGATGGTTGGTGAAGCCGGCCCGGTTCGGCCCGACCAAGGCAAGGCCGCGATTCCACAGGATATACGCCGCGACCGAGGCAACGAGACCGACATAAAGCAAAGTTGCGAGCGTGGCCCCGTCGAGCGGCGGCGCGGGAACGAAGGCGCTCTCGATCGCGTAGAACGGTGCCAGCGCCAGCGCGCCGATGGTGCTGATGAGGAACAGCACGGCGACGCCGTCGAGCTCGCGCGGCCGCCGCGACAGCAGCACGCAATAGAACCCCCAGGCCGGCATCGCCAGCAGGATGAGCAGGTCGCCGGGATTGAAATGGAACGCGCGCAGATGGCTGAAATCGCCGCGATTCAGGATGACGAGAATGCCGCAGAACGACACCGCCATGCCGGCGATCTGCCGTGCGCTCACCCGCTCCACCCCCATCAGCGCGGCGATGAGCATGATGAAGAGCGGCGAGGCCGAATACATCATGGTCGAATTGAGCGCCTCGGTGTAGCGCAGCCCGATATAGATCATCGCCTGGAAGAAGCCTGCGCCCGAGACGCCGATGAGCACGAGCACCACCCATGACCGCCGCAGCGTCGCGCCCTCGTTCCTGAGCCGCGGCAGCGCGAACGGCGCCAGCACCAGCGCCGCGATGGTCCAGCGCCAGAAGGCCAGCGCGAGCGGCGGGATCTCGGCCCTGACGGCGCGGCCGACGACCCAGTTGCCCGCCCAGCACAATTGGCTTCCTGCCAGCAGCAGATAGGGATAGAGCGCGCGCAGCCGGGCGGCGCGGCGATTTTCTGAGAGCGGCGGCGCCGTCATGGCGCGAAGGTCACTGAATTTCGACGGACGGGGTGAAGATATAGCCGGTGCCGCGCACCGTCTTGATCATCGTCGGCTTCTGCGGATCGGGCTCGAGCTTGCGGCGCAGCCGCCCCACCTGCACGTCGATGGTGCGGTCGAACGGACCGGCCTCGCGGTTGCGCGCCAGATCGAGCAGCCGATCGCGGCTCAGCACCCGGTTGGCATTGCTGACGAAGGCGGCGAGCAGATTGAACTCGCCGGTGGTGAGCCGGACCTCGCCGCCGCTCGGCGAGACCAGCTCGCGCGCCGCGAGATCGAGATGCCAGCCGGCGAAGCGCGCCTTGTTCGGCCCCGCGACCGGCCGGTCGTTCGGCATCGCGCGCAGCGTAACGCGCCGCAGCACGCTCTTCACCCGCGCCAGCAGCTCGCGCAGATGGAACGGCTTCGCCAAATAGTCGTCGGCGCCCATCTCGAGCCCGATGATGCGGTCGACCGTCTCGCCGCGTCCGGTCAGGATGATGATGCCGACATCGGATTGCTCGCGCAGCCCGCGCGCGAGGGTCAATCCGTCTTCGCCCGGAAGCATCACGTCGAGAATGATGAGATCGGCGCGATCCTGCGCCAGCGCCCGCCGCATCGCGGCGCCGTCATGGGCCACGCTGACGCGATAGCCCTCGCCTGAAAGATACTCGTGGACGACGTCGCAGACCTCCTTCTGGTCGTCCACCACGAGGATGTGGCCGTTCGGCTTCATCGCCCGTGACTGTGGCGCATGCGCTGACCCGTTGCAATATCGCGTCCGCGGCGATGCCGATGCCGGGGCGTCGATCGCCGTTACAATTCCTTACAGAAATCCCCGGAGGTGACAAGAAGTGACCTCAGCGATTGGCTGGCGTCCCGCGCAGAGTCGCTCCGGCTTAACGCACGGTTGCATGGCCCGCCACATTGCAGAGGGAGCGGTCGATGACGGACATCTACGCGGGAATTGCGACGGAAATTCCGCGCCTCAGGCGCTACGCGCGGGCCTTGACGCGCGATAGCGTCGCCGCCGAGGATCTGGTGCAGGACTGTCTGACGCGCGCCTTGAGCAAGGTGCATCTGTGGCAGAAGGGGACCGATCTTCGGGCGTGGCTGTTCACGATCCTGCACAATCAATATGTCAACTTCGTGCGTCGCTCCGCGCGCGAATGCGCGGTGATCGGCTTGAGCGAGACTGAACCGCTGCTCGCCTGTTCCGCCGATCAGGCCAAACGGCTCGAGCTGCGCGATCTTGACCGCGCGATCGCCTGCCTGCCGGAGGAACAGCGCGCGATCCTGTTGCTCGTCGGCATCGAAGGGCTGCGCTACGACGAGGTGGCGCAGGTGCTGGACGTTCCGGTCGGCACGGTTCGCTCGCGCCTCTCGCGCTGCCGCGAGACGTTGCGCTGCCGCATGGGCATCGCGCCCGCCGCCGCGCCGCAGCCTCCGTGCCGTGCCGCGCGCGGCGCCGCCGCGATGCATCGCCGCCGCGCCTGACGCTGCCCGGCCCCACCGGTCGCGCGATCCCGCGGCGGCGCTGCCGCCGCTCGAGATGGCCGCGCAGGCGGCCGCGCGCTGGTCGCTGGTCCACGGCTTCGCGATGCTGCTGTTCGACGGTCGGCTCGACGGGATCATCCAGTCGCTGCCTGCCGGCGAAGACGCCGACACTCTGCGCGGCGCCGTTCTCGCCACGACCCGAATCGGTGATTGAGCCTGGCGGACGTCAACCAGGCCGACCGGCGCGGTGATCCGGTGCGCCTCGCGTCCCGTATCTCAATGTGACACTGCATATTGCTTCTTGCTTCTCCTCCTCGATCTCGAACCCCGCCTCGTGCGGGGTTTTTCTTTCATTCGTGCCGCCCGGGCTCCCGTCGTTAACGAACTGTTAACGATTTGGCCCGAATTTAGACACAGTTCTATTACTGGTAGGAACGCCATGAAGGTCACTCAAGAACTTGTGACCGTCTGGGCCGAGCCGGAGACCGATGAGATCAATATCGTTCTCGCCGGGATGCGGATCGTGCTCAATTCCGAGGAAACCGCCTTGCTGGTCAGCGGCCTCGCCAGGGCGCTCGAACGGTCGCATCCGCCGCCGGCGCGCGATCAGGGTGACGCTCTTCCGGTCATCGTCCGCAAGGATGAACCCGGCAACCCGGCGCCGGCCGATTCGGATGGAATGCAGCTTCGCACCCGGGCGCTGATCCAGGCGAGCATCCGCGACAAGGGGCTGAGCCTGCGCGAGGAGCCGCGATCATGACTGCCGCGATCATCGCCGTCGCCCAGCGCAAGGGCGGCAGCGGCAAGACCACGCTGGCGGCGCATCTCGCCACCACCTGGGCGATGTCGGGGCATGACGTGGCGCTGATCGACACCGATCCGCAGGCGAGCCTCACGCAGTGGTACCGGCGGCGCGAGGAGCGGCTGGGCCACAGCCATACCGGCCTCGATTTCACCACGGCCATCGGCTGGCGCGCGGCCGGCGAAATCTTTCGTCACGCGCGTGAGCACGAGATCGTGCTGGTCGACAGCCCCGCCAATGCCGATGGCGACGTGCGTGCGACCGTTCGCGCGGCCGGGCTCGCGCTCGTGCCGGTACAGCCGTCGCCGCCCGACGTGTGGGCGACGCTGCTGACGCTCGACATGGCGCAGCATGAGGGCGTCCCGGCGCTGCTGGTGCTGAACCGCGTCCCGGCGCGAGCCTCGCTCACCGCGGCAATGCGCGCGCGGCTGGCGGACTATGACGTCGGGCTCGCCACTAGCGCCGTCGGCAGCCGCGTCGGTCTCGCCGCAGCCTTTGCCGATGGGCACGGCATCGTCGAAAGCGCTGAAGGCTCGACCGCCGCCGCCGAGATCGCGGCGCTCGCGGCGGAGATCCTTGAACTGCTGCCGCTCGAGTGTCGCCCGCCGGTCCGCGCCGCCGGACCCGCGGTATCGCCGGTTGAGGTCGAACGGCTGCTGGCGTTTCCTTCCTGAGACCCTCGCCCCGCTTGTCTCGCGCGACGCGATCGGGGAGGATCGCGCCATGGCGGAAGCGGTCGAATGCGTCGTCGTCGGCGCCGGCGTCGTCGGACTCGCGGTTGCGCGGGCGCTTGCGCGCGCGGGCCGCGAGGTGCTGGTGCTCGAGCAGGAGCGCTGGGTCGGCGCGCACACCTCCTCGCGCAACAGCGAGGTGATCCACGCCGGCCTCTATTATCCCAAGGGCAGCCTCAAGGCGGTCTTCTGCGTCGCCGGCCGCAAGCGTCTCTACGATTATTGCAATGCGCACGGCGTGCCGCACCGGCGCGCGGGCAAGCTCGTCGTCGCCTGCAACGCGGCCGAGGTCGCGGCGCTGCGCACGGTCATGGCCAAGGCCGCGGCGAATGGCGTCGACGACCTCGTCTGGCTCGACGGCGATGCGGCGCGGGCGATGGAGCCGGCGCTCTCCTGTCTCGCGGCGTTTCATTCCCCCTCGACCGGCATCATCGACAGCCATGCGCTGATGCTCGCCTATGAGGCCGATGCCGAGGCGGCGGGCGCGACGGTGGTGCTGCGCGCGCCGGTGCTGGGCGGCCGCGTCGGCGCCCGGGGGTTCCATCTCGAGATCGGCGGCGCGGAGCCGATGGCGCTCGACTGCGCGGTCCTCGTCAACAGCGCCGGGCTCGAAGCGCCGGCGCTCGCCCGCCGCATCGCCGGCATTCCGCCGGCGACGGTGCCGCGCGATTATTATTGCCGCGGCATTTATTTCACCCTGTCGGGGCGCACGCCGTTCCGCCGGCTCATCTACCCCGTGCCCGAGGCGGCCGGGCTCGGCGTGCACGTGACGCTCGATCTTGCCGGCCAGGCGCGATTCGGTCCCGATACCGAATGGATCGACGGGATCGACTACACCGTCGATCCGCGCCGCGGCGAGCGCTTCTATGCCGCTATCCGCAATTATTGGCCGGGTCTCAAGGACGGCGCCTTGCAGCCCGGCTATGCCGGCATCCGCCCGAAGATCAACGGCCCGAGCGAGCCCTCCGCCGATTTCGTCGTGCAGGGTCCGGCCGAGCATGGCGTGCCCGGCCTCGTCAATCTCTACGGCATCGAGTCGCCGGGCCTGACCGCCTCGCTGCCGCTGGCCGATCATGTCGCGGCGCTGCTGGCCGATGAGGCTGCAGCCGCTGCCGTCGCGTCGCGCGCCGCTTCCGAAGGCTGATCCGCGGCCGCGCCGGGCAAGGTGAGGTCGGTCAATCGCCTGCTTGCCGAATTCCGGCCGCGGGGGCACCATCGCTTCCGGTATCAAACAGGAGAATCTCATGTGGTTCGCTGTCGCGATCATCGGGATGATTGGCATCGCTACCGGCATCACGTTGCTGCCGGGCGGCACGCCGCCGCAGTCGCGGCCGGCTACCGTCGCCGCCCCTGCGCCGCCGACGCCCGCGACCGGCAACGCTCAGCACTAGCGCGCAGCGGCGACCGCCATGGATGAGACCACCGCCACGCCGCGCGCCGGCGCCGCGCCCAACGATCTCGAATCCTATTGGATACCGTTCACCGCCAACCGCCAGTTCAAGGCGCATCCGCGTCTCCTGGTGGCGGCCGAGGGGATGTACTACACGAGCATCGACGGCCGCCGCGTGCTCGACGGGACTGCGGGGCTGTGGTGCGTCAATTGCGGCCATGGGCGGCCCGAGATTGCCGCGGCGGTGCATCGCCAGGCGCGCGAGCTCGATTACGCACCGGCCTTCCAGATGAGCCATCCCAAGGCGTTCGAGGCGGCCTCGCGCCTCGCTGCGCTGTTCCCGGGCGATCTCGATCACGTCTTCTTCGCCAATTCCGGCTCCGAGGCGGTCGATACCGCGCTCAAGATCGCCATCGCCTATCACCGCATGCGCGGCGAGGGCGCGCGCACCCGCCTCATCGGCCGCGAGCGCGGCTATCACGGCGTCGGCTTCGGCGGCATAGCGGTCGGCGGCATCGCCGCGAACCGGCGCCTGTTCGGCACGCTGCTCGCCGGTGTCGACCATCTCCCGCACACGCATGACCGCGAGCGGCAGGCGTTCTCGCGCGGTCAGCCCGAATGGGGCGCCGATCTCGCCGATGCGCTCGAGCGGATCGTGGCGCTCCATGACGCCTCGACCATCGCCGCCGTCATCGTCGAGCCGGTCGCGGGATCGACCGGCGTGCTGGTGCCGCCCAAGGGCTATCTCGAACGGCTGCGCCGGATCTGCGACCGGCACGGAATCCTTCTGATCTTCGACGAGGTCATCACCGGTTTCGGGCGCCTCGGCGCAAGTTTCGCGGTCGAGCGCTTCGGCATCGTTCCCGACATGGTGACCTGTGCCAAGGGACTCACGAACGGCACGGTGCCGATGGGCGGCGTGGTCGTGCGCCGCGCGATCTACGATGCCTTCATGACCGGACCCGAGATCGCGGTCGAGCTGCCGCATGGCTATACCTATTCGGGCCATCCGCTCGCGGCGGCGGCGGCGCTTGCCGCGCTCGACATCTATGCGCGCGAGGACCTGTTCGCCCGCGCCCGTGGGCTCGAGGCCTATTGGGAGGATGCGGTGCACAGCCTCAAGGGCCTGCCGCACGTGGTCGATCTGCGCAATCTCGGCCTCGTCGCCGGGATCGAGCTCGAATCGATTCCGGGCAAGCCCGCCGCCCGCGCCTTCGACGTTTTTCTCAAATGCTACGAGCGCGGGCTCCTCATCCGCACCACCGGCGAGATCATCGCGCTGTCGCCGCCGCTCGTCATCGCCAAGGCCGAGATCGACGCGATGTTCGGCCGGCTCGCCGAGGTTTTGAAGGAAGCGGCGTGATGCTGGTCGGCGTCCCCAGGGAGATCAAGACGCACGAATACCGCGTCGGCCTGGTGCCGGGGAGCGTGCGCGAATTGCGCCATCACGGCCATGAGGTGGTGGTCGAGCACGGTGCCGGTGCCGGGATCGGCTTCGACGACGATGCCTATCGCGCCGCGGGCGCGCGGGTCGTGGAGAATGCCGCCGCGGTGTTCGCCGCCGCCGAACTCGTAGTCAAGGTGAAGGAGCCGCAGCCGGCCGAGATTGCGTTGCTGCGGCCGGGGCAGGTGTTGTTCACCTATCTCCATCTCGCCGCCGACCGGGCGCAGGCGGAGGGATTGATGCGCAGCGGCGCCACCTGCGTCGCCTACGAGACGGTGACCGATGCGCGCGGCGGGCTGCCGCTGCTCGCGCCGATGAGTGAGGTCGCGGGCCGCATGGCGGTGCAGGTCGGCGCGCATTGCCTCGAGAAGGAGCAGGGCGGGCTCGGCATTCTTCTCGGCGGCGTGCCGGGCGTGGCGGCGGCCAAGGTGGTGATCCTCGGCGGCGGCGTCGCCGGCACCAATGCCGCACGTGTCGCCATGGGCATGGAGGCCTATGTCACCGTCATCGACCGGTCGCTGTCGCGGCTCTACGAGCTCGACATGCAGTTCGGCTCGCAGCTCCATACACTTTTCGCGACGATCGAGAACATCGAGCGCGAGGTGCTCGCGGCCGATCTCGTCGTCGGTGCGGTGCTGGTGGCCGGGGCGGCCGCGCCCAAGCTGGTGAGCCGCAAGATGGTTCAAGGGATGAAGCGGGGCACGGTCATCGTCGACATCTCGATCGACCAGGGCGGCTGCTGCGAGACCAGCCGGCCGACCACCCATGCCGATCCCACCTATATCGACGAGGGCGTGATCCATTACTGCGTCACCAACATGCCAGGCGCGGTGGCGCGCACTTCGACCTTCGCCCTCAACAACGCGACGTTGCCGTTCACGCTGGCGCTCGCCGGCAAGGGCTGGCGCCGCGCGATGACCGAGGATCCGCATCTGCGCGCCGGGCTCAACGTCCATGCCGGACGCATCATCCACATGGCCGTCGCCCACGATCTCGGCATCGAAGCGCTCGACGCCGCGCGCGCGATTGCGGGTTGAGCGCCTCCCGGCGTCGTCATTGCTCCGTGCCGCCGCCAAAGCATGTGAACCATCCGGAACACCGCCGAGCCGGTGGCGTTCCCGTTAATTGCGAGTGTGTCGCATTTTCATCTTGTAGATGATAATGCTTCTCATGATCGTTTCGGCCGGATCGGATTTGTCGATTTGAATTGGCGGTCTCGGCGTGGCGGCCGACGAAATTCCGGCGTAAGGGCAGAGTGATGCCGAATGCTCATGTATTCCCGTCACGGAGCCGCACAAGCGCCGTCGCAGGGTCGAGCCGCATCGGTGTCGGCCTCTCGGTCCCGTGGCTCGCTGCCTGCCTCTGGGCCGGTTCGGCCGCTGCGGCGGCGCCGCAAACCCTGGTTGCGGCAGAGTCGGGAAATTCCGCATCCGCCCAATCCGGCACTGCGGCGGCGGAACCGCCCGGGTTCCTCGCCGGGATATCGCGGCGCAACTATCTCTTGGGCGACATGGGGGGCCTGCGCACGCTGCTCGGCCGCTACGGCATGAGCGTCAACTTGCAGGAAACGAGCGAAGTGCTCGGCAACGTGACCGGCGGCGCGCGGCAGGGCTTCGACTATGACGGTCTGACCCAGATGGCGCTGCAACTGGATACGCAGCGCGCCTTCGGCTGGCAGGGCGGCACGTTCAACGCGAGCGCACTCCAGATCCACGGCCGCAGCCTCAGCGCCGATAATCTCCTCACCCTGCAGACTGCAAGCGGGATCGAGGCGGATCGCGCAACCCGCCTGTGGGAACTCTGGTACCAGCAGGAATTCCCTCTCGAGGATCGGCTCGACCTGAAGATCGGCCAGCAGAGTCTCGATCAGGAATTCATGGTCAGCCAGAATGCGCTGCTGTTCGTCAACACCATGTTCGGATGGCCGATGCTGCCCTCGGCCGATATGCCCGGCGGCGGTCCGGCCTATCCGCTGTCGGCGCTCGGCCTGCGCGTGCGCGCGCACCCGGCGGACTCGCTGACCTTGCTGGCGGGCGTCTTCAACGGCAGTCCCGCGCGCAACAACATCGGCGATCTGCAGCAGCAAAATCCGTCGGGGACGAGCTTTCCGTTGAATGGCGGCGCGCTCGCGATCGCCGAGGTGCAGTTCGCCCATCCGTCGCCCGGCACGAAGGCCGGCGCCAACCCGCCGCGGCCGTTGGCGGGCGTCTACCGGTTCGGCCTGTGGTACGACACCGAGGATTTCGCGGACCTGGCGGTCGACAATACCGGCCGGTCTCTTGCCAATCCCGCCAGCACCGGCATCCCGCAAGGGCATCGCGGCGATTACGCTTTTTACGCCGTCGCCGACCAGGCGGTCTGGCAGGACGCGACGGAGCCTGACCGAACCTTGAACGTCTTCGTCCGCGCCATGGGATCGCCGCTCGCCGATCGCAATCTCATCGACTTCAGCCTGAACGCCGGCATCACGTTCCATGAACCGTTCCTGCATCGCGCCGACGACAGCGTCGGGGTCGGCATGGGGTACGCCCATGTGAGCGGTCGCGTCGCAGCGTTGGACAGGGACACGGCATCCTTCACCGGTGCCTTCACGCCCGTCCGGAGCGGCGAGACCTTCATCGAAGTGACCTACCAATATCAGGTGACGCCATGGTGGCAGCTCCAGCCCGATTTTCAGTACGTGTTCAATCCGGGCGGGGGAGTCGCCAATCCGAACGCGTCGGAGCAGCAGGTCCAGAATGAAGCCGTTATCGGGCTTCGGACCACGATCCTGTTCTGACGGCGGCCGCGACCCGTAATTCCCGCCACCGGCGACGTTCGAGGGTGGCCCGATGCGGCGCCCAGGGCCGCCTGAAAAATGCAATTGCGACTCATTCGCATTTGCATTATAACACGCGGGACACCTCATGCTCGATAGGCAATGGAGGCGGCAAAATTAAATCCGGGTCGCGTGGAATCAATATTTCCCCATAACACGTAGAAAAAAGCGCGGAAATCCGGGCACAAGTGTTATCGCCGAGATTCCCCAATCGATTCCCCAATCTCGCTGCGGAGGCGCGGAAAGTGCGCCGTGGCAACCCATTGATCCAGCGAGGAAACCAAAAATAATGTCGCCATTGAGGAATCCCCGCCCGCGCCATTGGGGAATCGATTGGGGAATCTCTCAGGATGAGCGGCGCGCCCGTGTCGGCGGCCGCGGCCGGCTGGCGCCCGCCCGGAGCATCACGATGAACTGTTCGCGTGTCATCTGACCGCTCGCGACAGCGCGATTCATGAGGTCGAGGTAGCGGGCGTACTCGTCTATCAGGACGCGAGCCCGGCGCTCATCGTCTAGCCATGAGCTGGCGCTGTGACGATTTGGGCCATCGAAGCGACGTTCGCTGATCACGACGGCAAGCAAGTCAATATCAATTTCTGGGCCAGAGAAAGACGCGGCTCGGCCCGCTTCCGACCCCCTCACGAGCCAGTCCAGCGGCCGTCCGGTTTGAGACGCCACCAGCACACATTCTCGAAAAGGGATCGAGTTTCGGCTGCGCCACGACGCGACCGTTGAAGTCGAGACGGCGAGGCGCTGCGCCAGTTCGGCATCCGTCGAGACGAGGTAGGCGCTCATCATCCTCTGGATTACATCACCGGCCCGCGGTTCTGGCATCGGCAATCCGGTCAGCGGCATAGAGCGACGGCGCGGTCGCGCTTTGCCGCCCTTAGCTGGTGCGCGAGCCACGCCCTCGCCTCCATTTGACTACCTTGCAATTTGCAATTAAAATTGCATTATGCAATGACGACACCCCGAGAGCAGCAGCCCAGATGATACCAGCTCAACCAGGGCCAGAGCTTCATCACTTTATCCGATCACAGTTCGTCGCAAAGGGCGACAGTTTGAGCGCCTGGTGCGCACGGCAACGGGTCACGCGACAATGGGCAGACGCAGTACTCCGAGGCGCCGCTCGCGGTCCTGCTGCGAAAAGCCTCTTGTGCCGCATTCTAGGCGAGGCAGGGCTGCACAATGTGGCCTGACGCAGCAGCCGCTACCGAGAGCACAATCACGAGTTCCGACTTTGCGCGAGCGGCCGGTATCACGCGCCGCGCGGCAAAAGCCGCGTTGCGCCGCTGCGCCGCTGGGGGCACGTGGCGCGGCGCGCGCCTTGCGGTGCGGCTCGCCCACGGAAGGGGCGGCCGCGCCGGGGCCACGTATGAGGTGAAAGTCGCCTCGCTCCCGCCGGAACTGCGCGCGAAGCTCGAGTGTGAGCGGCCGGCGGCACTCCCCGTGCCCGTGCCGGCGGTCGCGCCGGTCGCGCTGCTCAAGCCCGATCGGTCACGGAGCCGATGGCAGCAACGGTTGGCGATCATACGGCCGGCGCTCGAGGCG
>Ga0307372_10011888_pt1 | contig 11514 bp, 11 predicted proteins | sample OX1MG_FD_202533 | JGI IMG/M metagenome (GOLD analysis project Ga0307372, IMG submission 202533) | Soil microbial communities from Risofladan, Vaasa, Finland - OX-1 | ecosystem: Environmental > Terrestrial > Soil > Coastal area > Acid sulfate soil | place: Finland: Risofladan, Vaasa | collected...
CCTGCGCGAACCTGTGCCCGGCATCGACCCGCTCGGCCTGATCCGCCACCCCGGCCTGACATTGACGGTCGCAGACCCGCGACGATTCGCCGCCACCGTGCGCGGCTACGCGGACCTGCCCCCAGGCGGGGACCCCGCCCTCGCATGAGTAGCCATCGGCATCCCTGCCCCGGACCGGCAGGAACCGTTCAGCCGGGCTCGAAGACAGGAAGATCCGGCGGCGTCACAGTGAAGATCGCACACACGGCGAGCATGGCCAGCAGTAACTTCAACGGTGTAACTCCTGAGAAATTAGGGAGACACTGTGACGGACGTGACGAGCGAGTGCCGGCCGCGTCTGGCATGGCGGGGGCCGCGCTTCACGCATGGCGGGGGCGGCGCTTCACGTATATCTGCATCAGGCTTCACGCTGCCGGGTAGACCGCGCAGAACAGGTTGCCTTCGGGATCGGCAAGGACAGTCCAGCGCCGCTGGGGATCGTCCCACTGGCGAGTCGCACCGAGGGCAATCAGCCTTCCCAAGTCACCGGGAACGTCCAGCCGCACATCGAGGTGTATCCGCCCGGACGCGGGCTGCAGTTCGCGGACGGGCGCCAGCCAGACATGCAGAGCGTCCCTGGTTCCCAGCAGGACAGACTCGTCGCTGCCCAGGGTGCCGGCAGCGATGGCGGCCTCGTCATCTGGGTCGACGGGCAGGCCGAGCAGCTCGCCGTAGAAGGGCGCGAGCACCGCGGGCTGGCGGCAGTTGATGACGACGGCTTCAAGCCGTGGCATGATCCCCTCCTTGAACTCGGCAGGTCGTGGTCCCCGGCCACTACAGGAGCCTGGCGATCTGGGCAAGGTGATCGACCTCCTCGGCAGCGACGTGCGTCTCGTACAGCTCGAGGGTGAGCGACCCTAGCGACTGGCGCGAGCTTGCCGCGCCGCCCCATGGTGCGCACCGTGGATCAGCAGGGCTCCGTCGGCCGCGACCCCGGTCATGACGTGCTCGCAGCGTCTGGAATGAGGGCACTGATCAGCAGCCTGGTCACGTCGGCGCGGGCTAGGTCACTGTCGATGTCAGCCGAGTCAGGGTCGCCGAGCCGATGGCTGGCGAACCATACCACTGACTCGATGACGTACAGCGCGAACATCGCTTCCTTGCTATCGACGTAGCCGTACAAGGTGCCTTTGGCTACGCCCATCTCAGCTGCGATGTCATCCATCTGGGCCAGCCGGAACCCTGCCCGGCCGAAGACTGTCAGCGCCGGCATCCAGTCGATGTGGCCGAGCGCCCAGTGGGCCGCCAGGGTCGGGATGGCAAGCACGGCGACCACCAGCAGGCTGGTCCCGGCCGCCTCCCGCATGTTCAGGCCGAAGATCAGCAGGTACATCGGCACCAGGAGGAACGCGCCGCCGTTGGCCAGCAGGCCGGTGAACACCCCCACCAGCATGGTGGCGGCCACCAGCAGCACCCGGTGATGGCGCCGCTCGATACCGGCCTGGCTGGCCGCCCCCGCACCGCAGCCGCAAGCGCGCTTCCCCTTGAACGTGCGGCTGGCGGCCGGCAGGGCGACCAGCTCTGGGAGATCCCTGTGTTCCCGGGCCGCCTCATCCCTGCAACGGCCCTCCGCAGCCGCAATGGCGATCAAGACGCGCCTTCGGCAACCGCTGACTATGCGGGCGGCATGTCCCGGACGCCGCGGTCAGCGCGCGCGATGCGGGCATACTGAGAGGGTGTGCCCTGGCAGGAGCATCGGGGGAGGCATGGAGAGAATTCTGGAGACGCGCCGCTTCGGCCCGCACCGGGTCGATGTCCTTGAGCGTGCTGATGACGAAGGTACTAGCTACGTCGTGCTCGTAGACGATGCCGTGGTCACCGATCCGCCGCTGGAGGTACCTCCGAAGCTGGAGGATGTCGTGCGCATTTATGCTCGCTCGCAGGGTCAGGCGTAGCTGTCCGCCATGCGGGCCTGGGTCAGCGGGCGCGGCGGTGAGCGCGAGCACCAGGAGGCCGGCGGTGAAACCGCCGGTGCGGATGATCTTCTCGTGCGGGGCGGGGGCTGTTCCTGGGGGATCTCGTGGGCAGCGAGAACGAGCCAGGTCACCAGTCCCAGCTCGGTGCGCTGGCGGTGAAGGCGGCACCGATCGCCAGGCCGTCAATGATGTTGTGGAACCCGCTAGCCGGATTGGCCAAGCAGTTCTCTGCCTGGTGGCTCGCTGAGACCACATTGGCGCGGCGCTTGTCCCACGTGCCAGGGCCGAAAGTCCAGGAACGGCCGGCGCGGGTCGTTTATGCGATTCGCGAGAAAGCATCAGGGCTGTCTGCGGGGGCTAGGTACAGGCTGTCCATCTGGTAGCTGACACGCGGGGAGAACTCGGCGACGAGGGTGAACCGGTCGCCGCGGATAAGTGTGTGCCGCCACTCGATGGGCTGACCGTCGGCGTAGCCGAGGCGGTCGATGGCGAGCGCGCTGGCCGTGGCAGGAATGTTCAGCAGGCGTCGCTGCGCCTTGGTCGGTGTGACCGCGCGGATAGTCTCCCTTCCTGCCGCGATGCGCACCCCGGCGCGGCTGGCGAGTTCGTCGTAGAGAGCGGTGTGGGTGAAGTCGGCGTCGAGAAGGGGTTCGGCGACTGCGGCGGGCAGCCAGACCGTGTCAAGTGCGAGGGGCTCACCTCCGGCGAGACGGAGGCGTTCGAGGCGGAACAAGGGGGTAGACGCCTCCAACCGGAGCCGGTCCGCGATGACCCCATCGGCGCACACCTCCCGTGCCCGGAGGATGCTCGCCTGGCGGAGCCCAGCCGATTCGACCGAGGCGAACAGCGAGTACAGCGTCCCGAGTGGCTGTGCGATAGGGGCGTGACTGGCGAGCCTAGGGCGGCGGCCGCGTTCGGCTATGACGAGCCCTTCGGCGCGCAGCTCGCGCAGGGCTGACCGGACGGTATGCCTGCTGACCTCGTATTCCTTCACCAGAGCAAGTTCGCCCGGGAAGTTCTCCTCGAAGGCGCCTCCTGCCAGCCGGCAGCGGAGCTCGTCCCTCAGCTGCGCCCACAACGGCATCGGGCTGCGGCGATCCAGCGGGCGCGCGGCGCCTGCCGGGTGACCGGGTCCTGCCACACGGCCTCCCGAAGCTTGCCCTTGTGGGTCCATCCAAATGATCGTACATTTGGACTTTTAACGGCGGCTACGCCGGGAGGGGCGTGACGATGGCCGAGGTGGTGCCGGTCGAGACGCCGACGCTCGGCGACCGCAGTTATCTGGTGCATGACGGGGACGTCGCCCTGGTGATCGATCCGCAGCGCGACATCGACCGGGTCCTTGCCCTGGCCGTAGAAAAGGGCGTCCGGATCACTCATGTTGCCGAGACGCATATGCACAACGACTACGTCACCGGGGGGCTGGCGCTATGCGAGGAAACCGGGGCGAATTACCTGGTGAACGCGGCGGACCCGGTCGGTTTCGACCGCATGCCAGTCGGCGACGGCGACAGGGTGGAGATCGGGGACGGGATGGCGGTGCGGGTAATGGCCACGCCCGGGCACACCTTCACTCACCTGTCTTATGTGCTGGAGGCTAGGGATCAGGTCGCCGGGGTGTTCACGGGCGGTTCGCTGCTGTACGGCTCGACCGGGCGCACCGATCTGCTCGGCCCGGGCAGCGCCGGCGCGCTGAGCCGGGCACAGTACGCCTCTGCCAGGCGGCTGGCCCGGGAACTGCCAGACACGGCCGCCATCTACCCCACCCACGGGTTCGGCAGTTTCTGCTCGGCCACTCAGACGAGTGCGGAGTCGTCCACGATCGGGCGGGAGAAGCTGGTCAACCCGGCGCTCACCCTCGATGAGCGCATCTATGTGGAAACGCTGCTGGCCGGGCTGGATGCCTATCCCGCCTACTACGCCCACATGGGCCCGGCCAACACCGCGGGGCCGGGCGGGATTGACTTGTCCCCGCCCAGGCGGGCCGATGCGGCGGAGATCCGCCGGCGCATCGAGGCTGGGGAATGGGTGGTGGACCTGCGTGATCAAGTTGCCTTCGCCGCTGGGTTCGTGCCGGGCTCGTTCTGCTTCCCGCTGGAGGGCAGTTTCGCCACCTACCTGGGCTGGACGATCCCGTGGGATGCGCCGGTGACGCTGCTGGGTGAGACACCGCAGCAGGTTGCGCAGGCCCAGCGGGAACTGGTGCGGATCGGGATCGACCGGCCCGCCGCGGCCGCCACCGGGCGGCCCGAGACCTGGGCCGGCGGTGCGCCGCTGGCGTCGCTGCGGCTGGCCAAGTTCGGCGACCTCGCCGCCGCCCTCGCCAGCCGCAGCGACCTGGTCGTGCTGGACGTCCGCCGCCGCCTGGAGTGGGAAGAAGCCCACATCCCCGGAGCGGCCCATATTCCCCTGCACGAACTGCCGGCCCGGGTGGATGAGGTCCCGCCCGGCGAGGTGTGGGTGCACTGCCGGACCGGCTACCGCTCCACGGTGGCCTCTTCCATGCTCGCGGCCCGCCGCCGCCGCGTGATCAACATCGACGACGAGTTCAGCAACGCCGAGGCCGCCGGGGTGAGGCTGCAACGCCCCAGAGGCCAGAAGGAGGTGCCGCGATGAGCGCACCCAGTCCCGCCCGCGACCACCACAAGGTCCTGATCATCGGCGGCGGCACCGCCGGGATCTCCGTCGCCGCCCGGCTGCGCCGGGCCGGAATAGACGGCATCACCATCATCGAGCCCTCCAGCCAGCACTACTACCAGCCGCTATGGACCCTGGTCGGGGGCGGGCGGACACCGCAGAACGAGACAGTCCGGCCAGAGGCCGACGTCATGCCCAAGGGCGTGACCTGGGTACACGACGCAGCTACCAGCGCCGACCCAGCGGCGCGGACTGTCACCACCGCCTCGGGTCAGGTGCTGAGCTATGACTTCCTGGTCGTGGCACCCGGGATCCAGCTTGATTTCGGCAAGGTGCCCGGGCTCACCGAGGCACTCGGGCAGCGGGGCGTCTCTAGCAACTACCGGTTCGACCTGACCCCGCGCACCTGGGAGTTCATCCGCGACCTGCGCGGCGGCACGGCCCTGTTCACCATGCCCGCCGGGCCGATCAAGTGTGCCGGCGCCCCGCAGAAGATCGCCTACCTGGCCGCCGACTACTGGCGGCAGCAGAAAGTCCTGGACCGCACCCGCATCATCCTGGTACTGCCCACCGCCGCTATGTTCAGCCAGCCCGACTGGGCCGAGGTACTGGAAGGCATCGCCGCGGGCTACGGCATCGAAGTCCGCAAGGAATCCCAGCTGGCAGAGGTCGACGGCGAGGCCAGCCGGGCCATCATCGCCGACACCAAGGCCGGGACCAAGGAAACGATCGACTACGACATCCTGCACGCCACACCGCCGCAAAGCGCCCCCGACTGGGTCAAGCAGACCCCGCTGGCCGACCCGGCAAGCCCGTTCGGCTACGTGCAGGTCGACAAGCACACCCTGCAGAGCCCGAACTGGCCCAACGTGTTCTCCCTCGGCGACGCCTCCAGCCTGCCCACCTCCAAGACCGGCGCCGCCATCCGCAAGCAGTCCCCCGTCCTGGTCGCCAACCTGCTCGCCGCCATGCGCGGTCAGCCCCTCACCAGCCGCTACAACGGCTACACCTCCTGCCCGCTGGTGACCTCCCGCAACCGGATGCTGCTCGCCGAGTTCGACTACGACTTCAAACGCACCCCCAGCTTCCCGCTGATCAACACTCTCAAGCCCCGCTACGACATGTGGCTGCTCAAGCGCTACGGCCTGCCGGCCATGTACTGGAACCTCATGGTCAAAGGCCTCGCCTGACTCTCCTGCCCGCACCCTGCCGCGGCTGTCCCTCGCGGGGCTCACCAGTGGCTGCCCGGGGTCCTGGTCACGGTGCCGCGACCGCCCGCCAGCAGACGAAGCCCGCCGCGGGGGCCTCTCCATCCCGTGCGGGTTCCGGGCCGGGCCGGTCCGTGGGCGGTTGATACAGCGCCGAGCGGGCGGCCTGTACTCGCAAACCCGCCCCGGCCACGAGCGCAAGCGCCTCCTGCCGGGTGAGGAAACGGGCTGCCGAGTAGAACGGGTGCCCGCTGGCGCCCTGGTCCCGGTAAAAACGCCCCCACCGGGACTCAGCGAAGACCAGGCCCATGACAACCGCGCCACCGGGCCGGACCACCCGGCGGGCCTCGGCAAGCAGCACGGCGGGATCATCAGCGAAGCAGACCGTGACCACGGCCAGCACAGCGCCGAAGACACCGGCACGGAACGGCAGTCGCTCGCCCACGCCACGGACAACCCGGATGCCCCGCGACCGCGCGAGCACGAGCGGCGCCGCAGCCGGATCCACCCCCACCTCCACGCCCAGGGCAGCGGCGAAACGGCCACTGCCCGTCCCCACCTCCAGCCAGGGCCGGGGCAGCCCGTCAACCAGTGGCTGCAGGCACGCCACCTCCGAGGGGAACACCGCCGTGCCCACCGGTCCCTCATACCAGGCGTCATACCTGGCGGCCAGGCGCTCGAACAGACCCGCTGTGCTCATCAGCCCCCTCCACGCGCCGCGCCGACTGCCTTGCCCTGCCCAAGCCCGTGCCGAAGGTCGCAGCCTAGGCCTGCCCGGGTTGGACGGTCAGCGGCGGCTGTGGCAGACGACGGTGACCGGGCAGGGGGTCAGGGTCTCCGCAGCGGCCCGTCCGTAGTCGGCCTCGGTGTAGCTGGGCACGATGAAGATGGTGAACGGGACCTGCCAGGCCATCACCGCATGCACCTCCGCTTCGCTGCCTGTCACCGGTCAGCCTTCTTCGGCAGGACGTGACCGCCGCAGGTTCTCCAGGTCCTCCCGTGCCCGGCTGACCTCTTCCTCCAGGTCCTCCAGGTAAGCGGCGAGGTCTTCCTCCTCCACCGCCCGCCGCCTGCGCCGCCGTGGCCCATACCCATACCCAGGCCCGTGACCCGGCCCGGCCGGTGGCGGCCCATACCCGTATCCGTACCCGCAGTGAGGGCAATGCCCGTGGCCACACCAACCGCAACTCATCGTCGTCCCCCTTCGCAGCTTCCCGACTGCTCAACCCCAGGTTCTCCAGAACGAAAGGCGGCTCGGCAGAGGCTAACGTCCCCAGCCAGGGCCGGTGTTCAACCGCGTCGGCCGCCGCTTACCCGGAAGGTTGATTGTCCGGACTAGATCACGTGGTGACGGCGAGCGCGAACGGCAGTACGGCAGGTGCGCCGCACTCGCGCAGCAGCTTGGCGGCAACCGTCATCGTCCAGCCGGTGTCTATGTGGTCGTCGACAAGGAGCACCGGCCCGTCCGGCGCGGCCAATGCGGCGCGTACCGTGTCGGGTACGGTCAAGGTGTGCCACAGCGCGGCGAGCCGCTGGGCACTGTTGTGCTGGCGCCCCGACGGGCCCTCGCCCGCATAACCGAGGCCGCCCAGGTACAGAAGCCTGCCTGTCGCCGCGATCCGCCGGCCAAGATCACCGATCATGGCAGGGCGGGCTCGCGACGGCATGGTCACGACCGCGGCAGGCCGCTGCGCCCAGTCCCATCCGGTGAGCACCTGCACGACAGCGTCGAACAGATCATCAGGGACGGGCGCGTCAGGGCCGCTGCCGGCCAGCGTCCTGCGCAGCGTGGCCCCCCAGCCGATGTCGGTCAGCCGGCCGACGCTCCGGCCAGGCTCCGCCACGGCTTCGGCTGCGATCCGGCCGGCCACAGCAACGCCGAGCGTCTTCATCCCGGACGGCCAGGTCCGCCGCGGCGCGATCGTCACGCCAGGCCGCTGCAGGCGCCTGCGTGCGATCGCCTCGCTGGCCGGGGTGACCTCGGCCTTACGGGCAACTCCGGCGCAGTTGTCACACCGCCCGCACGGCGCCGCGGCCGGGTCGTCGAGTTCGCGGCGCAGGTATTCCATCCGGCATCCGGTGGTGGCCACGTAGCCGAGCATCGCCTCCTGTTCGCGGGATCGTTCGGCGGCAACGCGAGCATAACGCTCGCTGTCATAGACCCACGGCTGGCCGGTCCCCTCCCAGCCGCCGCGCACCCGCCGGACCACGCCATCCACATCGAGAACCTTGAGAAGGGTCTCCAGCCGGCCGCGGGACAAGTCGACCCGCGGTTCGAGCGCCGCGAGCGAATGGGGGCCGCCCGGACCGGCCAGCGCATCCAGCGTCGCCCGCACCCTGTGTTCGGGCGGGAACGCGAGGCTGGTGAAGTAGGCCCAGATGTCGCGGTCCTCGGTGGCGGGCAGCAGGATCACCTCGGCGCGGTCCACGCCCCGGCCAGCCCGGCCGATCTGCTGGTAGTACGCGACGGGCGACTGCGGCGCGCCGAGATGGATGATGAACCCGAGGTCGGGCTTGTCGAATCCCATGCCGAGCGCGCTTGTCGCGACGACGGCCTTGAGCTTGTTCGCAAGGAGGTCATCTTCCACCTGGAGCCGCTGCGCCGGCTCAGTCTGCCCTGTGTAGGCCTCAACCGCATATCCGCGATCCCGCAGGAAGCCGGCGACGTCGTAGGCGGCGGCAACGGTCAGGGTGTAGACGATGCCTGAGCCGGCCAGCTCGCCGATCTGGTCAGCCAGCCACGCCAGCCGCTGCGGCGCGGCCGGCAGCCGCACCACGTACAGGTGCAGGCTGTCGCGGTCGAGCGGGCCGCGCAGTACGAGCGTGGGTGGCGGCTCACCCGGCCCGCGCCAGCCCGCGCCGAGTTGTTCCGCGACGTCGCGCGTGACCCTCGCGTTGGCGGTTGCGGTGGTCGCGAGCACTGGCACATCGGGCCCCAGGCCCGCAACCACCGCGCGCAGACGGCGGTAGTCGGGCCGGAAGTCGTGCCCCCAGTCGGAGATGCAGTGCGCTTCGTCAATGACGATCATCCCGGCCGATCTGGCGAGATCCGGCAGGATGAGATCCCTGAAGTCGGGATTGCTGAGCCGCTCCGGGCTCACCAGCAGCACATCAACCCCGGCCGCTTTGATCTCGGCGTGGACCTCAGCCCACTCCCCGACGTTGGCTGAATTGATTGTGCGGGCGCGGATACCGGCCCGCTCTGCCGCCGCGATCTGGTTGCGCATCAAGGCGAGCAGAGGCGACACGATCAGCGTCGGCCCGGCACCGCGGTCACGTAGCAACGAGGTGGCGACGAAGTAGACAGCGGATTTGCCCCAGCCGGTCCGCTGGACGACAAGGGCACGGCGGCGGTCAACCACGAGGGCCTGGATCGCGCGCCACTGATCCGCGCGCAGCCGTGCCTGCGGACCGGCGAGCGCACGCAAGCAGCGTTCGGCTTCTTCCTTGTCGTTCATGCCGTCATTGGTATCAGCCCGGGCTTACACCAGACCGGCGCGGCTATGATCCCGCCGCCTGCGATCACGGGTTTGCCGGACAGCCACCCTCAAGAATCGCGCGGATGCGGGCTCCGGGGCCGACGCAACACTGCCACCCAGCCCCCAGGACACCAGCCACGGCAGCCTCCTCCCTCAGCCACAAGCACGCCGCATGCACGCCGGGACAGGCTGACCGCCAACCGTCAAGCCACCGACCAGACCAGCGGATCTCGCATCGCTCATGCCGCCAGCGGCCGATCACGCAGCGCTACAGCGCCGCCAACGGCGACCGCGCCGAGCGCCGGCTGGGCAGCTGCGGTAAGTGGCCTCGCTCGCATCGTGGCGCCAGGCTTCCGCGATCACGTAGAGCGACCCTAGCGGATCAGTCGCTGCGGAAATGCTCGATGACCCGGCGGGCGTAGCAGGACCGCGTGCCGCGGGCGACCAGCACAACCGGGCCATCGAGGCACACCACTGCGCACGAAGAAAGCCCTGAACGCGTTAGCCATCGCCACGGCGACCAGATCAGTCCCCAGTAAGAAGACGCCACGCAGACATCACACACGAATAAACGACAGTGCCGGGATCGCCTGCCAGGCGCAGGAGCATCAGTTATGTCCTGCGTGGTGTTCCTGGCTATGGCGCCAGTGGCGGAGCTGGGTGAGTTCGGCCTGCCGCAGCCTGAGCATGGTGCGGGCCAGGTTCCGGGCCTGCGGGCTGGCGCCGGCGGTGAGCTCGGCCCTGCAGAGCGCTATCTCAGCGATGTGATTGGCGGTCATGGCATCGAGCCAGTGGTCGTTGAAGTCATGCCCGTGCTGGCGGCCCATATCGGCCCAGTCGTGACTGTCCATCATGCCCGGTCCCATGCACGACGGCGGGGCGGCACCGGGCGCGTAGGGGGCCGGGGGCCGGGGGTGCCACAGGGTCATCGGGTCACGCATGTACCGGGCGTCCGCGTCGTGGCCGAGCAGGCGGGCAGCGTAGTGGCGCAGCTGCGTCATCGCCGTATGCCCGGCCACAAGAGCGGCCATGGCCCGGGCCTGCCCGTCCAGGCGGAGCATGCCCGCAGCGAACGCGACATCTGCAGCGTTGAACGCTCGCGAGGGTGTGCTCGTGGCCGTGCCGCTGGCCGCCGGCGGCGGTGCGCCGCCTCCTGCTGGGCTGGTACCGGATCCGCAGGCGCTGACCGCGGCCGCGCGGGCGTGGTTACGCCTCATGACGCGGGCCCTTCCTCTGGCACGCCTGGCACCGGCTAGTCGTGGTGGCGGCGGAAGATACCGGACGCGACCAGGGTTCCTGACCTGGTGCGGACCCGGATCGCCTGCCCCGACCTGCAGGCCGGGACGCCCCGGTGGCGGTCCAGGTGTGCGAACCCGGCCCGGGAGACTGTCATGGTCCCCGCCCGGACGCCGTGCACGTAGACGACCAGGTGAGACCCGGCCAGGCCCGGGATGCGGGAAACATGGACGTCAAGTTCGCGACCGTGATCGCCGGACTCAAAGGAAGCGGTCCCGGTCGCCATCGGATGGGCATTGCTGCCGTGCAGCACCACGTGCAGCTCGATGTTATGCATGGGAGCCGCCTGGGCGGGGAGAGTCCCGGTGATTGCCATTCCAGTGGTCATCGCCGTCGCCAGTGCGACCGCGAATCGCCGTAAGAGCATCGTGAGTCCCGCCTTCCCTGTCATGCATTCCTGGTCCTGCACCACGGTTCCGCCGCAAGACTGCTGGCCGCCAGGGACGAAGGGCCTGCAGGCGCGGGACCGCCGTCCCGCAACCACCCGGAAGCCTGACGCTGACAGCGCCCCCGGCTGCGGCGCCGAAGGCCAGCCTCGGCTGCGGTAACCCGCTGGCGGTCGCCGATCTGCGACCGGGGAGACGGTCCTGGACCTTGGATCGGGCGGCGGCGGAGCACAGTTCCCGCGGCTGGCTCGGGATCCGACGCGGGGTCAGTGGGCCAGGACGCGGGGGATTAGCTTGGCGGCGAGGCCGATCCGCGTCAGGCTGGCGGTGATGGCGATCGTAAGCACCCAGGTGACGGCCGGCGCGGCGCTCAGGACGGCCGTCATCATGGTCAGGTCCAGCATGACGACGGCGATGCCGCCGGGGACGGCCAGCCTGGTCCGGCGGTAGCTGTCCCGGCTGGTGGCCGCTCCGGCCAGGACCAGGACGGTGAGCAGCAGCACGGCGCCGAAGGCGAGCCGTGCCAGGTGTGGCACGGGCCACGTCCATGCTC